>OCTX012282062.1_pt1 | contig 12380 bp, 9 predicted proteins | sample 1539691 | NCBI WGS metagenome assembly OCTX01 (sample SAMN02144231, study PRJEB22623) | gut metagenome | biome: sheep rumen | host: Ovis aries | place: New Zealand
GGCCATGGGCCTGCAGTTTGGCCTCTGGGTGGAGCCGGAGATGGTCAGCGAGGACTCGGATCTCTACCGCACCCATCCCGACTGGGCCCTGACCGTCCCCGGGCGGAAGCCCATGCTGGGCAGGCACCAGCTGGTGCTGGACCTGTCCCGCACCGAGGTCCAGGACTATATCATCCAAGCCATCGGCGGTCTGCTGGAGCGCTATCCCATTTCCTACATCAAGTGGGATATGAACCGCTGCCTCTCTGACGTCTATTCCCGCAGTCTGCCCGCCCAGCGCCAGGGGGAGACGGCCCACCGCTGCGTGCTGGGCATCTACCGGGTGATGGAAGCACTGACCACCCGCTTCCCACGGGTACTCTTTGAGGGCTGCGCCGGGGGCGGCGGCCGTTTTGACGCGGGCATGCTCTGCTATACACCCCAAATCTGGTGCTCCGACGACACCGACGCCATCGAGCGTCTGACCATCCAGCGGGGCACCGCCTATGGCTATCCCCTCTGCACCATGGGCTCCCACGTCTCCGCCGCCCCCAACCACCAGACAGGCCGGACCACCCCCCTCCACACCCGGGCCGTGGTGGCCATGTCCGGGGCCTTCGGCTATGAGCTGGATCTGAGCAAGCTGAGCGGGGAAGAGAAGGAGGAAATTCGGGACCAGATTCGCCGCTTCCACGAGGACGAGGCCCTGCTGCGGGAGGGCAGCTATTACCGCCTGGGCGAATTTACAGCCCAGCGGGACGCGGAGGCCTGGCTGCTGGTGAGCCCGGATCAAAGCCGCGCCCTGCTGAACCTGGTGGTGACGGCGCCTCACGCCAACGCGCCGCTGATCCACCTGCGCTTCAAGGGCCTGGACCCGGCGGCTCGCTACACCATAGAGGAGGACGAGGGCGTCTACTCCGGCGCCGCTCTGATGCGGGCGGGCTACACCCTCCCCCAGCTGCTGGGGGACTACCCCGCCGTGCAGCTCCACCTGAGAAAAGTATAAAAGCCTTCTGTAGCGGCGCACATTGTGCGCCACCCACACACCCCCCGTAGCGGCGGGCACCGCCCGCCACCCCGCACAAAAACCTCTCGGTAGCGGCGCACATTGTGCGCCACATACACCCCGCACCGCTGTTCAAAATTTGGGAGGACGCCCATGGGAGACCGACTGAAAATCTGGTATTACACCGAGCTGAAGAAGCTCTACGCCCTGAATTGGCGGGAAAAAATCGAATACATCTGGAACTATTACAAGCTCTGGATCATCGGAATCGTCTGCTTTCTCTCTTTGACGGTGTTTCTCGTCGTTCGCTTCGCCACAAACGTGGAGGGCTTCTGGCTCAACGGCAGCTTTGCCAACACCACCGCCCGGGCGGGCAGCGGCTCCCGGCTTTGGGAGGACTTCGAGGCCTATGCCCAATTTGATCTGAAGGAGAAGAAGCTGGAATTTGACGATGAGGTCTATTTCGATTACCTGAAAAACCAGGCCCGGGGCAACAACTATTACAACGCCTTTGTCTCCCTGAGCGACGCGGGCATCCTGGACTTCATCGTCATGGCCCCGGACTCCCTGTCCGCCCTGGCCCAGTCGGGACGCTTGACGGACCTGCGGCTGGAGCAGACGAAGGCCCTGCTGGAGCGGTATTCGGACCGGCTGATCTGCTTTCAGAGCGAGACCGACGGAGCCATTCCCGTGGGCATCGACCTGTCCGACAGTCTGCTGGTGACGAAATACCGGGTTTATTCCCCGGAGGAGGGCTGCGCCTTGGGGATCTGCGCTCGGACCGGGAATTTGGAGCAAATTGCTCTGTTCTTACAGTTCGTTTTGGAGGAGGGATAAGCGTGCGGGAACGAATCAACGCCTTTCTGTCCAATGAGAGCAGCTTCGGCAAGCTCATGACCAAGCTTGGCATCATCATCGGGGCCAATCTTATGTTCGTCCTGTTCAGCCTGCCGGTGTTCACCGTCGGCGCGGGCTGGGCCGCCCTCTGCCACGTGATGCTGAAAACCCTCCGGGGAGACGGGGTTCTGAACCCCTTCAAGCAATTCTGGCTGGGCTTCAAGGCCAATTTCAAGCAGGCCACCGTCGTCTGGCTGCTGACCCTGGCCCTGGGCTTCCTGGGTTGGCTGGACGTGCGTTTCCTGCTGCACCAGGGCGGCCCCATGGTGAACTTCCGCTACGCAATCTACGCCGTGGGCCTGGTGCTGCTGATCGGGGTCATCTACGTCTTCCCGGTGATGGCCGCCTTCTCCAACAAGCTGTCGGTACTGTTCCGCAGCGCGTACTACTTCGCCTTGAAGAACCCCCTCAAGCTCATCGTCCTGTTGTTCTTCCACGTCTTTCCCCTGTATCTCACCTACACCGACGCCCAGCTGCTGCCCCTTTACGCCTTCCTCTGGACCTTCTTCGGCTTCGGCGCCATCGCCATGCTGACGGCCCGGCTGCTGCTGCCCCTGTTCACGCCCTATCTGCCCCTGGTGGATGCCGCCGGGGATTTCATCCTGGACGAGAACGGCAACCCCCTCCGCCCCGGCGACGAGGACAAGGCCCCGGACCAGGGCCCCCACGAAAAAAGCGAAGCGGAGATTCTGGAGGAAATGAAAAAGCTCGGCATGTGAACCAGGTACAATGTCTGAACCGCAGCGATTTCGCCGCTTTTCAGCCGTTTTCAAACCCGTTGAAAAGCAAGAGCTTCCGGGTTTCAAATGAAACCGGGCAAAAGGAGACCCCATGCAAGCCCGGCAGAGCGGGCTGCATGGGGAAAGAAGGAGCCCCGGCGCACCGCCGCAGAAAAAGCAGCCGCTTTTTGAGCGACTGCTTTTTCTGCGCCGTGGGTCAGGACCTCCGACGCTGGCATTGCGGGACAAAAAGGATACCGCTAATATGGTTGCAATATATCTTGGGAGAATTACAAAGTGATTATCGCGGGAAATTATTGCCGCATTTTAGGGAAGAAATAATCAGATTTATAGCCTTTTGTGATATCACTGTCTGCACCAAGCACCATAAGCATGTTGCCAATTTCATATCGCGCAATATTGCTCGGGCTTTTGACGGCCAAGGTTTTCACGATAACACTGATATGGTTGTCAATAGCGGTACCAATAATTTGCATGTTTTCATTGGATTCCATGACAGCCTCTTTAAGAATTCTTTTTGAAATCGGTGTAGGATAATGGTTCGAGAGGAATAAGAACATTCTTTTCATTCGGCTGGCCTCGTGATCCACTTCATCGAGAATTTCCCGCACGCGGCTTTCTAATTCGCATGGTTCCGGCTCAACCTTGATGGAACCAATTAGCGTATTTGTAAGTACACGCAGTTGGTTATCAGGGTCTGAAATCTTTATGCTCGGATCTTCTCGCAATGGAATGAAGAACCCAAATACCTTTTCAGACAGCTCTTTTCTCTTAACCTTGCACAACTCCGAATAGACAAACGCCTGGACTTTGTTCAGGTAAGTATTCTCTGAAGGCAAATCAAAGCGTTCTGTGAAAAAACTTGTCAGACGGGAGGCATTGTCCTGCACGTATTGATTCAGACGCTCCGTGATTTCTGCCAGGGAGGCGTTGTCACTGACGTTCAGTTCTCTGTCCCAATGCATGCGGGTAAAATTCTTTACAAGCTGAGCAATCGATGAGTTTGCCGCAGGGAAATGGCCGTCTCCAAACCCGTAGAGATAGAGTTTGCAGCCTACTTTGTGATTTGACAGCAAGCGATCAACGGCGTCCTGCAGAACCCGGGGATGAATATTGGGGTAAGCGATAACCACCTCAGTTTTCCCGGTGTAATTATGGAAAGCTTCAAAACGGATCCATTCCGGTAGCATCTCCGTCTGGAATACTTCGCCTGCGATGTTGGTTTCCATTAACTCCCGGATGCGTTTGGCGGGAAGATTGCTCTTCAACAGCCAGCCGAGCTTGATTTTCGCCTTCAGATGCGACATGCTCTTGGGAATCAGGCTTAAATAGTCCGAAGCGATCCCGGGTTTCGCGATCAGCTTCTCATAGGACTGTTTTGAGCCGATCAGGACGACGACGTTTTCGCTGCAAAGCGCTTGGATCTGTTTTGCAATCCCGATAAAATTTTTGTTGTTGGAGAAATCGCCCTGGATGACAACGCCAAGAGATCTGCCATGGTTTTCCTTATGGGATTGATAGTGATGGATACGACGAACCAAATCTTCTACAACAATGATGGGAACCAGAGCGTCGAAATAGACGTGCTCCACGATTCCCCAGGGCTTCTCGTTGCTAACCTCAGTACGATCCAATTTGATTGCGCTTGTTAAACCGGATAAAAAATTACTGTTAAAACGAAAATGGAAGGAATTGGATTTGTCGCTGGAGATCTGACCAACGGGAGAAGGAAAGCTGTAAAAATATTTGCTTTCATCATTTGGCATCGTACATACTTTTGTCAGTCTGCTTGCAAGGTGGATGTCTGATCCAATAATTACATAGATGCCTGGAACAAGGTTTTCCTGCCGATTGAAGCGTTCCTTTGCGCAGAACAGGGACTTTAGCAGGTTATCCGGCGCGTCCGAGTTTGGCGCATCCATGGTTGCATAACTTGCCGTAAATACAACCGGAAGCGTCAGCTTCGAAAGGGCAAACTCCAGGGCCACGACGAGGGTCGTAATATGTAAAGTATCGGTTCCGTGGGCAACAACAACCCCGCCAACCTCACACTTGATGCCGTTGTTGAGCAGCCTTTTTCTGATTTCTTCTTTCTTTTCGATCACCTCTTTGATGCTGTCAATAATCTTTTTCCATTCGTCTTCGCCAACGTTGCTGCTGTCAGGGGGTCTATCGAAGATGTTCTCAAACCTGTATGAGATTCCCATCTTCTCCAGTTTATCCTCGATCGTGCTTAACGCTTTTCCGACGCCGCCTCCAGGCTTGCACTCTGTTTTTCCAATCATATTGATGGTACCGCCTGCACAGAGCACAATCACGCTGCAGTAATAACGGATGTCTTCCTCGCTAATATTGTTTGAGAATATCATTAGTATCCCACCTTCTATATACATTTCCAAACCTCTTGATGAATTATATCATAAAAATGGGAGAAAAACAATTATTGCTTTTGTATTATTTAAAATACCATTTTTGTGTGTGCCAATAATTCAAGAATGATACTATTGAAAAATGCTTGGCATTTTGAAAGACATCGTTGCACAATTAAGCGCTTATCGATATAACGGGTAATTGATATTCTCAACGAGTACATACACAATGAAACTGTTCCTGACGCATTTAAGATACAAGAAACATGGAATACGATGAAGGAATATGTTCTTATGTGTCTGTCAATCTAACACATTAACGTAACAAAAACACAAAGGGCAGGATAGAAAAACTAACCTGCCCTTTGCAATTCTACATGATGGTGTTTGCAATAACGATTCCTGCTATAAACAAACCTTCGATTGTTTAGGTGTTTTTTGAACTATGGTTGATGCAAAACAAAAACAATTATCTCGAAGACGCAATTTTTCCTATTTTTTTATAGTATTCACGGCGAACTTCGCGGATCCTCCTTAAAACTGATGCAGGTTCCTGAGAATATTTTTTACATAATTCATCAATGAAGCGCAATTCATCCAACTTGGGTTTTGACTTATCGTATCGAATAATATCCTTTTTGATCTCTTGATATTTCATAGTAGCCGCCGCTGCTCGGAAATCAATTATCTGTTCATGGTGGGTCTTGTCGCTGCCTTTTTTCTTCCTAGTAAATTGACAAGTAACGGGATTGCCAATTCCCACATCAGATAAATAGTGAATTAGCTCGTGCACGAAGGAAAAATTGATGTTTCTGTATTCGTTGTTAATTCGGATAACGCCATTATAGTGTTTTGAATTTGAAGGAGCAAGAACCGCTTCAATTCCGTTACCCAGCTCGTTTGCTGGTATATATTCTACAAATAATCCCAGCTTTTTAGCCAAGTCAGAATAGTTTTTGCACCCCTCCATAGCAGTATTCCAGTTTTTTTCAATCCATTTTTCTGAATCAAGCATTTCTTCTAAAGTCAACCTTCTTTTTTGAAACATTGTTCTCTCCCCCCCCTCCTGAACGCTTCATGGTGTTAGTCGATTGGATACCAAGGACTCATTTTCATTGCATATGAAACGCGAAGAATTACCTCTGCAACTAAAACAAGTCCAGAAAGAATAAGTAAAATAGGCGCTATCAGTTTGAGCCAAAAAACTTGTGTATTAGTTGCTACGGCTGCAAAAAAACATGCCAACAAATCTAATACAATGCGAACAACTATTTTTGCGCCGGATTTTGTAGCCTTTCCATATCTACCATATGAATCATATGCACCAGCCAAGCCTACGGATATCACTGGAAAAGTATATGCCCAAAAACCAGAGGAATTAGCCACAATAACTGTTAGTAAGGAAAAAAGTGGCAAAAGGATTAAAACTGGAACGCTTAGTAATGCATCCGTATAGTTTGAAAAGACATAGCTATCTATATCTGTCCAGTAATTACTTACTGTACGCAAGAGCTTCGACAATTGTTACACTCCCAACCAATGACAGTTTGTATCCATGGAGCCTAAATCTATAAAACTGCTTTTTGTTTAAATATATATCAATTTAGTACATTTGTAAAGAGTACCACCATATTTTTTTTAAAATTTACGAGAATTTTACACCTTGTCAATAGAAAAACAACAGGTGTCAGAGGAATTCTGCTATTCTTGATGTTTCAGAGAAGCTCGTATGTTAGTGCCACACTTGAAGCTGATCTCTATTTCTTTATCAGAGAGGACTCGGATGCATCCAACAAGTTTGCGGATGAGGGCATCATCATATTGGATATCCCGGATCTGGAGGCAGTTGATGGCTTCTGTAACCTCTGACAAACGGTTAGCATGAGCAATCCTTGCTTGACTTTGCTGGCGCTCTACAGCGATACGTTCTTTGACAGTATTGAGCTCATCAACCATTGCGGCCATTTCCTCGGTGTAGTTTCCGCTGCTGGTAGCCGCCGTGATTTGTGCGACCAGCTCTTTGACACGGATCTCATCTGCTGCGGCGTGATCCGTGTTGTCAAAATAAAGCCCAACATGATATTTAAGGGTATCGATCGCATTTTTGGTATTCCCGGCTGTTGAGAGCTCACAAATGGCCCCCACAATCGCTTGGTGCAAAGCGTCTTCGCCAATGCTAGGGGAATCCTGACAGTATTTCTTTCCATAATCAAGCCGACTGATGCACCGCCAGACAATTCGTTTATTTCCGTGACTCGTCCATGTGCAGCGACGGTAGGGTGTACCACAGCAGCCGCAGATCAGCAGCTCGGTCAATGCATATTTGCTTGAGTATTTCCCGGTTTCGGTTTTTGTGCCGACCTGTTTCACTCTTCTTTTGCTGGCGCGCCGCGCAAGCTCCTCCTGAACACGGTCAAACATTTCTCGGGGGATGATGGCCGGATGGCTGTTTTCCACATAATACTGCGGTCTGTCATCGTTCTTCTTAACCTTATGGCTGATACAGTCCACCACATATGTTTTTTGAAGAAGGGCGTCTCCCTTGTATTTCTCATTCATAAGGATTGATTGTACTGTGCGCTGGCTCCATGTAGCCTTCCCCATTGGAGACAGTCGGCCTTTGCTTTCCAGCCATCTGCAAATTCCAACAATGCTATCCCCATCGAGGTACCGCTGATAGATGAGCCTGATTGTTTCTGCCTCCTCTGGGACGATTTCGGGAAGATTGTCCGGCCCGCGGCGATACCCAAGGAATGTTTTATAGTTGAAATGTACTTTTCCTTTTCTTGCCGCCATCTGAAGGCCTAATCTGACATTTCCACTCAACGATTCGGACTCTGACTGTGCGAAAATTCCGTGCATACTGATGTAAATCTCGCTGGTCATATGCATGGTGTTCAAGCCTTCTTTTTCAAAGATGACTGGGATTCCAAGATCTTTGAGCTCGCGAACATAGTTCAGGCAGTCAACGGTGTTTCTGGCGAAGCGGGAAACAGATTTCGTCAGCACCATGTCAATCTTCTTTTGACGGCATAGGCGAATCATTCGCATGAAGTCCTTGCGTTTGCTGGCCTGGGTGCCGGATTTGCCTTCATCGGCAAATATCCCGGCAATCGTCCACTCCGGATTTTGCATGATCTTATCTGTATAATAGCTCCGCTGTGCCTCGAAGCTCATTTCCTGTTCATCAGAATCCGTAGAGACGCGGCAATAGGCTGCAACGCGGAGCTGCTTATGTGATGCTTTCTTTTGCTCCGGCAGGATGCTGGGCGGGATCTCCCGAACAATCTTCTTGGGCAACATAGGTTCCATTGACTTGCTCCTTCCCGAGAACCTGGCCGTTGATGAGGGTAAGTTCAATCGTGTCATCGTCGATCAGGATGATTTGGCGAACCGTCTCCATGACGGTCCTCCGTATATTGCAAGAGGACAGACTGGCCAGAGCCAAATCTGTCCTCAATTTATCCGTAATTTCAAGGCCGACAGTCAATAGCCGGTATTTCTCTGCAGCCAGATTAAAGAGCTGCGTTCTGATTGCGTTTGTGTCCAAATCAGTGGTATCAAACTGCATTGCGATTTCGTTTTCCATTCTCACTGTTTCAAGGCTGCGGCAGGTGCGATTGTTATAGACAACTTTAGCGCATCTCAGCAGGCTGACTATCATTGTCTGGAAGCGTTCATCGGTGATCATATATTCTTTTTTGCAGTTGGGATTCATGCAGATATGTTTTTGTTGATAGCGAAACCGCTTGTCGTTCCTGCGTATAGTCTGGCTCCCGCAGGCCCCGCAATAAATCGGGGCAGCGGCTGAAGTGATTGGATTCGCATTTCGGCTGGCTTGGTTTGACTGTTTACCAGCTCGTATTGCTTTCACCTTTTCGAAGTCACATAGGTTGACGATTTGCGGGAATCCATTTTCTCCGCAGTATCGGCTGTCCGCAAGAATTCTGGCTACACGGTTTTTGTTCCAGTCGGTCTTTCCGGGCAGGTATTCTGCCTGGGCACAGATGAGCGTCTGGGCAATTTCTTTGAACGAATCGCCGGAAAGGTACGCACGAAAGATTTCCCGAACATTCCGAGCTTCGGATTCTTCCAACACGGTTTTGCCATTCAAAAGCCGATATCCGAATGGATAGTATCTGTTTATCATGAACGCTTACACCTCTTTTTCAGCAATGGGAGCCGCTCGGGAAGAATCAGGCCTCCGAGAAGTACGATGTCGATATCGGTTTCAGAGTGAACGAATATCTTTTTGATCAGCTCCCGGCGAAAGGCTTCATTCTCCAGGCAAGTCTGCTCATCTGCGTCCTGGAGGCCGTCATATAAGGCATATAGTTCCTCCATCGTATCATCCGATTCTTCATAGGTGAGAATTTGCTGCCGCTCTGCACGTAGAGCGGATACCCGTTGATTCAGTATTCTAGTCTGGTCGGCAAAGTCTGCCGCGTCCAGGATTCCCTGCGCCTGCAGGGAGGACAAGGTATGAATCTGACGCCGGAGGACTTGCATTGCGGAATCGATCTCATAGATCCTTGTCTGGGTATGATTTACCCTTTCGTGGAGCCGTTCTAATCCGGCAATCAGAGATCGGAGTATTTCCTCCTGATTTCGAAATAGGGTTACCAGCGCCCGATCACAGGCGGCTTGCAGATTGGCTTCGTTCAAATGAATGCAACTGCAAGCGGTGTCGCCTCTGTGCCGATGACCGCATTTCCAGTAGGTGTTGTTTTCTGTTACAATTCGGCAGAAGCTGTTGCCACAGTCTGGGCATACCAGCAGGCCGGAGAAGAACGCTTTTGGCTTTACGTCCGAAACGGGTTTCCGTTGCAGCATTCTCTGAACCTGTTCAAAGTCAGATTTGGAGACAATTGGCGGATGGTTATTCTCCACGTAATAGGAAGTCCGTTCCCCACGATTCTTTACGATGCGGTGTGGGAGCGTATCGGTCGTATAGTACTTTTGCAGCAAGGCGTCTCCGACATAGCGTTCATTGCTCAGGATATAACGGATCGTGGTACGGCTCCACTTTTCTTCTCTGCCATTTCGAGGGATATTGTGACCGTTCAAATAGGTTACAATGGTACGGATACTGCTGCCGTCCAGATACATCCGAAAGATGGTCCGGACGACCAGGGCCTCAGATTCTTCAATCACAAGTGTCCCACAGGTGAGCGTATACCCATAAGGCGGGCGACAGCCGGAGAAGCTGCCGCTCTTCATCCGTTTCTCATAACTCCAGCGCATATTTCCGGAAATGGAGCTTGATTCGTCCTGCGCCTGGGTACTCATCATGCCGAGAATTACTTCACTTGACATTTTTGCGGTGTCGATTTGCTCCTTCTCGAACAGGATGCTTATGCCTAAGCCGGAGAGCATACGCACGGTTTCCAGGCAATCCACCGTATTACGGGCAAAGCGGGAGACCGACTTTGTCAGGATGCGGTCAATTTTTCCGCGCTTGCAGTCTGCAATCATGCGGTTGAATTCGGTTCTGCGCTTCATGCTGGTTCCTGTGATTCCCTCATCGGCATAAATATCGGCGAGAGTCCAAAGTGGATTCTCGCCGATCAATCTCTCATAGTATTCAGTTTGAACGCCAAAGGAGTGCTGCTGGTCAGTCGAATCAGTGGAGACGCGGCAATAAGCCGCCACGCGCAGAACTGGGGCTTGTAAAATGTTTTGCGGTAAGATTGTGCGGACGGTTGGCATGGTTTTCATCTCCTTCGTTTTGGCAGCTCAAACAATACCACAAGAGTTCAGATATATCTACTACTTTTTTCAGAAAAACTGAGAAATAATCTGGCGATTGGATGCTATGGCAAGAGGAATATATCCGACCCCGTATGTCTCGCGGCAACATCACAGATCCCACGATATTCATCCTCGGAAATGGCTCCCTGCTCCAGAAGCAAACGGAGCAGACCCAACTCTACGGCATAGCAACCAAGGGCAGCAGGATCGGATTCCATTGTTTTCTATCTCCTTCCGTAATACGCTCACAGATCACCATAAATCTGTGCGTATTGGGGTATGTGCAGGTAAAAACGGTCAGCAGATCGCGCCCCTCTTGAATCATAACCTCGTCACTGTCGTTGGGGGAGATAATCTTTGTTTCGATCACTTTATAGGACAGTCTTTCCCACGGATTGGTAATATAAACCATATCGTTTGGCTGGAGCCGGTCGAGCCCCTTGAACTGGATAGCGCCATTCCATGTTCTGTGCCCGGCAACAACGCAGTTTGAGCTCACGCCTCCAATCGGGAGAGAGGTTTGACCAAGGATTGCCCCGCCCCGATCCATGTTTCCTGAGCTTGCGCCAAGGTACAGCGGAACCTCTATCTCTGCCGGAGGAATAGAGAGATACGCAAAAACTTCCTGCTCCCAGCCATAGGCGGCGAGATCGATTGGAGCTTGTCGTACACTTTCTGCTGTATAGGTTTCGGACTGGTTTTGAACAAGCGCCTGGTTATAGGCAACACAAGCCTCCCATAGCTCCGAGAAGTCCCTTTCTGTGATAGAGGCTTCTTGCGCTTGGGGATGTACCATGCTTGTGCTGGGCTGTTCAGATCCAAGAGCCTCATTATCCTGTGTGGATATTGCACTGGATCGGTATCGTTCAAATTCTACAATTGCCTGCTGCTCTGCATGATGAAGCACAGCAGTTTTGGCCGTCGGATAGAACATTACTCCAAGTCCGGAAAGAAGGAGCAGCACGGATAATATTAAGAGCATTTTAGCCTTCATCTCTGTGCCTCCGGTTCTGTTTTTTGAATACCAATAATACGAGCAGCCCCACAAACAAAGCGCCAAGGGTCACGCTTCCGCCCACGGCGAGACCTTTCAGGTAGTTTTCCTTCCACGTTGAACGGGTCGGTTCTTCCGTTGTTTCCGGTATTTCTTCTGCCGCTTCCTCATACGCAACCCGTGAGCCCCGAACCAGGAGGCGATGGCTGTTAACACCATAGGGCGTACAGGTCACGAGTGTGCAGAGATCTTGATCCGGATCGGCCAATAAAAGGTCGGTATCATAGGGCAAGACGGTGTTTACTGCCACTACTTGATAAGCCAGGATATCTCCGAGAACATGCAGGAAAAACATATCTCCCGGCGCAAGCTGATCCAGATCAGAGAATAATCGCTTGCCTGCGACGCCGGAATGTCCGGTCAATACAGCGTGAGCGCCATTGCCGCCAACAGGAAATGAGCTGCCCATTAAGTGACCAATTCCGGTTTGCAAGACCTCCTCAGATGTCCCGTGATAGATTGGAAGGTTGACATCAATTTTTGGAATCTCGATATACCCTATCAAGCCGGAGCCATGCAAGTTCAGCAATTCCTCATAGGAGAAGGCCGCAGCCTCAATCGCTTCCCGATCATATCGGACAGGG
>OCTX011755005.1_pt1 | contig 12378 bp, 10 predicted proteins | sample 1539691 | NCBI WGS metagenome assembly OCTX01 (sample SAMN02144231, study PRJEB22623) | gut metagenome | biome: sheep rumen | host: Ovis aries | place: New Zealand
GCGAATGGACTATCGCTACTGCCGATTATATCCTCCCCTATTCGGCTGCATTGCGTAAAGACAATTTCTGGACTACCCAATTCCATCCAGAAAAGAGTGGAAGCGTAGGTGAAACGATTCTAAAGAACTTTTTAGCAATATGATAGAACTAATTCCTGCCATTGACTTGATTGATGGTAAGTGCGTAAGACTTACCAAGGGCGACTACAACCAAAAGAAAATCTACAACGAGAACCCCGTGGAAATCGCCAAGGGATTCGAGGAAATGGGCTTTAAGCGGTTGCATGTGGTAGACCTTGATGGTGCGCGTTCGAAACATATCGTCAACGTTGACGTATTGAAAGCCATTACCACAGAGACAAATCTGGTTGTGGACTTTGGCGGTGGCATCAAGTCAGAGGAAGACATCGAGAAAGCTTTTGCAAATGGTGCTTCCATGGTGACTATCGGTAGTATTGCCGTTACCCAACCAGAATTGTTCTTGAAATGGCTCGACCAATATGGGGCAGAAAAACTGATATTGGGAGCCGACGTGAAAAACGGCATGATTTCCATCAATGGTTGGAAAGAGGATTCTGCCGAACAATTGCTTCCTTTCTTAAAGAAATACATCGACCACGGAGTGAAAAACGTGTTGTGCACGGAGATTTCGAAAGACGGAACCCTACAAGGTCCTGCCCTCCAACTCTATCAAGAAATCATGGCAGCATATCCACAACTGCACCTCATAGCCAGCGGTGGCGTTTCTTCCAACGAAGACATCATTGCCTTAGACCAAGCGGGAATTCCCGCCGTGGTATTTGGCAAGGCCTTTTATGAAGGCAAGATTAACATACCCGAATTATTGACAACAAATAAAACACAAATAGATTGAGAGGATTAGCAAAACGCATTATCCCGTGTCTTGACGTAAAAGACGGAGAGACGGTGAAAGGAACCAATTTCGTAAACCTGAGAAAAGCAGGTGACCCCGTAGAATTGGGGAAGGCTTATAGCGAAGCTGGAGCCGACGAATTGGTTTATCTCGACATCACGGCAAGTTTTGAAGGGCGTAAGACTTTTACGGAAATGGTGACTCGCGTGGCTCGTGAAATCAACATACCGTTTACCGTGGGTGGAGGCATCAATGCCTTGGAAGACGTAGAACGCTTGCTTTACGCTGGTGCTGACAAGGTGAGCGTGAATTCCGCAGCCATTCGTCGTCCACAACTCATTAATGAGATTACCAACAAGTTTGGTTCGCAAGTTTGCGTATGTGCCATCGATGCCCGATTCGACGAGGACGGTTGGCATTGTTACGTGAAAGGCGGAAGGGAACGTGTGGAATTAGGACTCTTCGACTGGGCAAAGGAAGTAGAGCAAAGAGGTGCAGGCGAAATATTGTTTACCAGCATGAACCACGACGGAGTGAAAAACGGATACGCCAATGAAGCTTTAGCACAATTGGCAGACAATCTCTCCATCCCCATCATCGCCAGTGGTGGTGCGGGGAAGAAAGAACATTTTCGTGATGCGTTTACCCTTGGAAAAGCTGATGCCGCATTAGCCGCAAGCGTATTCCACTTTGGAGAGATTCCCATTCACGAATTGAAAGAATACCTTCGCCACGAGGGTATCAACGTAAGATAAATAGAGGTACATCCTCAAAAAGACAGATACAATCATTATGGAAATTGACTTTGAAAAATTAGGAGGCCTCGTTCCAGCCATCATACAAGACGCGACGACGAAAAACGTGTTGATGTTGGGTTTCATGAACGAGCAAGCATATCATAAGACCATTGAGACGGGAAAGGTGACATTTTGGAGTCGTACAAGAAATTGCCTATGGACAAAAGGGGAGACTTCGGGAAACTTCTTGAATCTTGTCAGCATTCAAAATGATTGCGACAACGACACCTTATTGGTGAAGGTAAACCCGATAGGACCTACTTGTCACAAGGGAACAGACACCTGCTGGGGAGAGACAAACGAAGCCAATCCCCTACTCTTCCTCACGGAGTTACAAGACTTCATCGAGAAGCGTCATCAAGAAATGCCAGAAGGTTCGTACACCACTAAGTTGTTCAAGGACGGTGTGAACAAGATGGCACAAAAAGTGGGTGAAGAGGCATTGGAAACCGTGATTGAGGCTACCAATGGCACCAATGAGAAACTCATCTACGAAGCTTCTGACATGATGTACCACTTGATTGTCTTATTGACAAGCAAGGGATTGAGAATAGAAGACATTGCCCAAGAACTTCATAAGCGCCACGATCCCAGTTGGGACCAAGCACGTAGGTTGAAGAAGGCATCAGAATAATTCATCTACAAAAAACAACCATTGATTATGTCTACATTATTGATAGATTATAAGAAAGTCAACGTTTACCAAGGAGACGCCTTAATATTAAAGGACGTTGATTTCAAGGCTGGTGAAGGCGAATTCATCTATATTATCGGTAAGGTGGGTTCAGGAAAGAGTTCATTGCTGAAAACCATGTATTGCGAACTCGACCTTGATGCCGACGACACGGAAAAGGCGGAAGTGTTGGGACGCGATTTGAGAACGCTGAAAAGAAAGGAGATTCCTGCACTCCGTAGGGAGATGGGAATCATTTTCCAAGATTTCCAATTGCTCCACGACCGTAGTGTATACGGGAATCTTAGATTTGTACTTCGCGCTACGGGATGGAAGAAGAAAGACGACATCAATACTCGCATCAACGAGGTATTGACCGCCGTAGGAATGGAAGACAAGAAAGAGAAGATGCCTAACGAGTTGTCTGGTGGCGAACAACAACGTATCGCCATTGCCCGAGCATTGCTTAATAAGCCCAAGGTAATCGTTGCGGATGAACCAACGGGTAATCTCGACCCCGAAACGGCAAGCAACATCGTGAAATTGCTGAAAGACATATCACAGAAAGGTACTGCCGTGGTAATGTCTACACACAATATCCCCATCATCGACCAATATCCTGGTACCGTTTACCGTTGTAGGGAAAACGTGATTACCGACATTACGAAGGAATATAACAAGATGGACAAAAAAGAACTTGAAGAAGAAGAGGAACAACAAAATTAAATATGAAGACAATGAAAGTGATGAAATTTGGAGGCACTTCGGTCGGAAGTCCCGAACGAATGAAGAATGTAGCCTCATTGGTAACTGAGTCAAGTGAACCTACATTTGTAGTTCTTTCTGCCATGAGTGGAACAACCAACTCACTTGTAGAAATCTCCGATTACCTGTACAAGAAGAATCCTGAAGGAGCAAACGAGATCATCAATGCCTTGGAGAAGAAATACTTAGGGCACGTGGAAGAACTCTATGCTACGGATGAATACAAGCAGAAGACACGTGATTTCCTTCGTGAGGAATTTGATTATCTTCGCTCTTTCACCAAAGACATCTTCACCAGTTTTGAAGAGAAGAGCATCGTTGCTCAAGGTGAAGTAATCAGCACGAACATGATGGCTAACTACCTTCAAGAGTGTGGTGTGAATACTTGCTTGATCTCTGCACTCGACTTCATGAGAACAGACAAGAATTCTGAGCCTGACCCACAATATATCAAGGAGAAATTGACGGCTATCTTGAACGACAAGGCAGATTTCCAAATCTATATCACTCAAGGATTTATCTGTAGAAATGCTTACGGAGAGATAGACAACTTGCAACGTGGTGGTTCTGATTATACCGCTTCATTGGTGGGTGCTGCCATCAACGCGGAGGAAATACAGATTTGGACTGACATCGACGGTATGCACAACAACGACCCACGTGTGGTTGACAAGACGGAAGCCGTACGCCAACTGAACTTCGAGGAGGCCGCTGAGTTGGCTTACTTCGGTGCGAAGATTCTCCATCCTACCTGTATCCAACCAGCCAAGTATGCTGGCATTCCCGTACGTATGAAGAATACGATGGACCCGAAGGCAGAAGGTACGATTGTTGACAATGTCATCGTGAGGGGAAAAATCAAGGCCGTTGCCGCAAAAGACAACATCACCGCCATCAAGATCAAGTCGTCTCGCATGTTGCTTGCCACGGGTTTCTTACGCAAGGTATTCGAGATATTCGAGAGTTACCAGACTCCTATCGACATGATTGCCACGTCAGAGGTCGGTGTTTCCATGAGTATCGACAATGATGCTCACTTGAACGAAATCGTTGACGAGTTGAAGAAATACGGCACCGTTACCGTAGATAGCGACATGACGATTATCTGCGTGGTGGGCGACCTTGACTGGAGCAATCTCGGTTTTGAGACATTGGCAACAGAGGCGATGAAGAATATTCCCGTGAGGATGATATCTTACGGCGGTAGTAACTATAACATCTCATTCCTCATCAAGGGTACGGATAAGAAACGTGCCTTGCAGAACTTGAGTGACATGTTATTCAACAAGAACAAATAATCCAAACACAACACGACACAAATGATCAAGGGTAAATTTCCTATAGACAAGTTTCAGAAGATACCAACACCCTTCTACTATTACGACACGGATTTGCTTCGCGAGACCTTGAGGGCTATCAACAAGGAAACGGAGAAGCACGAGGGATATATCGTTCATTATGCGGTAAAGGCGAATGCCAATCCCAAGGTGCTCAACGTGATTTGCCAAGCGGGATTGGGAGCGGATTGCGTGAGTGGTGGTGAGATAGAGGCGGCCATCAAGGCTGGCTTCCCTGCCAACAAGATAGTGTATGCTGGTGTTGGGAAGAGTGATTGGGAAATCAACTTAGGTCTCGACAAGGATATCTTCTGCTTCAACGTGGAGAGTATTCCCGAGTTGGAAATCATCAACGAACTGGCTGAGAAGAAGGGAAAGATTGCGCAAGTGTGTTTCCGCATCAATCCCAATGTCGGCGCTCATACTCATGCCAACATCACGACTGGGTTGGCGGAGAATAAGTTTGGCATTGCCATGGGCGATATGGAAAGAGTAATTGAAGAAGCAGCCACGATGAAAAACGTGAAATTCATCGGCTTGCATTTCCATATCGGTTCTCAGATATTAGATATGGGTGATTTCGAGGCTTTATGCAATCGCATCAACGATTTGCAAAAACAACTTGAAAGTCATCGTATCGTTGTCGAGAACATCAATGTTGGTGGTGGTTTAGGTGTCAGTTACGGACATCCCAACCACTTGCAGATTCCCGATTTCAAGGATTACTTCGACACATACGCACGAAAATTGAAACTTCGTCCAGGTCAAAAGTTACATTTTGAATTAGGTCGTGCCGTCGTTGCACAATGTGGTTCGCTCATCACACGTGTATTGTATGTGAAGGAAGGTGTTTGCAAGCAGTTTGCCATCGTGGATGCTGGTATGACCGACCTCATCCGTCCTGCGCTCTATAACGCTTACCATCGCATAGAGAATATCTGTAGCGACGAACCAGAAGAGGCTTACGACGTGGTTGGACCTATCTGCGAGTCAAGTGACGTGTTTGGAAAGGCAATCGACATCAATAAATGTCATCGTGGCGACCTACTTGCGTTGCGAAGCGCTGGTGCCTACGGTGAAATCATGGCAAGCCAATACAATTGTAGGAAGCTGCCAATAGGATATATAAAAGAAGAAATATAAAATGCTTATCGACCTCACATCGATTGTAGCAAGCGGCATTCTCATTGTCCTTGCGGTAATTAGTTGGTTCGCTAACCCGTTCTTCCGGGCGCGGAATCTCTTTTCGCCTCATCAGTCTCTCGACGATGAAACTCTTGATGCGGAGAATCCACAAGCGGAAGTGCAACCTTCCAAGGAACCGCCATTCAAAAAATGGCCGAGGATTTCCATACTGATTACCGCGCACGACAATGCGTTGGAACTCGACAATCATCTTCCCACGTTGCTCTCACAAGACTATCCTGGCATCTTCGAAGTCATCGTCGTTGCCGAGAAGGGCGATGGTTCTACCGAAGACGTGTTGAAGAGATACTTGAACAACCGTAAGTTGTACTACACCTTCATCCCAGATTCGTCTCGTTATATGAGTAGGAAGAAGTTGATGATTACGCTCGGCGTGAAGGCTGCCCGATATGAATGGATTCTGCTTACCGAGGCAAGTAGTACGCCGTTGTCTGATACGTGGCTGAAGACGTTTGCCAAGAACATGACGGATGATACCAACTTGGTACTTGGTTATAGCAATTACGCCAAGGAAGCTCCCGCCTACTATCGCTTCGAGCAACTCCGAAATGCTTGTTATTGTCTCAATAAGGCTAAGGGCGGCATTGCCTATCGCACCAATTCCAACAACGTGGCTTTCAAGAAGGAGGAATTCATCAACAAGGGTGGCTACAGGGGCAACCTGCAATTCCTTCGTGGGGAATACGATTTCTTGGTGAACAAGTATGCCAAGCGCGAACAGACGGCGGTGGAGACAGATATCAATTCGTGGGTGGTCGACGCGAAGCCGTCAAAGAAAGCATGGCGACAGCTACATGCCAATTATCTTTGCGTGCGTCAGCAACTCAGGCGCAACAAGCGTTTCCGCTTGATTTATAATTTCGACCATTGCCTGTTTCATCTCAACTACCTCGCGATACTCTCGGCATTGGTGTTCTCCATCCTCACTTCACGATGGATACTTACGGGCGTAGCTGCTATCATGCTTATACTCACCATCGTCATCCGTTCGAGAATGGCGAAGAAAGTATTGAAACGCTCGAAGACGGAGATTCCGATATGGAAGGTCGTACCTTACGAAATCTCCATTCTCTGGAAGACCATCAAGTATTTCTTTTGGTATCTACGCACCGACAAAACAGAGTTTTCGAGTCATAAGATATGAGAATCCAACTATATGCATCCGACAAGACACGTAATGACGAAATCAGCGGTCAGTTGATTTCCGCGTTGGAACGTTTGTACCAAGGGCATCCCGATGTACTTCTCACCGACGAGAATCCCGACATCGTACATGTCTTCGGTGCTTGGGAACATGAGACGGCTAAATTCGCATCGTTTCTCTATCGCAAGACCATCCCTTACGTTTATTCTCCGTTGGGTGGATTGTTGCCGTGGAAAGTCAAGCGCTCTTCCTTGGAAGACCATCAGCTCGTCTTGTTTGCCGCGCAGAAGAGAATGACTGTGCAAGCGTCGATGGTACACGTTTGCGGTAAGTTGGAAAAGCAATCGTTGGAGGAAAGCAAGTGGAACAAGGCCATCATCTTCATCAAGAACCCCGTGATTACCAACGACATCACCGAGGAGCAAATGGCTGAGGAGATGTTGAAGACATACGGCGAAATCATCGCCAGCTATCACTTCAAGGTACACGAGGAGATACAAAACAAGGTGAACGACTTGGAAGAGGAGGACGAGAACATCCGATTGATTTATGGGAAGATCCTCGCCATCCAACACCAATATAACCGTGGCAACGTGACGCAGGAATCGTTAGACGAACTATCGCATATCATGACGGCTGCAGAATACGACGAGGATGCAATGGAAGCTTTACTTCAAAAGCATCGTTTAGACTTGTTTGCCGCACGGTTGGAGCAAGTGTTGTTAGACAACTCCACCCTCACGGAAGGATTTACCACCCTACCACCGCGACAAGACAAGGTGACAGATTTAATCAAGAATTCTATTACACATTACCAACAATAAATCGAATAACTATGGCAAGATATGATATCAAAAGCGACATGCGCTATCTACAACTGCTCTCTCGCTCTTTCCCAACGATAGCAGAGGCAAGTGCCGAAGTCATCAACCTCCAATCGATTATGTACCTTCCTAAAGGTACGGAACATTTTCTCGCCGACTTGCACGGAGAATACGAAGCCTTCCAGCACGTATTGAAAAACGCGTCGGGAAACATCAAGCGCAAGGTAAACGAAATCTTCGGAAACACTTTGCGCGAGATAGAGAAAAGGGAACTATGTACGTTAATCTACTATCCCGAACAGAAATTGGAGATTGTCAAATCCAAAGAGGAAGACATCAACGACTGGTATCATATCACCATCCACCAATTGGTGAGTGTCTGCCGCGACGTATCGAGCAAGTACACGCGCTCTAAAGTAAGGAAATCACTCCCCGAGGATTTCAGTTACATCATCCAAGAACTCTTACATGAGCGAACCGACGATGCTAACAAGGCTGCCTATGTCAACGTGATTATCGAGACGATTATCTCCACAGGGCGTGCCGACGATTTCATCATCGCCATCTGCAACGTCATCCAGCGGTTGTCTATCGACCAGTTGCATATCTTAGGCGACATTTTCGACCGTGGTCCTGGCGCACACTTGATATTGGACATGATGAAACGTTACGACCGATGGGACATCACGTGGGGCAACCACGACATCCTTTGGATGGGTGCCTGTGCGGGCAACAAGGCATGCATCTGTAACGTCATTCGCCTCTCCCTGCGCTATACCAATCTTGGAACGTTGGAAGACGGCTATGGCATCAATCTCGTTCCGTTGGCTACGTTCGCCATGGAGACGTATGGCGACGATCCTTGCGTAGAATTCCAACCCAGTTTGAGTGGTGGCGCTTCCAATATCGACGAGAAGACCATCCGCCTCACCGCCCTTATGCACAAGGCAATTTCCATCATCCAGTTCAAGGAAGAGGCAAAAATCTACGAGCGCCATCCTGAATGGGGAATGAACGACCGAGAGATACTGAAATTCATCGATTACGAGAAGGGAAGCATACACCTCAACGACAAAGACTATCCCTTGCTGAGTAGCCACTTCCCCACCGTCAATCCCGACAATCCTAACGCGCTCACGCCAGAGGAGGAGGCATTGATGGATAAACTTTCTCATTCGTTCTTGGTGAGCGAGAAGTTGCACAAGCACGTGAAGATGCTGCTCCAACACGGTTGCATGTATTCGATATTCAACAACAACCTACTCTTCCACGCTTCCGTACCCATCAACGAAGACGGAAGCCTTAAGGAAGTGGAAATCTACCCTGGTAGGAAGTATGCTGGTAAAGACCTCATGCACTTCATCGGAATGATGATTCGCTCTGCCTTCCAAAACGACACTGAGGAGAAGGAGCGCAAATACGCCATCGACTACTTCTTATACCTTTGGTGCGGAAAGGAAAGTCCTCTCTTCGACAAGTCGAAGATGGCAACCTTCGAACGCTATTTCCTCAAGGAGAAGGAAACGCACACCGAGGAAAAAGGCAACTACTTCAAGTATCGTGACGATGCCCATATCGTAGATCGCATCTTGGATTCCTTCGGCATTACGGGCGAGAACCGCCATATCATCAACGGCCACGTTCCCGTTCATGTCATGAGTGGTGAGAACCCCATCAAGGCAGACGGAAAACTGATGGTGATCGACGGAGGATTCTCACAAGCCTATCACAAGGAGACGGGTATTGCTGGCTACACCCTTGTTTACCATAGCAGGGGATTTGAACTGGTGCAACACGAACCATTTACCAGTACCGCCGATGCCATCCAAAGGGGTACAGACATCAAGAGCACCATCCAAATCGTGGAAATGTCTAACCGCAGGATGCTTGTTGCCGACACCGACAAGGGCGATGAGTTGCAAAAGCAAATTGAGGACCTCAAGGAACTCCTCTACGCCTATCGCCACGGATTCATCAAGGAACAAGAAAGAAAGAAATAGAAAGTATCTACATAAAATCCCTTCGTTTTGGAGGGATTTTTTATTTTAGGCTATCTATCCTTCAAACTACTCGCTGAATATCTCTGTGAGTTTCTTATCCAGTTCTTTGCTGCTTACGATTCTTCGAGATACAATGGTGCCATCGGGGGCAAAGAGAATCGTGTGGGGAATCCCCGTTATTCCATAGATACTCATTGGCTTTGATTCGTAAATCTGGGGAAAAGGAATACCCATCATTTTCACGATGCTATCAGACTCCTCTGGTGTATCGTTAACGGTGATTCCTATCACTTTCAATCCTCTGTCCTTGTATTTCTCGAATAAGGCAATGACATCGGGCATCTCAGCTTTGCATGGGGCACACCATGAAGACCAGAAATCGGCAAGCACATAACTGCCTTGTCCTACGAAGTCGGAAATGGCGGTTGGCTTGCCATCAGGAGAAACACCCTTCAGTTCTTTAAACATCTTGCCCTCCTCGGTTTCTTTTGCCAATAACAAACTCTCTTTCAAACGATCCATCTTTGGACTTGTCTGCAATTCGGAAGATAGCTTTTCAATAAGTCCAATGGATTCAGAGGGTTTGAATATCAACTTACATTGTCCGATAAGATAAGGAGACAAAGGATGGCCGGGATGGTTGCTGACGATATGGTTAACCACTTCGTACATTTTCTCGAAATACGTGTTTACATCCATATCCATGTTTTGCACCGAGTGTTTATCCATCAGTTCATCATTCATTGGCGTACCACCTATCTGTATGAGGTAGTGTAGGTTCAAATCACACAAGAGATTTACGGTTCCGCTTTCCAAAACAAACTCCCTTATCCATCCTGGTCTGCCCTGCTTGGCTATACAACAAACGGCAGGCTCGTCAAGTGTTCCACTTATAGGAACGATGTTTCCGTCTTTCACTTGCAAAGTGGTTATCATCCTTTGCTGCTCTACATCGATGACCATCAGCGTATCATTCGGTGTGGCATTTGCCACCGTACCTTCTATCCTCCAAGTGAAGGTCTGTGCATAACCTGCCATTGAGACGAGGGCAAGCAGAAAGGTGATGATGAATTTAAGCATAGAACATATTCTTTTATCGTTTGCAAAGATATGACTTTTCAAAGGAAAACCATAAGAAAAACACACTTGTTCCAGATTTTTAACGTGAGTTCGACGAAATCTAACTGTCAGAAAAACTTGGGAATCATAAACATATTGTTTCTGATGGTTAAATGTATCATTTACGCTGGCTAAGTGTATCATTTGCGAGGCGGAAACAAGTACTTTGTTTCAACGGTGGAGGATGTGGAGGAACAAATAGCAACTTTTCCTTATAGGAAATTATTTACCCCCGACCTAAATGTTTTTTCCTTTATGCGCAAGTTACTATTTTATCCTCCACATCCTCCACCACCTCGCTCAGAAGGGCAGCTCTTGTCTTTCCTATAATTTGAATGTGGCACGAAGCAGGACTGTACGAGCACAAAGAGAGTAGTCATAACTGTAGGTATTGATGCCGTCGAAGACGGTGTAGGAATAATGACGTTGATTCAGGAGATTAGTAAGCTCGAGACGGAGGACGAGGCGCTTCAACTTGTACTGCGCCGAGGCGTTGAAGAGGGACATGTGCTTGTATTGGTCGGTGGTGATTTGTCGACGCACATGATCGTAATCCAAAGAGAGGTCGAGGACGGCGATGGGGAAGATATGGATGGCACCGCTATGAGTGAGAGAGGTAAGAGTCTCACCCCTGGCTGAGTTCTCGCCTTGAGAGTAACCACTCCCCTCGCCCTTTGGAGAGGGGTTGGGGGTGAAGCTTGACCTTGACCAACCGTAGCGGATATCGTAACGCAGTTCCAGCCATTGTACGGGTGTGATGGATGCATTGCCGTGGACGTTGTAGTTGTTCGATCGAGTCTTGATGACATTCGCATTCACCGCCTGTTCACCTCTACCGAAACCATAGTTGGCTTCTGCACCGAGTTTGGCAAAGAGTGATGGGATATTTTTTGTGGTGGCAATGGAGAAACTGCAGGAGCGTGAGCGGGTGTCGCAGAGCAAAGCCGTAGTGCTGACGTCAATGCCATCTATATGCTGAGAATTAAGCGTGTTACGCTTGCTCTCGCTGTGACTGGCGGCGAGGCTTAAAGTGAAAAACTTCATAGGCAGTTGCCATTTCCATTCACCTGACGTATGCCATGAGTTCGACTCACCAATAATACCCGACGATGTGCGTACCGTGCGGTAGTCCACCTGCATCGGCTCCGTCAGCAGTGTCATCATGTCTCCAATCGAAGTGGTGTAGCCCGTCGAAAAATGCAGTTTGCTATTGACCGAGAAAGTGTAGTTGATGCCCATCGAGGGATTGAGCACGGGCTTCGTGTAGTTGAACTTGTTATAATACAGTCCCTTCAGTGCGGCACCCAATCCGGCACTCAGGTAGAAGCGGCGGTTGCGCGAATGAATCTCGAAGCCGGGATTCATGGTTGGATTGATTGCCCAACCGCGAATCTTGTTTCTTTCTCCTGTCACCTCACGATAAGTCTCTAAGTCATCATACGTGGCATTCAGGGCGACAGGCAGTCTGACCTTAAAAGCCTTGCCAATGGGAATCGTGAATGACGTATGGACATTCATCTTGAGTGTTGAAGATTGGGCTGTCTGTGCATACCCGTTTCCGTCTTTGTTGAAAATCAATCTCAACGTCGGTGTTCGTTTGAATGAAATGGGTACACTGACATATCGGACAGTTCCCTTT
>OCTX012235363.1_pt1 | contig 12375 bp, 1 predicted proteins | sample 1539691 | NCBI WGS metagenome assembly OCTX01 (sample SAMN02144231, study PRJEB22623) | gut metagenome | biome: sheep rumen | host: Ovis aries | place: New Zealand
GCCTCATAATAAAACGCCTTATACTTGTTGATCTGTTCTTCAAAGGATACATATTTCCCGGCGTCATAGCCATTTTTATAAAGCAGCAGCAGGGAAAGCAACCGCGACATTCTTCCGTTTCCGTCCCGGAAGGGATGAATGCAGAGGAAGTCCAGAATGACGCAGGGGATTAGCAGAAGCTGATTGATATTGGCGTCATCACGGGCGTCCATATAGGCAAGTTCCAACTGCTCCATAGCCTCTGCAGTCTCGTCAGCAGGCGTGGGGCGGAAACGCACTTTCCGGTTTCCATTGGCGTCAACTTCCAGAATGACATTATCGTCTGTTTTGTACTGCCCGCCATACTCATAACCTGCAATGGCCATCATCATTTCATGCAGCCTCAAAATATCACGCTGCCGAAAGTCCATGTGAGCGTGATCGGTATGGATTGCATTCAGTGCGTCCCTATATCCTGCGATCTCGGCTTCGTTGTGATTTAAGGGCGCGCTGTTTTGATTGACAATGGCCGCAATACGCTCATCACTCGTAACAATACCCTCAATCGCATTGGAGCTTTTAATGGACTGGATTTTGGCGACGGCCTCCAATTCCGTAAACACCTTGGCATATTCTTCTTTTCGGACGCCAGCCATTGTTTTCAGTGACGCAATGCTCGATGTTAGGTTTACAAGGTTTGCAGGCAGCAGCCCGTTATTAAGAAAAGAATAGTCAAATCTCCGCATATGATCTCCCCCCCCAATCTGCATATTATCTTATCAAATAATATGCAGATTTTCAAGGGGGAGGAGTCGATTATCTACATATCGGACTGCATAATATATGCAGATACTGCAAGTATCATTTCTAATTGAGCCTACGCGTATTGCGAACGCATCATGGATGATAATCATGACACGATACCTTTGGCAGACGAATATGTTCGCAAGGATAAATGTAATAATGGTGGGTTTTCCGAAACACTGTCCTCATCAGAGGCAAAAGTGCTCCTGCGGCTTGTATCTGTCTCTCCTTTACATTGTTTCGTTGAATGGTCTTGTTGTATTTCGAGACTTTTTTAATTCCCTTTTTTGAATACTTATGGTCTCCTGCAGGTTCTGCTTAGCTATGGAAGCGTTATTTGCTGTTTATTCCATTACTCTTATGGTACGTTGAACGCGAACCCCCTCTTGCATTTGTTAAGCGCCTGATTATCAATCATTCCTCCGCGCTCTTCAGGTCATATCCGCCACTTGTTGTGCAGAATTAGCTGAAAGCGGTGTATTTATCGCAACGCTATCTCTTTTGTTCATAGGTATATCAGTTTTTTGCAATTGATTACAACCTATGCGCATTAAGTGAGAGCCTCGCCAGCTTAGCCTGGTCAATTGGCGCAGCTTCCACGCCCTGGAGTATGGCCTGCGTATATATTTCAATAAGTTGTGCTTGAAATGTATTGGGATGTCCTTCTATCAGCTCATGCACGAAGAGCTTTCCTTCTGTGCTTAAACTTCCTGCGAGTATATCAAAATACGGGTAAAAGTCTTCCTGCAGAAGCATGTATTCCAGGTCTGTTCGGATCGCATTTTTAAGGTCTTTGGGGATCGAATCACAGAGGGCTCGAAGGATAAAGCCTAATAAAGCCATCTGGTTACTCGTGCTTTTTATCGCTATATACTGTTCAACTGTCTTCTCTATATGTATTTCTTGTATTGAGTCATTGTCAAAATCCACGATTAAATATGGTACTATAGCATACGCCTGTAAGTGCTCCCTCCCCAATTGAATAAGTGAGTTGATCCTATCAAGCACCCAGGAAAAATGCTCTCCCCCTGAACTTGCGAGAAACCATGAATGTGGGCTGGCTTGGGGATACTTAATCTCATACTTGACTAACTCTAGCACTTGTGTCCTCTCCAGCATTTTTATTGCCAAACGGGTTCCATTTTCTGAATCGATAATCGAATCAAAGCGTGGAACACAGATCTTAGCAAATTCGTCTGAGAAACTATCCCACTCTTTAGTTGCTGAAGTCAGAAAAGCAACAAATCCTTTCGTAAAACCACTATTATTCGCTGCCCGCAAACAATCTAGAACTATTTCTTTCGGAATCTCCATGCTAAAAGGGCATTCTATTACGCTCCAATAGTCTGCGGTAGTAATGGTTTTAACATCATCTTTTTCTAACAAACCTATTATTTCAGAATCCTTTTTTACGTATTCCTCGAGCGTAGCAGAATCATACTTCTGCATTATTTCTTCAATGCTCTCCTTTTTGTATAGGCGCGAACCTAGCCCTTTAAGGAGCCAATTACAAGATCGGATTATTCTGAAAAAGGCATCTTTGCAGTATTCAGGTAACAAATAATACTCTCTTATTAAATCTTCGACTGTTGTTACCGATGGGCAATGAAGAAAAACCGCCAATGCATAAAGCTCATTGAGTTGATACTTACGGAACAACTCCTTATACTTATACAGATAGTCGCCCTCCATTTTTCGTCTTATGGAAGAGAATCTAAGTCTTAAGTTGCCAATAACATCGTATGAAGTGGTTTGACTCGCAGCATCATCGGAAATCATCTTCTCTAAAAGTTCATTGCCCTTAAACGCATCTATGACGTTTGCCAATTGTTCCCGAGTCCTGATATTTGTGCCGAATATCATTCGATAGGTGATTTGTCTAAGCACAGAAAGAGAAGGGCATATATCTGGATGATTATTGTAAAATCGTTCTAATAATATCACATAATTATCCTCTTTCCAGTATTGCAAAGAATAAGGTGAGAAATAATCCTCTGTTATCCATTTATACAATTTGGCAATTGCGCTGTCGGTTAATCTATCTATCCCCATCGAGAGGAGATTATGAACTGTGGAATATGCGGGAATGGGTGTCTTGCTAATTATAGTTTCTAAATAATTTTGCGCAATAATATTGCCGCTTGTAGCACTATACCAAAGAAAACTAAAGGCACAACCATCTGGACTAACCTGATCCCCTAAATAAGGAATGATTATTTCCTCAAGAAGAATCTGGGTTGCTTTCTCAGGTAAACGCACAAAATCGTCTACTATACTCTTCGAATTTCCCTTCCATACCAGCAATTTAGAAGCAAGTCTTAAATACCTTTTTATGTCGTTCGGACGACTGAACATATTATCGCACAAAAGATCCAATGCAAGCTTTGCTCCTTGGAAAGAAATCCTGAATTCAGCTGCATGTATAGATGATGAATCGATGTAATTTTCATCGCCGCAATTTCGTTGACATATACGAAACAATGTTTCATTGATATTCCTTCGCTCTTGATGTTTTGTAAAGAAACCAGCAACAAAAAGATATACATTGCGCCAATAGGCACTTACAGAAATCATTTCAAGTGCCTTTGTAAGCTCATTCTCATCGTTATATGAAATTAACCACTCAGCTGCATAGTATTCCTGAATAGATCGAAGCGGAAAAACAATGCACTCTTCATGATTGGAACTGAACACTTCGGCTAAAAACGTCAAGCGCTTCGTTATTGCTGCATACAATTCCTCTGTTTTTTCTGATTGGTTGTTCTCAACTTCTTCATTATTGAGATAATCCGCTATTATTTCTTTGCAACGATTGGCTGTTAACTCCGCTGCTGCATTCTCGGATCGCTCAGATTCAAGTTGAAGCGAAAAACCAATTTGCGCGTGTAATGACTTGATCCAATCGTACCCATCGTTTATTTGCGGTAGCATTTGCTTTTGCTGCTCACGTTTAATAATAGTCTCACAGTATTCGTAGAATAAATCATAACGCTTTTTTGGCGGGGTTCCCCCCATTTTAACCAGTAAGACTATAATAGCAGTATATAATGGTGTGGTCATAAGCTTTGAAACCACGGGATCTTCCAGCGCATTGAAGAGAATGGTCTGATAATGGTTACGATAATCTGAGTTGTCTTCCAAATATGACAGCAGTCTAGACATGTATTTCCTACACAATTCTTTTGACATATCGCTGAGGGTGAAATGATTAAAACGACGGGAGTCAAACGCCTTGTCATACCCTTGCGGTCTAGATGTGCAAATAACTAGGCTATCACAGTTTGAACTCACTAGATCCTTCTCAAGAAATACCTGTATTTGTTTTAATACTTCTCCTCGATTTGAGGATTCGGGGACTTCATCTAAACCGTCAAATAAGAACACCCACGAATACCCAGACAACAATCTCCTAAAATCTTTTAGGCTTATCTTTGCTCCTGTTTTCCCTTCAACAAGAGACAGAATATATGCAATTACTGAGCAACTATGGTCACTCAGTTGATGATTTATCCACGAGGCATATTTCTTCAGGCTCAGTAGTACAGGAAATCGTTCGCAACAAAGATTGAAAGTACTCACCCCATCGTTTAGCTCAAAGGAACCCTGCGCATCTACTTCGTCAGGAGCAAATCTTCTCATCAAAGCAGCTCTGTATATCTGACAAATATACTGACACAGAGTGGATTTTCCTTGTCCCGCATTCCCAAGAAATACAATGTTATATCGTGGCGGGGAAAAATCGGGCCGGAATATAATCGTTTCCGAGATATTCAAATTTGCATCTCTTCTGTGTTGTTGATTACCGAGTTTAATTATATATGCAGCAGCTTTGGAAATACGTTCAGCTCCGTCAAGAGAAACAGCTTCAAGATCAGTATACACATTCCGGATGTTTATCGACTTGTCCGATATACTTCCAGCCTGCTCAAGACGTACTGCGCAATCTTCACGAAACATCTGTCGGGCATATTCTATTAAAATGTCAAATTGTTCATTTCTTAAAAGGGCAAGCTGATCATGCAGTTCAGAGAGAACATCGCCAGGCATAATAAAGCTTGAGTAGCTCCTCGCCACCTCTCTATTGTTCTCAAGAAGTGCTCGAATATCGTCCGCGCCCAAGACGATGATATTCGGAATGATATCCTTATACTTTGAGATCAGCTTTTCTGTTTTGTCTCTTGTTCCTTTATCCAATACAGGTGTTAGAATAATGTTAGTAAAGAACAGATATGTTTCTGGAACAACATGAGGATGGGTCTTTGTTTTTCTTCTAAATCCATCTAATTCTTCCTTTAAGTTTTTGCGGAGCCAGTCCCAATCCTTTTCTTTTCCATCCGGGCTCTTATATTTGGCCTGAGCGATGGTGCGTCCATGTGCCGATTCAGAATTGTTGATGTGAAAATGCGCATTCTCAATGCAGACCTCTCTCTGACCATCAGGTCCATCTCCATAGATGGTACTCGAAACACCGGCAAGTCCCATTACCAAGCTTTGAATCAATTTCTCGAAGTTGCCGGATCCCAATCTGTCAAGCTCATATCTCATATCTATATCTCCTGATAAAAATATTGATATATTATACCATTATTCGCACTCCTTGGGAAGTGTTTTTACTGCTGTGTGGCAATGTTATCTGGATCCTTATTAAAACACGGTATTGGGTGCATATCGAATGGTTTCATTCTCCGATATGCACCCCTATATCATAAAATAGCACAGCTCCAGAACACAGCCGTTTACCGAATGTTGATTGCATAAATCCAGTCAGCCAGGAATTGTCCTGCCGCCTTCAAGCCCCTTTGCTATCTACTTTCAACCAAGTCTCCTTTCTTCCGATAGATTATACATCTCTCTTCGTCTTGGTCTCCATCAATGATCTCATTTTCGCGCTTTTCCAGATTCAAAGAAATATTCAGTTCATCCAGCCTTGCCATCTTCTGCATTAATTCCTCCTCCTGCGGGAAGGGCTTTTCCACCTCCGCCTTGGCATTCTCCAGCTGGGCCCGCACATTTTCCAACTGTGCCTCAGCATTGTGCATCCGGTCCTCAAAGCCCTCCAGTAGATGATCCAGGCGCTGGATATTGCCATAGATGTCTGTGCCCAAAGCGGTCGTATGCGTCAGACTGCCTTTCAGGGAGATTTTGTACTCCTTACTAAAGCTGTCAAAGAACAGCTCCATAGTGAAGCCCTGATACTGTCCGATCGGAAGAGTGTCAGGGCTGGTCATATTCTGGCAGGCTTCCAGGATCGCGGATCCTGCCGCTTTCTTTTCGGTGTAGGTCGCTCCCTCCACGGTCATGGGGGAAACTCCGTCCTCATTGGGATGTGTGTTTTCGGCCAGCCTGGTCATATCTTCCCTGTAGCCTTCGATCCGCTGTTCATAGGAGGAAATCTTCTGAGGAAATTCCTTGATGATCTGATCCTCCAGCGTAAACCGCTGGCTCAGATGGTTGGCCTTCAAGAGCTTTAGTCGGGATACAGCCACATCCAGATCCATTTTCTCCTTGATCTCCGGATTGCCGCTGCAGAGGGCCTTGATCTCAGCGTAGCTCAGCGCCGTCTCGTCAATATCCTCCGCTGATCGGACTGGGGATTTGCTGGTCATGATCTGCCCGATGAATTTTTGCTTGGACTCCACCAGCTGATACAGATAGCTGTCAAAGGTGTTCTCGGTCACATAGGTGAAGATCTCCACTTCAGGGTTTTCGTTGCCCTGGCGAATGATGCGGCCTTCCCGCTGCTGCAGATCCGCCGGACGCCAGGGACAATCCAGATGGTGCAGAGCGATCAGTTTTTTCTGTACGTTGGTGCCGGCGCCCATCTTCTGTGTGGAGCCCAAGAGCACACGGATCTGTCCGCTTCGGATCTTGCCGAACAGCTCCTTCTTCTTGACTTCGGTGTTGGCCCCGTGGATATAGGCTATCTCTTCAGCTGGTATGCCCATGGCAATCAACTTGTCCCGGATGGCGTCATAAACGTTGAAATGACCATCGTTATGCGGAGTAGAGAGGTCACAGAAGATCATCTGAGTCGAGCGCTGATCGGCAGTGCGTTGCCAGATTTCAAAGACATTCTGCGCACAGGCTGCCACCTTGCCGGTCTCGCTCTCCGGTAGCAGCTCATTCATCAGCCTTTGATCCAGCGCCAGCTTGCGCCCGTCATTGGTGATGACCAACATATTGTCCTGCGAGGAATTGACCATGCCCCCGCGAACTTTTTCGGCGCGCTCAGCCAGTCCATCCACCATTTTCTTTTGCAGCTCTGAGGGCTTCAGGACCACATTATGATAGTTGGCTTTTGGCACTGGCAGCTTGAGCATATCCGCTGTCTGGATGTCCGCAACCTCCTTGAACATGGTCATGAGCTCCGGCAGATTGAAGAACTTGGCGAAGCGGGTCTTGGCACGATAGCCTGTGCCCTCTGGGGCAAGCTCAACGGCCGTGACCGTCTCCCCGAAGGTCGAGGCCCAACTGTCAAAGTGAATGAGATCGTTGCGGCGCAGGGTGTCATACTGGAGATATTTCTGCATGGTATACATCTCTACCATCGTGTTCGAGATCGGTGTGCCGGTCGCAAACACTACGCCGCGGCCACCTGTCAGCTCGTCCAGATATTGGCACTTCATATAAAGGTCGCTGGACTTCTGTGCCTCCGTCTGGCTGATGCCGCCCACGTTTCGCATCTTGGTAAAGGCGGCGAGGTTCTTGTAATAGTGTGCTTCGTCTATGAACAACTGGTCAATGCCGAGTTCCTCAAAGGTCACCACATCATCCTTGCGGGATTGATCGTTGAGCTTTTCCAGCTTGAGCTGCACCTGCTTTTTGCTGCGCTCCAGTTGCTTGATGGAGAAACGGTCGCCCCGGTTGCGCTTCACTTCCATAATGCCTTCCATGATTTCGTCCATCTGCTGCTGCAGCATCTGTTGCTGCCGCTCAAAGGACAGCGGGATCTTTTCCAGCTGACTGTGCCCGATAATGATGGCATCATAGTCGCCGGTGGCGATGCGGCCGCAGAAGCGTTTGCGGTTCTTGGTCTCAAAGTCTTTGGCGGTGGCCACAAGGATATTGGCACTGGGGTAAAGCTGCAAGTACTCCGAAGCCCATTGTTCCGTCAAGTGGTTTGGCACCACAATCAAGCTCTTTTGACAGAGACCCAGGCGCTTGCTCTCCTGCGCCAGTGCCACCATGGTAAAGGTTTTGCCTGCGCCGACCACATGGCCCAGCAGCTCATTTCCGCCGTAAAGCCCACGGGCGACGGCGTTGAGCTGATGCTGACGCAGACAGATCTCCGGGTTGATCCCGGCCAGGCTCAGGTGGCTTCCGTCATATTCACGGGGACGGACAGAGTTGAACTTTTCGTTGTACAGTTTTGTGAGCCGCTCCCGCCGGGCTGGGTCTTTCCAGATCCACTCCTGAAACGCCTTCTTGATCAATTCCTGCTTGGCTTGTGCGATAGCAGTCTCTTTCTTGTTCAGCACCGGCGTCCGCTTGCCGTCTGTGTCCTCGATATAGTCGAAGATACGCACGTCTTTCAGGTTGAGGGTCTGTTCCAAGATCTTATACCCGTTGATGCGGTTGGTGCCGTAGGTGTTGAACGCACGGACATTGCCCCTGTCGCCGGATTTGCCTTCGATGTTCCATTCTCCCGTGTAGGCGGAGAAATGGATCTTGATCTTCCACCGGGCATAGTAGGGTGTTCCGAACAGCTCATACATGAAGTCCTCATAGTCCTCAGGGGGTATCCAGGTCGCGCCGAGACGGACAGAGATCTCCGCTGCAGTCAGATCGACCGGCTGCACCTTTTCCAAGGCCTCCAAATTGGGGGAATAGCTTTCCGGATCATGTTTGGCCTCCCGCCGCGCTTCCCGCAGCTTCTCCCGAACGTTGCCGGAGAGATACTCGTCTGCGGGCAGGTATTTGGGCTGACCGTTCCCGGAGCCCGCCTCATAGCGAGGATTGATGAAGATAACGCCCCGGAGGTCCGAGACGATTTCGGCCTCTGAGCGGTTAGTCAGCTCCATCATATAGTCCATATCCACCCTTGCTTTTTCGGCCAGTGAGACAGCCAGCGCCTCGGAGGACGTGTCCACATGGATGATCTCCACTCGTTGCTTGATGGTGCGCTTGGTGAACATGTCCGCTTTGCGGAGGAAGTTACCCTCGTCATCCAGCACCTCCAGGGAGGACAGCAGGAAGAAAGAATTGTCTGTGCTGAATACGGACCGGTTGGCGCGGGAGTTGATGATGCCGTACTTGGCGCTGAAATCGTCATACAGGGCATTGAGCTGTACTTGCTGGGCTTCGATCATGGTATCCGGGTAGTCTTCCGTCTGGTATTCGATCAGACGGCGAACACAGTCCCGAATCCCGATCAGACCCTTGATGCGGTTCTCGGCAGTGACAGAAGCATTGACCGGTGCCATGCGGCTGTTCTCCCGGTAATACACCTTTCCGTCCACCAGCGTAAAGCTGAAATTACGGACGCTGGGGTCGGCGGGAATGGAGAGATCTTCTTCCTCGTCGGCCAGCTCTTCTGCCTCGTACTTAGTGATGCTGCCGTTGATACCCTGGATGGCCTCGGACAACAGCTGGCCGAGCTCCTGATCTTCATAGGGAAGGCAGGCTGTTTCCGGCCCGTAGGGGCCGCTGATCTCCTTCATCTCACCCAGGATCATCTCCGGATGATCGGCGAAGTATTGGTTCATTTTCAGCCCGCTGGCGTCGGTATTGAGATGCACCCAGCTCGGCTCATCCAAAGTGAGGGTGCCCCGCTTCTGGAAAAAGAGAATGTCGGAGGTGACGTCCGTGCCGGCAGCAGCCTTGAAGGTATCGTTGGGCAGCCGGATAGCGCCAAGCAAATCAGCCCGCTGAGCGATATACTTTCGCACCACGGGGCTTTCCTTATCCATCGTGCCCTTGGAGGTCACGAAAGCAATGATGCCGCCCGGCCTCACCTTGTCCAGAGTTTTGGCAAAGAAGTAGTCGTGGATCAGGAAGTTATTCTTGTCATAGCGCTTGTCCGACAGCTTGAAATTGCCGAAGGGGATGTTGCCGATGGCCACATCAAAAAAACTGTCCGGCAGCTCCGTTCTCTCGAAGCCTTGGACAGCGATGGAGGAAGTTTGATAGAGCTGCTGTGCGATGCGCCCGGAGATTCCGTCCAGCTCTACGCCGAAGATGCGGGAGTCGGCCATGCTCTCCGGCTTCATGCCCATAAAATGGCCGATGCCGCAGGACGGCTCCAGCAAATTCCCGTTTTGGAAGCCCAGGTTTTCCAGAGCCTGATACATGGCGCGGATCACGACGGGCGGCGTATAGAAGGCGGTCAGCGTAGATTCTCTTGCCGAGGACAGCTCTTCGTCGGTCAGCACCACCCGCAGCTCCGGATAATGCAGGTTGTCTTCGTTGAAATAGTCTGCCAGGCCGCCCCAGCCCACATACTCCGAGAGTACGCTCTGCTCGATGCTGTTGGCCAGCCGATGCTCACTCTCCAGCTTCTTCAATAGCTGAATGGCGCGGATGTTGTGATAAAAGCGATCCAGAGGCGTACCCACGCCGATATCGTCATTCTCAATACGGAAGTCGAGGCGGCGCTCTGCAGGAATCTCCGGGTAGAGCATGGTCGGGGCCAGCTTGGCGCGAGGCCTCGGCCCAGGCGGGACAAACACGATTTCTTTTTCAGCCGGTTTCTCCTGCGGTGGCAGATTGACCGGCTCCGGGTTTCCTTCCTCAAAGGCGAACACATTTTGACTGGTCCTCTCGGAAAGCTCCGCAGCCAGCATGGCCTGTCGCAGCATTTCATCCACACGGCTTTCCGGCTCCGGTGAGGGGAGCCGCGTCGTGATGGCTGCGACAACCGCTGCGATCTCCGAATTGTCCCAGTCCTCGAATTCCTTATAGTCCTCAACCAGCGTATCCACGCCGTCACGGCATTGGAGAAAAGCCAGACTGCCGGGCAGGGGGCTGCTGTTCTGGATGCCCAGAGCTTTCAGCTTGTTCGAGGGAAGTGCTGCGTAAGCGGCGTATGCTTCCTCCAGCGTGGTATAGGTTTTTAATTCCAATGTGCCGAGGACCTGCAAATCCGTGACCACATAATAATGGTCAATGAAGCTGCCCGCCTGCGGCTTCTCTACGATCTGAAGATACTGGTCATTCAAAGGGTTTTCAGAGACCATCTGCAGGAACTCTGCCTGACTATACTCCGTTTGCAGCAGAGGGAAGCGCAGGTCCTGCAGAACCACGCTGTCTATACCATAGAAAACAACCTCATACTCCTGCGTCCCGATATGCACGGTCGCGCCCGGCGCAATACGGTACTCCATCTTCGGCAGAGGCGGCGGGTTCAGTTCCTCCTCGGTGGGCTCCAGAGGCTTGGCAATATCGCTGTTCAGAGCATCAAGGACCGCCTCGCAGCGCTCTGTCAGATGCGTATGATCCGCAACGATCGTCTCCATGGCGGCCCGCATCATGGGCAGAATGAAATCACCCTCACTGACACGGGCGTACATCTTCTTATCCCCGTTCGTGAAGGCAGACGCGCAGGAGACCAGATACCAACGATCCGGGAGCTTATCTTCTTCACCAAGGCTTTTCACATAGTCCTTGTATTCGCCTATGATGTTCCGAAACTCCTCGGAAATCCGGCTGCGCTCGACCCGAATCTCGCGCGCTTGTTGATAAGCAGGAAATGCCTCCTTTTCAGCTGTGCTGAGATAACGGTCCGCGGCGATCAGTTCCCGGATACGCTTCTCCACCTTCGGCCAGCGGAGAGTTACAGCGGCACCGTCCAGCCCGTTTTTGATCGTGATCCCTTTTCTGTCGTGATCTTCCCAAAGGCCAGTGCCGGGAATGGCATCCGAATGTCCACCGACACCGTACTCTTTTTTCAGAAACTTTGCGTTCTCTTCGGCGCTTTCGTTATTCCGGAATTGCTCATAGATTCGGTACTTCCCCTCAGAATAGCTGCTTCCCCCAGTCAGCACATAGTCAATGGCGGTCTGCGGGAGCACAAAGACATTTTCTCTGTCGGTCTGGACCTCGCTCAGCAGGGATATTTGTTCTCCCTCGGTCGGCAGCGGACGCTCGTCCGGGGCAAGCCATTGTTCCATCAGGATCATGCCTTGGATGGTATCCGCCACAAATGGCCAACGGATATACACTTCCGCCTCCAGGGTGGCCTGGTGTCCTCTCCAGACATGGAGAAGGTCATCATATGCCTGGTATCCAGCCATTTGTCCATTGGATAAAGGCCACTCCACAGGGGCACTGTCAAAGAAGGCCTTAACGAAACTGCCGCGTTCTTCCCGATCCTCATGTTCGGCAAAGTACGCGGCAATGGTCACTCTATGTTTTTTTAAGGCATCGCTTGTGCGAAGAAGCTCCTGCTTTTCCGCTGCCTGATGATAGTACGCGATCTCTGTGCGGGCGTCAAAATCATGCCCGCTTATCTGTAGATCAGCTCCGTCAGCACCGTTTCCTCCGCTGACTGCCGGATGTTGTTCATCAGCCCCACCCATTTCATCTGATCGGTGGCTTTCAGTTCCTCCGTCACGCCCTCGGCTCTCGCCATCTGCGCTGTGATCTGCTCCATCC
>OCTX012056005.1_pt1 | contig 12374 bp, 11 predicted proteins | sample 1539691 | NCBI WGS metagenome assembly OCTX01 (sample SAMN02144231, study PRJEB22623) | gut metagenome | biome: sheep rumen | host: Ovis aries | place: New Zealand
TAATAACAGTTGTAGTTTTGTGCACTATTGCGTGGGCAAAGGTACAACTTTACTACAACTGCTACAAGATGCATTTTATCGAATGCTTACGGTTCAGCACGTTTTTCCCAAGAATTCAGGGACGTAACAGATTAAAAATCCCGGGACACAACCCTCTGTTGTGTCCCGGGATTTGTCGTTATGCGATTGTGGCGGTCAGCCCTTGAGGCTTACCACAAAGAGTACTTGTTCGTCTGGGAAGCAGCATCAGCGGCAGCAGCTTCCTCGTCAAATAGGTCACGTTCCTTGGCATCACTGAGGCTCGGGTCAGTATTGTCCTGCATTGAAGGCGGTGCCATAAGGCACTCAATTTCATAGTTTGCACAGGTAATTGTCGGAGTGATATATCTTAACTTTTTCATATTCGTTTCTATTCTTATCAGTTTGGTGATTAGGGATGGCCTGACCTTACTGTGGAAGTCAGACCGTCCGCATCACTTTTTATATTTACTTTATCATTACTTTTTTACCGTTCACGATATACACACCCGATGTAGCAGGGCGTCCGTTCAGCTTCTGACCGCTCAGGTTGTACCATACGGAGTTGTCAAGGTTCTCAACACCATTGTTATCCACGAAGTTGATGCCCGTAGGCTCGTCGTTCGGGTTCTCACCTTCAGGAATATAGCCGATGTAGATCATGTTCTTCACACCAGAACCACCAGTGCTGCCACCTTCCCAGATTGGAGTAGGAAGCAAGTTCTTGTCGATATGGAGATATGCCTTGTTTGTTCCGATAGAGCCGGCGTTCATCACAGGATAGAATGCCTCGAAGTTCTCAGTCACGATGTCACCGTTTGAGCCTGTTTTGCTGTCGTAGGTGTAGTGGCGGAAAGCCATGATGTAGTTTGCAAAGTTGCCGTCGTAAGCGCCTACACTTCCACCCTCAGGCATGCCGACCATCATGTTCTTGCCCTCTGCAGCCAGTGCCTGGTCAGCCTCAGTCGGGTCGATATGCATAGCCGGATAGAAGAGCGGCTGCTGGAAGACTGCTCCGTTGTCGTCGGTAGCACCATTCCAGAGTACCACGCCCTGACCTTCCGGAACCACCGTGAACTGGTTGGCCTCAGTCAGATTCACTTTCACTGCGTTGTAACCGTCTGTTACGACATCGTTAGCAGTCACTGCGTACGCTTTCACGTTATGATTAGTCAACTCTGTGTTGAGAGAGTGGTCAATGTTATGGTTGCGGCTCTCAGATGCGAAACCAAGATGGTTCACGTCCTTGAGGATATCGGTAACAGCGATTTTCTGAACAGTAACTCCGCCTGCCCAACGAATTTCTACAGTTCCGGCAGCAGTGATGTCGTAACGGTAAACACCGGTAACTGCATCACTGTTTTCTGGAGCAGAGATGTTTGTACCGTTAAGCCGCACAAGAGTAGGTTCTAATGTACTCTTTACATATATCCGAGAGTTAGCAGGTACGGATGGTATGGTGACAGTCGGATTTCCATTTCCACCTCCACGACGGCTCATCTGAACACCATCATCTGTAAGCGTGACATTGTTTGGAGTGCCTGCAGCACAGAGCTGGTTTACCCATCCAAACCCTACGCCTTTTGCCTCTTCGATTGTCGTTGTTCCAGATGTAAGTTCCGAACCGGAAGCAAAGAGCAAAGTTGCACGAGCCGCACCGTTGTCAGACTGGTTCACGTTTACATTCACACTATTGGCAGAAGTGGTTCCAAACGAGGTCATCACTTTTCCTTCATTCCATGAGCCATAGTTGGCATCATCAGCCATCGACTCATACTGGCTGGATTGACCAAGACTAGCACTGGTGAAGTCCCATGTTTTCGGGAATTCCATATCTGTTGACAATATTCCAACAGGGATATAAGTAATCACTTCATCAAGCACATAAGTATTGCTTGCATCGTACATCTTCTGAATAATCATGGCCGTTCCGCAACCACCATTGACAGTCAAAGTCAGATCGTACCAAGAGTTGTTCGGTCCTGCTGTAGCAGTCAACGTGGCATCAAGATTTCCATTTGTTGTGTCGAGAGTGTACACAGGATTGAGCATCATTGCATTATTTGCATAATTAGGCCCTGCCTTATAAGCAACAGTTTTAGTAGTCTTACCATCATATACAATTGCACTGTTTGTCGCTCTCATTGAGTTGCCGCTTTGGTTGCTAAGCACCATACTCGTACCTACTTCGTCAAGCACTTCAATTTTTATGAAGTTAGTCCAACCAGCATCATTGATTTTAAATGTAATATCAGAATATTCTACATTATCGTTATCTGTCTGGATTGTGAAAATCGTCTCACCACGATATTTCGTTTCACCCTGGCTTACATATTCAACCACCTTACCAATTCCGAAAGCTCCTGTAATTGTCTTGCCCTCCATATCTGTGAGGTAGCAATTCTCATTGCTCAGAGAAGGCAAAATATATTGTCCTGCTTTAGAATCATAGCACTGCCAGTATACTCTGATAATCTTTCCTGAAGGCACCTGAGGAATTGTCATCGTTGAATTATAGTAAATTGTGACTTTTGCATTTGCTGCCACATCAATGTTGTCAACATCTGCATACAACATGGATTTTAAAATCTCGTCAACCTCGTAAGATTCCTTGCCGTCAGTACTTTCGTAAGTACCTGTGTTTATCGCATTTGTTCCAAAACACTTTGCTGCTGATGTGAATACCAGTCCGGCGGACTTTGGAATATATCTTGCGTTGTCACCGGCAATCGACTTGTTTGCTGCGAGTACACATCCATTCAGATAGGACAATTCTCTGTTTGTGTATGTGCGCACCTTGTAGTTTGCTGCCCACTTCTGGCTTTCTGCATCGTTCTCATCTCCTTGATAGTCTGCAATACCAAGTCCCTCTTTGTTTGTATAGAAATCGTATGTCACATCTTCAGTATAGGAAGAAGGCACTGTGATGACGTAGTAGATACTTGCGCCTGCAGTGTTAGTGGCTGTTACGATGATGGCACCGTTCTCGCCCTGAATGTTGGTCACATTACCGTTGTTGTCAACAGAAGCACCAGTGACGCCACCCTTACATTCAACAGAATAGGTGGCTTCGCCTGTGGCTGCCTGGCTGTAAGATGTCTCGCCATGTTGTAAGATGTAATATGCATTCTCAAAACGGAAGTCAGAGGTGAAGCTAAACGAATTTAGAAGAAATTTACTCCATCCTCCACTAACGCCTGTGTTTGGTGTGTTGCCATAAAGATAATAAACGTGTCCGGAAATAAGATTTGCTTCTATCGTTTTCTTATCGGTAGTACTTGTGAACTCAGCCTGGGCAACTATACTGTAATTATTTGATGCATCAACCAATACGGTTAAGTTGTTGGATGTTTGATAACCTTTCACAACTAGCGTTCCGTTGGCTGTAGGCTCAAACTTATAGAATGTTCCCTGATACGGCACAGTTTTGCCATTGTTATCCTTTACTGTCCAGCAATGTCCCCATCCGTTTTCATCAATTGTTGTTGTAACAAAGGTGTCGTCTATCACTTCATCTCGGACAATGGTAATATTTGTCAAAGAATATGCAGAAAGGGCTGGATTAGAGTATGAACCTCCATTTGCACCGAATGTCATGGTCATACAAGGAATAGAAGTAATGACACGCTCCTGAAGTTTACCCTTTCCGGTGAGTGTGTATTCATAACCTCCACCGCTAATAGCGTTCACTTCATAAGAGGCGTTGTCAGCAGATACGACAACTGTATATGAAGCAGTTAATTCAACTCCACAGTAGGTGACCGTTGCTGTCACACTAACTGTACCGGTATTAATGAACAAAATGTCATGATTTACTCCAGATGTGTTTTCCCAGTTAAATCCGGCCAGACGGATATTTGACACACTCCAAGCTACGGTGGCTCCATTAGGAACACCGTGAAGTGTTGGCTCGGTGTAGCTCATTGCAGTCAGTTCTACTTCCTCGTTCTCAGTTGTCAAGTCCTTTCCTGTGTTGGATGTGAAGTAGATGTTGGGGGCATCCTCGATGGTGATGGACTTGATGAAAACAGCTTTGCTGCAAAGTAAGGATATGTAACCATCACTTGCTGCAACATATTTTGTGTCACTTTCTATGTAATCCCCAGCATCAACTGATGAACCATCTAATTTGTTCATACGGACTCCTCTGATTCCCATCTTCTGAATGCCAGAACCTCCGGTAAAATTAATGGATACAATTTGTCCTTTTGCAAGTCCTGCAATAAGCAAAGCTCTGTTTCCATTGTTCTGCCATAAGCCGGCTCCGTTTTTAGAATAATACCAATTCTCATAATTAGACACATAGAAATGTCCTTCCAAATCCAAATTATCATTAGGATTCGTAAGCTGATAACAATCTATTTTGTTCTGATTTCCATTATCGGAATTAAATTTTACTCCTTCCAACTTATTATCAGTATTCACTGATACTAATGTGGAATTAGTAAAATTGGCGAGGGTAAAATCATACGTTTTACTTTCGCCCCACGCACTCCCGGCTCCCACCAGCATCAGTGCCAGCAGCAGCCACGATCGAAAAAGTAGTTTTTTTCTCATGATTGTTTCGTTAAAAGATTTAGTTAAGTTAAACATATATTTTTTTTGTTTAGAGTTTAGAGTTGAGGGTTTAGAGTGTAGTAAGCTCTGCAATGGATTGCAGTCGATGTTTTCTTGTGATTTGGCATCCATAAAGCAGTACCATACACACACCACAAAGCAGACCTGATGGTGGCAGGTCCGTGTTGGTTTTTGTTGAAATCTTGTCAGAAAAATGGTCTGTTAGCAGTTACGCAGTAAATTGGTTGTTGTATCGTCAGTCATGCAGACAAGTCGCTATGCCTTCGCTGTTCCGGCATTCTTCACCGTATTTCTCTTCTTTCCCTGCGTTCGCGACAATTATCGCAAATCCTCATCCTTATCCCGTAGTCCTTTGATTTTCAGCCGGTTCTTTCGTCTTTCGATCCATATTGTCTGTCAAGGCGTTAGGAATACCGCGGGGACTCACGCACCCAGTGCGGTATGTTTGTTCTATAATTCCGTGCAAAGTTACGAATTTTCAGTCAAATTCAGTTACAAATCATTAAAGAATTTTACGCTTTGACACAAAATTTTAACTTATTGAATATGTTTGCTTTCAGTTTGCAAAAAAGGGAAGGAAGAGGATTTGGCCGTGCTCCGCCGGCCGATATTGCCGCAGACAACTGCGGCGTACATGAAAGCGAACACGGGACGACAAAAGCGAACAGACAGGACAATTATTGAAACTGCTAAATAATGCGATTTCATGTTAAAGCTAAAATCAAGAGGATATGCCATCTGCTTTCATGTACGCCGCAGTTGTCTGCGGCAAAAAAAAAGAAAAGTCCTTGAACTTATCAAATATTTTTATTACATTTGCAAGCCATAAAAAGAGAAAAAAATGGATAAAGAACAGATTAGCAGCACAGAAAGCAAGCTTTATCAATCTCCAGAACATACACATCATAGTCCCTGCTCTCCTCCCCAGAATAAATTCGCAAAAGCCAAGAAACCATCGATGAGAAGGAGAATGTACAATCGTGATTATAGCGGCAAAGGCATATATATGATTACCATTACCACCGAACACAGAAATCCAATATTCGGCAGACTTCAATTTGCTGGAGACGCTTCATCGCCTTTCATTGAACATAGTATTGTAGGAAAAATGGTAAGTGATGAGTGTTTGAACATACACGCACAATGGCCTCAGATAGATATTCAGCTTGTACAGGTCATGCCTGACCACGTACATATACTTATGCAAGTGACAGAACCATTGCCCAAACACCTTGGAAAAATCATTGCCTTTTTCATGCTTAAGACAACTCAGAATTATAATAAGCTATGCGGTGTAGACATAGAAAAAGATGACTGTCTCAAACTTTGGGAAAAGGGATATCACGACCGAATCATCACAAATACTGAGCAACTTTCAGCTGTCAAGAAATACCTATGGGACAATCCTTTGCGGTTGGCAATCAAACGGGGACGGCAGGAGATGTTCAACCAAGTAGGCATTGAAGTATGCGGACATTTCTTTGTCAGCATAGGCAACAGAGAGTTGCTGAACGCAAAGCGTCTGCTGCAAGTGCAATGCAGCCGCCGTCTGACTGAAGAGGAAATATTGGATAGGGTAAAGAATTTTCTTGATGAAGGGAAACAAGGAATGGTGCTGGTGTCTCCTTGTATCAGCCCTGGCGAGAAGGCGGTAGCAAGCGCTGCTGTGGACAACGGCATTCCGTTAATTGTGCTGCTCGAAAACGGATTCAGCCAGTATTTCAAACCCAGCGGCCGGCATTTCAACGCCTGTGCGTCAGGAAAATTGCTGATGCTTGCACCGTGGGAGCATCATAACGAGCGACGCACTATAACGAGAGAGCAATGCCTGCAACTGAACAAAATGGCAAAGGATTTATGCAACGGACAGGCGGACGCAAGCTTCATTTAACGATGAAGGCCGTGCTTCGCCGGCCGATATTGCCGCAGACAACTGCGGCGTACATGAAAGCAACGGGCAACATAAAGAAGAAAGGGCAAAGCAGCAAGAGGGGAAGAACATGGCAACGATAAAGAACGAAAAGAAAAAGAATAAGAAACAGGAAGAGCCAAAACAAAGCCGCCCAAGCAAGATTGCTTGGGCGGTTTTAAAATATTTAGAAATATTGATTACTCGGCGCGGAGCGTGTAGCGCTTGAAGTCTACAACGGTGAGGTCCTTGTCGATAGACTTGAGGTAGTCGGCAACAGAAATCTTGCTGTCGTCGATGTAAGCCTGGTTGAGCAGGCAAACCTCTTTGTAGTACTTGTTCAGACGGCCCTGGGCTATCATCTCGATTTTCTTGTCGTTGAGGTTCTGACGTGCAGACTCGCCTACGGTTGCGATGATCTCGCGAGCCTGAGCACCCTGCTCCTCAGTGATGTAGCCCTTAGTGATGTTGGAGTTGATATGGTCGTCGCTGTCCACATGGTTAGGGTTGATGCCAGCCTTCTTGAGCTGAACCTCGATGGCTTTCTTCACCTCATCCTCCTTGGTTTTGTCGATGATGGCAGCAAGTTCCTTAGCCTTCTCCTCTTCAGTGATCTGGCTCTCGTCGAGTGCGATAGGGCTCATGGCAGCCACTTGCATGGCGATGCCTTTAGCCACCTCGTCGGAGCAGTCCTTGTTGAATGCCACAAGAGTGCAGAGGAAGCTCTGGTTCATGTGGTTGTAAGCCACTACCTTCTCGCCCTCTACGGTAGCATATCCGTCGAGCTCCATCTTCTCGCCAGTGACACCTGAGCGGTTCACCACAGCCTCGCTTGCGGGAACACCGTCGATATCGAGTGCGTTCACCTCTTCCTGAGTCTTGGCCTTTGCTGCTACGGCAGCGTCGATCACCTTGTTGGCCAGAGCCACGAAGTCAGCGTTCTTTGCCACGAAGTCGGTCTCGCACTTGAGTGCGACCATAGCACCGAACTTGCCGTCCACCTTAGCGAGCACGCAGCCCTCGGCAGCCTCGCGGTCTGAACGCTTTGCAGCTACCATCTGTCCCTTCTTGCGAAGGATCTCCATAGCGGCGTCCATGTCGCCGTTGGCCTCTGTCAGCGCCTTCTTGCAGTCCATCAGGCCTGCCTGAGTCTTCTGACGAAGCGCATTTATCTCTTTTAATGTAATTGCCATTTTGGTATTAAAAAAATTAAATGATTTAGGATTTTTGATTCGCCGGAATTTCCGGAGATTCCAGACAGTCCGGTGATTCCGGACTGTCCAGATTCTGTATCTTATTACTCAGCAGCCTCTTCAGCAGGTGCCTCAGCAGCAGCCTCAGCTACAGGAGCCTCAGCGGCCTCCTCCTTCTTCTCAGCGCGAGCTCTCGACACACGCTTGCGTGCAGGACGATCCTCAGGAACGTTCTCCTCACCAGCCTGCTCCATGTCCACGCGCTCAGCTTTGCGCTCCTCGATGCCCTCAGCGATGGCAGCCACGCATGCGTCTACGATCACCTCGATAGACTTTGTAGCGTCGTCGTTTGCAGGAATCACGTAGTCCACGTTAGAAGGGTCGGAGTTGGTGTCCACGATGCCGAACACAGGGATACCGAGACGGTTGGCCTCTTTCACTGCGATGTTCTCCTTCATCACGTCGATTACGAACAAAGCGTAAGGCAGACGTTTCAGATCGGCGATAGAACCGAGGTTCTTCTCCAGCTTCTCACGCTTACGGCGAATCTGGAGGTTCTCACGCTTTGAGAGCTTGTCGTAAGTGCCGTCGGCGAGCATCTTGTCGATGTTGGCCATCTTCTTCACGGCCTTGCGTATTGTGGGGAAGTTGGTGAGCATACCGCCCGGCCAGCGTTCGATGACGTAAGGCATACCAACTGAAGCAGCTTTCTCAGCCACTACTTCTTTAGCCTGCTTTTTAGTAGCAACAAAAAGGATTTTCTCGCCGTTCTTAGCGATTTGCTTGAGAGCCTCAGCAGCCTGGTCGATCTTGGCTACGGTCTTGTGGAGGTCGATGATGTGGATACCGTTACGCTCCATGAAGATGTAAGGAGCCATTGCGGGATTCCATTTTCTACGCAGGTGACCGAAGTGGCTTCCTGCTGCAAGTAATGTCTCAAATGATGTTCTTGCCATGATAGTTTACTTTCTTTTTAAGTTTTTGTTCAAACCCAGCCGGGGAGTAACTCATATTTACGATTTACTAATTTACGATTTACGATTTATTTTGTCATTTTCATATTTGACTGATTAATCGTGCATCTTTAAATTCTGAATCACCAGAGGTCTTCCCAGTTTAGATACTAAACAATAAGTTATAAGTTGAGAGTGTAAAGTTGAGCGTTCAGACGCGTCGTGATTCCACTCCCGGTTAATTTAATTGAATAATTGTTCAGATTTCAGTCGTTTGTTTCAGTTAAGAGTCGTCAGTTGTGAGCTGTCAGTTGTCAGTAATCAACGTCTCAACTCTAAACTCTCAACTCTAAACTAAAAAAATTAACGCTTACTGAACTGGAATCTGCGGCGTGCCTTCGGACGACCTGGCTTCTTACGCTCAACAACACGAGAGTCGCGAGTGATGAATCCTGCCTGGCGAAGTGCCTTCTTGTCCTCAGCGTTGATTTTCACGAGTGCGCGGGCGATAGCGAGACGCAGTGCCTGTGACTGTCCGGTGTAACCACCACCGAAGAGGTTTACTTTGATGTCGTACTTCTCAGCCACGTCGAGAAGGTTGAGCGGCTGCTTAACGACAAACTGGATTAACTCTGACGGGAAATATTCAGCGAGGTCACGCTTGTTGATAGTGATCTTGCCCGTTCCCTCTTTCATATATATACGGGCTACAGCAGCTTTACGGCGGCCCAATGCATTTATAACTTCCATGATGATTATTATTTAAGCGCGTTAATATCAATAGTCTTAGGGCTCTGGGCCTGCTGGTTGTGCTCCGGACCCTCATAGATGTAGAGGTTTTTCAGTACTTTTGCGCCGAGGCGTCCTTTTGGAAGCATGCCCTTCACGGCATGACGGAGAATACGCTCGTATCCGTTTGGCTTCTTGGCGAGATCCTGCATGTTGATCTTGTGCTGACCGCCTGGATAGCCAGAGAATGTGATGAGTTCCTTCTCTGCCCATTTGTTGCCTGAGAACTGGATCTTTTCTGCGTTGATAATAATCACATTGTCTCCACAGTCCTGGTTAGGAGTGAAGCATGGCTTGTACTTGCCCCGCAAGATTTTTGCAACCTTAGAGCAGAGGCGACCTACAATCTGGTCTGTGGCGTCAACAACGACCCACTCCTTCTTTGCCTCTTCCGGTGTTGCAAAATGCGTTGAGAAACTAAGAGTTTTCATTCTTTTTCTGTTTACTTTTTGTTGTTACTAAATTGCTGTCTGTCAATGATTCACGGACCGTGTTCCCGGCTAATAGGATGCACTATCCACACACCAACAAGGGCACGCTTCGGGGAGCGTGTCTACAAAATGGACTGCAAAGTTACGAATTATTTTGCAAATATCCAAAGGTTTAGGGATTTTTTGTTGCAAGAATTTTTTGTCCGTGCTTCGCCGGACTTGATTGCCGCAGACAACTGCGGCGTACAGGAAAGCGGACGATATGGAGACCGCAGATAAGGAAGAGGCCGCAGGAACGCCACAGAAGGAAGCGGAAAAAAAAACCGCAGAATTCTGCGGCTTTTTTTTGCATGTGGGAATCGGTTATTCGGTGTAGGCAAACTGCATGTGGACATAGACGACATGTCCGTTGTAGCGCGTCTTGTAGAAGTTGCCGGAAGTGCCGAGGTACGGCAGGCGTGTGTACTTAGGCACATGGACATGGTAACCATAGCCGTCGGACAATACGCCGGCGTTGAGGCTCGGTCCAAGGCGGAAATTCACGTCTGTGCCGTTGATGACAAGACTTTTGCCGCCTCCGTGGCGTCCCTGACGTGGTGCGAGGTTCTGGCCATAACCGCCGTTGGACATTCGGGCAAACTGCGAGGACACCCACAGGATGTCGCCGTTGACATAAATGCTGTAGAAACCGTTGCGAGTCTGGCCCGCATAGGTGAACGATGTGCCACGTGAATAGTGGATGTGGTTGCCATAGTAGTCGGAGAGAATACCGGCATTCATCGACGGTGCGTAGCGGAGGTTGACGTTGCCACTGGTGAGGGTCACTTTTTGTGCATCTGCGTTGACACAGAAGAGACACAGCGCGAAAAAGAGCGCGAATGTTTTCATTAGGTGTTTCATGACGATAACGTTTGTTAATGGGTTAATAATTAGGATTGTAACTGGAAGCAAAAGTAAAAGAGGGAGTAAAAGAGGACGGCAGTGCGGTAGTCTGTAACTTGAGCAACTGAGAGAACGGAAAAGCAAGCATGAAAAGCATGAAAAGGATATGCCCCATGAGGCACACCCTTTTCACACATCGTATGATTAACCACCGAAGTTGTCGAATCGTATCATGTCGTCCTCCACGCCAAGAGAGTGCAGGAGGTCGAGCACGGTCTTTGCCATCATTGGAGGTCCGCAGAGGTAGTACTCCACGTCTTCTGGTGCCTCGTGCTGCTTGAGGTAGGTGTCTCCGAGCACGTTGGCGATGAATCCCGGGTTGTACTTCACACCCAGTGCGTCTGCCTTCTTGTCCGGGAAGTCGAGAGCGAGATGGAAGTGGAAGTTCGGGTACTCCTTCTCCAGCTCGAGGAAGTCCTCCATGAAGAACACCTCGTCGATTCCGCGTGCGCCGTAGAAGTAGTGCATCTCACGGTCGCGGGTGTGGAGGGTCTTGAGCATGTGCATAATCTGTGCGCGCAGCGGAGCCATACCGGCACCACCACCTACCCAAATCATCTCGCGCTTGGAGTCGAAGACCGGTGCGAACTCACCGTAAGGACCGCTCATGATACACTTGTCGCCTGGCTTGAGGCTGAAGATGTAGGAAGAGGCGATACCCGGGCTCACCGGTTGGAATCCAACCTGCGGCTTTGGCAGGAACGGAGGAGTGGCGATACGCACGGTCAGCGTGATGATGTCGCCCTCGTCGGGATAGTTGGCCATAGAGTAAGCACGAACGGTCGGAGTGTCGTTCACGCACTTGAGCGAGAAGATGTTGAACTTCTCCCAAACAGGCACATAGAGTTCTCCGATGTCGTTCTTGTCGAAGTCCTTGTCGTAGTCGAGGCTGTAGGCAGGAATCTTGATCTGTGCATAGGCACCAGGAACGAAGTCCATGTGCTCGCCCGGAGGAAGCTGCACCTTGAATTCCTTGATGAATGAAGCCACGTTCTTGTTGCTGATGACGGTGCACTCCCACTCTTTCACGCCCATGACAGACTCAGGCACCTTGATAGACAGGTCGCCCTTCACCTTGCACTGGCAGCCCAGACGGTAATGCTCCTTGATTTGCTTGCGGGTGAAATGTCCCTTCTCAGAGTCGAGAATTTCGCCTCCACCCTCCACGACCTGGCATTTGCACTGGCCGCAAGAGCCTTTTCCGCCGCAGGCAGAAGAGAGATAGATGCCGTTCTCTGCCAGTGTGGCCAAGAGGCTGCTGCCCTGCCCCACCGACAGTTTGTTCTCGCCGTTGATGGTCAGCGTGACGTTGCCACTCGGCGACAGGTATTTCTTAGCAACGAGCAGGATGATAACCAGCACGAGAATTATCGCCAAGAATACACCGATACTTGATAAAATAAAATTCATGTCCATAAGTTATATCCTTTCGTTTTAGAGTTTTAATCCAGAGAAACACATAAATGCCATGGCCATGAGACCCACGGTGATGAAAGTGATGCCGAGTCCCTGCAGCGGCTTGGGCACATCGCTGTATGCCATCTTCTCGCGTATGGCGGCG
>OCTX012100887.1_pt1 | contig 12373 bp, 1 predicted proteins | sample 1539691 | NCBI WGS metagenome assembly OCTX01 (sample SAMN02144231, study PRJEB22623) | gut metagenome | biome: sheep rumen | host: Ovis aries | place: New Zealand
AACATTAAGATTTTCAAATATTATGAATGTGTTAACAATTTTTTATAGATATGGTTCGGATCGAGGTGTATAGTATAAGAGGACAATTAGATGTTTTTTGCGTGTGCGACACATTTGCAAAAACTACAGACATCGTCTCACTTAACATCTTTCTCAATATTTATTTATAATATATATCATGGCATATCAGCTTGCCATAATTGACACTTAAAAGAGGGGCATCATGAGACATTTATACATCTGGTTCAATACTCTTGTAAAAAAGCACAGGGAGCTTCGGCGTTGGCAGAGAATTGTCACTGTTCTGGCGGCAGTGATGACATTTGTCACAACATACGCCTTAATACTCCCTGCGATTACTGTTGAAAGGGACAATACTGAGAACGTCGGAGGTATGTACCTGGAACAGGAAGAAGATCAGGAAGACATGCTTGAGGAAAACGCGACTTCGTTCACAGGTATCTGTATAGCCGCAGACCGGGAGAATGCGGTCGCGTTTGAGTATGCCGACGACGGCATGACGGCTACTGCTGTATTCAGTACAGAGGAGGAGATTCCGGAGGGAGCAGAGCTTGTTGTGAATCCTGTCGATACGGAGTCTGAAGAGTATGCTGATCTCAGCGGTCGTGCGATAGACCTCCTTGACAAAGAGTTTATTTATGATGTGACAACATGCTCTTTCTATGATTTTGCGTTGATCTGTGACGGTGTAGATGTAACTCCGAAGACAGGTCTGGTTGACGTACAGATCAACTTCATGAATAACACGGTAGAGCATTTTGATGATGTCGTTTATGCAGGGAGATTTGGAAGACCGGCTGATCTGACAGACTCCCGGGATATTTCAAATGTTGACGATGAGCTTGTATCTTCTAATCCGGATGAATCTTCAGTTATTGAGTTTAATGACGGTATTATCACGGTCCTTTCTCTGAAGGGAAGTGATCTTGCTTTGACTGACAGTGCTGTCGGCATTCTTGCGGGAAATGTCGACGAGGAGGCCAAAGCTGCTGCAGCTGAGACGAATGCGGGGATTTCAGACCATAACGTTACTTTAGAAGAAGACTCGCTTGTCAATTCCGCTGAGACAGAGGGAGAAGCCGACCCGGCAGTGAAGACCATGGAAGCTGCCGGCGATGATTATACTGTTATTCTCACATATGATGAGTCATCGAAAATACCGGATGGGGCATTCCTGACTGCATCTGAGATTTCACAGGACTCTAAAGAATATAAGACCTATCTTAAGGAGACTAAAAAAGCCCTGGGCCTTACGGAAGAGGAAACTCTTCCCCGCTTCGCTGCGCGCTTCTTTGATATCAAGATCATGGTTGGTGAAGAGGAATTCACACCGAAATCAGGTGTGTCTGTTGAAATCACATATGCGGAGCCTCTGGCGGAAAAAACTGAGGCAGAGGTAAGTGCTGTCCATTTTGCTGATAAAAAAGCTGATGCGGAGGTAATCGAGGCTTCTACAACAGAGATTCAGGATGATGGTGCAGCGACGGTTGAGTTCACTGCAGAATCGTTCTCTGTATATGGCGTTATCTACACGGTGGATTTCCGCTGGGAAGTGGACGGGAAGGAATATGATTATAGTCTGGCTGGAGGAAGTTCCGTAAGCCTGAGCAAACTGTTAGAAGTGCTGCATGTCGTTGAAGGGAATGAACAGGACGGCAGCAGTGACAGTGAAGATGGGGAAACAGATAATTTCATCGATGATATCGAAAATGTAAGGTTCTCAGATGAGAGCCTGGTTAAAGTCGCACAGATTACCGAGGGAATCACCGCCGGAGCGCTGAAGGAGAAGCTTGGACTGGAGTGCGAATACAGTGCGGAACTGACAGAGGCAGAACGGTCCGCGCTGGACAGTAAAGTATTCTATGCTCCGGACTGGGCGCTGATCAGTCTGAAGTCATTCAATACAGAAGAGTATCTGACGGTAAACATGAAGGATGGCGAGGAGTTCCGAATCAAGGTAACAGATGCACAGATTCAGAAGGACTATATCAGCGCCTCCGGAGAGACTTATACGATTACCGTGACATATGGAGAAGAGGCAGAGATTCCGGATGGAGCAGATCTGAAGGTTGAGGAGATTCTGCCGGGGACAGAGGACTATTACCGTTATATGCAGCTGTCCTCACAAAAGCTGAATCTTGAAACGAACAGTCTTTCTTTTGCACGTTTCTTTGACATTACCATTATTGACGGGAACGGAGAAAAGGTTGAACCGAAGACACCTGTTCAGGTGGAGATCGCCTATAAGGACGGTGTGGAAATAGGAGAGGATCAATCTCTGAAGATCGTTCACTTTGCTGAGAACGGCACAGAGATTATTTCTGATGCAACTGTGTCAGATAACGGGAAAGAGATTATTTATGAGCAGAGCAGTTTTTCTGTGACTGGGACCATTGTTGGACGACCATCAAATGGACAGCAGAGAATGATTGTCCTCAAAGACGGAAACAGATATTACATTGTCAATAACGACGCGACCCTTACTGAAGTGGGATATGAAGAAAAGAATGGAACACCGACGGTCAGTGTCGTTGAACCCATGCTTTGGACATTCGGAGGAAACAATATTTATTTCAGTTCCGAAGCTACGGGCTTTAATACAAACTACACAGCATCTGATTTCTATCGCAGATATTTAAACCCTGCATCGGCATGGGGAACAACGGAAGAAGTAAGTACTGTTACTGACTCATCAAAGCAAGTAAGTGTTACCGTTACAGACACAGGTAATCCACCGACATGGGTTAACCCTAATGATGGACAGACTGTTCATGTAAACAGCGTAACCAACCGCCAGAATGCATTAAGCCAGACTTCGGTTACCATTGATACAGTAAACGGGGTCAGCACAATCAAGCATGGCGATACCTATTTTGGGTTTGAGCGAGATGAAAATGGTACACCTGTAAGGCTTGTTCCGCAAACGGGCAGCGCAGAACGCGCACAATTCGTATTTGCAGAAGCTTCAGAAGTGCCGAGCGGCGTGCATCTTCAGAATGCTGTGAATCATATTGATATCGCTATCAACAGTGATACGGAAACGAGTGTTCCTCTGGCTTATGGTAGATATTACCTCGAAGATGGAACCCCGGTCGATATTCTTGAAAATACAACGGTAACTCTGAATAAGGAAGATGCTGTCGATCAGGATGACCTTAAGATTACTGCTGATGATATGAAACGTGCCACAATCATGGCATATGATAAAGATGGTAACGAGCTGAATGATGCATTCTATATTACCGGATTCTCTCAAAATGCCACTACCAATCTAAGTGAAGTACAAGTTCGTATAGAAGGTGCCTTCAAAGTTGCTCAGCCAGAAAAAGACAATCCGAATTATGAGACGATTGATGGGAACTTATATGATGGAAACTGGTGGGCCGGGCAGATGCCGAATCAGAACTATGTCAATGCTGTCCGCAGAGCAAGACTGAATAATAAAATTGATTATCGAATTACAGTAATAAAGCCGGTGACATACCATTTGGTAGATAGTCAGGGAAGGAAACTATATATTGACCAAAACCAGACGCCGCTGAATGTCTCGGTCGACGTGGCATTCTCAGGCCAGTTTAACTATTGGGACTATGGCGAAAATGAGCACAACTATGGTAATGAGTGTCCGCCACTGGAAAACAATCCGACATGGCGTGCCGGTGATATTCCGAATCATGATCTGAGTGGTATGGACTTCCGCCTTAAGGGAAGCGAAAATGAGAAAGATTCGCCTCTTGTTGCTGTCGAGATCATGAAGCGGATCGTTGATGAGAAGGGTAATCTTATTACTTTAGGTGAACCCGTTAAGAATTATGTTGATATTTATGAAAATAAAGACGGCGATCGTAATGCGGTAAAAGATTATAAGATAGACCCTAAAACCGGAACCAATCCAAACCGTGATAATGATACAGGATTATATGACGGCTATGAGCTGCTTAGAGGGAAAGAAATAACAGTAGAAGCCGGAACGGCACAGGCTTTGATCTATGATTATAACGTTTCGGATGGAATGTATTATATCCAGGAGCGTAATTCTGAAAATGAATTACCTGACACTATTATTGATAATAAGCAGCAGGAGTGGACATATGTAAAGACTTACATCGAAACAGAATATGTGCGCAGGGGTTATGGAGGATATGATGATAAAACGGAGTATCCAAACCCGATGCACATAAGCGATGATTACACAAGAGGACAGGAGTATAAGAGCTCTCCGGAGGTCGTCGGATGGTTCAGACCTGTGACCGGTGAACCAAAGAAGAGTGGATTCCTGGAGTTTTATATCTACAACGTCTATACACAAGGCAGGGTGTTGGATGTAGAAAAACAGTGGATATTACCGGAAGGTGAAACTGCACCGGATGGTGCTGTTGTAGAAGTAGAACTATATTATGCCAAAGGTCAGAATGGGCAATTCCCCGAAAAAGATCAGTATCAGAAGGTTGTTGCAGGAACAGGTCCTTTTGCGGAAGGATTAACAACTACAGTAAGGCTTACAAGTAATAACCGCTGGAAAGATACCTTTACCGATCTTCCCTTAACAATGACGGAAGGAAGCGAGGTCTATGATCTAGACTATTATGCAGTTGAAAAATCAGTAAAGGTACCCGGCATCGGCAAGACAGAGATTGATGATGATGCTATTGATCTGACACATGCCTACAAGTCAACGGTTGTCGCATCAGATGGGAAGATCACTTTCAAGAATGAACGTGAGGATGTCAGCCTGGATGCAGAAAAGGTCTGGGCAGAAGGCACGAATATTCCTGCAGGAGCTGAGGTTACAGTAGAACTTCGCTATGCGACCAGAACTGCTGTGACGAAAGACGGGGAAATTATACCCGAAACAGGAAGGGACGAATGGCAGGCCAAGTCTTCGTATGCGCCGGTAAAGACCACAGCCGGTTATGCAGATCCCTTTAAAAATGATCCTAGATTTGACGAAACTAAGATCGTTACAGAATTGACCTTAAGTGCAGAGGATGCGGAAGAAGGTGTTTGGAAGGATGTATTTACAGGCCTTCCGAAGTACTTGATCGCGGCAGACGGATCTGTTCTTGAAGTGGACTATTATGCAGAGGAAACAGCTGTCAGAGTTCCGGCTCCGGGAAGAACGGTTGTTGACAGCGATTCCCCTGATGTTAAGGATGATTATTTGATAACCATCGAGAAGAAAGATCCGGAAGGTCAGAACACTGAGTCAAGTGATGGTACCGTAACGATCACAAACAAGAACAATGTCACCCAGCTTAATGTAGAGAAGATCTGGGCAAAAGGAACGGTTCCTGCAAGCGGCACGGAAATCACTGCTTCACTGCGGTTTGCTGCCAGCATGGTGACAGATAAGGATGGGCATAAGATCGAAGGCGCTCCCCAATGGCCTGAAAAGAAAGATTATGCTGCCGTATCAAAGGGGCAGACGGCACTGTTCACTGTAGATACTACAGATCCTGACGCGCCTGTTGCTGCGTTAACAATAACATCGGACACCACTGTTAAGTTGAAGGAAGACAAGGATCACCCGGATCAGAGTTGGGCGGGTGTATTCACGGATCTTCCGAAATACGCAAGAGACGCTGAAGGAAATACTTGGGAGTTGGATTATTATGCGGTTGAAACAGCCGTAAAGGTTCCGGGAGAAGGCGTCGATGCGACTCCAATGGATGTGACGAACAAGTACATTCATGTTGAGGTAAAAGCAGAACCGACTGGGACGGCAGCAGAAACCAGTGATGGAACGGTAACAATTACCAATAAAGAAAACACTGTTGTAAAAGTAAAGAAGATTTGGGAAGGCACACCTCTGGAAAATGCATCAGCTACAGTGCAGTTAAAGCGTCTTAAAGTCAGTCAGACTCCTGACCAGATCAAGACAGAGGCTACTGTCGTAAAGGTTTGGGATGATGGCAATAATCAGGATGGCATAAGACCGGAGAGTTTAAATGTGACGTTGACAGGAGGCGATACATCTGAAACTGTCACACTGAACAGTCAAAACAAGTGGACTGCAACCGTTTCTGATCTTCAAGCTTATACTTCGGATGGAGATCCGATCTCTTACACATGGACGGAAGATGAAATGCCGGAAGGGTACTCCCTGTCCGGAATTGCAACACTTGGAAATGTCACTACACTGACAAACAGCTATACTCCGGGTAAAACTTCTGCAACAGTGAGTATTATCTGGGAGGATGACAATGACCGGGATGCTCTGCGTCCGGATTACGTTGAAGTAATGCTTGTTCAGAACGGTCAGAGAGTCCGTCTGAGTGAAGATAACAACTGGACGGAAACAGTAACAGGCCTTCCTGAAAAGGCAAACGGTGAGCCTATTGAGTACACTTGGTCTGCATCGACAATCGGAGATTATACGAAAGCCAGCGAAACAGCGGGCGAAGGACAGACCAGGATTACATATGCGCACACGCCCGAGACAACTGAAATGAAGGTCAGACTCGAGTGGGACGATACCGATGATGAAGATGAGGTCCGTCCTGAACGCATTATAGTATCAATAGAAAACGATCCGACTAAGACAGTGATTGTCAATCAGGAGAATGCCTGGTCAGGAAGCATTACACTACCAAAAAATGAAAATGGGGAGCCGATTAGTTATTCCTGGCAAACACCGATTATTGCGGAATACACTTTGACCGAGACTACGACCGATCCGGATGGCACAGTTGTGATGAAGTATCATCATGAATTAAGACCGAAAAAGGACTATGTGACGGTCACAGTACATGTTATTCGGCGCGAAGCACCTGAGGGACATTACACTGATTGGGATGCAAATGGATGGAATACCAATATTTGGGGTACAGGAAATAATAACAAGATCGGTATTCTAAAAGACGCGGACGTAACGGATAATACCATAAAAACAGAACGAGGAGACGATAATTATTTCTATCGAGACAGATGGCGTGCTGACAAAGCAGATGTTTACTTTGATGTAGATAAGAATAGTGATGTAGGATTTCATTTTGTATGTGGCGGAACAGGTGTAGAAATAGTTAGTGTTAACAATTTAGGTGATGTAGTTATCGATCCAACAGGCAGCGGAAAAGAGAGAGATTTTTCATTTACGACAGGTGAGCAAGATATTGATATCTACATTGTATTAAAAGGAGATGAGGCAGTTTTACCGGATCATTCGAGTGTTCAACTGGCAGTCGGTTATAGTTTGGATGATATGCAGGTAGTAAAATCATTGGATAATGTTCCACTGCGGTCCGATATATCATTTGGCTATGATTCTGATTTCTGGAATCACGGTGGTGGATGGGTTGACAACAGTTTTAATCCAAGAGGTTATAAAGTTTATTACAATAATGGAACAGGGTGGATAGAAGATTCGAGTGTAACGACAAGCGGCGATCTTGCCGGTGACAAAGAAGCTGCTGTAACATTAGGAATACGTGAACAATACCTAATCCTTATAAGTGGTGACAAGGGATGGTCCAATCATGCCAACTTTAGACTGGAGCAGGTCACATCTTTGAATAGTATGAATCCTGCTTCTTTGCGGCAGAAGGCTGTTTCAAAAACTAGAAGTATGCCGAATCTCAACTCGAGTGTGGCTGAAGACAATTCTTTTGCTGCTTCACATGTTTCGAATCCGGCATCAAATAGTAATAGTTTGCCGGCCGCTGCGGACTCGTCGAAAAATGTGTCGCAGAGCATGAGTGCCCAGAGTTCTCCGACAGACAGATTCACAGTACCCCAAAGAGGTGCAGGCAATGAAACAGCAATGACATCATCTATAGTTGCCCCAACAGGATATTCACTGACTGACTATTCAGAGGATACTGCATTTAATGAAGGTACAGATCCTTACACCGAGAAGGTTATCCTGACGCTGAACAGCACGGACGGCTGGGAACAGTCTTTCCCTGCTCAGGACAAGTACGACAAGTACGGGCGTCCGTACATCTACTATGTGGAGGAGATAGCTTTTACCGGTGAAGGGTTTGTGACAGGCAGTATCACGGGCGATCCGAATAATGGTGAGACGGTTACGGTCAATAACATCCTGGACACACCGAAGATAGGTTCCATCTCCGTAACAAAGAACGCGACCGGTCTTGAGGCAGGTGAAACAAAAACATATCAGATTGGAGTAAAAGATGCCACCGGCAAGTACTACAACTTGGATGGCACTGAGGCGGACACTGCACCTTATTATGTGACATTCAGCTCGAATGAAACAAAGACATGGTCGGATCTGCCGGTAGGTACTTATGAAGTCGTAGAAAATAGGGAAGCTGCCGGAGTCGAAGGGTATTCACTGGGTGTTTCAGGAACCGGAGATATTACTGTGACAGGTGGCGGTACATCGTCGACAACTGTCACAAATACTTATACAAAGAGCCCCGGTAACCTGGAACTGACTAAGAAAGTGGCAGGTGATGGTGCGGATGCCACTAAGGAATTTGACTTTGCCATTGAACTGACTTCGCCGAGCGGAAAGACTTTAGCAGAGACTTATCAGTTTACCAAGACGGGTGCAGACGGTGAACAGACACTTACACTTTCCAGAACGGATGGAAATACAAAAGCCACTGTTTCAGGCATCAAACTGAAAGCCAACGATGTGTACACCATCATAGGCCTGCCTGCAGGAACCGAATACAAGATTACAGAGGCTGATTACAGTTCGGATGGCTATTCTTCCAGCCTCCCGGCGGAAGGACAGTCCGGAACGATTACCGGTGGAACAACTGCAAAGGAATCTGTGGAAGTTACCAATACATTAGGTAAGGGCAGTCTGACAGTCGAGAAGACGGTCGATGGAAATGCATCCGACAGCACGAAGGATTTCAAGTTCAGCGTTGTATTTGAAAAGACCGGTCTTAACGGAATTTCCGGTTCCTATAAGAAAGGAACAGCCGAAACGATAGGGACAGCGGAGAGTAATAACATTACATTTGCAAACGGCTCCGCAACGGTGACCTTTACGCTTAAGGGAGGTGAAAAAGCAGAATTTACGGATCTTCCAAACGGAACGGCATTTACAGTAAGCGAGACATCAAAAGATGCAGATGGTTATGAAACGACGGTTTCCAGCACAGGCGGCACTGTAAATGACAGTGATAAGACTGTAACGGGTTCGATCAGTTCGACTGCTGCAGTAACAGCATCCTATATAAACACCAGGGAGACCACAACAGTTGAGGCTTCCAAGGAATGGAAAGCAGGAGAACAGACTGTCAACTGGCCTGAAGATGTCGATAAGATTGAATTCACTCTTTACAAGACTGTGAATGGGCAGATATCTGCGGTTTCTGCAGCCGATGCTGCAGGAATCGTAAATCCGGTGGAAATCAGCAGTACTACAGAAGGTAAAAAAGCTGTCTGGAACAATCTGCCCACACGGTATCTTGTTGAAGGCACATGGTACGATGCGACCTATACTGTCAAAGAGACTAAGATCGTCTACAACGAGAAATCCGGCAAGGCAGAAGCTGACAGGGAGGTAACGGTAGGAATTGCCGCAACTGCCAATGCCGAACAGGTTCAGGGAACACATCAGTTTACGGTGACGAACGTGCTTGAACCGACATCGATCCATGTAACAAAAGAGTGGAAGAATAAAGATGATCAGGTCCTTGACGGAGCATCAGGAAAAGAGATCCCTGCTGAGGCAAGAGTCAAATTTACATTGTATAATGGGGATAATGCCGTAACCGTTATGACAGGCGGGCAGCCTGTCAATCGCGCGGTGGAACTAAACGGTCAGGATGCCACAAAAGGTGGTACTGTTACTCCGGATGCTGATGATTATGAGGCAAACTGGGTCGCTTACTTCACACATCTTCCTAAGTATGATGCCGACGGACAGATCATTGCTTACACAGTTCGGGAAACTGGCACATGGACAGGATATACTGTAGTCGGCAGCAATACTGCCTCCAACGAAGGAAAGATAACAAATAAAGAAAAGGCGGTAACACTGGATATCGTTAAGGTTGAGAAGGATAGCAATAAGCCTCTTGAAAATGCAGTGTTTAAGCTTTACAAAATCGATGAGACATCTGCATCGCTGGATCAGGATCCGACGACAGAACAAACTGCCACCACGAATGACAAGGGACAGACAAGCTTTAGTAATCTGACAATTGGCTACTATATTGTAACGGAAACGAATACCCCGACTGGATATGTCATTACTGGAGAAGATTCGTTCTATATCGAAGTGACAGATAACGGGATTGTTCTACTTACGAAGGGAGAGGGAGCTCCTAATACCTGGGAAAAAAATGCTGTGAGTTACGGAAATGTGAAAACATTCACGGCAGCTTCCACAGAAAAGAATGCTCAGGCAACAGTAGAGAACACACCTGGCGCAGCACTTCCGCACACCGGAGGCTCCGGCACGATGCTGTACTATCTGATGGGTCTTATGTTAATCGCTGTGGCCGGAATCGGCGCTGTTATGAAGCTGAGACTTGGAAGGTAACCATTGAAGTGATTAAAACAGAATAAGATGTACACGAAGAGAAGAGATCGGTATGAAAGTCGGTCTCTTTTCTTATGATTTCTTAAGCTAAATAGCAGGTGTAAATCTGTAGTAGAAATGAATTGACCTCAGTAGTATAATAAATTTAATTATATTTATTTAATTGATATTTTGGATATGCAAAGCGCATGGATTGAGGAAATGTGAAGCTTTGCCATTGTCTGTCTGTCCCGCTCTGAAAAGAGGGACAGTTAACTCATGCTGATAGATGGAAAAGAGGAGCTCATGAATCGTTTGCTGAGATGGTTTAATATAATAATAAAGAAACAAAAGGGAGTAAAGCGCTGGTAGCGCCTTGTTACTGTTTTTGCGGCACTTATGACATTTGCCACCACATATGCGTTAATACTCCCCGCGATTACTGTTGAAAGGGACAGCACCGAAGAAGTCGGAGGCATGTATCTGGAAGAGACAGCAGACAGGGATGACATGTTCCTCGAAAATGCGCTGGAACCTACGGATGTCAGCACCGACGAGGAAACCAAAGAAGCAGACGAGACTGATGCTGAGATTCCTTATTATGATGAACCTGCAGCGCTGTCGGTTAAGAACCTGGAGGATTCCGGTACCGACTATATTGTGACCCTTACCTACGATGATGCTTCCGGCATACCGGAAGGAGCTGTCCTTACTGCCTCTGAAATAGCTCAGGATTCAGAAGAATATCAGATCTACCTCGAAGAAACTAAAAAAGCGATGGGACTTACGGAAGAGGAGACTCTTCCCAGCTATGCTGCGCGCTTCTTTGACATCAAGATTATGGTGGACGAGCAGGAGTTCACGCCGGAATCCGGCGTATCTGTAGAGATTACGTTTACAGAGCCGCTGGCGAACCACCCTGATACAGAAGTCAGTGCGGTTCACTTTGCTGATGAAACGGCTGAGGCGGAGGTGATTGAAGCCAATACGGCGGACGTTCAGGATGACGGGACAGCGACTGTCGAGTTTACTGCGGAGTCATTCTCTGTGTATGGCGTTATCTATACGGTGGATTTTCACTGGGAAGTGGACGGAAAAGACTATGAGTTCAGTATTCCCGGCGGAGGATATGTATCGTTTTATGATCTTGTTGATATGCTTGGTATAGTTGAAGATGATACAAACACCGAAAAAGATGAGATCCGGGAACTGGTGGACGGCACAGCGATGATTGAGTTTTCCAATCCGGAACTGGTCAGTGTCAGCAAGGTTGAGAATGATACAACGATAGGGGCAGTCAAAGAAAGCCTTGAGTTAGTGTGTGAGTATTCTGCGGAACTGACGGAAGAGCAGATTGAGGAGATCAATGCCCAGACGGTCAGTGCCGGAGACTGGGTGCTGATTGCATTGAAACCATTTGACACACAAGAGAGCCTGACTGTCACAATGAAGAATGGGGATAAATGGACGGTGATGGTTACTGATGCCAATGTTGAGCAGGGAAGCACATTTGTATCAGATATTGTCGACGAAAAATTATTCTACATTTATATGCGCTATGCCGGAGACAGTAATGGTCACAATGGCCGCGGCGATTATTATTTAAAATATGACGGTACAGCCTCTCAAGGCCTGGAATATGCAACTCGTGATTCTGAGTCAGGTCTTGCGGATGCTCTCGGAAATGATTATCTGTGGAGGTTGATATGGAATGAGGATGCATACGCCTGGAGTATTCAGAATGTCGGACATCCTGATTATTATATGACACTGGGGTATTTTGACGTTACATCTACTTATGACACAATGATAAATATACATGTCAATGGGGAAAACAAAACATTTAACAGTGCTTTTCTTACAACAGAAGAAGCGCTGACGCTGGCCGGACTTCCCGATGGCACA
>OCTX012234421.1_pt1 | contig 12371 bp, 11 predicted proteins | sample 1539691 | NCBI WGS metagenome assembly OCTX01 (sample SAMN02144231, study PRJEB22623) | gut metagenome | biome: sheep rumen | host: Ovis aries | place: New Zealand
TCGAGACGGTGCAGGTTCCTTCTGACATAGGCGATGTCATCCATTTTCCCGAGATGTTCATGGCGGTACTCCTTCAGCGTGCGGCGGTTCAGCAGCGTGAAATCCGGCCGGTAGATCACGATCTCTCCTCCGTCGGTCAGTTCGATCGGGTATTCGAACCGGTAGGGTACACTGCGGTGCAGGTATCTGTCGGCACACAGGATCTCCGACTTGGAGCGCACCCGCTCGCCCCTTTCTGTCATGAACACCTGGTCCCGGGGGGAGAACTTGCCCGGAGCATATGTGACCTCGCACCATTCCTTCACATAGCGCTCCGGATCCGGGACAGCCGGTTCGACCAGGAGCTTTCTCTCCGGATGCAGCTTTGTATAGACCGTGTCCAGGTCCTCGATATTCCTGCCCAGCCTGTCCGCGACCTTCCGGAGCTCTTCCCTCTGCTGCACCGCGGCGCGGAGGAGCTGCCGGTCATAGTCCTGCTGGGCAAGCTTCCGGATCTTCGCAAGACTGCCGGTCCTGGACAGATAGGTCTCCGAAGACTTCTTTCCACTATCCCGGACAAGCTGGTGGAACTGGACACGCCTTCCGGAAGAGCCGATGTGAAGGATCCCCGGGAGAGGGTCTACAAGTTCCTTCTGAAGCTGTGTGATCAGCAGATTCAGTTCCTCCTCCCTCTGCTCAAACAGAGCCATGACCTCCTCAATGCTTTCAAGCCGGTGGTCTGTGAATCGGTTATACATAAGTCATTTCTCCTTCTGTTCTGATGGGGGCGGCACGGGGCAGCGCTGTCTTGGGCGCTCCGGGGTCGCCGTGTATGTGTTGTCCTTTTTGGTTTTTTGCTTGTGGCGAGGGCGACGCCAAATTCTTTGGATTTTCGTGGTTTTGGCGAGGGCGACGCCAAATTCTTTGTTTTTTCGTGACTGTGGCGAGGGCGACGCCAAACAAGAATTGTATTTCCTGTTTATGGTGTTAGATTTTTCCTTTGCTTTTTGATATTCCGACAACAAACTACCGGCATGATAATTGTCACACGGAATATTGTTGGCTGCGCCAATTAAACTGTTTCTGGTCCATTTGTGGCGTAGATTTCCTACGCCACAAACAACAAGAATGAGCACATTTGGCGTCGCCCTCGCCAATAATCGGGAATTCAGGCAATAATGGCGTCGCCCTCGCCAAAGATCGCTGATTTCCCTGAAAATGGCGTCGCCCCCGCCAAAAACAGGGAAAACAATGGCTTGTTGGCGTAAGCCCACACACAACCGGCTGTTGTTTGCCAATGGCATGTAAGCCCACACAACCGGCCGCTGCTCACCAACACAAAAACCGACCCGCCGCCGCAGGTCACTAAAAATATCAGATCATACAGGATCCATTGCGCAGAAGAGCGCATGAAATGGAAGAAGAAACTCCAGAGGCCTCGTCACTGTCTATTATCCTACGAAATTGGGCGGGCATCGTCAACGGAGGATTGACGCAGGCAGACCGCAAATGATAAAATCGATTATGAAAACGATTGCACAAACGTTTTCATGCAAAACCCAAGGCTTAATAAATGAATCAATCCGGAGCGCGGGGACAGCACACCCGGAAACCAGAAGAAGGAGGCACAGATGGCAGTGCAGGAAGGCATCACCCTGGAGAAGAAGAAGGGCTACGCGATCCTGAAGGTCGACAACCCGAAGACACGGAACGCGCTGAGCGTGCCGATCGTGGAGTACATGGAAGAGCTTGTGGATGAGGTCATCAGGGACAGGAGCATCCGCTGCCTGATCCTGGAAGGAGGCGGAGAGAAGTCGTTCATCGCGGGTGCGGATATCGGGGGCCTGTACAAGATGACTCCGGAGGAGTCCCGGTATTCCATCGAGGTGGGGCACAGGCTTTTCTCGAAGATCGAGATGATGGACATTCCTTCGATCGCCGCGATCAACGGGTACTGCCTCGGCGGCGGCCTGGAGATCGCCATGAGCTGCGATATCCGGCTCTGCTCGGCCAATGCGCGCTTCGGGCAGCCGGAGATCAACATCGCGATGATCCCGGGGTGGGGCGCGACGCTGAGACTGCCCCGCCTGATCGGGGAGAGCCGGGCCAAGTACCTCCTCCTGACCGGGAAAATGATCCGCGCCGACAAGGCGCTGGACTGGGGACTTGTGGCGGACGTGTACGAGAGCGTGGACGAGCTCCACGAGGAGGCGGAGAAGCTGGCGGCAGAGCTGGCCTCGAAGGCGCCGATCACCATGAAGATGGACAAGAAGATGATCTATGACAGCGTCGGCCGCCAGCCCACCGACATCGCGCAGAGGGACGCGCTGGCGCTCGGCCTGCTCTTCACCACGCACGACGCGAAGGAGGGCCTGCTGGCGTTCCTGGAGAAGCGCGCGCCGGAGTATACGGGAGAATGAATACTAACGGAAGGATGAGCACGAACGGGAGAATGAGCACGATCAAGGATGTGGCCAGGCTGGCCGGCGTCTCGATCAGTACGGTCTCCAGGACTTTGTCCGGGAAAGTATTCGTGGAGGAGGAGACGCGGGAGAGAGTCCTCAAGGCCGCGGAAGAACTGCGCTATCAGCCGAGCGGGCTCGCGAGGAGCCTGAAGCGGGGCAGGACACAGACGATCGCGCTGATCGTGCCGGATATCAACAGTCTGTTCTATCCGATGATCATGAGGAGCATCGAGCACTGCGCGGCGGAGAGAGGATACACGCTGATCCTCTGCAACACGGAGCGCGACAGGGACCGGGAAGACGCGGCGCTGCGGATGCTGAGGAGCCGGGCGGTCGACGGGATCCTGGCCATGAGCGTACGGGACGGGGAGGAGGAACTGGCGGATTTCTCGGAGGAGACCGGGATCCCGGTCGTCAGGATCAACCGCTCGTTCGGAGGCAGGCTGGACACAGTCTCGGCAGATTTCGTCTACGGAGGCAGGCTGGTCACGGAGCATCTGCTGCGGCTGGGGCACCGGAGGATCGCGGGCTATTTCGGGGACCGGGGAGCCCAGAGGTTCCGGGACCGGTACGAAGGATACGCGCGGGCGCTCACGGAGCACGGGCTCGCCGTCCGCGAAGAGGACGTGGTCCCGGACCTGGAGAGCATGGAGGACGCGTACAGGGCGGCACTGGAGATGTTTCCGGAGAAGGGCGCTCCCGGAAGCGGTGACAGGCCGACGGCGGTCTTCGCGTCCATGGATATCCTGGCGATCGGCATATACAGGGCTCTTGCGCAGCGCGGCTGGCGGGTGCCGGAGGACGTGTCCGTCATCGGCTTCGACAACGTGTTCCTGGCACAGTACATGAACCCGCCGCTCACGTCCCACGATCATCTGACCGGGGAACTGGCGTCGGAGAGCATCCGGCTTCTGCTGGAGCGCATAGAGGAAGGAGATGCCGCCGGCAGGGAGAACGGGCGCGGCGGGAAGCCCGCAGGCGGACACGGGAGCGGGGGCACGCTTCCGCGGGAACCGCGGAACATCCTGATCCGCGGGCGGATCGAGGAGAGGGCGTCCACGGCAGCGCCGCCCGCAGCCGGGACCCCGGGCGCGGACAGCGGAGAGTGATATAGAGGAGAAAGAGGAGAGAGATGTCTAAATTTATGACTGCGGAGCAGGCGGCGGCGATGATCAGGGACGGTGCGACGGTGGCGATCACCGGCAGCGGCGGACTGGTGCTCGAGCCCTACAGGGTGCTGGAGGCGGTGGAGAAGCGGTTCCTCGAGAGCGGGAGCCCGAACGGGATGACGCTGGTCCACGCGTCCGGCATCGGCAACAAGAAGGAGGCGGGGGTGACCCGCTTTGCCCACAGAGGGATGGTGAGAAGGGTCGTCGGCGGGCACTGGGGCTGGTCGCCCGAGATGCAGGAGATGGCCGTGAACAACGAGATCGAGGCTTACAATTTCTCCCAGGGCGCCATCTGCCTGCTGTTCCGGGAGATCGCGGCGCACAGGCCCGGCCTGATCACCAAGACCGGCAAGTACACCTTCGTGGACCCCAGGAACGGCGGGGGGAAGCTCAACGAGGTCACGAAGGAGGACCTGGTGGAGCTGATCACCATCGGCGGCGAGGAGTATCTGCTGTACAAAGCGTTTCCCATCGACGTGGCGGTCATCCGGGGCACATGCGCGGATGAGGACGGCAACATCAGCATGGAACAGGAGCCGGCGCTCCTCGACACGCTGCTCGCGGCGCAGGCTGCGCACAACAGCGGCGGCATCGTGATCGCGCAGGTCAAATACGCGGCCGCGAAGGGCTCCCTCAACAGCAAGAAGGTCCGGATCCCCGGCGTCTACGTCGACGCGGTGGTGGTGGACCCCGGCCAGTGGCAGACTCAGGAGGCGGAGTTCAACCCGGCTTTCACCAACGACATCGTCCTGCCGCGGGAGACGCTCACGCCCCTGCCCCTGACGCACCGCAAGATCGTGGCGCGGAGAGCCTTCATGGAGCTCCGTGAGAATCTCGTGGTCAACCTCGGCTTCGGCATGCCGGACGGCGTGGCGAGCGTGGCGGCGGAGGAGGGCTTCGCCGACAAAGTGTACTTCACTATCGAGCAGGGCATCTACGGGGGCGTGCCGGCGACCGGCGATATCTTCGGCGTCGCCAGCAACCCGGTGGCGGTGCTGGACGAAGGCGCGCAGTTCGACTTCTACCAGGGACACGGCCTGGACATGACTTTTCTCGGGCTCGCGCAGGCGGACGAGCGGGGCAATATCAACGTGAGCAAGTTCGGGCGCACCATCGCGGGCAGCGGCGGCTTCATCGACATCACGCAGAGCGCGAAGAAGATCGTCTTCTGCGGCACCTTCACCGCCGGCGGCCTGAAGACCCGGATCGAGGACGGGAAGCTCGTCATCGCACAGGAGGGCCGCAGCCGCAAGTTCCTGAAAGCGATCGACCACCTCACCTACAGCACCGAGTACGCCCGGGAGGAAGGCCAGGAAGTCCTGTACGTGACGGAGCGCGCGGTCTTCGAGCTCCGCGGCGGCGTGCTGACCCTGACCGAGATCGCGCCGGGGATCGACCTGCGGAAGGACATCCTGGAGCAGATGGAGTTCACACCGGTGATCGCGGAGGACCTGAAGACCATGGACGCGAGGATCTTCCGGCCGGAGAAGATGGGTGAGGCGTGAAGCGCCGGGGGGGCAGTCCCGGACCTGCGAGGGAGGATGAGATGGATCTGTTTTCACTGAAGGGCAAAACAGCGCTGGTCACCGGCTGCGCGGGCGGCATCGGCCGGGGGATCGCGGAGGGGCTTGCGCGGGCAGGCGCGGATATCGCCGGCGTCGACCTGCAGCCCCTGGACGGGACACGGGAGTCAGTCACGGCGCTCGGGAGGCGGTTCTATGCTTTCTCCGCGGATCTCTCGGACACGGATGCCGTCGCCGCCATGTGGGGGCAGGCGCTTGCGGAGACCGGCGGGATCGACATCCTGGTCAACAACGCCGGAACGCAGTACCGGGAGGGTGTCTGCGACTTTCCCCTGGAGATGTTCGACAGAGTGATGGCGGTCAACCTGCGCAGCGCCTACCAGCTGAGCCAGCTGGCAGCGCGCCATTACATCGGGACCGGAAAGAAGGGCAAGATCATCAACCTGGCCTCGCTCTTCTCCACGTTCGGGGGACTGAACGTCAGCGCCTACACCTGCAGCAAGCACGGGATGGTGGGGCTGACCAGAGCGTTCTCCAATGAAGTGTCGCGGTACGGGATCACTGTGAACGCGCTGGCACCGGGGTACATCGCCACGGAGATGACCCGGAGCATCTGGTCGGACCCGGAGAAGCGCCGCCCCATGGACGAGCGGCTGCCGGTCGGCCGCTGGGGGACGCCGGAGGACTTCGCCGGACCGGCGGTATTCCTGGCTTCCGCCGCATCGGACTATGTGACCGGGATCGTGGTGCCGGTGGACGGAGGGTATACCGCGAGGTGACCGCGGAGAGCAGATATGGAGGTATGCATGAAAGTCCTGTCGGGGAAATGTATACAAGATTCCGAAATCGAGGCGTGGCGGGATCCTGAAAACCGTTGCGGGCTGCGGCGGGAACCGGATTTTGACAGCTATTTACAAAAAAGACAATCAGGAAGGCAATTCTTTTTTGCATATTGATTGAACATATGCTACTATACTGTATATCACGATGCCCTGCACACAGCGGGGCATCCGTCTCCGGGTGGAGACACTCACACACCACATTCTTTTTTAGGAGGATCGTTATGAAGAAAAAGATCTTTAGTGTCGTTCTGAGCCTCGTGCTGGCAGCATCCCTGGCGGCATGCGGCGGCGGCGGTGCCAGCAGCAGCGCCAGCAGCGAAGCGCCGGCAGCAGCCGCGGAAGAGAACAATGTCACGCTTGTCTACGCGGAAGTGAACCCGCTCGACACCACAGTCGTCGGCCAGGTCGCGACGCACTTCGCGGAGAGAGTCAATGAGCTGACCAACGGCACCGTCACGATCGACGTCCAGGGCGGCGGCGTCCTCGGCGCGGAAGGTGACTTCTGTGACAACATGATCGGCGGCGTCGGCACCATCGACATGGCCCGTCTGTCTGTTTCCACACTGACCGGCTACGGTGTTCCCAAGTCCGCTCTGCTGTGCCTGCCTTACACCTTCACAAGCCGTGACCATTTCTGGAACTTCGCGGCCAGCGATCTGGCACAGCAATTCCTCGATGAGCCCTATGAGAACGGCCTCGGACTGCACGGCCTGTTCCTCGGCGAGGAAGGCTTCCGCCACATCTTCACCAACAAGCCCGTCTCCGGTCTGTCTGACCTCCAGGGCATGAAGATCCGTGTTTCCACCGATCCCACCATGGTCGGCATGATCGAGTCCTTTGGCGCCAGCGCGACCGTCATCGCTTACGGCGAGCTGTATCAGTCCCTGCAGTCCGGCGTTGTTGACGGCGCTGAGAACCCTGTCGGCAACTACAAGGCGAACTCCTTCTACGAGGTCGCTCCTTACCTGATCCTCGACGGCCATCAGCTGGGCGTCATCGAGCTGGTCATTACTGACGCTGCATGGCAGAAGCTGAGCGAGAATCAGCAGAACGCCATCAAGCAGGCCGCACAGGAGTGCCAGGCTTACAACAAGGAACTCTCCGAGAAGGTCGAAGAGGACACCCTTGCCGAACTCGGCGATTCCATCACCACGATCGAAGTTGACAAGACCGAGTGGATCGAGAAGGCGAAGTCCAGCGATGCGTTCAAGGAAGCCACCAAGGATTATCAGGAACTGTACGATGCCATCGAGGCGCTGCAGTAATGATCACAGAACAGGTGATCCGGAACCCGGCTGTACTGTGAAGGCCCGGCGTCACCGAGTCCTTTGAGGGCGATTCACAATGAGGTGCAGGGGGCATGAGCCCCCCTGCACTTTTTGAAAGGAGAGAGTAAGACGGTGTTAGAAAAGCTGAAAGTATTCTACGACGGGATGTATAAGATCGTCATGGTCATCTGCAAGCTGCTCCTGATCGCAGACATCCTGGTGGTCAGTTTCACGGTCCTTGGGCGCTACGTGCCCTTTATCCCGGATCCCACCTGGACGGAAGAGATCACGCTGACGCTGATGTCCTACATGGCAGTTCTGTCTGCCGCTCTGGCGATCCGAAGGGGGGCGCACATCCGCATGACCAGCTTTGACCGGTATCTTCCGAAGATCGTGATCAACGTGCTGGATGTTCTGGCGGATATCGGCGTGATGATCCTGGCCGTGATCATGCTGGTCGTCGGCTGGCAGTATGCCACCGGCATCGGCGCCAAAGGTTTCTATCCCAGCCTTCCCTGGCTGAGCAAGCAGGTCATGTATATGCCGATCCCGATCGCGGGCATCGCCATGATCGTCTTTGAAGCGGAAGCATTGTTCAACGACGTCCTGAAACTCATGGGCAAGGATACTTACCTGAAGAAGGAAGAGTCCCTTGAGGAACAGGTCGCAGAGGGAGGGGTCTGAGTATGAATTCGAATTTGGCAATTTTCGCCCTGCTGGGCGGTTTCCTGATTCTGGTCATCCTGCGCTTCCCCATTGCGTACGCGGTAGCGCTGGCATCGATCATGTGCATGAAGATCCAGGGCATGGGTCTGCAGACCCTCTGCCAGCAGATGGTCAAGGGCATCAGCTCCTTCTCCCTGATGGCGGTCCCGTTCTTCATCACCATGGGCTGCCTGATGGGCAGCGGCGGTATTTCCGAGAAACTGATCGCGCTCGCCAACTCCCTGGTCGGCTGGATGACCGGCGGCATGGCGATGGTGAACATCGTGGCTTCCTATTTCTTCGGCGGTATTTCCGGATCCGCGGCTGCGGATACGGCATCCCTCGGCTCCATCCTGATCCCCATGATGGAAGACCAGGGCTATGACCGTGATTTCTCGACGGCGGTCACCATCACGTCTTCCTGCGAAGGCCTGCTGGTCCCTCCGAGCCATAACATGGTCATCTACGCCACCACGGCGGGCAGCCTTTCCGTCGGAAGCCTCTTCCTGGCAGGCTATATCCCGGGCGCGCTTCTGGCAGGCTCCCTGATGGTGGGTTCCTATATCATTTCCAAGAAGAGGCAGTACCCGAAGGGCGAGCCTTTCCACCTTGGCAAGTTCATGAAGCAGCTCAGCGTTTCCATCTGGGCGCTGGCAGCGATCATCATCGTTGTCGTCGGCGTTATCGGCGGTGTCTTCACGGCTACTGAGTCCGCTGCTATCGCTGTTATCTACAGCCTGATCGTGTCCGTGTTCATCTACAAGGGACTCGACTGGAAGGGCGTCTGGAGAGTTCTCGGCGACTGTGTCGACACGCTTTCCATCGTTCTGATCCTGATCTCCACGTCCGCAGTCTTCGGCAACATGCTGACCCTGCTGCACGTGCCGGATATGGCCGCGAACGCCATCACGAGCGTCAGCTCCAGCCCGGTAGTCATCGCGCTGCTGCTGAACCTGATCCTGCTGGTCCTCGGCTGCATCATGGACATGGCCCCGATCATCCTGATCGCGACCCCCATCCTGCTGCCCATCGCCGTTTCCATCGGCATCGACCCGATCCAGTTCGGTATCATGGTCATCCTGAACTGCGGTATCGGTCTGCTGACACCTCCCGTCGGAAGCGTTCTGTTCATCGGCTCCGCCGTTGCGAAGCTTCCCATGGAGAAGGTCGTCAAAGCGACCCTTCCCTTCTATCTGTGCATGCTCATCTCCCTGCTGCTGATCACCTTCGTTCCTGCGATCAGCCTGTGGCTGCCGCATCTCATCATGGGCTGATCGGCATCGCCGCGTGAGGATCTGCATCTGCGGAGACACTACGTAAATGAAGAGACCGGCATATTGTGTGATTTCTGCAATATGCCGGTTTTTCCTTTTCATAAGGGGGCGTCAGGAGAAGCGTTTCAGGTGTACAGGACAGGGTGCCGGCAGCAGTACCGGCTTTTATGTGTACGGAGGTGTGAGACATATGGGACAGAAAGTGAGAGACCGCATCCTGGTGAGCGGATGTGAAGGCGAGGAGAATGGATACAACACGCAGCTGCTGTATTTTACCTGTTCCTCCCTCAGCAGGGACGACCGGTACCTGTTCATGATCACGGACAGGGGCGGATCGCCGAATGTGATGGTGCGTGACCTTGTGACCGGGGAGGAGAAGATCCTGACACAGAACCGCGGCGGGATCATGAAGAGCTACGTCTACTTCGACTGCGAACCCGGCAGGGGGCTCAGCAAGGCCAGCGTCTGCCTGGACGCGGACCGCTGCATCGCCTACTACATCCGCGACAACGTGATCTGCAGGGTCGGTCTGGACGGCGTGGAGACACAGCTGGCGAAGGTGCCGGATGACCGCATGACGGCCTTCACCCATGTCTCCGCGGACGGGAAGCTCCTGTGTGTGCCGATGACAGACGGACGGTGCCTGGATTACGATCCGGAGACCGAAGGGAGCGGCCTCGACCGGCGGCCTGTGTACGACATCGACGGACGCGTGCAGGAGGAGGGCCTCTGCAGCTACCTCTGTGTGTATGACACGGCTACCGGCGCGCAGGTCTATGAGAAGACCGTCCCGAAATGCTGGATCACGCACGTGCAGTTCGATCCTGCGGATCCGGAGATCATCATGTACAATCATGAGTGGCCGTCCTTCGACTGCGGGATCCGGCGCATCTGGATCTATGACCACCGGCGGGACGAGATCCGCCGCGTGCGCACGGAAGGGACGGATACGCTCGGCAATACGGCGGGCTACGCGAGAAAACGCGGCGACTGGGTCTGCCACGAGATGTGGAGCGATGACGGGCAGATCGTGATCTATCACGGCGGTTACGAGAACGGACCCGCCATGGTCGGCAGATATGAGCTTCAGACCGGAAAATACTGGGAGATCGCCCTGCCGGAGGAGTATAATGCCTATGGGCACTTCACGATGGATCACGATATGAACCTGGTGTGCGACGGGTACTTCAAGTTCCCGGAGGACGTCAAGATCGTGCGCGAGAACAGCACGGACAACGGGCCGGATCCGCACAAGAAGGACGGCGAGTACATCAGCAGGGTCCTTCCGGACTGGGAGAACGGCATCCTTCGGTGGATCCCGCAATGCAAACATGAGAGCGACTGGCTCGGGCAGGACGCGCACCCCCACGCGATCTATTCGCATGCGGGGGACCGGATCTTCTTCAACAGCCGGAGCGGGAAGTATGTGAAGGTCTACGGGATCGACTGTCAGGACGCGTAGAGAAGAGAAGATGAGATACGAATATACTTACCGGAACACAACGTCGGACTTTTTCAAATTCTATATCGGGAATGTCTACAGCCAGTGGACGGGCATCATCGGCGTGGTCTTCACCGGTGCGATGATCGCGCTGATCGTGAGCAGGTGGGGCGAGAGCGGCATGATCTTCCGCGCGGTCATGGTGATCGGGCTGCTGCTCTTCCCGGTCGTGCAGCCGCTCGGGCTCTGGCTGCGGAGCATGAAAGCCTCTGAATCCATCAAGCCGGAGACGACCCTTCTCTTTGACGAGAAGGGCATGGGCATCTGCGTGCAGCTGCACAGTCAGCGCATTCCCTGGGGAAAGAACGCCTCGGTGGTCAAAAGGCCCGGGCTTCTTGTGGTCACGCCGGACGGCATGCATCTCTATCTGCTGCCGGACCGTGTGACGGGAGAAAAAAAGGAGGAACTCTATGCGTTTCTGCGGGACCGCGCAGGGGGTAGTTCCCGGTAACACAGGGGACGGTCTTCTGTATGAGCCGGGGCGTGAACGCCTCCGGATCGGTACGACAGAGGGGCGTTTTCGCATGATCATGCCCGACCTGCTGCACGTGTTCCGGATCCGCGGCCTGGAGAAAACGAACCCGGTGTATCTGCTGTACAGGAAGGAGCAGCCGTGGACGGAAGGAATGGAGATGTTCACGGCACTTCTGAGGCAGCGGTGCGCGCAGATCGCTGCACTGCAGGAGAGGATCTGAGAGACTGCCGCGCAGAGAAACGTTCCCTGCGCGGTCCGGAGGAGAGAGATGAAAGATCAGAGATGGGTCTATTATAAGGAGATCGAGCCGCAGGACATGGGCGGCGGCGTGGTGAGGCGTGTGCTCGCCTACTCGAACGACGTGATGGTCGTGGAGAATACGTTTGAGAAGGGCGCGGTTGGCTCAGTGCACCATCATCCCCACACACAGATCACGTATGTGAAGAGCGGCGCGTTCCGCTTCATGATCGACGGCGAGGAGCACATCGTCCGTGAAGGGGACACCCTGCTCAAGACGAACGGCGTCGAGCACGGCTGCGTCTGCCTGGAGGCCGGCGTGCTGCTGGACATTTTCAACCCTTACCGGGAAGATTTCGTGGAAGACTGAGAGGAAAGAGCAGACCCCATGGCAGAATACTTCGATATCTGTGATGAGCACGGAAACCCGACAGGGGAGATCATCGAGCGCGGTGAAGCCCACAGGAAGGGCGTCCTGCACCGGACGGTCCACATCTGGGTGACGCGCGTGCGGGACGGCCGGAGGCAGGTCCTGCTGCAGAAGCGCAGCGCGGACAAGGATTCCTTCCCCGGCATGTACGACACGTCCTCCGCCGGCCACATCCAGGCGGGCGACGCGCCGCTCGAGAGCGCGCTGCGCGAGCTGGAAGAGGAACTGGGCATCCATGCGGAGCCCGGACAGCTGCACTTTGCCGGAAACTGCCGGATCTGCTTTGAGGGCGTCTTCCACGATGCGGTCTTCAAAGAGGACGAGGTCGCCTTCGTCTATGTCTATGAGGAGCCGGTCCGCGACGGGGACCTCCGGATCCAGAAAGAGGAACTGGAGAGCGTGGAGTGGTTCGACCTGGAAGCGGTCGAGAAGGAAGTCCGGGAAGGCGGTGCGCGCATGTGCGTGCCGCCGGAAGGCATCGCGGTGCTCGAGGCTTATCTGAA
>OCTX012289852.1_pt1 | contig 12371 bp, 7 predicted proteins | sample 1539691 | NCBI WGS metagenome assembly OCTX01 (sample SAMN02144231, study PRJEB22623) | gut metagenome | biome: sheep rumen | host: Ovis aries | place: New Zealand
ATAGTGATCAACAGGGTGGTAAGGCTGAGATTGTAGAGGCTGCCGATGGCGTTGTCTATATTAAGGACTTTATCTCCCACGTCGGTGCTGGTGCTTGGGTAAAGGGTACTAAGGAAGATAATAAGATTACCATTCCTGCCGGTCAGATCATATACTACGCTACTACTTATGGTCTTCGCATTGCTAAGTGTGCGTATGTAGAAGGAACAGGTTGGACTGAGGTTGCTGGTGACATTACGCTGACTGTTGACGGCAACACGATTTCTTTGGATGATACTGATGAAGACCATCCTGTTGCCGCCTTCTGGACAGATGACAATTCATTCTCTGGCTACGGCGACTATGAGACCGTATTTAGCTATGACCCTGACTATGTAGCTCCACAGCCTATCGTACTTCCTGATGGCGCTACTGTAGAAACATGGTATCAGGATCAGGTTGTTGTTGGTTCTCAGGGTGATGAGGATGGTTTCGCTAAGGTAGCTTTCGTTGGTGACGATGTATATCTCAGTGGTATCTTTAAGAACTTCCCCGACTCATGGATTAAGGGTACTATCGATGGTACTACTGTAACGTTCAGTGGCTTGCAGTTCTTGGGAAATTATAGCTCTTACGAAATCTATGCAACGGGTTCTACCGACTTAGGCGCTTCTTCTGCTGAATTGCAGGATTTCAAGATGACCTATGATGCTACCGCCAAGACGCTGACTTCTGTAAATACCTTGTTGGCTAATGCTAAGAAGGATGCAGTTTACTATTTGGAGGCTTATAATAACATCGTTATTTCGAAGGATGCTCCCGAGGAGCCTACGGCAATTACTGGCGCAAATGTTGACGCTGTACCTTATACTAATGCGTTGAGCAGTGCAGACTTGTTTGCTGACTTCGGTGTTATCGATAGCAATAAGGATGGTTCTACATGGAGCTATGATTCAAGCTATGGTACGATATATAAGTGGAACTCAAGTAACAATGGCGACGACTGGCTGATTTCTCCTGCTATTAAGCTGGAGGCTGGCAAGAAATATCACTTTGCTATTGATGCCAAAGCTGCAGGTGCAAATTTCCCAGAGAAGTTCGAGGTTAAGTTAGGTACTGAGGCTAAGGCTTCTGCTCTTACCCAGAGCGTCATTTCTGAAGTAACAGTTTCTTCAACTGAATTTGCTACCTATGAGAATGAAAATATATCAGTTGCCGAGACTGGCTATTACCACTTTGGTATTCACGCTACCAGTGATGCTGACCAGTTCAGACTGACAGTAGCCAACTTCCTGGTAGAGGCAGGTGCTGATGCTGCAGCTCCTGATGCTGTTACAGATCTGAGCGTAGTTGCTACTGAGAATAAACTGGAGGCTACTGTAAGTTTCACGGCTCCTACCAAGACTGTAGGTGGTGACGAGCTTACTGATTTGACACAGATTGACATCCTGCGCGATGGTGCTGTTATCAAGAGTCTGACCGAGGGTGTTGCTCCTGGTGCTGAGCTGAGCTATGTAGACAACGACGCAGCGCTGACTATCGGTACACACGTTTATCAGGTTGTTCCTTATAATACTACTGGTGTTGGCGTGAAGAGTGAGGAGGTTTCTGTATTCCTGTCTGCCATCATTCAGGTTCCTTATGTTGTAGACTTCACTCAGAGCGGTTCTCTTGACGTCTTCAACGTTATCGACGCTAACGACGATGGCAAGACTTGGAAATGGTCTGCAAGCAGTGGTGCTTTCTACTCATATAATAGCGATAATGCTGCTGATGATTATCTCGTTTCTATGCCTATCCACTTCGTGGCTGGTAAGAACTATAATCTGACTGTCAATGCGAAGGGTAGCACTACGTACCCAGAGCGTTTCGAGGTGAAGTTGGGCAAGGCCGCTACTGTTGACGGACTGGACAAGACCATCCTGCCTGCTACCGTCGCCAATGCTGGTGCATATGTCGATTACGAGGGTTCATTCTCTGTAGAAGAGGACGGTGACTATTTCGTAGCTATCCACGCTATCTCTGATGCCGACATGAGCACACTGTCTGTTGCTAAGTTGATCATCGTGAAGGGTGCAGAGCCTACTGCTCCTGCCGCTGTTACCGACTTTACTGTTACCGCAGGTGCCCAGGGTGCTCTGGAAGCCAACGTTTCCTTCACGGCTCCTACCACTTTCGTGAACGGTGCTACTGCTACTGGTACGCTGAATGTTGACATCTATCGCGACGATGTTGTCGTAAAGACTTTGGAGAACATCGACTATGGTTCTGTACAGAACTGGAAGGATGAAAACGTAGAGAGCGGCAAAGTATATACTTACCAGGTTGTTCCTTCTAACGCTGACGGAGCAGGTCTGAAGAGCGACAAGATTAGCGTATTCGTAGGTATTGACGAGTTGGGCGGCGTAGACAACTTCGCTGTTGCCGGTTCTTCAGCTTCTACCATCACCTTCACATGGGATCCTGTTGCAGGTGCACATGGCGGCTATGTCAATACGGATGCTGTTGTGTACACTATCTACTCCATGCACATTGAAGAGGTAGAGATTATTCCTGGTTATACTATGCAGGAACTCGTTGCAGACGAACCTATTACTACTGTTACTGGTGTTACAACTGCTACTGTTGACTACAACACACTGACAGGTGACCAGCGTTACCAGTACTTTGGTATCTCTGCCAGCGATGGCAATACAACGACTGATCCTGCTGAGTCTTATGACTACGCTATGGTTGGTGCTCCCGACGAGTTGCCTATCCTGGAAGGCTTTACCGGTAAGACCTTGCACTACCTTTGGGAGACTAATGGTGGCTTAGGCCTTGACACACAGTCTTCTGACGACGATGCATGTGCCTTGAAGCTTTACAATAATGGTACTTCTTCAGAGGTATTCTTCGTTCTGCCGAGGGTTAATCTGAAAGCTGCTGCCAACCCGACCATCATCTTTGATGCACGTAATGGTCAGAATGTCGATAAGATTAAGGTTGTCGGTGCTGCCGAGGGTGGTGAACTGACCGTACTTGGTGAATTCAACCTTACCGCTGAGTATACCAGCATCAAGCAGGCACTGAGCAGTATTAAGGATGGTACTTACGCTTCAGTAGGTATCCTTGCTACGATTCCTACAGCAACTGTCAGCCAGTATGAGGATAATGTCATTATTGACAATATCCGCATCGTAGACCTCTACGAGTATGACCTCTCTATCAACGTGAAGGCTCCTGCCAGCGTTAAGGCCGGTCAGACTGCTGCCATCACCGCTATCGTGAAGAACGAGGGTGAGAACGCTGCTACGGACTACACCGTAACCGTCAAGGCTGGCGAGAAGGTGCTGACCACTGTCATCGGTGACGAAGCTCTGGCTCCATTCGCTTCTGACGAAATTACTGTAGACTTCGAGACCAGCGTCTTCGATGAGGCTGGCGACCTGACCATTACTGCTGAGGTGGCTTATGAGAACGACCTGAACGAGGACAACAATAGCGCAACAGCCATCCTGACTGTCAAGGAGCCTACCGCTGCCGCTCCCACAAGTCTGCTTGCTGAGAACAATGGCACTGGTGGTGTTGACCTGACATGGACAGTGGCTTCTGACGCTACTCCTACTCAGGTTACTGAGGACTTCGAGAATACGGAGGTGTTCGGTGCATTCGACCTTGGTGGTATCACAGCTGAAGAGCATGTTGGTGAATTCGGTGACTGGTCATTGTACGACGGTAATGGTATTACTGTGTATGGATTCAACAATATTGAATTCCCCAATGCCTACCAGGTTGCTGCATGGCAGGTATTCTCAACAGTCGGCGAGGGTGCTGCTTTTGCAGAAAACTATGGTGCACACAGTGGCGACCAGTACCTGATCTCGTTCTGCCCCGCAGAGGAGAACAACTTGCCTGCTGCTGATCACTGGCTGATTTCTCCGCTGCTGTCAGGTGATGCACAGACCATCTCGTTCTATGCTCGCACGCTTACTGACCAGTATGGTGCTGAGACCTTCGAGGTATGGGCTTCTTCAACAGACAAAAATGTGACCAGCTTCACGAAGGTTCAGGATTTCTCTACCTCTGCCTTAGAGTGGACTGAGTTCACTGCTGCTCTGCCTGCAGGTACGAAGTACTTCGCTATCCGCCATACTTCAACAGACGTCTTCGGTCTGCTGGTTGACGACGTTACCTTCGTCTCTTCAGGTGGTGCAGAGGCTCCTGCTTCATTCAACATCTACCTCGACAAGAGCAAGTTGGCAAGCGTAGCAGGCGACAAGACCTCTTACACGGCTGATGCTACTGGTCTGGCTCTTGGTGAGCACACCTTCGCACTGACCGCTGTCTATGCTAACGGCGCTGAGTCTAAGCCTGTAACAGCTACCGTGACTATTGCCACTGGCATCCATCAGATTGCTGCTGACGGCAAGGCCGTTGACATCTACTCGCTCGATGGTAAGCTGGTACGCAGTCAGGCTACAAGCCTCGACGGTCTGAAGGGCTTCTACATAGTGAACGGTAAGACCATCATGATTAAGTAATCAATTGACTTTTTGAAGAGAGGTGCAGTTAATGGTGATTGCACCTCTCTTTTACCTTTGTAATAGTATGACAACAAAACGTTTGATACTATGGGCACTCATGCTCGTAACGGCCTTGACCGTTGATGCGGCGCCACGCACACAGGCACAGATGAAAGAGGCTGCTGCCAAAGCTATCAACGTGGAGCGTAAAGGCAAGAAGTTGGCTCCTCGTAAGGTTAGTGCCATGAAAACACTGAAGGCTACCGCAGAGTACCAGATCATCGGTATGGAGCAGGGCGGCTTTGCCGTTATTGCTGCTGACGACCTTGTTCCCGAGGTGCTCGGCGTGTCGACAAAGAAGTATTCTGACGGTGCCAACGAGAACTTCCGCTGGTGGCTGGAGGCTGTGCAGGGTGCTGTACAATATGCCGTGAGACATGGTGTACGAATGAATACCACCAAGCCAGACCCCGCCAAATATCCTACGCAGGTAGGTCCGTTGGTAACGACAGAGTGGGCTCAGGAAGAGCCTTACAACAACCTGCTGCCGACATCCCTCTATGGTGGCGGACGCTGTGTGACGGGCTGTGTGGCTACGGCCATGGCTCAGGTGCTGAAATACCATGAGGTGCCCGTAAGCGGCATCGGCTCTCGTACTATCTACTATCCTCAGGGTGACACCAGTGGTACGGCCGTGACTGCCGACTTCGGCGAACACGTCTACGACTGGGCCAACATGCTGGACCGTTACCAGGGCGTTAACTATAATGATGACGAGGCAATGGCTGTGGCTGTGCTGATGCGCGACTGCGGTGTGGCTGCCGATATGAGTTATGGCGGTTCAAACAATGTGGAGTCTGGCTCTGGCGCTTACTCACAGGATGCTGCCGCAGGTCTGCGTACCTATTTCGGAATAGCCGATGCAGAGTGCCTGGAGCGCGACAACTACAGCGAACAGGAATGGATGGACATCGTCTATCGCACCTTGAGCGAGGAAGGTCCCTGCTACTACGGTGGTGCCAGCTATGCCAGTGGCGGCCATGCCTTTGTGCTTCATGGCTATAATGCCGACGGCAAGGTGTATGTCAACTGGGGCTGGGCAGGCGACGAAGACGGCTACTACGACATTGCCCTGCTGAACCCGTCATGGTATGACTTCTCGATGGGTCAGGATATGATTATCGGTGTCAAGAGTGCTCCTCGCAATCTTACGGAGGAACGTATCGAACTTGCCGAGGCAGGTACGCTGAACACCATCCTGGACGACGAGAAGATTGGAGTCGTCGGTACGCTGAAGATTGTCGGTGACATCAACTCTACCGACCTGCGTCAGATACGCCGACTGGGTGGCATCAATGAAAAAGGAGAGAAGAGTGGCGGTTATCTGCAGGTGCTCGACCTCTCCGAAGCTCGCTTCGTCAGTGGCGGTGAACCTTATTATATAGAGGATAGCAAGAAGCTGACGACCGACGACGACGTGTTACCCGCCAGAGCGTTCTATGGTTTGAAGTACCTGAAGAAGCTGGCGCTTCCTGCCGGTCTGAAGTCGTGGGGCGAGGGTGCTGTAGGCTACAGCGCTCAGTTGCGTGAATTCACTATCGGTCAACCTGCTGAGGATGCTGACTTCAAGATTGTCGACGACATCGTGTGGAACACGGAAGGAACGGAAATCATTGCCGTGCTGCCCGTGAAGAGCGGTGAACTGGTAATCCCTACTGGTACGGTGGCTCTTCGCAACTGTGCACTGTCGGGCTGTGGCCTCCTGTCGAAGGTTGTTGTGCCTGCCAGCGTGGAGAAGATTGGACGCGAGGCCATGCGTAACTGCACAGGTCTGCAGGAAATACGCATCGTTGGCAAGCAGGCTCCCGAACTGACGGGTGCCGACGTCTTTGCCGGCATGTCCTGCTACACCTGCAAGTTGTATGTCCCTGCCGGCACGAAGAGCCAGTATACACAGAAGGCTCAGTGGAAAGACTTTAAGGGCGATGGCTTCGACAACATCATTGAATACGGTTCGAGCGTCAAGGTTCGTAACACCATCCGTAAGTATGGTGAAGAGAATCCCGCGTTTGTATACTCTGTGTCTGGCGACCCCATCAGTGGTGAACCCGTCCTCAGTTGTGAGGCTACCAAGACGTCGCCCGCAGGCAAGTATCCTGTCACCATCAGCAGAGGAACCATCGCTGGCGAGAACATCGACTTCATCGACGGCTACATGATTATACAGAAGGTGGAGGCCACGGCTACTGTGGAGAATGCCACTCGCGAGGCAGGACAGCCCAATCCCGAGTTCTCACTGGTGTTCGACGGACTGGTGAACGACGAGACGGACCCCGTATGGCTGCAAGAACCTGTCTTCACTTGTGAGGCTAACGAAGCATCTCCCGTCGGTGAGTATCCGATTACCGTCACCGCACAGGCCGAGAGCTACAAGTTGACCTTTGTGGCTGGCGTGCTGACAGTCACTGAGGCTACCACAGGCATTGCCGAGGTAAGAAGTAAGATGGAAGAAGGAAGAGGTGACTACTTCAACCTTGCAGGTCAGCGCATAGCTAACGGCCAAAAGCCTACTGCTAAGGGCCTGTACATCCTGAAGGGTAAGAAGTTCGTGAAGTAACTTCTTCACCATCGTATCATATAAATGGGCGGTCTGTTGAGGACCGCCCATTTTTGATGTCGCTATCAATCAAAGGGACAGTTTTTGATTGTTAAGAACAACTTTTTTCTTCGAAATTTTGTCGTTTCGAGAATAATGTCTATATTTGCAGATATAAATTGGAAAGTAAAACTATTACGACATGTTGGTACTTCAGGAATGTATCGTCAAACTAGAGACATTTAAAGAAACTTTCTCTCAAAAGTTTGGTATTACTAAACTTGGCATTTTTGGTTCTGTGGCAAGAAACGAGAATACTGAGGATAGTGATATAGATATCGTTGTGGAGGTGAAAAAACCAACACTTCGCATTATGTATGAATTACAAGAAGCCCTGTCAGAATTATTCAATTGCAAGGTTGATCTTGTTAGATTCCGTGATTCCCTTCGTCCGCTTTTCAAGTCAAACATACAAAAAGATGTAATATATGTCTGATAACCGACTAACCATCCGTGATAGACTTGAGGCTATTTTAGAGTCTATCAATCTCATCGTTGAGTGGACTGATGGCCGAAAGACCGCTCATGAATTCATGTTGACTCCAACTGGTGTTATGGCTTTCAATGCTTGCGTTATGCGCTTTCAGGTAATCGGTGAGCATATAGGGAAACTTCTCAAGAGCGTAGATAAACCATTGGATAAATACCCAGACATACCTTGGAATGCCATATACGGTATGCGAAATTTTATTTCTCATGAGTATGCAAATATTGATGAGGAAGTCGTTGTTTCTACCATCAACGAAGATATTCCCGAATTAAAAAGGGCAATAGAGAATTTGTTAAAGGATTATTGACATTATATGTCGATTTCAGTATGACAAACCCGTATGTGGATGGTTTGGAGACCATCAACTACTATCCTTTTGGTAGTGAGGTAAGGATGCAGGATCCTGCACAGATGGCTGGCGACTACTGGCAACCCTACCGCTTCTCTGGCAAGGAGTTGGACAATCAGAACGGCTTGAACATGTACGACTTCGGTGCCAGATTGTTTGATGTTGCCGGTGTGCCAATGTGGACAAGCGTGGACCCGCTGGCAGAGAAATATTATCCCTTTACCCCATATTCTTATTGTGCAGGAGATCCTGTGAATAAGTTTGATCCGGATGGAAGACAAACGTCGCCAATATATAATCGAGATGGCGAATTCATGGGAACAGATGATGATGGCTTGCAAGGCATTCCGTTGGTTATGGAGAATACAGATTTTAAACAAGGAATGTCGCATGAAGAAGCTCTATCAAAAGATTGCGATATAAGTTCCTTTTGTAGTGACGAAGCTTTCGAAAAGTTCTCAAATCATTTTAATTCATTACCATGTAGACCTGATTATGACGGTTATTTAACTTTAAAAGAAGATAATGATTGGTATAGAAATGGAAACGGAGAATCTCTATATACAGATTTGAACAAAATAGATCTTTCATATATATGGTCTGCAGGAGACATATTTATTGGACAAGAAAAAACTATTATTTTACTATCAAATAGTGCGTCTTTAAATGATGGTCTTGTATATGGAAATATCAGATTAAGGAGGTATCCTAATAATTCTGTTAGAGCGTATTCTGATACTTATGATTTTGATATAAAATCATGGAAAAATCCTCTTAATTGGATTCGTAATGGACTTACCGTAGTAGGAGAAAAAGTTGCAGGGAAAGGAACTCCTTATGAAATAAATATTTACGGAAGTAAAAAACTTAAAACGAAATAGCCATGAATAAAACACATTTATACTGGGGGATTATATTGATTATTGGTATTGGGGTCTTCTTTTCATTATCATCAAATGATGATATTAAATTAGGCAACAACTATGTATATGATCCTGAACATCGTCATATAGTGGGAGAAATAGATATCCCACCGGTTGTTGGCGATTACAAATACAATGAAAGGTTTATAGTTGCAAAACAATTTCCGACCTCTGTTGATAATATCATTTATGACAAGATGAAGTATAACTACTATCTTGGCAGAGATACCATTTATTATTGGATTATTGATAAACAAACAGGAAAAGTATGGGGTCCTATTGATTATAATAAATACAATTCTTTAGCTAAGGATCTCAACATTCCTGTGTCTTTTATATTTAAGAACTCAAAGAAACAATAAGATAAAGGTCAATCAAAAACCTGTCCTTCTGATTGATTGTGCTCAAATTATTTGTATATGTCGTAAGAAATGTCTATCTTTGCCGTGTTTATCAACAAAGCGATACAAATAGGAACACACAATAGAATGGAACAAATAAAGAAAGCACGTTTTTTATTGGTATTGAAGAATAGCAAATACTTTTTTGCAACGCTGATACTCGTCTTTATGACAATTACTGGTCAGGCACAGACGAACCCTCATAAAGGATATATCATTACTAACGATGGAGATACCATTCAGGGAACCATCGACTATAGGTCTGACACGCAGAATGGACAGAAGTGTGTGTTTCGCAAGGATGGTGAGCAGGAGTATAAGACTTACAATCCACAACAACTGAAGGGATATCGTCTGAAGGAGAATGGCGTCTACTATGTGACGCGTACATTGCCCATTGATAGTGTGGAACAGTTGGTCTTTGCTGAGTTCCTGATAAAGGGTGGGCTCAGTCTTTATCATTATAAGACAGAGGGCTTGGACTATTTCTTCTTTGAAGACTCAGACGGTAAATTGGCGGTGCTGAAGAACGAAGAGTTTGTCACATCCTATTGGGCCAGTGAGAATAGACAGAACAGGCGTAAGATACTGCACGATGCCGCTGAGATGCTGAAGAAGAGCGAGAAGGCAAAGTCTCGTCTCTGGGCAGAGCGCACCACGTCACAGAACCTGAGCAGTATTGTCAAGGAGTATAATGAAGAATACTGTACGGAGCTGGGTGAATGTACGCAGTTTGAATACAGCGCTAAGGTGGCCAACTACTTGCCAACCAGATTCTTTGTTGTTGCCGAACTGTTCATGGGAGAATTATCACCACATCCTTTCTCAGATATGTATGAGACGCTTACCTACCAGATGACTGTACCTCGCATTGGTGTTGGTCTGGATGTCGGTATTCCTCGTCTGGTAAAGAATCTCTCCATACAGTCGTGTCTACTGTTTAGTAAATGGGATATGAGCAAAGAATATACCGCACTACAGCATGAGTGTAGTTTGAAGTACTATAATGCCCAGTTGGATGCTGGTCTGTCGTGGCATTTCCTGGGAGGTAACAGTTTCAAGCCATTCCTGCGTGCTGGCGGTATGGCAGCATACCTCTTTGACGTCAGTTCAGAGAACATGAGTGCTTTCCAATATGGCAATATGGACGAGAACGGCGGCAGCTTCGGCTATTACGCTGGCGCTGGTTTTGACTGGCAGTTGGGTAATCATACCCTTAGACTTGCAGCAAACTATGAGGCTGCTAAAGTCACCCTGTGTGAGTCGAAGACGAAGGCTTTCACCCTGCATGCAGCGTTTATCTTCTGATTTGTTACATCAACATCATCACAATCAAAGGGTTTTGATTGAATTATATTTGGGGTGCACTTCACACAAAGATCGTGCATGTATGTTAATAGTTTCGGCAACTATTAACATGCCTCAAACCCTGATGTACAAAGGGCTTGAGGCATGTCATGTTAATAGGTTAATAGTTTTTGCTTATTTGTAGCACTCGAAAATCTTGTTGACGATGCTGCGGTCCATCTTCTTGGTGAGCAGGCTGACAAGCCATACAACGGGGAAGCCGCCCAGCATGGCGATGGCTCCACAGTTGATGGGGTTGATGGGATTACCTGCCAGCATATTGATGACAGTAAGGCCGACACCCCAGAAGAAGCAAGCCCAGACGCTGCTCGTCGTTACGCCACGCCAATAGAGGCCGAGCATGAAAGGAGCGAGGAAGGCACCAGCCAGTGCACCCCACGAAATACCCATCAGCTGCGCAATGAACGTTGGCGGGTTGAGGGCTATGAGCAGGGAGATGGCGATGAAGAACATGATGAGGACACGCATGACCACAACCTTGCGGCGCTCAATCTTCTCAGCTACGAGGTCGTCGATGGTTCCTTCTTCTACTTCGCCAGGCAGCGCTTTCTTGTCACGGTAGATGAGGTCGAGCGTCATCGTCGAACTGCTGGTGAGCACCAGCGAAGCCAGTGTCGACATAGAGGCCGAGAGTACCAGCAGCACTACCAGGGCGATGAGTATGTCGGGCAGCGTGACCAGCATGGCAGGAACGATGCTGTCGTACGCTATCTTGCCGTTAGCAGCGATGACAGGGTCGTACAGACGTCCAAAACCGCCGAGGAAGTAACAGCCTCCCGCCACGATAAAGGCAAAGATGGTGGAGATGACAGTGCCACGCTTGATGGCAGCCTCGTCGGTGATGCTATAGAACTTACCCACCATCTGTGGCAGTCCCATGGTACCTAATGATGTCAAGATGATAACACCCAACAGTCCCCAGGGATCGGGACCAAACCACGAGGCAAAGCCGCCATTGACACTCGGGTCGACGTCGGAAGGCAGCGCAGCAAGTTTCTCTACGGCAGCTGTCAGACCACCCTGTGCGCTGAGCACGGCAGCAATGACGGCAACGATGCCAAAGAGCATGATGATGCCTTGTATGAAGTCGTTCATCGCCGTAGCCTTATAACCACCTAAGATGACATAGACTGCGGTGAGCACTGACATGATGACGACACAATATTCATAAGGGATATTAAAGCCCATCTCAAAGAGTCGGGAGATGCCGCTATAGACACCTGCCGTATAAGGGATGAGGAATACAAAGGCGATGATGGACGCTGCAACACGCAGACCCTGGTCCTGAAAGCGCGTGCCGAAGAAGTCGGGCATCGTGCGACTCTCAATATGCTGGGTCATCAGTTTGGTGCGTTTGCCCAGGATGATCCACGCCAGCAACGAACCGATGATGGCGTTGCCAATACCAATCCATGCACTGGAGAGACCGTATTTCCATCCGAACTGTCCGGCATAGCCCACAAAGACTACTGCCGAGAAATAGCTGGTGCCAAAGGCAAAGGCGGTGAGCCACGGACCTACGGCACGCCCGCCAAGGACGAAACCGTCAACACTGCTGGCCTGCTTGCGGGTGTAGAGTCCTACGCCAATCATGACGGCCAGGAAAATGATGGTTAAAAGTACTTTGATGAACATGGGTCAATTATCATTTGTCAGTTATCATTTAGCGAGGCGCTTAGAACGCTACCTGCACCTGTGCC
>OCTX011536278.1_pt1 | contig 12370 bp, 2 predicted proteins | sample 1539691 | NCBI WGS metagenome assembly OCTX01 (sample SAMN02144231, study PRJEB22623) | gut metagenome | biome: sheep rumen | host: Ovis aries | place: New Zealand
TGTCAGCGAGATATTTATAGCTCAGAATGGTCTGAACGTGGTCACTGAGCAGCCTGACCAGAATTCTAATGTGTGGAAACATTTTGATCTGCCTGTAAGTGATGCAGTCGGACGTTATGAGATACAACTCTACAAGAAGAATCCGGACGGAGATTACAGTGACGTATCTGTTTACATCAGTTCGTCATGGAAGGTGAGCAGCTAATGAATAAAAGGAAACGATTATTAAAAAGAATACTGAGCTTTGTATTGGCTGTGAATCTGATCGTTGCCAACGTGTTTTTTGACGGCATGATACCTTTCAGCGATCTGTTCAATACAGGGCTAACTGCAAGTGCGGCATATTCACCTGTGATCACTGACCCGAACAGTTCGGTTTTTGACAGAGATAGTAATGGTGCAATATCCTTGAATTATTCCAACTTTAAGGATTATGCTTACTATTATCACGAAAATGCAGCGTTTGCAGCTTTGCATAAGGATGATAAGGTCACCCTGACATTCGGAACAACGGATACCGTTGATTCGGATTACATCCCACTTGGAACTTCTGACAACCCGTTCAACGGTTCACTGCTTTTTACCGTTGCAGAAGGTGTAACGACCTATACGCTCAAGACCTATCAGCCCTTGTTTGATTATATTTCCGACAATGCTGTCATAGGAGGAACGGTGACGCTCAATCTTTTCAACATGAAAGCAGGCAATTTCATTTTTGCAAATCATGTTAAAGATGCAGACACAACACCGGGCAACGGTACAGCAAGGTGGAATATTGAACTTGATCATCGCTTGGGTACGCATTCTGCGGATACCAGTGAATCATACGCAGGCGTTATCGGGGAGATGATGAGCGGTGCTCGTGTAAATCTCAGCTTCACCGATTATTTGAGCACAGCGGTCGAGTCTGATGGTGATACAGGAATGATCTGCGGCGTCATGGACGAGGATTCATCACTCAGCCTTTCGCTTACCAGGACTAATGCAGCCTACAATGTCAAATCTACTGGCAGCGGGACTGCGGCAGGTGCCCTTGTCGGAAGAATGGCTCCCGGCGCAGCTCTTGAACTGGTAAAGATACCTGAGGCTTCCATGTCATCGTCAGTGACCGCAACGGGTGAGGGCAGCTATGCCGGCGGCCTGGTCGGCTGGGCTAATGATGCTTCTGTAACCGTAGTTTCAGGCGGAATTACAGTGGGCAGCAATGTGACAAAAGTGAACGTGATACCTGTTAAAGGAACGATCAAAGCCGCAACCGGCGGCGCAGGCGGTCTGTTCGGATACTATAAAAACAGCAGCGAAAGCACGTTCGATCTGAAAAACTATAATATCACAACTACCGTGTATGCTAAAAACTGCGGCGGTGTCTTTGGTGTGCTTGATAATGAAAAAGGCACTTCTGAAACAGCTGTTAGTTTTACTGTAAAGAACACAAACAATGCAGGGACCGTAAGCGTAACTTCCGGCAGTGCAGGGACTTATGCAGATAACGGCTGCTTCGGCGGCGTTGCAGGAAAGTATGTGACCGATGATCTGACTAACAGCCTGGTGCTTGACGGGTTCTCCGTTACATCAACAGCCGGTGCTTCATTCGCATCTTTCGGCGGTGTGATAGGTCTTGTGGATTCTGCCGCTTATGTGCAAACGGCAGGAACGGTCTCAGCGACTTCGTCAGGAACCAATAGACCCGCATATTTCGGCGGCCTTATCGGAGCAACATCAGATGCGAAAGGTGTCTTTGTCAACCTTGGCAGCTTTACACTTAACACAGGCTCTGAAATGTATAAAGGCGGAGGACTTGTCGGGCTTTTCAATAACGGTGTACTGCGTCTGAGCGGAACGACCGATCTGACAAAAGCTCAGCCTGCAAGCGCAGCTGACTGCGGTCAGCTTGTAGGCAAAAATGATAATGTCCTTACTTACGCTGCAAGCGGCTGGACATTCAAGCGCTGTAACGGCTCGACGGTCGATGATCTTGGCACATGGGGAGAGGTTGTAAGGATTGCTAATATTGAAGATGCGACTAATGGTGTACTGACTCTTGATTCTGCAAATCATACTGTGACGATAAAGGCTGCACAGACTTCCATGAGTACACCGTCAGATTTTGTGAAGACTGCACTTAATATCCAGCTTAATCAGGGTAGCGATTATGACTGTCTGCAGTTCGTGAAGGATAGCAACGATGTGGTTGATACCTCAAATACACGAACAACGTTGCTTGCAAGCACGAGTCTATCGTTTGGCGCTGATATTTCACTTGCTGGCACAGGAATAACAGGCTTCATGCGTGATGGTGGCGATTCGGTCGGTACTTTCACCGGTACACTTGCCGGTGGTTCAAAGACTGTCACTCTTGCAATTGGCGAAAAGTATGGTGAGACTTCGGCTGGTGCTATAATAGGTTCTTCTACAGATGGAGAAGGGTTAGGCCAGATATATCGCCATCCTTATAATGGCTTGTTTGCTTATATTGGTAATGGTACAGCAGGAACCGGTACGGTTAATTCGCTTACAATTGACGGGAATGTAAATGTACGCGATAAAATAAATGGTATGAACATCGGCGGTATTGCCGCCGTATCAAAGGGTAATACTTCTTTGAGTGGCATTACAGCGAGCCAGACAATTAATTATGGGGAGCCTTCTTCTGTTACCGGATCTGAAGCGGCCGGCAAAAATATCGGCGGTCTTATTGGTCTTGCTAATGGAACAGATAATGGAACGATAGCGATTACAGGAACAAATACTATCAACACGACTTTCAATATCAGCGATAACTTTAAAAGCTGGAATTCGCTTGGGGCATTTATAGGTAAGGTTGCTTCTCCTAAGTTCACTATTAACATCGCACAGGGTGGAAGTGACTCTCTGACAGTGTCGCATACTATGTCGGGAACATTTACTGCCGGCGGAAACACTGATGGTGGAGGATTGATAGGTTATATTACATCTATTCCTTCAACATCAAGTAACACCTATTCAGACAGAAAAGTTAATATTAAAAATCTTGATTTCAATAACTGCACAATCATCAATAAGGCTTCCACTAATGCAGGAGGCTTTCTTGGCTATGCATGGCTGGACACAGATACTACCATTGATGGTCTGACCGTTACTGATGGTACAATTACCAATACCACTCCTAATGTCGGCATTATGTGCTATGAAGCAACCGGCAGATGGACAGTAGATAATCTGACCGTTACAAAGATGAGTCTTAGCGGTGGTGCTGGGACTTCTCTTGGTATGCTTGTAAATAAGGCATATAGCGGAAGTAATGGACTTTATCTTGATGTGCTTAATTCTGGTTATACCCTTACTGATAAATCAGGCTCTACGGGAATATCTCTGCCTAATACGCTTGGTGTATATGATGAATTGGCAGTTTACTCAGCTGCAGATGTAATTAAGGGTACTAATGGGTCAAATGGCGCCGGCGTTATTTCTATCAATATGAATACAAATAGAGAGGGTACTAAGGGCAAAATCAGAGATTATAATATTTCAACATCTGCAGAAAACGGAACAGGCACTTATCAGAATCAGCTTACAACCGCATCATCCACAGCCTTGGCTTCTGCGGCTAAATATCCTAATGCTAATTCGAGGTACTATTATAATCTTGATGTTATGGATAAGGATAAAGATAAAGCGCAGGATATTATGCTTTGGAGTGTAAATAAGTATGCTGCAGACAATATTAGTAGTTTGTTTGTTTCCTCGGATACACCGTTTAACTGCGAGTCAGCAACAAATGCGACTCTTTCAAACTATTCATACTACCCGGTATACAGTGTGTCTGGCTTGACTTTAAAAAACATAAATATTGATTTCGGTTATTCTGGCATCTATGCCGTTGAAAGTAATAGTACTTTCAATACCGATAGTTATAACCGTAATCCCGGCGAACAGAATCAGCATTATCTTATGCAGTCGGGCCTGTTTATTAATAGTGGTGAGGGCGCAACTCTTACGCTGAACACTGTGAAACTCAGCGGAGATTTTCTCGAAAATTCTACATATCAGGGAGCGCTCATAAGTGGAACGGCTAAAGGTGGAATCACTGTTAATGGTCTTGTTCTGGATGGGATAACACCAAAGTACAATAATTCAGGAACGGTATCAACTTATAATACAGGATATCTGCTTGTGAATAAGGTTAACAGGGCTGATGCGTCTAAAGCAAGTATACAGCTTACTCTTCAAAATATCAGCACCAGCGATAAGTATACAGTTAGCAGCACAACCGCTCAGGTCTCAAAGAGCCTTTTTGGTGATGTTTACGGTCCGGATATGGGAATAAATATCTCCAGCGTTAGAATTGACGCAAGAAGCACCAGTGGTGCAGTGACCGGAGTTAATGCTACGGATTTGAATCGCGCCTATAATACAGTTAATTCCATCTTTACCACAGCGACACTGTTTAACTCAATCAAGACATCGCAGACAGCGACTATGATTTATAATTACGAAATCACTGAAGACTGGGGGGATGGGGAATCTGTTGCCACAAGGAATGTTACCTATGGTCGTGAAGTAAGTGAATCTGTTGAATACGAGGATAAAGAGAATAAGTATAATAACAGTGATAAATATACAGATCCAACGAGCAACAGTCATACTTCTGAACCGGAATATGACTTTAGTTCGTGGCGTCCGTATGTTGCACAGGTCTACGCTGCAAACCAAACTCCCGATGCACAAGGATGTTATTATCGTGAATTAAAGGTTAATGTTCCGGCTTCCGATACATCACTCGGATGTGGAACATATAATGATCCTTATATTATTGACAGCGGTGTTAAGCTTGAGGCATTTGCATACTTGATAAATAGTGCTTCAAATACTTCGTATCTCCCTTCCGTGCAGCTTCCGAAAACCCTTCATAATGGGATCGCAGAAAACACAACGGGAGCACGTTGGTGTGAGGGTAAATCCGATCACACTTTGTATACATATAACGAGGAGACTGGGTTTTATGAAGCAACTGTAGGTGAAAACACGGTACAATGGTCTGTTGAAAACGTCCGTCTGTATTTATCAAATGCATATTATAGTATTACTTCTTCAAGTGATGACACGAATGGAAATGTTGTTCTTAGCAGCAATTATTTAGGCCTTGGCGGAACAGACGCTTCCGGTAAGTTTGCTTTCCGTGGTGTTATTGTTGGAAGTAGCAGGACAATAATTAACAACAGTCAGAATCCGCTTGTAAAGGTTTCAAATGGATGTGTGGTTAAGGGGATTACAGTAAACCAGAATGTGGATGTTACTGTTCAAGAGCAAACAAATACAGGATCTGCTGATGCATACTTCGGCTATGATTCTCATTGCCGGTACTACGGCGGTATTATTGGCGAGATTATGGGCGGAGACAACATCATTGACAATAGCTATGTGTCCTATGGTGGTCATACTGTTACCTTGTCCGGCACATATGGTACAATTGTGCCTGTCGGCGGATATGTTGGTGTTATAGTTTACGGCGGTCTGATATTCAAAAATATGACCGCTACAGATTCGGTAGGTGGAAATTCCGTTCTTCGTGTAAATAATTCCGGATTGACGGTCTATTACAATACTAATACATCTAATAACCTTGCTACTGATACAGCTGATGCCAAGGCAGCGATATATGTAAATCCGATTGTTGGTCGTGTTATAAATGGCTACGCTGTAAATGAGTCTACGAGATTTTCAACATCTGAAAACGGTACATATCATGATGACGCAAATAATGGTGCAGGCACAACAAGAACAGATGCAACTATCCATACTCTGAAAAATGGGAAGAAGCATTATTCAATCGCAGATATCAATAAGAATGAAACAAACAAACTCAATGTAACAGCTGTTGCGACAACTGGAACAGTCGGCAATATCAATGTTCCCAATGCGCAGGCTTTATTTGTGCTGTCCTTGATTACACAGTCTACGGCTGGTACGGCAACTGATTCGGCACTTGGTGCTTATTCAAATTCTTTGGCCTATGGGTCATCTGATAGCGCGGTATATGGTATGAGTCATAATGCAGATTATAGTGATGTTGGAACGGGAACAGCTTTAATCGATGATGATCCTGATACCGATGAAGATGAAAGAAATGTTACGGATTATCAGAAGATTGCTGTTTATGATACTGCAAACAATTCGAGCGGCAATGCGCCTATTCCTTATATTATTAAGTACTATACAGAAGGAAGTACTACAACAGGGACGAGTACCAGAACTGAAACAAGGACGAGGACTGTTACTGAAACAGTAACAGAAGATGTGACACATTATTCTACAACAAAATATCAAGAAACAAGTACTGTACCTACTGGAACCGGATATTTAATTAGAGGTCATAGAAATACTAATGAATATTTGACTAGTATACGATGGGATAATACTAATAAACGAAATTATGTGCTTAGGAGTACAAAATATTATACTTCTATAGATGATGTAAATCTAAATTTAGATGAAACAAAGATAAAAAATGCTACCGAGGTTTTTTTTGAAAAAAACCCCACTAATTCCACATACTGTATTTATTATATTTACGAAGATGATAATAATGTTGAAAGACGAAAATATCTAAATATCACAAATGTATATTATGATAAAGATCATGGAATTACAGATACTAATATAGCACGTGGAAATGTTTGTTTTAGTGATGATATCATGTATTTTACAGTTGAATATCAGGTCGGTAGCAAAGGATCTGGGTGGACAATACACGATAGCAATAATAGATATGTTAACTATGCAGGCGATTCAACTAATTTTTGTGCTTGGACGACACAGGATGAAGGCACATATTTTGATTTATATGAAAAAAACTTGAACATAATCCAAGTGTCACACGAAGTTACTCATGAAGAAGAGTACGAAGTCACGATTACTGAATACTCAACAACTCATAACTATCCCGCTCGCTGTGTAACAAACACAGCTGGTTACTATAACATAACCCTGACGGGAACCGATGGTTATCAGCTGCCTGACAGTTTCCGTGGGTTGGGCTGTGTTGGTATGTATGATTCGGCTTTGGGAAAAGCTAATTTATATCCTATAAAGCTGAATACTTTTGATGGAAACGAGAAAACAATAGATGTAGATATTTTCCTTAACAAGTTCAACAAGGATAATTATTTCGACAAACTCCATAAGAACACAGATCAGGATTTTTCTGTAGCTGCAAACCATACTACTATCAATGGTAATACCAATACTGATTACCACGGTATCGGTTTGTTTGATTCCGTTATTATGAAAGATTCAAGCAGCAAGTTCAGCGATTTTGAACTTACTGGTTCGGTCAGAACGGCAATATATAATTATTCCTATGATTCTCGTGGGGAATGCCATGATATTTCTGCCGATAATCTTTTCCTAAGCGTAGGAGGAGTATGTGGCTGGGCTACGAATAATGCTGTCAATGTTGGATTTGAAGGAATTGACCTTAATGATTTGACAGTATGCGGTACAAATCATTTCGGAGGACTTTTGGGCTATTCTGGTCTGAAATCACCTGTTGATAATAAGGATACGAATTCTTATATGATATGGATCAAAGAATGCACTGCTGATAATATTTCCATTAAAGCTACAGCAGGCACTACGGTCGGTGATGCAAGACAGGCAAGATGTGGAATGGGGGCTTTCGTTGGAAAGGTTCAGGAAGGTGCTGTATATATCTATGGTACTGCTGATGAAGACGATAATCCGAACCCTGATACTGATTATTCAGAAGTAAAAATAAAGAGCTATGAATTAACTGATGGGAACACACTGAATTACAATATGTCAGCCGGAGGGCTTGTCGGATTTGCAGGAAATGGCTGCAAAATATACGATATGCGTGTATCATCGAAAAGCTCGGCTGTAACAATCGGAGGTAATTGGGTAAACTTTGCGGGCGGAATAGTTGGTGGAATGCAGTCTTCATACAACGGCGGTAAAACTGGTGTGGCAGTATTCAAGAATTGCATTGTACAAAACATTAATGTAAATGGAAATTATGCTGGTGGAATCTATGGGGGTAAGTGGGATTCAAATTGGACGACATATTCTATAACTATGGATAATTGCCAAATGGTCGGAACGCCTGGTACTCACAATACAATATTTGCAAATGATTCATTCGGAGATAATAGTAATACAACTGCAAATCATGTAGCATATGCCGGCGGATTGATAGGAAAGCTGTATCCATATACCAATTTAGATGATAACAATAAGGTCACATATAATGTTCTTATCAAGGACTGTATTGTTAAGGATTATGATATTACAGCGGCTAATACTGCGACAAGCTATGCAGGGGGATTTATAGGTTATGCAAGCTCTGTAAACAACAGCGTTACCTGCTATATGCATGACAGTTCTGTTGAAAACTGTAAGATCGGTGCAAGCGGAAACTATGCAGGTGGTGTTGTAGGAAGAATAATACAGAAAGATAATAATGAGATATTAGGTTACAATATTAAACTGGACACGATTACTACGGATGCCGGCAACAAGATGGGTACGTGGATAGGATCTGTTCCCAATGATTCTTCAGAAAAGAAAACCAGTATCCAGCTGACCGGTATGGCAATCTATGGAAACGGCTTCACAAAGAATATCGGAAATGGCGCAACAATTGAAACAGCATCCTTCGTGTTCGCCGACTATGACGGTACTAGTGAGGGTACAACAACAAATAATGTTACTACATATCCGACAAGGGTGTCGGCGTTCAACAATACTTACAATGTAGAAATGCCCAAATACCCATATATTAACATCAATCCTCAGTCTGCAATCGGAACGGGTGAAATTATATCGGGTGACGGAGCAGTGCTGTACGGCAAAACGATAGACGGATACAGCGGCAAAACAGGCGACAAGACAATGGCTGCAAGGATCTATGCGGATCTGTCCAGTACATCAAATACAAGGCGATATACCACATTCGCAGATTCGATCGTTTACGGTAATAATAAGATCCAGCATTATTTGCAGCAAACCGAGGATTCCGAGGGCGACAGGATCTCAACATGGGAAAACGAAATGGGTTCTGTTCCTACCGGCGTCAGCGACTTTGCAATGATCGTGATCGCCAATGAGAGCACAGAAGAAACAACTGCCCTCATAAACCGTTATATTCAGCTTGTTACCAATACGACAACTGATTATTCCATAAGCAGTGATTATTATGATGTAGTACCATCAGCCTGTGTATATAATGATTCCTCGCACAAATTTGAAGTAACTAATGGAACTGCCAGCATAAGCTATAGTCCGGGAGCTACGGCTTCAAATGCATTCACAGTTGTTCGTGCAGGCGCTGACTCGCTTTCTGCGAATAAGTTTACCCTGCTTGATGTACAGTTTAAGGATCCGTTTGATACTGACAATGTTGCTTATCATCTGTACATACCAGTATATGTAAAGAGATCAATAAGTGTCACCTTCTCGTCAACAGCTCTTTCCGGAACCGATGCTCTCGCATCAAACTACATTCCGGGACTTTCAACTCAGGGTATGCTTATTGAAAGTCTTGATACCTGGTTCACAACATATATCAGATATACCTATGGCATATCTGATCTTCAGGCACTTCTTGATTCGGGAATGCTTGGATGGAACGGTTCTAAACAGGTAGCGCTGAATTTCATGGATACGGCGACAGGAACATCGCTGCCGGGAAATACCAAGCTGGTGCTGATAGATCCAAACGGTAATGCCGATAGAGCTTACTATGCATCAGGATCGGAACTGGGCGGCAATACGTTTTCACTCTCAAAGTTCCATAAATCATACTCAGGAGGAGCAGCTTTTGCTGAGCAGAAACTGGGTAATATCATAGGAGGCTCGGTGAAAGTAACAGAAAGTACAGGATGTTATGACCTGTCAACAGCTTCGGACTATGATATAAAGGTCGGAAACAATTATTACAAGTATGTAGGAAGCGGAAATGGCGGTTACAAGATCACAGCAGAATCAGCATATAATGAGGATTATTACATCAGTATGCTGTTTCCTTCCGGTGAGCTTGTATACCTGTTTGATGTTAACTCACCACGTTCTCTTCCGGGAAACATGGTAACGTACGTTGATCCAAGCTCTGCTATTGAGCAGATACTGTTAGGTGACCTGTATGAATACGAGATCACAAGAACGGTAGTTACTCCGGAAGATCAGGTCATAACAGATACCAATAATACCATAACAGTAAATATGACGTCAAAAGTCAGACTCAAGAGCACAAACAGAGGGCTGTATGCAAGCTATCTGAACTCAAATAATGTTAAATTGTATCATGCAGATGTTATCACCCTGAACAGATACTATGCAGGCGGATCTGATACAACATTAAGCGGATACGGCAGTATAGATGTAACAGCGTGTGTAGTTGAAGACGGTTCGGGAAATCAAACGGACCTTACCAATTCAGTCGAGGCGGAGGTACCTTCAAATACGTATATCGTTGTTTCTACCGGTGATATTCGCTCACAGGTAACGGCAGGTATTGATAGTGATTCATATCAGGGAGCTGCTATAACTCAGACAGTTGAAATTCCGTTTAATAATATCGATGAGGAATTCCCGTCAAGACCTCCCGATCAAGAGGGAACTTCTCAGTATGGTGTGAGCGTATCAGGCAGCTCGAATATTTCCTATGATTCCGATGATGTTGTTTATTCAAGCAAGAAGGTCCCCTTCAGCGACTCTAAACGGTATTATATAGAAAATGCCAATACTGCAACACTGAAATATGAGGCGAACGATGAGCTTGATAAATACGATTCTGTGGGAGCCGCAAGCTATAATTATTCGCATTTGGGAAATAACGGACTTGACAGATCTCTTACCTGTAAGTGGCCGAATGGAACTGAAGGAATGCCGATAAGCGCAACGGCAAAATACAATGCCAATAAAGTAACGAATTATGACGATGCTGCTACGATAGTATACACACTGACATTGTATAAGAAAACGGATACTAAAGAGAACGGAAAAGTCACGGGAGTTCAATATGTTCAGGTGCCGATAGAAGATTATTTGAAAAATGTCAAGGTTTATGGCGGTGATACTGCAATTCCGCTTACAAAGAATCAATCATCGGATAATATGAGATATGTATACTCCCAGGCGAAAGAGGCAGCGAATGAAGACGAGAAAGTGTTTACGATCGGTACATATTACGAGGTGGTAACGGGACCGACCTTCCACGATTTTGCAAATTACCGAGTGGTGCTTGAAGTCCAGTTGAGAAACAGCAGCGGTACTGTTATCTCCAATAGTACGCAAAATGACTATATCGTATACACCAACGCAAAGATCTATCCTGAGGTCATACAGCAATGATAGAAATCGGGTGAGATCAACATCAGCCAATTGAAGGCGAATAATAACAACACCCCCGGTTGGGTAACAAAATTACCTGCTGCCGGGGGCGTTTTTGTGCCGCTGCGGTTGGGTTGACTTTTGATGTCCGCAGTGGTATAATTATTGCAATATAGCCTTGATAAAAGGGCAGGATAAAGGATTGCTCTGAGCAGACGGCATTGATAATGATCGTCGGATGCTGTGCAGCTTCTCATTATCGCAGTAAAGCGCAGAAAAGCATTCAGATCAGCACAGTCACAGCAGGAAACAGTTAAAAACACCGAGTCGGTGTAATAATAAAATCTGGAGGATAAAACTATGGCAAATAAGTACAGCGGAACACAGACCGAAAAGAATCTTCAGGCTGCTTTCGCAGGAGAATCACAGGCAAGGAACAAGTATACATATTTTGCTTCCAAGGCTAAAAAAGAGGGCTATGAGCAGATAGCTGCCCTGTTCCTCAAAACTGCCGATAACGAGAAGGAGCACGCAAAAATGTGGTTCAAGGAGCTTGAAGGCATAGGCTCAACAGCTGAAAACCTCAAAGCAGCAGCAGACGGCGAGAACTTTGAGTGGACTGATATGTATGAGGATTTTGCAAAAACAGCCGAGGCTGAGGGCTTTGCAGAGCTTGCAGAAAAGTTCAGAGGCGTAGCTGCAATTGAAAAGCATCATGAGGAAAGATACAGAGCACTGCTCAAAAATGTCGAAGCTCAGGAGGTTTTCAAAAAGAGCGAGGTCAAGGTGTGGGAATGCCGTAACTGCGGACATATCGTTGTTGGCACACAGGCTCCCGATGTTTGTCCCGTTTGCGCACATCCGCAGGCTTACTTTGAAGTAAACGCAGAGAATTATTGATACCCTTGATAAATACAAAAAAACAGGACTGTTTCATCAGCCCTGTTTTTTATTATCCTGATAAAAAAACCACCTGCTATGCAGGTGGAATGTATAAACTTTAGTAAGAGCATAATCTGTCCCGCACAATAGACAAAAACGC
>OCTX012291039.1_pt1 | contig 12368 bp, 16 predicted proteins | sample 1539691 | NCBI WGS metagenome assembly OCTX01 (sample SAMN02144231, study PRJEB22623) | gut metagenome | biome: sheep rumen | host: Ovis aries | place: New Zealand
CGCTATCGGCTTCTTTGCGTCCGGCTCTGTGTGTCCTTTGCCCCAAATGTAAATGCACGCTTTACCGTCTTTTACCTGAATATCCTTTACATTGGCCCGGCTTATCTCGACGGTGCGGAGGCCGACATTAACGGCCAGCATATACATGGCCCTGAGCCTCGCGCCCTGCTCTGTCGCTCTCTCGACTCTGCCGGCGGTGTCTTTCGGATTGACAGCGGCCCTCTGCCTCTTGCCCTCTGCCTGTAAAGATATAGAGGTTTCGACCTTGAGGACATCGGCAGCGGTTAGGGCCTCTTTCTTGTGGGTCTCGTTGGAGATTTTCGGGCCGTGAATGTTCCTTGCTATGTCAGGATAGAGCCCAGCGGCAGCGGCCCAGCTGAAAAACTGTTTAACACTTCTTAGATACTGGTTCACGGTCGCCGGTCTGCACCTGATAGAAAAACGGTGTCCGCTTGCCGTTGTCCGGTAGCTCCACCCCTGCGGGCTGTCTGGGTCGAGCTGTATAGCCTCGTGATCCGTGCTCAGGTAGTCGCGGTATTGGATAACATCGGCCCTCTGAGGCTGTGTGATACCCTTGTAGAGCATATACGCGTAAAACTGTTTCAGGTTCGTTATGTATGTCTGTGCGGTCTTTCCGGGGCGGTCAATATACGCGATAAAGTCATCGAACATGTACGAGCTGAGGCTCTGAGCCGGGATAACTCCCGCCGGTGCGCTTTTCTGTAATGCGGTGTTCATGCTGTCCCCTCCTGCTATCGTCTGTGTGCTGTGTGTTCTTGTTCTATTTCTATTATATAGCAATCGCGGCAGATAAACAATAAAATAAATATCCTTTTAAACCTCTTGTGCAGATTCTTAGCCGTGTGTGGCCTCTCACTGATATGTTTTCACCGGCAGAGGGCCAGACATTCCCGGGCCCTGTGTGGCTTCTCACGGTGTGCGCTGGGTAAATCCTCCACCCTTAACGGAAAAGACCGTATAGAAGCCGCTGGGCCTGTTCCTGAGGCTTGCGACGCTATGCCGTGTGTTTTTCTGAGCACTGACAGCGGGAGGATTGGCAGCGGGGGCCATGGTAGGGAGGTCTCCCCCGTAAAGGTGACAAACATCTGTGTGATACTTTTCCTTTTTTGTCATCGTACATAGTGATTTTGGAGCGGATCGCGCCGGGCCTGGCCGTTTTCATTGGTCTTTTTGTCCCTTTTACGCGCGTGTATATGGATTTTTCCGGAGTCTGGGCCGCCCCTCCCGTTCCCCTGTTTGCTGTTCTCGTAAAAAATTCACCCGGGGGCTGTCCCATATAAAGAAAAGAGGGCGGCGCGGTGGCTCACCCTCTCACGTGTATAATATGCCGTCACTGGTTTAGCGTTGGGAACATGTGCGGCTTTATACCTGTTTCTCTTTGTCCCGGATCGCTCGCAAGGTCTTAACGAGTGCTTGCCGGGTCTTGAATATCTCTATGGCCCTGCCCTTGAGCCGGTCGCAATACTCGCTCAACTCGTGCGAGTCGGCGGGCAGATAGTAGCCGGGATTCTCCCCGACCGCTGCACAAATCGGCACCCCCTGCCGGCGTTCCCTCTCTATCTGCCTTGTGATCTCTCGCGGCTCACAGCCCATATAACGAGCGAGCTCTCGCGCTGTCTGGGCGTTCTCCTGTCCATATCTCAGCAACTCAGCTATCATCTGTTTCGTGTTACCTCGTTACGCTTTCGCGCTCTCCTGATCCTGAGCGGCGGCGGCTTTCTTCTCCCAGTAGCGGGCCTGAGCCGCTTTCACCTTGTCCTTGTTCTTCCGGTTCCACTCCCGGCGGTAGGCCCTGCGGGCCTCTTTCGCTCTCTCTGTCATCTGTTCGCCCTCCTCCATTGGCTGTGTATCTGTGTAGCTGTCGACCGCTGCCGGCGGCTGTCTCTCGCTGGTTGTCATCGTCTCACCCCCTCCCGGTCTGCGCGTTCCATGCCATTTTTGCAAACCTCGTGCCGGTGCTGTCTGCCGTTGGCTGTGTCAGGTCAATGAACACGCGTGTTGAACATCCGCAGCCGGTACACTGGGCCCAGACTCTATAAACGCTCTTTCCCCGGTCGTACTGGGTATAGATTGCCGCCGGCTGTCCGCAACGGGGACAGTTCGGCAGCGGGACAGCAAACAATTTTTCCGGCGCGCCCTGAGGCCGTTTTCTCATGATCCCGAATTGCTCCGGGTGCCGGCGTCTGTTCCGGCTCGTGTCGCCCCCTGCCCTGCGGCCCATCTCATACTTGTATGCTGTGTTCATGCTGTTCTTAGCGTGTGATCTTCCCACTATGTCGCCTCCTCTCTCGCTGTCCATCTGTGGGTACAATGGCCCTTGTTATCGTCTGTAATATATGTGCATCTCTTGTACTTATTATATCAAAAACAAGAAATAAAACAATAAATAGTATAAACATGTGAATAACAGATACAACATATTGTTTCCGGCCGGATAAAGAAAAAGAGGGCAGCGGGATTGCTCCTCGTTGTCCTCCTGATCGGTTATCAATCGTCAAATTCCATAGCCGCGATTATGTTATAAGCGTCTGTCAGATTCTTTTTTATTCCGTCGCACGCTTTTATTTGCCCCTCCAGCCGCTTTTTTTCTTTCTTCACGTACTCCCGCCGGTACTGCTCCCGGCGCTCCCTGGCCCTCTGTGTCGCCTCTGAAGTTAGCGACAACTGGCCCGCGTCGATATAGAGGAGGTCGAGAGCTTGCCGCTGTTGTTCTGTCCATTTGGGATCATTCGTTAATAATCCTATCACCTTAACGGCACTGTAAAGAATGATTTCCGGCTTCTCTCCGTCCGCTATCTGGGCCGCTACGATTTCCCGGAGCTCCTCTGCTTTCTCCTGATCGGTCACGGCTTTCGCGGTGGCCCTCCTCTCGACTCCTGCCCGTTCACCCTCTGCCGCTATCTTTTCCGGATTCTCTGCGGCATATTCAAACAAACCTTTTCCCATTGCGTCACCTCCTGCGGCCGGCTCGTTTCTGGGCCCCTTTTCTGTCATCTATCCCGGTGCCTGTAATCTCAACGCCGTCGAGCGGGTCGAGCTCCACAAACAAATCAGCGGCCGGGTAATAGTCAAAACCGCATGTGTAATTTGCTATCCCGTAGCGGTTTTTGAGACAGACAAGCTCTATTTTTCGCGGGGTCGCCGCTTTTGCCTGTTTGACCCTGTTCCGCTTATCTATGATTTTGCCGTTCTGAGAAAATAGAGGCTCTCCCAAACACTGGAGTTGCAACCCCCAAACAACGTCGCACGTGTATTCTATGCCGCCGGATTCCTTGAACGATTCAAAGTCTATCGGGGTTAGATAATTTACCCTGTTCACACTGGAAATAACAAACACGGCTATTCCAGTTTCCCGGCTGATCCTCTTTAGCTCGACAACGGCAGCATCTATAACCTCTTTTGCGCTCGATCTCCTGCGGGCCTCCTCGTCTGTCGGCCTGAGTATTTGCAAATAGTCGATAAATACGACGGGCCGAACGTTGTTCAGTGCTATGTACTTACGAATATAGCTGCCGATAAAGGATATATTACAGTTAAAATTCCCCTCTATCACGTTCATGCGGCCGCCGGTGTTCTCTATGTACTCCCGTGCTGCCTCCTGCACATTGGGCGGTGCATAGCCTCGACGGATAGACAGACTTCCCGCAAACGTCTTTAGGTCTTTCCGGGCTGTCATCCTCGCAATGCTTTTAGATACCATTTCGAGCCGGGATTGCTCCATCGAAAAATACAAAACATCCGTGCCCTGCATGGCTATTTGGTCTGCAATCTGGTGCGCGAACGTCGTTTTTCCAAGACTGGAAATAGCGCCCAGCGTGTAGAGTCCCGGGTATATGCCGCCGCTGATCCTGTCGAGCTCTACAAAGCCGGTAGGGACTACGGCAGAATACCGCGCGATTTCATCCCCCATCATTGTTTGAATGTAACGGCCCACGCTGTCCGGGCGCGTGATCTCGTCGCACGCCTCCCGGATTGCCTTTTCGAACGCCGGGCGGTCGCCGGTCAGCGCGTCGTTAGGGTCGTTAAATTCGCCGGATATGTTGTATGTGATACACGGGATATTGAGGCGGGTAAAGCCTGTAAAAAGAGTATCTGTTGCCCTCTTTCCTGCCGTGTCATTGTCCAGACAGAGGATAAAAGAGCACACAACGGGGTAGTGTTCCGCATATTTTATAAGGGCGTCCGCGTTACTCGTGCTGTTTAGAGCTATGGCCTGTTCGCCGGCCTCAATGATTGATAAAGCATCAAAAACACCCTCGACAACAAACACCGGGCGGGCCTCCCTTGTGATTACAGAGCCGTTAAAAATCTTAGCGCTCCCGCCCCCGGTCTCGTTCATTTTTTGGTATTTCTTTTCGACGGTTCCATCTATCGCGCGGGCTACATAGTGTGATTTCGATACCGGCATAATAATGCGGGCCGTTGCCGGCGGTGTCCAGCTGCTCCCCTCTGCCTCTTTTTGCTTTTTGACCGTGGGGCTTACCCATTGGGGATCATAGCCGATTTTGTAGGCGGCCGCCGTCTCTCTGCTAATGCCTCTTGCCTGTAAATAAGATACGGCAGCGGGCGACTCCTGCAAACGTCCGGCGCACACTCTGTAATAGCCGCTATAATCGGCCGTTTCCGGCTCCTGTGGCGCCTCTGTCCCGTCCGTGGGTGTTTCCCTGTCCTTTACCGGCTGCGGCGCTCCTGCGGGCGTCTGGGCGGCAGAGGGTGCCTGATAGTGTTCTATCTCGTAGCCCAGATACTCGATCATCGCTTGGAGGGCTGTATTATAATCCGCGTGGTGCTCCTGCTGGTAGAGGTCGATAGCATCACCTGAAAAGCCACATTTAAAGCACTTCAAGGCCCCGGGCCTTTTGGGGTTCTCTCTGATCCCGTCACCGTCGCGGCCGCTGCCGTTGTCACATAAAGGGCAGATAATACCTTTACCCCCTTTGTCTGGTTTCCAAAACTGCCGCCACTGGCCCCGGATCATCTGCCGGGCCTGATCTCGTGTTAACATCATCATAGTGCATTTTTCCTTTCTGCCCGGCTCCATGTTGTGATACAATGAGCCCAGCCGGGCGCGGTTCTCACTGTCTCCGGTTATCGTCTGTTTTGGCTGTCCGGTGTGCTGACTGGGCAGCCGTTTTTATATCTGCAATCGGCAGCGGGCCCGCCCCGCGCCTGCGCGCTGGCCCATGGGCCCAACGGTTGCGGGTATGGGGTGCAAACCTTATCAAGTGCCGGGCCGCTTTTTATAAACTCTTGAAAAAATGGTCAACGGCCGAATCTTGCGTTGATTGTTTTTCATGCTCCCGCCGGTCGTTTTGGCCATGATCTGCGCCGGATCGGCAGCGGGTGCCGGTATTGCCTGTAAAGGGTAAAGGATCACAGACGGCAGAGGGCCGCCGGGTTCTGTGTGTAATAGGGCGCTGGACAGCTGCGGGAGCGCCTGAGGGTCCCCGGGGGAGACTCCCCCACGTAGCAAAACGGCGCGGAATTGCGTCACCTTGCTATTGAGTATTTATTTATCTGGCGCACGTTTTGGGCGTGTTATCGGCAAGTCGGTAATGAGTATATACTTACCTGCCGCATATTTCGGCCCATTCTGAGCCCCGACAGCCTCGCCACGGCCTCGCGCGCTGTTTCTGGTACATCTGAGCGCCTGGGGGCTTAGAACGCTCTGCGGGGCTCCTGAGCGGTCAGAAATACCCTTTGAGAGTTTCGGGGGGAGATATTATTGCAAGGGTCACGGTCTCCGTTCTGGGTCATGCTCGAAAACGCTCAGGCCCCCGTCATCCCCTCGCGGCGGGCCTCCTCGTTGCGGCCGGTGGAGTTCTGGCGTTTTTCTTCTCTGCTTTGCGCCGTCCGTGGACAAGATTTCTTGTCCTCGCTCGTGGGATCCTTTTTGTTATTTGAGCCGGTAGAGTTGGAAAAACTCCCCAACGCCGTTGATCGTACAGAACCGCCCAGCCCCGGGAGGTGGGGGGAGTATCGGCAGCGGGTGTGCCCCTGATCGGTCGAGCGTTGCCCGGGTAATGGGAACATATTCTCGCGCGCGTGGCCTGTCTCCTCATGCTGGCACCCTCTCCCGTTGTACGCTCTCCCGCCGGCCCCTGATTTTTCGAGACCGGGAGGCCAGGCCCTAACATGGGGAGCGCCTTGTGCTATCCGTTATAGAACATATAACAATTTCGCCTCCCTTTGTTGGGGTGCCCTCTGCCGCCGGTCAGCTTTTCGCGGTTTTGTATAGTCTTGGATTTTTCGCAAGTCCTGAGACCCGCATAAAATAAGGGCTCGCGGGTGGGGCTTGTGTCTCAACCCCCCCTTTTGTGTCTGAAACTCCACCCCCTCACGCTCGCGCCCTCTGCCTCGTAAAGTGTAGCGGGCTGGAGGTTTCGCGCTTCTCTCTCTATCTTAGAGGCAAGGCCGCTGTCGTCAAGACAGGCGGCTGCTGCCTCTGTCCTTAGACAGTCTTGGACAGTCTTGGACAGTATTGGATTTTTCGCAAGTCCTGAGACCCGCATAAAATAAGGGTTTCCGGGGTGCGCGTGTTCCTCGGTTCCACCCCCTTTGTTCCTCACTTCCACCCCCCTGTGTTCCTCGGTTCCACCCCCTTTGTTCCTCACTTCCACCCCCTCCACGCCTTAACGGTTCCAAAAAGTTCTAATTTTCTTTCTTGCCCGTGGCCTTTTTGGGGCGGCCTCTTTTCTTTGCCGGACTCTTTTTAGTGCCCTCTGCCGCTGCCTTTTCCGCTACAAGTTTTTTTCGTCTCGCTGTCAGCTCCGGAGCCGTTGACATCATCACCCAATCGACCATTAACATGCTGTACACGTCCCACGGGAGCGCGGCGGCCTCCTCCGCTGTGTAGGTTTCGCCGGTTTTCGGGTGCCGGTATTCCCATTTTTTCAGAAGTCCCACCCTGACATTATCGTGTAGAGCCGCCTCTAACGGCCCTTTTATTTTGTCTTTCCAATTCCGCTGCCCCCTGTCCTGTATCTCCTGCATTGTTGGTATCTCTTGCGCGCTGTCCAACAAAGCCATAACTGACAGCGTGCAATCTGTCCCGGCAAAAAAATTATTATCCATGCTGTGATGCAAGGCAATTTTTCTGCCGATACTGTATGAATTGGGCTTGCGGTTATCGTGCAAAAACAAGCACGTCGGAAAAAGCATAACACCGGCTTTACACAGGTAGCGGGCGGCGTCTATGTCAAAGTTCACATAAATATAGCCGTTCGCAATCCTACTGCCGGATATGATCCCGGCGTCAACATAGTCTCCCGCGTTCCTGCCGGTCTTTTCTTCTCCCGTCCAACGTATTTGTTTGAGGTCGGACAAGTCCCGCCGGATCATCTTTTTTAGATTCTTGAGCCGTGTTTTTACTTTCTTCTCCTCTGCCGCCCTCGCTTCACTGTTGAGCGCGTCCGATACTGTCAGTACAAGGCCGTTCTTTTCTCCATACTCTACCAATGGTATTTTTACCTGAGGATTTACGGCACCTTTTCCGGCCCCGTGAAAATTCTGGTCGGACAGGTAAAGCACGGCGGCGTCTAATATCTTCTTTGTGGAGGTTCCCAGCGTCCCCATTAACTCGTTGAATTGGTCAATGGTGTACTTTCTGCCGTTCGGCGCCGTGTATGTACCAATGAGCCCCCCGGCTTTCGTTTCTGTTACTTCAAAGTCCTTTTCAGTCAAGCGCATGAAATCGTTTATCATGTTTCCCTGATAAAGCGGGAGAAAGTCAGCTTCACTCAGTCTTAACGGGTCAAGGCTCCTTTTTGCTTTCTCGTCAATGTCTGCCGCCCGGATCGCGTCAAGGATCATTTGCGACGTTGGGCCCGCTGCCTTTTTCTTGTGCCAGAGGATCGCAACCTCAGACAGTGACAAATTGTAAAATATGTTCACTTCCCGGAGCTCGTAGTCGTCCGGCCGCTTCTGCATCTCTTTTTCAAGATACGGCAGAATCTTGTAATACTCGTGGTAGAAGTTCTCCGGGGTCTCTTTTACATCCTTTACGCGGTTCACAAGGTGCGCTAAAAAGGTGCGGTGATACAGTATAATCGCTAACTGCATGGCGAAACGGCCCCGGCGTCTGATTATAAGTTGGTTGTGCGTCGGCTGTGCATCCTCAAACGCTAAATTAATATCGTGCAAAACCGCGTCGATCAATTCCGGGCGCGCGGACATGATTTCTCGTGAAAAGTCCCCGCCTACCTCCTCGCCCCACCTTGTAACAAGCATGTGCTGAATCAGGTCTATTGCATCTTGCCGGCTCTTTAATAATTTCAAGGCTTCTTTCGTGTCCTGTCGTTTCTGCTCTTTGTGCTCCCTATCGTCTGTCACTCTTTATGCTCCTCTCCGGGACTGTCCAGCAACTCCCGCAGCTCCATTGCTGACTTGTACAGCTCCCCGTGCTCCTCCCGGTGCTGGGTAATGATACGGTTGATAAACTCTGTCATGCTTATACCCAGAACGCGGGAAACAACTGTTATATACTCGTGGTTCGACGCTGTGAACGCTAAATTGATACGCGGGAGCCCTGCACCTTTACGGCCTGAGGTCTGCAATGCCTCCTGATAGGGCCGGGCCTCCTCTTTCGTGTAGGACTTGCGCGGCTTCTTTAGCGGCCTGTCCTGCGTGGCCTCTGCTATCTGGGCGCTCACTCTGTCAACCTCAATGTTACTAAAATCCTTTGTCATTTGCTCATATCCTCCATTATTAGTTACACAATATGTACAAGTGAATAAATGTTATTTCTTTTATCCGGCTATTTCTAATATCCGTTTCGTGATCTGTAAATAGTCCTGAGCCCCGGCGCTTTTCGGCGCGTAGCTGTAAAGGCTTTCCCGGAGTCCTGCCGCCTCTTTTAGTGCTGTGTTTACCCTGATAGCACCCAGATACTCGATATTGTTGTCGCGGGCTATTGCCTCTAACTTGTCGCGCATCTGCCGGTTGAATTTCGGGCGGCTGTTGTACATGGGGAGAACAAGCCCCGCCCAGCGCAAGCGCTCGTTGGTCTGCCTGATCTGCTCCACGGTGTCCGCTGTCTGGTAGAGGCTCATAATGCTATAAGTATCTACCACTAACGGGATTACAACCCCGTCGGCGGCTTGAATCGCGTTGTATTGGAGTTCTCCCGCTGTCGCCGGGGTGTCAATCACAATGAGGTCATACAATCCCCGGATAGATTCAATAGCATATTCCAGCCGGCGGGCGCTCCCCTTGCCGCTCCTGAGTGTCGATAAAGCGGGATTGCTCGCTATTACATCAATGCCGTGCGCGGTCTGTATGGCCTCCCGGGCCGGTGTGCCTGTAATGAGTTGGTAGGCGTCCCCCTGCCTCCGGTCAGCATTAAGCGCCCATGATAAATGGCCTTGCGGGTCAAAGTCGATAGCTAATACCTTTTTACCCAGATAGCCGGCGGCCTGGGCCACGGCTGCGGCGGTCGTTGTCTTTCCGGTGCCGCCGTTCTGGGCTATGATTGTTAGTACCATCTTTCCGGCCTCCTGTCATCGTAGAAGCCCCGGCAGAGGTTGCCCCCTGCCGCTGGCTGTTATCGTCTGTGTGCTCTCATACCTTTAACGGCAGAGGGCGTTTCACTCCTCCATAAAGGCTTTTGCAAGCTCGTAGCAATTTATCTGTTGCAATGCATAGCCCAGAAAATCGCTGTACATGCTCGCGCCCAGCTCCGGGGCCTGATCGGTCAGCTCATCCCGGATCACGTCGGACAGTATGTCGGCGGCCTTGTCCTTGTCTCCCTCTGCCTCTGCCGTTGCCTGTCTCGCGCGGTCTGTCCAGTAAATATATGTTGGCTCCTCTGAGGTCATCCAGTTATAGGCGTCCCACGTGTAATAATTTGTCCATCCGTTGTACATCTTTAGCCCTCCGTGATTCTCTTAAAATCTGCCTCACTGATAACAAATGCTCCCCCCTCTTTCGGCAGCTCCTCGCGCTCGCACATGATAACGGCCACTTTTCCATCACCGGCCCCGGCTACATACAGATAGCCGCCGGGAGTCTGTACGGCCTTGCCGTTGACTGTTGCGGTCTGCCGTGCCTTGTAAAAGGTGTTTGTCTTAATTTCCATGTGTTATCCTCCTCAATAGTCGCTTACATAGCATATTGTTGTGTAGTTGCTCTCCCGGCTGGGCTCCTCCTCCGAAAAGTAGCAGATAACGTAAACATCCTGTTTCATTTCAAACCGTGCCGGATAACGAGCCACAACGCGCCCAGCGGGCCGGGTCAGCTCCTCGTTGTTTGCCTCTACATCTTCCGGCGGTATGTCTCCCCACTCTCCCCGGTAGAAGTTCGCAGCACATTCAATCATATACATGCGGCTGTCCTGATCCCGTGCGGCTTCAATGACTCCCCCGGCAAATGCAAGCGGGTTTTTCTGCATGATCCGCCACAACTTCACAAAGTCTACATCATGTGTCACTGTCTGCCCTCCTGTTCTTTTTTGAGGCGGTCGAGCTTGCGCTCGTACTCCCTCGCGTCCTCCTCCCGCCCCATGGCCCTATAAGCTGATATAGATTTCTCGTACATCTCCATGAGGGCCGCTTTCAAATGGTCGTCGATTATATCTAACTGGTAAAACAAAGAATGTAACATTTATTCTCCATGTTCAGCTGATAACAAGTACAAGAGATTTCTAATTCAACTATTCAATGTTAGTGGGTAAAGAAACGCGTGATAATTTCGTTAGTGTATGTTTGTTTCTTCTGTCCTGCTCTGCTTTCAGTTTCTTTTCAATGTGTTTTAAGCCGATTTTTGCTAAATATAAGTCCGTCGCAATGATGGATAATTCTGTGTCGGTGTAATGCCTGAAAAACGATTCTGTATTAAAAAGTGTCTCCCCCTCTATTGCGTCGGCTTCCAAGCTGTCTTTTATGGGTCGGTCGGATATGTGTTTTAAGTCTAAATTCAGCTTTGAAAAATGATTGCTACTAAGTGCTTTCCATGCCTGCCGGTAATCTCGTATACAGTCCGGCCCGGTTACTTTTGCTGTCCTATAGTCTTTTATTGCCTGTTTGTAATTTTCTATGTCTGCTTTGTTCGGCTTTAACAAACTCAATGATTAACCTCCTGCACATCCACTATTTTTGTTATGATCGCGGTCGTTATGCTGTCCGGCTTTATCCCGTGATCGTGTGCTAACAGCTCGAGCATGTTCTCGTACTCCCCGGGAAAACTCCCCTCTAACGTGTAGCCGCCCAGCTTGTCACCTGAGGGCCCATAGAACACGAGCCATTGCTCCGCGCGTCTCCCGTGCCTCTTGAGTGCCAGCTCCGCCGCCCTCCTGACGGTGTGAAAATTGTTCTCTGTGAGCTCGTCAAGGTCTCCCGGGTCTATGTCGTCGACTATGCCGGCCCGCTCGATTGCCTCCAACATGGCTTTTTCGACCCGTCTTATATCCCGATCGGCAGCGGGCAAGCTGTCCGGCATGATTTCGGCTTGTATGGCTGCTAATGTCTCAAATGTAGTCATCTGCATGTTATATCCTCCTATCGGCAGAGGGCCCAGTCCATAAAGGACATGAGCCCCCGCCCAGTGAATCAACAATGAATCAACGATTTTGTGCTTATCGAATCAATGTTTTTGTTTATGCCTTGCGTTTTCTGTCCTGTCTGGCCTGATACCGGCAGCCGATTATAAAACCGGCCTCTAATGCGTCGGTTATGATCCTGTACAGCCGGTTAACGCCCTCTGCCTCTGACAGCGCTAATATTTGCTCTATGTCGGTAGGATAAAAGGCCCCGGTCTTATCGTTGAGCTGGCCAAACTTGCGGCGGTACTCTTCAATGGCTTTTGCAATGTCTCGTTTCATGGTGTTGTTCTCCTCTCTGTTATCGTCTGTTTACTGGGTATCTATGGCAAACGGCCTATTGCGACCGCTTCACCCTTAACACATAGCCGCCGCGACCCCTGCGAGCTGTTCCAACTTGTCCGGGGTCATCCGGTCGAGAATATGCTCCAACCTCTGCCGGGTGTCCCTCTGCTCTGTGATCCCGTGATAGAGGTTATAGAGTGCGCGTGCTGTCTCGCTCTCCTGCTCCTCAGTCTCGACATGTAAATAGATTTCCGTCGTTTTCGGGTCACGGTGTCGCATGTAGTTCTGAACCGCGAACAAGTCACCGGTTACTTTCATAGCATTTGTGCCGGCTGTATGCCTGAGGCTGTGTGCTGTGATCCTGTCGCTGTCGTATCCGGCAGATTGGAGGGCCTTTTTTAACATCCTGCTAATGGTCGTCGCCGCTATGCGCTGACCTCCTGATCTGTTCCCGGTAGAGACAAATAAAGGGCTGTTTGCGGTCGGTCTGTCGCTCCTGTTGTCCAGATAGTCCCTGATCGCCTCATAC
>OCTX012284025.1_pt1 | contig 12367 bp, 16 predicted proteins | sample 1539691 | NCBI WGS metagenome assembly OCTX01 (sample SAMN02144231, study PRJEB22623) | gut metagenome | biome: sheep rumen | host: Ovis aries | place: New Zealand
CAGTACGTTCATAGTCGTCAGCATGATCAGATAGAAGATTGCCGCGGATAGAACTGCTACACCTTTTTCCTTCTTGGCCATGCCGAGCGCGACTGCCAGAGCGAAGATCAGAGCCAGGTTGCCGAATACTGCGTTGCCTGCGCCGTTGAGCAGCTGGAAGAACATATACAGAATGTTGCCTTCATGCAGAATTCCTGACAGTCCGTAAGTAGCGATTGTTGTAGGATTGGTGAAGGAACTGCCTATGCCGAGCAGAATACCTGCGGGCGGCAATACTGCGATCGGCAGGAACAGAGACTTACCGATCTGCTGGGCGACCGCAAATGCCTGCGAACCGCCGTTACCTTTGTTTTTTGCCATAGTTTTTCCCTCTCATTTCAAAACTGTGCAATGATTAACTGGTTACACAACTAGAATACGATATGAAAACGATTTCAATACATATATTTTTTAGCATTATTATCATTTCTTTATAATTCTTAAAGAAAAAAGTGTGCAATTTGGCGAAACATGCTAAAATATACTCAAAATCATAGCGCAGATCTCTTACGCGGAAAGAACAATGATAATTTAAAAAGGGGGAAATATGGACGACATCATTATTCTTGTTGACGAAAACGGAGAGGAGCAGGAATACGAACTGCTTGATACGGTTGAATACGAAGGGGGACGTTATGTAGTACTGATCCAGGACGATGATGACGAGGTCTCTATCCTGCAGATCGAATCCGAAGAAGATGAGGAACTCTCGCTCGTTACCTGCGAAGACGCGGTGATCGAGGAGGTTTATCAGATCTTTAAGGAGAAAAATACTGAGAATTATGATTTTGACGACTGATCGTCCTTTGATGAGAGATGTTTTTCCATGGCCGGGTCGGTTGAAGTAAGATAGAAGTAAGATAGAAGTAAGATAGAAGCGGCGGCATCCATTTCGGATCCCGCCGCTTTTTATACCTGTCAGATATAGTCTCTGTTTCCCCAGTGGATCACGGCCAGCATGCCGGGACCCGTGTGGGCGCCTATGACCGGACCCAGACCGCAGATCAGGACATTCGCGTCAGGGTTGGCAATAAGGATGCGCCTCTTCATCGCTTCTGCCTCTGTCTCGCAGTCGGCGTGCGCGATGATCACGTCACCGGGCAGCGATCTGTCCACGGCCGCTTCATAGCATTCAGTGAGGAAAGAGGAAGCTTTCCCGAGGCCCCTTTTCTTGGCGATACTGACGAGGGTCCCGTCATCCGCGATCTTGAGGATCGGTTTGATATTGAGAACAGTGCCTGCTACAGCGGTGGCAGCGGAGATACGGCCTCCTCTGCGCAGATACTTGAGGTCATCCACCAGGAACCAGTGACAGATCCTGAGCGCGTTCTCACGAAGCGCCTTCGCGTTTTCCGAGAGGGGGACACCGTCCTTTTCAGCTCTTACAGCGCTCATCAGAAGAAGTCCCATTCCTCCGGTTGCGGCAAGGGAATCGACGATCTCGATCTTAAGGCCGGGGAATTCATCTTCAATTTCTTCCGCGGCAGTGCGGGCGGAGGAGCAGGTGCTGCTGAGTCCTCCGGACAGGGAGATATAGAGAATATCGTGACCGAGAGAAGCTTCCCGCCTGAACACCTCCTGGTAAAAGTAGGGGGTGATCTGGCTGGTATGCGTCATTTCGCCGTTCCTCATGGCATTGTAGAATTCCAGAAGCTGATGATCGGTCAGCCGGTTTTCCATCAGCCGCTCTGTGTCCCCGAGAATGTATTTCATCGGGATGATCACGATCTTATTATCTTCAATAAACTGCTGGTCGATGTCAACTGATGCGTCGATGCAGATCACATAGTCTTTCATATTCATCTCTCCTGTGCTCGCAAAAAAAAAATCTGATTTTTGAAATGGAATAAGAACCATTGCGTCTTATTATACAAATGATGCTTAATCTGTTCAACTCTGATATAATAATAACAGATAACATAAATGATCCGGCTGCCGGGCAGCCGGTCCCTTGCTTTACGAAAATGGGGGGACAGCATTATGAAAGAACAGATCATAATCACCATTGGAAGAGAATCGGGCAGCGGCGGACATGCAATTGCCAAGAAGATCGCTGACGAGATGGGAATCGAGTGCTACGACAAGAAGAAACTTGTGGAAGGCACTGCGAAGATCAGCGGCATGGACAGAAACTATGTTAAAAAGCTTGACGAAAAGCCCGTCGGATTTCCTTTTTCAGGAAGGATCGGAGCCTTCGAGGATTCCCCCGAGAGCAACGTCGCGAGAAAGACATTTGAGTATATCAGACAGATCGCGGCCAGCGGCGAGAACTGTGTGATCGTAGGACGCTGCGCGGACTCCGTTTTAAAAGGTAATCCCAATGTACTGCGTGTCTTCGTAGTGGGCGATGTCGAGCAGAAGAACAAGAGACTGGCCAGGATCCAGCAGATCACTCCGGAGGAAGCGGATGAGGAGCGCAAGGAGACAGACCGTTTCCGCCGCGCGTATCACAATTTCTACAGCGACACGAAGTGGGGAGACTCCAGGGCCTATGACCTGATCGTCAACTCCAGCCGGCTCGGGATTCAGGGTACAGCTGATTATATTAAAAAATTTGCGGAAGCATTTAAGGAGATTTAAGACCATGAAAATGTGCGGACACTGCGGATCAGGCAACGACGACAGCAGCAGATTCTGTATTCACTGCGGAGCGCCGCTCATAACACAGAGCGGGAGCGGAGAGCAGAGACAGAACGGCGGCAGTCAGGGTCAGGGCGGCGGTTATGAGACCAGAAGCCCTAAAGAGGAGATCATCTACACGGATGTGGCTCCCAGAAGCATTCCGATGGCGATCATCCTGTCGTTTGTCACCTGCGGTATCTACCTGCTTTACTGGATATACAGAATCAACGACGAGATCAATGAGCTTGCACAGGATGAGACCGCGCCCGGCGGCGGACTGGTAATTATACTGATGATCCTGACCTGCGGAATTTACGGGCTTTACTGGTATTACAGGATGGGAGAGAAGTGCGACTACATCGCACAGACGAAATCATCCAGCAATGTTCTTTATCTTGTTCTCGGCATATTCGGACTTGGGATCGTCTCTGTAGCCCTTATGCAGGATACGATCAACAGAGTACTGGAGTAAGCGGATGCGTCCGGATATGACGAAAAAGTATGGACCGGAAGGTCTTGATAGAGAAAAATACAGCAGCAGAAAGCTCCGCTTTCTGCTGCTTGTCTGTCTTTTTGGGATTGCCTGCCTGATCTGGCTTAGAATGGGAGGACCCTCTGTTCCCTGTGTATTTCATGAACTCACGGGACTGCAGTGTCCCGGCTGCGGGGTCACCCGGATGATCCTGGCACTATCCAAACTGGATCTGCAGACAGCACTGCGGGCCAACGCTTTTTTGACCGTCACCCTGCCTTACCTGACCGCCCTCCTTGTATACAGCGCTTATAAATGGATAAGAAATGAAAAGGCAGGTGCAAAGGTCGAGGCCTCGGCAGTCATTTACTGTATTGGTCTTATCTTATTCGGGGTGATCAGAAATCTTGCCTGATCATCCTTTTTCCGCAGCCTGCCTGTTGTTCATGCGCCTGCGGACTGCCGTGAACAGAGCGGGATAACCGGCGACGATATAAAGGGTCAGACCAGTGTAGAGGATAATATGTCCCGCGGCAGTACCGGCCAGGGAATAGATCGGCTTTTTGAGGACGAGCATCCAAACAAGGGCAAACGGCACGCCGCATAATGCGCGGAGGATCTTCTGAGGGAGCGTACCTTCTGCTGTAAAGTGCACGTAGCGGATCTCGATGTAAGCGCCCGCCAGAACGCCAAAAAAGGCGCCGGCAGCGGCATAGCCGTCATTTTTCATCGCGGTGGGATCTACTACAAGATCGCCGTCAATATAATCCACAGGATAAGTTTTAAAAGTGAAATAGATAATAGCGAGCACTGCCGCGGCGCACCCTGCGGCGATCAGTTTGTACAGCAGGGAACGGTCTTTCTTCACTTTTTCAAACAGGCGGGCGTTGACTGCGATCATGATCACGGAGATCAGGATAGACGCCAGCACGTCCGTCAGTGTGTGGACACCCAGAAAATTGCGGGATAACGCCGTAAGAAGGATAGCCGCGACGCACAGACAGGACACGGCTTTATTCTTATCCCGCATCGATAGGGAGCAGGAACCGAAGAAGGAAGACGCCACCTGAGTATGTCCGCTGGGAAAGGAGTAGCCTGTGGCGCTCTCAATGGCTTTTTCAGGAGGATCCAGCTGCGGCCACCGGACCCAGGGGCGGTAGATGCAAGCGGTCAGTTTGATGACATTGTTCAAAAAGAGACCGCTTACAGTATTGGTGATGAGCCAGTATCCGAAGACCCTGTCGACTGTCCAGAAGATGATCACGCACAGGATGGCCGAACCGAACATCGCTATATTGGTGATCGTCATCATAAAGGAAGTCATAAGATCACCGGATGACTCTCGCAGTTGTTGAAGAAGCAGTAAATATCTCAGATCCATGTAAAAGCCTCTCTTTTTGAAAATTAATGCAGGGCCGGCAGTTCAACTGCCGGCCCTGCTCTGTGCTTAATTATAAATGCGATCAGATTCGGATGCAACTGTTTACAGTAGCTGATCGGCCCTGGTGGATCAGCTACTTTAGACCTGAGTGAACGCAGGCGTGTCAGCCGGTGCATTCAGAAGAGCTTCGAGCTCATCATCCAGTTTCAGAAGGGAGATGGAGAAGCCGGCCATGTCGAGGGAAGTCATGTAGTTGCCTACCAGAGTCTTGGCAACGACGATGCCCTTGTCAGCGAGGACTTTGGAGACCTCAAGGTTGGCAATGTAGAGCTCGCTCAGAGGTGTAGCGCCCATGCCGTTGACCATAACGGCAACTCTGTCACCTGCGCCATAGATGCCTTCCGCGAGGATCTTGTCAAGGAGCTGGTCAACAGTGGCGTCAGCTGTGCCGATCTTCTCCTTGTGGGTTCCGGGCTCGCCGTGGATACCGATACCGATCTCAACCTCGTCATCCTCCAGCTCGAATCCGGGCTTTCCTACTGCGGGGACCGTGCAGGGCTCAATGCCCATGCCCATGGAGCGCACATTGGCGATAACCTTCTCAGCTACAGCCTTTACTTCCGCAAGGCTTGCGCCTTCTTCTGCCTTAGCGCCGGCGATCTTGTGAACGAAGATCGTGCCTGCGATGCCTCTGCGGCCGGTTGTCCATGTGCTGTTCTCAACAGCGACGTCGTCTGCTACGACGACCTTTTCGACCTCAATGTCTTCGTCGGATGCCATATCAGCTGCCATCTCGAAGTTCATGACATCACCCGTGTAGTTCTTGATGATCAAAAGAGCGCCTTTGCCGCACTCAGTTGCCTTGATGGCCTCATAGACCTGGTCGGGAGTGGGTGAAGTGAACACTGCGCCTGCAACTGCGCCGTCCAGCATTCCTTTTCCTACAAATCCGCCGTGTGCCGGCTCGTGTCCGGATCCGCCGCCCGAGATCAGAACGACCTTATCGGTCTTCTTGGCGCCGGTACGGATCATGACGTCCGTGCCTTCCACGCGCTCAACGTACTGAGGGCATGCGGCAGCCATACCGCGGAGCATCTCATCAACTACATTGTCGACCCCATTGATAAGTTTCTTCATTTGGATACCTCCTGTTAATACATTGATTTTATGCATTTATGATTGTCAGTATTCATTCCCCAAAATGAAATACTGAAAATGCCGTGAATGAAAAGCGTCAGCTGAGCTTGGATGCGGTTCTTGCCTCCTCTGCGGCTTCGATCACTTCATCGAGAGAAGCCCCTGATGTGGAGGTTACCGCAGCGCTGATCGCGCCCTCGAGGATCGGGGCGTCTGCGATTCGGACATTAATGTCGCTCTCAAGCATCTCGATCGCCATCTCGGCGCTCATGATGCCGCTGCCCAGATCGGCGAGTACGGCGACGCCGTCGCCGGTGTCTGCTTTCTCGATCGCCTCCTGGATCTTCATCGCATCTGTGCCGATTGAACCGTCCTCCATTCCGCCGGCTGCAATGATGTGCTCATTCTCAGCAGCCATCTGCATTGCAAGGTCATAAATACCCTCAGCGACTTTCCAACTGTGGGATACAATAACGATGCCTACCATAAGATCACATCCCCTTTACAAAATCACGAATAGACTCAAGTGTATAGGTGGCGGAAGTGGCGCCCGGATCCTGATGGCCGATGCTGCGTTCTCCCAGATAGCTCGCGCGTCCCTTTGTGGCGATGATGGTCTTTGTGAATTCCACGCCTTCCTCGGCCGCCTTGCACATCGCGTCCAGAGCATCCGGAAGTGAAGCGCCGCCGTCGATGGCTGCCGCATAAGCTTCGGAAGCGGGGATGATGGCGTCGAGCATAGTTTTTTCACCTTTTACAGCCTTGCCGCGTTTCTGAATCCCTGCGATCACTGCATCAAAAATAGCCTTGCCGTCTTCAGGCGTAAGAGATGTCTTGCCTGCGCAGACTTTGCCGGCCTGCATATAAGCGGTGCCGTAGAGAGGACCTGACGCGCCGCCCACCTTGGAAAGCAGGGTCATGCCGGTCTTCTTGAGGAGTTCGCCGATATTGTCGCTGTCCTTGGGCAGGACTCCCAGAACTTCCGTGAAACCTCTGGCCATGTTGATCCCGTGGTCCGCATCGCCGATCTCGCGGTCGAGCTCAGTAAGGAATTCTTTTTCCTCAATGATACGGGTTCCGATCTTTTCGATGCACTCATAAATCTTTGATGCCATAAACTGTTACCTCCAAATACAAATATTGGTTTCTGCCGTTTCTACCCCAATAAAAACAGTAGAATTCTATAAAAATTATATCACTATTATCAGAAAGTTAAACGTTTATACATGTTTTTTTCATGGAATATCACTAAAAAAGCTTGTTCAGGTTATCAGCAAAGATCATTTTTAATATGTTCAGAATACTTGCGCGCGGTTTGTTCATTAGGGTATAATGCATGAGTGCCGACCGACCAGGTATATTATATGAAACATTATTTGATCGACAGCGAGAATGTCGGAGATTTCTGGATTCCGCTGCTGGAACTTCCGGCAGACAGGGCGGAGCTGATCGTTTTTTATACAAAGAACAGCCCCCATATGAGTTATGACAGTCTCATCAAACTCAAGGAATCGGACAGAAAAGTCACTTTTATCAAATGCTATGAGGGAACAAACGCTCTTGATTTCCAGCTCTGCTCGGAACTGGGCTTCCTCATCGCACAAAATCCGGGTGACGAATTCATCATCGTGACAAACGACACGGGATACGACGCGGCGGTGAAGTATTGGAGACGAAAAGAGTATTCCGTAAAGAGGATTGCCGGTAAGGACAGCCGGGCCGGCAGCCGCAGAAGAGGCACCACTGCCAAGAGCGATGTCGCTGCGGAAGTGAGCTCGATCCTCCACAAACTTGTGAGGGTGCCTGATCATGAAGAGAGCGACGAACGGGAAGAACAGGCCGGGGAAGAGACAATGGTTACCGCGTCTGAGGCTTTTATGACCTCGGAAACGGATCCGGAAGAGGATTATGAGGAAGAGCCGGCTGACGGCGATCCCGCGGACTTCGAAGAGGATGCCGGCTCCGAAGAGAACTATGATGAGGAAGCCCCGGAACTGATCGGTGAAGAGGGCCCGGAAGACACTGCGGAGGATCATCCGGAAGACCTGTCAGATGATCTTCAGGACGAGGAACCTGCAGAGATCTTCGAAGAGACAGCTGCTGATGAACCGGATACAGATCCTGCCGAAGTTTCGGAGCAGGAGAGTGATGATCTGACAGAAGAAGAGATCGAAGATGACGGATCAGCAGATGAAAGTTATGAGACATCCGATCAGGAAGATCCCGAAGCCGCAGATACGTCTTCGGAGGCAGAGGACACAAATGTGTTTGCTCCTGACCCCGATGAGATCACCGCGATCGTCAGCTGCATAGGAATGGAGAATCTGGCGGAGCTTCATAACCAGCTGATCCAGTTCTACGGAGATGACGGAAAGGATGTCTATCAGTCTCTCAAGACAGGCGCTCTTGCGATCGAGAAGAAGGAGTGGGACAGAGAGGAGAAATTTCTCTATTACTGCGCCCTGATCTTCAGACACAGCGATGAGCCCGCGGAGGAACTCAGCGAGGAGAACATCAGCGAATTCGCGCAGTTCCTTCTCGGAGCGGAGAACAAGAGAAAGAACCTCAATTCTCTGCGCTATGCGCTTCTCAAGCATTATGGCAAGGAAAAGGGCCGAAGATATTATTTTATGCTCAAGCCCTATGTGAAAGCACTTAACCAGATGTAAAAAAAGGAAAATCGGTCGGCTGTACAGGGGCTGTGAAGGGATGGATCTTTTAAAAGACTCAGGCTTCACAGCCTCTTTTTATGGATTCTAAAGCGATATACGGTTATAATGTACACGACTGCGAAAATACTCCGGTGGAAATTTTGACGCTTCAGTGGTAGGATATGATTCATAATGAGAACATCGGGGCTTAGTAGTGGAGACGATGTATGCGAAAAATCAGAGGCACAGCGGTTCTTGCGGCCGCAGGCCTTGCCGCGCTGCTGGTTTGCTGCGGTAAGGAAGATCAGAGCAATAAGGCGGGAGAGGCAAAGACTTCGGACCGGATCGTGTCGGAGTATGCGGATACAGACCTTTCTGAGGACTCGGAACAGGAAGAGGACGAAGCGGAGAAACCCACTGCCTCGGCAGATCTTTTCTTTGATGAGGGAGATGTATGTACTCAGTTTATTCGTCTCACACCGCCGCAGGAGTGGGAAAACGGAGCTTCCTATCACTATTTTCAGGAGCCGGAGGCGGGCAGGTATGCCCTCGATATCATTGAAAACAGCAGTATGACAGCTACTGACGGCGTCGGAGGCTTTGTGTATTCCATTGTCCTGTATGACACATACACAGAAGAGCGGGGTATGGAAAATTCGGGATACGCGGGAATGCTAAGGGGCAGCGACGGCGGTTTTTATTATGTATTTCTTGAGTTTCCCACCGGGAAACAGTATACGGAGGGAACGGAAGAAGCATACAGAATGGCTGCGGATACCAAGAGCTGGATCGCCGGGAATATAGAAGGAAGGAACGGTTACACGTTCGAGGCGGGAAAGGAACCGGAGAATGAGTGAAGAGAAGATCAATAAGAATACCGGGTCATGTCCGGGCAGGATCAGACGAGTTCTGTTCGCTGCCGCCGCCGCTCTGATCCTGACAGGATGCGCCGGTACGACACAGCCCGGTACTGATGCGGACAAAACCGGCCTTTCGGCATCAGAAACAGCCGCGCCGGAAGAGACGTCTTCAGAAAAGACCGGCGCCGCGGCTGAACCCGCTCAGGAAGAACAGAACGGGGAAACCCGAATCCCTGCCTCGACAGAAGAGGAAGAAAAAGTTACCCTCGTGATCCCGACTTTGTACGAGAATATCAGCACGCAGGAAGAAGCGGATGAGATCAGGGACAGAAACGGGTACGAGAGCGCGTCCCTCGAGGAGGACGGAAGTCTTACTATAGTCATGAGCCGGAGCCAGTACGAAGAACTGTTAAGCAGTTTCAGAGAATCGGTGGACCGCGGGATAGAGGAGATCGTCAGCGAAGACTACGGCTCTTCGATCGAAAAGATCGAATATAATGATGATTACAGCGTATTTACGGTGACAGTCACGGGAGAAGAGATCGGGCCTGTCGAGCGGCAGACCGCGGAAGAACTTGTGATGTACGGAACGCTGTACCATATATACACTGCCGGGGACGCGGATCATATTCGGGTAGATTATGTGAGCCGGGAATCCGGTGAAGTCATTGAATCGGCGGATTCGGGGAGTCTTTACAATACCAATTGAATAAGGAAGCATTGACGATGAACAGCGGGGACCCCGCAGTGAAGGGAGGTCTTTATGAAGCACTTGGAAAGGTTTTCCGACAGAAGAAAAGAAGCGGCTTATCTTCGTTCCCTCAAGGGAGAAGAAAAGTATGAGGCGCTTAATGAGATCATTGAGAAGTCAAAGCATATTGCGTTCTTTGGCGGTGCGGGTGTTTCCACAGAGAGCGGCATTCCGGACTTTCGGAGCAAGGACGGCCTGTACAATCAGCACGACGTCAGATTCGACCGGTATCAGCCCGAGTACCTTCTGAGCAGCAGCTGCCTCTATCATGAGCCTAAGGTGTTTTTCGAGTTTTACCGTCAAAAAATGGACGCCAGGCACTGCCTCCCCAACAGGGCGCATGTCAAACTTGCGCAGATGGAGGAAAAGGGGAAACTTGACGGAGTCATTACGCAGAATATTGACGGACTTCATCAGAAAGCCGGGAGCAGAACGGTATATGAGGTTCACGGATCGACACTCAGAAACTATTGCGACCGCTGCGGAAAGAAGTATCCCGAGGATTATATTTATGACAGCAGCGAGCAGGTTCCTCATTGCGAATGCGGTGGAATGATCAGGCCGGATGTAACGCTTTACGGAGAATCTCTTCCCGTGGCAGCATGGGAAGGCGCGGAGCGCCTCATACAGAAGGCGGACTGCCTGATCGTAGGAGGAACATCACTCACAGTTTATCCGGCGGCTTCTCTGGTGAGATATTACAGCGGCGGATATCTGATCATCGTCAACCGTGATCACACAGGCCAGGAAGAGTGGGCAGACCTCACATTTAACGAGAGTATCGGAGAAGTTTTCTCACATATTAATATTTGACGATCTGTTACAGGCGGACAGAATAAAAAGGAAGACAGTAAGGTAATGTCAGAGAAAGAGATTAAAAGGATCAGATGCCCCAAATGCGGCGCGGAACATGATTTTGAGATCTGGATCAGGATCAACACAGACCTGGATCCGGCGCTGGGGAAAAAAGTCAGGAGCGGAGAACTGTTCAGGACAACCTGTCCCTCATGCGGACAGAAGATCGATGTGGTGTATCCCTGCCTTTATCATGAGATGGAAAACAAGGTCATGATCTACTACGCGCCCGGAGCAAAGGCTATGAAGGACGCTGCTGAGGCTTTTGACCAGGGATCGGAAGAAGCTGCCAAGGAACGCGGATTTGATCCGGCGCAGAAAGGGTACAGAAACCGTGTAGTAGGGAGTTTGTATGACCTGCAGGAGAAGATCGCTGTATTTGATGCCGGGCTCGATGACCGGATCGTGGAGATCTGCAAGGTCATGATCGGCAGCGAGCTTCAAAAGTCGCAGCCGGAAGCGGTATTTGACGATCTGCTGTACTATAAGGACAGCACAGGCAGCCGGCTCGCACTTATGAAAAACGGGAATGCGTTTGCTTCGGTAGCGCTTCCCGATGATATATACACTGCTGTCGGCAATCACTATAAACCTTTGATCGACCGCTTCGGGGATGAGAAGGTGATCGATATGGAGTGGGTAATGAACAGTGTTAACCGGGCAGAAGAAGAATAAGAACTGCCTTGGCATATAGGAGGAATAGAATATGAAATTAAATAAGATCATTATTATCGGCATGGCAGCTATAACTGCGCTCACAATGGCGGGCTGCGGCGGCGCGACCGGCGCATCCACATCTGCGGGAGAAACAGCTGACGTGGCAGCAACTGAGGCATTTTCAACACAGGAAGCACCGCTTACCACTGCTGCAGAGGCAATGACCGCCTCTGAAGGAAATACGGGCAAAGTAGGTGGAAGCATTCTGGATTACGAAGGAGCCTATACCGAAGAGACAGGGAAGGGGTACTCACTTCTTATTAAGTCTACAGGTGAAGGAAACGACGTATATGTGACAGCAGGCTTTATGGATGAAGAGACACAGACTTACTACATCTGGGATATCTTCAGTGAGATCGAGGACAAATCGATCGAGTACACCGATGCTGTCTGCACGAAGATAGTCCCTGATGATCAGTCTGAGACCGGGACCAGAGAAGAACTGGTTTACAGGGACGGCACCGGAACAATAAAGATCGATAAAGACGGCAGCATCATCTGGACGGATGAAAAAGTGAATAACGGCGAGAGCCTCACTTTAAGGTGGGACCAGGAACTGAATGATATGCTGCAGGAGCAGGCTTCGACAGGGATGAACTGACCGGCAGCCGGTATTGTTGCGCATAAAGAGACTTCGCGCTTGTCGAAAAGAGGTGAATATGTGGATCAGAGATTTTTGGAACCGCGTATTGGCGAAATTCAGAAATAAGGATGGCATATCCGAACCGGTGATGGAACTGAAAGCTGAACAAGCTCCGGAACCGGTCCCTGAAAGAAAAACTTCGGATGAGATGATCGTTGAAATGGCGGAGTCGGCCTCGGAGCCGGTCATGCCGGATGATCGCGGTACCGGGACGGAGCCGCAAGCCGGGGAAGAGCATG
>OCTX014568674.1_pt1 | contig 12365 bp, 8 predicted proteins | sample 1539691 | NCBI WGS metagenome assembly OCTX01 (sample SAMN02144231, study PRJEB22623) | gut metagenome | biome: sheep rumen | host: Ovis aries | place: New Zealand
CAACCGAAATATGAATTATTATTATTTTAATTCGTGGGATAATTTTTCGCTTACGCTCAAGGCACTCTTCAAATTATTCAAATTCGTTTCAAGTTTCTCGCCGAAGGCGACCCCCAAGAAAGAAACTATAGTCTTTTTGCTTCACAAAAACAGTGTTTTCATCACCTAAAAACATTGTTTTTACCCCCTAAAACCCATGTTTTTGGAGTCTAAAAACGCCGTTTTCGCAAACTGAAAATGCCCAATTTCTATAATAACTTAATTATCAACACTTTACCAAACCGCGTATTTTGGGCGTTTTTTCGAGCGAATGGTCGGTTGATGCCGCAAATGCGTTAAATTCGCGTTAAACGAAGTTAATTCGTCAAGATTGTTCAGAATTTTAACATCTGCTTGTGTCTTCGGATGATTCCTTTAGAACAGGAAGATGGAAGCAGGAAGCAGAGAACCCTCGTTGTTTCTCAATCTTTTTCAGGAAACTATTGTGATTTTCAAAGAAAATGCTTATCTTTGTCGTCATAAATAACTAATAACTAAAAGTCGTATGAAGAAATTACTCCTTACCCTCATGGCACTATTCGTCTTTGTAGGAACAAAGGCGATCAATAGAGATTCTGACGGGACCTATCTCATCAGTTCCTTATCTGATTGGATCACATTTGCCTCCATTGTGAATAACGGTAGTAATCCTGCTGCTAATGCCAAGATGACAAAAGATATTGACTTGGGCAATAACCAGACCATGATTGGTACCGCCACTCACCCCTACCAGGGTGTATTCAACGGTCAACGTTACACACTGACCGTAAACTTAAGCGGTACAACGACCTACACGGCACCGTTCGCCTATTGTGGTGACGGAGCCACCATCAGTCGGCTTGTCATAGCAGGCAACATCACTTCAACAAAGGACAACATCGCCGGTGTGGTGGGCTATGGTTCGGGAACAGTAAACCTCAATGTGGTCCAGGTAACGGCTACCATCCACGGTGACCAGTATATTGGCGGACTGGCAGGTTACATGCAAGGCGGTTCCACGCTCAATGCCACCGACTGTTTCTTTACTGGTGTACAGAGCAGTAACCGCTGTACGGCAGCCATGATTGCCACAAACGGCAGTGGTGTGAAAGTGCAATTGACCAATACGTTACTAATGGGTACCTATACGGGCGAAAACCGCCATTGCGTAAGTCACGACGGTACTACCTTCACAGCTACCAACAGCTACCTCTGCATGGATTATACAGACGGTGCACCTGGCAGTGGACTGACGATTGTGGACCGCCAACGTATTGCCACAGGGGAAATAGCCATGCTACTGCAGGGAAACCGCAGTGAGCAGATATGGGGTCAGGACTTAGTGAATTTCAGTTCAACCCCCATCCTGACTGCCAATTCCTCCATGCGTGTCTATAGCAACGGTGACGGTATGTACGGTAATGACTCCAACCTGCCCTATAACAATGCCTATGCCATCTGGTGTGCAGGTAACACGACCCTTTATTTTGATTATGGCCCCATCGGTCTGAGGGCGGGTGACACCTATAAGGGGCAAAGGGTCACCAGTGTATGGAGCGGAGCCAACGTTGTGGCATCACCCAGTGAAGATTTCCCAGTTTGGAATTCGACAGTCCGAGAAATGGTGACAGACGTTGTCATTCAGCCTGCTTTCAAAAAGATGCGACCTATTAGTCTGTATGCTTGGTTTTACAACTTCCAAAAGATCACGGGCATCACCAACCTGGAGAACCTCAATTCTTCGCGCACCACCACTATGGCACTGATGTTCCAAGGCTGTTCAAGTCTGAAAGAGATAGACATCAACCCCTTGGACATCTCGAGTCTTGTCAATACCAGACAGATGTTTTGCAGTTGCTCGAACCTTCGTGCTGTCTATTGTGACAAGTCATATTATCCACAAGTGTCAACAGCTAACAGCAAATACATGTTTTTATCTACGCATGTCATTGGACCTTGCAACAGTGTTTATGCCAGTTCTGGAACGGGTTGGCTCATTGACTATAACAGCGACATACATAGCTATTATGCAGCCCCAGACAAGCTCTTCACGCCTTCAGTAACTAGCAAGATTCCTTACGCCATTTTGTGTTATGAAAGTGATCCTGTACAACAAAAAGGATATTATACGTTCTATTTTGATTATGTACAGAAGAATCTATACAGCGGCCAATGGTATGGAGATGGTGACATATTAGTTGTTTATGCTGGCGATGCTGTTGCTTCGAGATTCTGGGAGGAGTATTCATATTATCGCTATGGATCGTATTGTAAAGTAGCAGATGACTGTAACAGGGTGATCATCAAGGAGGCATTCAAGAATGTAAAGTTAGAGTCGTTCGATGAATTCTTTAAAGATTTTAGTAAAGTTGAAACCTTTACTGGATTGGAGAACCTCAACACCTCTGAGGCGACAACCATGAGAGAAATGTTTTCCGGATGTTATTTAGTGAGAAGTCTTGACGTGAGCCATTTCGATACACGGAAAGTGACAGACATGTCACATATGTTTGCTAATTGCAAGACCTACTTGACCAGTCTTGATTTGAGCAATTTCAAGACGGGAAATGTGAAAAGTATGACGGGTATGTTTTATAACTGCTACTATATGACCAGCCTTGATATAAGCGGTTTCGATACCCAGAATGTGGAATACATGAATAATATGTTCTATAATTGCTATTACCTGACTAGTCTTGACGTGAGCAGTTTCGATACACGGAATGTGACGGACATGATGCGTATGTTTAACAATTGTGCTTCACTTACCACACTTGACGTGAGCAATTTCGATACGCGTAACGTGAGAGACATGAGATATATGTTCGATAGTTGCTATAAGTTGGTCAAACTCGACGTGAGTGGTTTTGATACACAGAAGGTGAATCAAATGGATTATATTTTCTCTCAATGCAGAAGGTTGACCACCATTTATTGTGACCATCAGTGGGTCGCAAGTCTGTATAGAAATGATTGGTTGTTCTCGGAAAACGATGCGCTCGTAGGAGCCATTCCTTTCAACAGTAATTATAAGACAATTGATTATGCCAACCCGACGACAGGCTACTTCACAACGAAGCCGAAATTTACCTTTACAGTGCCAGCATCGGGTGTAGGCGTGTTCTCAGCAGACGTGCGTGTGAAGGTACCTGAGGGGCTGACAGCTTACTATTGCATGAATCCAACTGTGCAAGGTGGCAGTTTGACAGCAAAAGCCTATCAGGTGGACGGACAGGTGATCGATTCCTATACGGGTGTGTTGTTACGTGGTGAGCCTGGAACGCAGCATACGCTGTCTATGTCGCTCTCGCTACCTGCCGGAAAAGACGGAAATAAACTGGCCGCTGCAACAACACCGACAACTATTTCACAGTCCAGTGGCCAAAACACCAATTTTTACCTGAATGGGGGACATTTCGAAAAGGTCCCATCGGCAACTATGAGCATGCCTGCCAACAGTGCCTATCTGCCTGTACAGACTTCGTTGCTGAATGGCTTGTCTTCCCCAGTTGTCTATCTGGTTTATATGGAGGGAGGCATAGCCACAGGATTAGACAATCCATCCTTCACGGTTCATCCTTCACAACCGGAGACAGATGTGATATACAACCTCAACGGTCAGAAGCTATCAAAAGCAAGGAGGGGTATCAACATCATCAATGGCAAAAAGGTGATCGTGAGATGAATGACGTACGAAAGTTCAGGAGAAACTATTTTATTTAATATTGCAACAACATCAATACTCGTTATTATGGCAAAAGTATGTCAATTCATGGCAAACGGCTTCGAGGACATCGAGGCGCTGATTCCTGTAGATGTGCTGCGACGCGGCGGAGTGGATATTAAGACCGTGAGCATCACTGACAGTAATATTGTTGAATCGGCTCACGGCGTACAAATGGTGACCGATCTGACCTTCGAGGAAGCTGACCTCAAGGATGCTGACCTGCTGATGCTCCCTGGCGGTATGCCCGGTGCTACCAACCTCAACGCCCACGAAGGACTGAAGAAGGCGCTGGTGGCACAGGCTGAGGCAGGAAAGATGGTGGCAGCGATCTGTGCTGCTCCCTTGGTGCTGGGCGGCTTAGGGATCCTGAAAGGCAAACGCGCCACCTGCTATCCCGGTTTCGAACAGACATTAGACGGTGCTACCTATACTGCCGACCTCTGGACCATTGATGGGAATATCATCACGGGTGAGGGTCCTGCAGCTGCCTTCCCCTATGCTTACTCCCTGCTCGCCCTTCTGGTCAGTGAGGAGAAAGCCGCAGAGGTGGCAGAGGGCATGCGCTACCTGCATCTGATGGAAGCAAGGATGATGTAAGGACGCGCCATGGACTATGCGATTATTTTAGCTGGAGGCAAAGGACTGCGCATGGGCTCGGATATCCCGAAACAGTTCTTGCCTGTCGGCGGATTGCCTGTGCTGATGCACACGATACGCCGATTCCATGAGTACGATGCCTCCCTGCACATGATCCTTGTACTACCTAAGGCACAGCAGGACTACTGGAAGCGCCTTTGCGAGAAGTACCAGTTTGATATTGACTATGCCGTGGCAGACGGTGGAGCCACACGCTTCCACTCCATCAAGAACGGGCTCCAACTGATTCCCGATGGAGAACAGGGGGTGGTGGCGGTGCACGACGGCGTGCGGCCCTTCCCTGCTGTGGAGGTGATACGTGACTGTTTCGAAGCTGCGAGACAGACGGGGGCGGCCATACCTGTTATCCCTGTGGTGGAGACGATACGGCATTTGGAATACAAAGTTCATCGTTCAAAGACCGTTCCACGTGATGAATACCGATTGGTGCAGACCCCACAGGCCTTCGACATCCAGCTTCATAAGAGAGCCTATGCACAGGAGTACAACGACGGCTTCACCGATGATGCGTCGGTGGTGGAGAGCTTGGGCCATCCCATCACCTTGGTGAATGGCAACCGCGAGAATATCAAGATCACCACACCGTTTGACCTCACCATAGCCGAGGCCCTCATCACCTCTCATCCCTAATCCCTCATCTCTCATCTCTCATCTTTCATCTTTCATCTTTCATCTCTCATCCCTCATCACCATGCATTCCATCCTCCAACAAGATATCCAATATATCCCGGGTGTGGGTCCGAAACGCAAGGAGATACTCAGCAAGGAGCTGGGTATCACCACCGTGGGTGACCTGTTGGAGTACTATCCGTATAAATATGTGGATCGGAGTAAGATCTACCAGGTGAGCGAGCTGTCGGGAGAGATGCCCTTCGTGCAGATCAAAGGGAGCATACTGAGCTTTGAGGAGTTTGACATGGGACCGCGGAAGAAAAGGGTGGTGGCGCACATGTCAGATGGTACGGGAATCGTGGACTTGGTGTGGTTCATGCATGCCCAGCAGATCACCAAGAACTACAAGGTGAACACTGAATATATTGTCTTTGGCAAACCCACCATCTATAACGGACGTTACCAGTTTGCTCATCCTGAGATGGAGAAAGCCACCGATATCCAACTGTCGGAGATGGGTATGCAACCGTATTACATGACCACGGAAAGGATGAAGAAGGCGGGCATCACTTCACGAACCGTGGAGAAGATCACAAAGAGCATGCTGGAACGACTCACAGAGCCTTTGCCTGAGACACTGCCTCCGTTTATTGTGAACCGTCTGCGACTGGTATCACGCGACACTGCTTTCCGGCATATCCACTATCCCAAGACAGCCGATGAGATGAGTCATGCAAGGGTCCGACTGAAGTTCGAGGAGCTGTTCTATGTGCAGCTGAATATCGTGCGCTATGCCAGTGATCATCGCAGGAAATTCAGAGGGTATGTGTTCCAGCATGTGGGGGAGATATTCAATGAGTTCTACCAGCGACATCTGCCCTTCCCCCTGACAGGGGCCCAGAAACGGGTGATCCGTGAGATCCGTGCGGACATGGGCAGTGGACGACAGATGAACAGGCTGTTGCAGGGGGATGTGGGATCAGGTAAGACCTTGGTGGCCCTGATGTCGATGCTCATTGCCCTCGACAACCGTTTCCAGGCGTGTATCATGGCTCCTACGGAGATCCTCGCTGAGCAACACCTTACCACCATCCGTGAGTTCTTAGGCGATATGCCCGTGCGGGTGGAACTGCTCACGGGTATTGTGAAAGGGAAGAAACGACGGGAGGTGCTGCAGGGCATTGCCGACGGGAGTGTGCAGATCCTCGTGGGCACCCATGCCGTCATCGAGGAGACGGTGCAGTTCCTTCATTTAGGTTTCGTGGTGGTGGATGAGCAGCACCGCTTCGGTGTGGCACAACGGGCAAAACTGTGGAGCAAGAGTCAGAATCCGCCGCATGTGCTGGTGATGACAGCGACTCCCATCCCCCGTACGCTGGCCATGACAATCTATGGGGATCTCGATGTGAGCGTGATCGATGAGCTGCCCCCGGGAAGGAAACCCGTTGTGACTATCCACAAATACGATAACCAGATGACGAGTCTGTATCAGGGCATTCGGCAGCAGATCCTTTTGGGACGACAGGTGTATATCGTTTTCCCGCTCATCAAAGAGAGTGAGCGCATCGACTTACAGAATCTGGAGGAGGGCTTTGAGGCTTTGCGACAGGTGTTTCCTGAGTTTCAACTGAGTAAGGTGCACGGACAGATGAAGCCTGCTGACAAAGAGGAGGAGATGCAACGCTTCGTGAGGGGCGAGACACAGATACTGGTAGCTACCACCGTCATTGAGGTGGGCGTCAACGTACCCAATGCTTCAGTGATGGTCATCTTAGATGCCCAGCGCTTCGGACTCTCCCAGCTGCACCAGCTGCGCGGACGGGTGGGACGAGGGGCTGATCAGTCGTACTGTATCCTGGTGACAAATCACAAACTGAGTAAGGAGACGGCCATGCGCATCGATATCATGTGCGACACCAACGATGGCTTCCAGATAGCGGAAGCTGACCTGAAGCTGCGCGGTCCTGGCGACTTGGAAGGTACGCAGCAGAGTGGTATGGCGTTCGACCTGAAGATTGCCGATATTGCTCGCGACGGACAGATCGTTCAGCTTGCCCGTGATGAGGCACAACGTATCATCGAGGATGACCCGCTGTGCCGGAAAAACGAATATCAAATGCTGTGGAACCGTCTTGCCGAATTGCGCAAGACCAACATCAACTGGGCTGCCATCTCTTAGTCTATAGACGGCTGCCGTTTTCCTCGTTCCGTACCTTTTTAATAGACAACGTCTGATCACAATAGTCAACCACCGCCGGACGGTGGGTGATGAAGATGATGGTTTTATCGTGCGACTGAAGGATATTTTGCAAGAGCTGGCGCTCCGTATCGGGATCGAGGGCGCTGGTGGCTTCGTCGAAGAGCATGATGTGACGGTTACGCAGCAGGGCACGGGCAATGGCGATACGCTGAGCCTGGCCTTCACTGAGACCACCACCCGATTCTGCACATGGCGTATCCAGTCCTTGGGGCAGGTCGAGCACGAAGTCGGCACAAGCCATTCGCAGAGCCTCGTGCATCTCCTCGTCGGTGGCAGAGAGCTTCCCTAACCGCAGGTTTTCGCGGATAGTGCCGCTCATTAAGGTGTTTCCCTGTGGCACATAGACGAAATTACAGCGCATGCGGGGAGAGATAGGACTGGCACTGTTCTGGTTATATAGTAGGATCTCTCCCTCCTGTGGATGTAACAAGGCAAGGATCAGGCGTACCAAGGTGGTCTTGCCTGCTCCGGTTTCACCGAGGATGGCTGTACAGCTGCCGGGATAGAAATCGAACGACAAACGGTCGATGACTTTCCCGTCTGTGGTATCGTAAGCGTAGGTCACGGAGTCGAAGCGAATGCCACACGGACCTTCCACCTCAATCGGGTCTCCCTGCTCTTCCAGAGGATCCTCCTCCAGTTCCATCAGTCGTTCGGCAGCCGTGAATACGCCCACGAAGGCCGGTACTAATTTAGTGAGTCCGCGTGCTGGACCTTGTATCCTGTTGACCAATTGCAGGAAGGCGGTCATACCACCGAAGGTAAGGGTTCCCGCTGACATGCGCAAAGCAGACCAGAGGAAGGCGACGAGATAACCCAGTGCGAAGCCGAAGTTCAGAATGAGGTTACTGAATACAGAGAACATCGTGCGCTTCACCACGTTCTGTCGCAGCTCGCTCTGTGTGTTCTCCAATCGGTCAACCATCATCGTGTCGCTCTCGAGGGTTTTGATGAGCATCCTGTTCTGCACCGTCTCCTGCAAGACACTCTGAACCTTTGAATCACTGTCACGTACCTGTCGGGTTAAATGGCGCATTTGGTTGATGTAGATCTTGCTTACAGAAATGAACAGGGGTAGCATGGCGATGATGATGACGGAGAGCCATCTGTCCATCGAGAACAGATAAAAGAAAGCACCGAGGAACAAAGCCAGTGTGGATATTGTACCGGGAAGGGTCTCCGTGAGGAAGTTCACAACACTGTTCACATCACCTTCCAGACGGTTGATGACATCGCCGCTATGTAGCTTCTCCTTTCCATGCCACTCAGAACGTAGAATGCGATCAAGCATCTTCTGCTGCATGCGGTTCTGTGCACGGATTCCCAAGATGTTACGCACCCAGATGCTACTGATGCTGATGGCGAAACTGGCCAATACCAGGATGCCCATCATGCCTACAGCCCAGTAGAGCGATCCCTCCACAGTATGGGAAGCCACATCGATAGCATGTTGCACGGCCCACACCTGAGAAAGGCTCACGGCTACGCCTAACAGGCCCAGCGTGGCATTCAGTACAGCTTGCAACTGATTGCCACGCCATGCGCGCCAAAGCCATTTTAGGATGACTTTTGCGCTGTATTTGCTTTCCTTACGTCTGAAATAGTCACCGATCTTCATCTTTCATCCTTCATCCTTCATCTTTCATCTCTCATCTTTCATCTCTCATCTCTCATCTCTCATCTCTTATCTCTCATCTCTGATCCGCTCCCCACATCATTTTCTCTCGTAGTGTGGCGAAATATTTCTGTCCCTGTCGTTTGATAATATGGATGGCATACGGAGCCTTACGAATAGTCAGCCGGGTATCTTCCTGGCACTTCTCCGATCGTCCGTCGATAGCAATGAGAAACTGGTGGGAACGACTCTCTACGGTAATGGTTATCACACTGTCGTCTTTGATCGCGATGGGACGGATGTTCAGACTATGGGGTGCCACGGGTGTCAGGCACAGAATTCCTGCCTGGGGTACGATGATCGGTCCGCCGTTAGACAATGAATAGGCTGTACTGCCTGTAGGCGTACTCACGATCAGACCGTCGGCCTGATAGGTTACCAGATACTCACCGTTGATACAGGTGCGGATGGAGATCATCGACGCATTGTCGCGTTTCAGTACGGCGATGTCGTTCAATGCTCGCGGACAAGTCTCCAACGTCTGTCCTTCCATCTCTACCTGAATTACGGCATGCTCTTCCAGTTCGTAGGATCCGCGATACAAGGCTTCGATGGCTCCTTCGATTTCGTTTGGACTCACATCGGCGAGGAATCCCAAACGCCCCATGTTCACACCCATGATGGGAATACCCTTGGCACCAACAAAATGAGCTGACTTCAGCAAAGTACCGTCACCACCCATCGAGATGACGAAGTCGGCCTCGAAGTCTGTACCGTCAATCACACGAGCCCCGTTTGCCTCGATATGCTGTCCTTCAGTAATGAAGGTATAGAACTCCCGCTCTATAGCTACCTCAGCACCTTTCTCGGAGAGATAGGAGAGTATTTTCTGGATGCTGGCCGACTTCTTTGCCTGATAAACATTGCCAAAGATGGCAAATCTAAGCCTGTCACTTCTGTTCTTGTCCATACGTGAATCCGTTGATTGTTTTCGCAAAGGTAATGCTTTTTCCTGAAACGACAAAGTGAATGGGTATAAAAAGAAAAAACATCCCCAAGTCATGACGACTGGGGATGAAAATTATTAATGCAGATGGTCAGGAAGAGGAATCCATAACCACTATGGGCTACTTAAGAAAATCTAAGTACTTGTCCTACCTTGATGTTGGTGGTCTTACCTAAACGGTTCACTTTACGAAGCTGGTCAACCGTCATACCGTGCTGCTTGGCAATAGAGTAGAGGGTTTCGCCCTTCTGGACCTTGTGAGATGAGCTGGCCTTCGGTTGTGCCTTGGCTACAGGCTTATTAGCTACAGGACGTACAGCTGTCTGTTCATTAGGCTCGCCAATCACGGGAACATCCTGAGCCTCGGTCTTGGGCATCGTGTTACGTGCGATGGTGGTGGTGCGACGCTTGGCATTGCCGTTGCGGAACATGTAGTAGTCGGCTGTCACATCCTGATTCTTGAAGTCGAACATCAGAGCGGGATCGAGAGCTACACCGCAGAGACGGGTTTCGAAATGCAGATGAGAACCTGTACTACGACCCGTATTTCCGCCAAGACCGATGGGGTCGCCAGCCTTCACGGGTTCGTTTTCACCAACCAAACGCTTTGACATGTGACCATAGATCGTCTCCAACCCGTTATTGTGACGAATCACCACATAGTTTCCGTAACCTGCGGCTTCGTAGTTGGCTACACGTACCTTTCCATCAAAAGCGGCACGGATCGTATCACCGATATATACCTTGATATCGAGTCCTTTGTGCATACGTCCCCACCTGCGACCGAAATTACTGGTAACCACACGACTCGGCGTGGGCATGTGGAAGCCACGCAGATCGATCTTGAAAGAGTCAGGCAACGTGGTGGCACGATGTGCGTACTTGTTGCTCCATTCGGTATAAAGCTGTGAGGATAATGACTGTGCCTGCTCACGTTGGATAATGTGGCGCAGGGCGACGGTATCCACCGCCTTCATTTTCTTGTCGATTGGTGCCTGACGGGCCAAGAGGTCTTGTCCCATAACGGGTGTTGCGGCCAGAGCCAATACGACTGTCATTGCAAATGTTCTTATTGTTTTCTTTAAACGCATAATCAAATTTTTATCGCCAGGAATAGGCAGTTAATAGTGTGATGTGGAAAGCCGACAAAATAGAACCAACTATCGGTTTTACCAAAAATCGGTGCAAAGATAGGAAAATTTTTCTTAGATTGGTGTTCAATTAACAGTTTTTATTGTCGATTTAACATATTGATATGCACAAATATACGTTTTTGTGCACGCTCACACACTATTCTTGTTCTATTCAGTTAAAAAACTCGAACGGTTTTGTTCTTATGACAGACTCGTCTCAGACAAGAGGGGAAGGAGATAAAATAGGGGGCACACCCAAGTTGGGCATGCCCCTATTTTGAAACTCAAAACGAATGTTGTGTTACTCTGCTACGAGTGTGAAACGCTTGAAGTCAACGATCTTCAGCTCCTTATCCTGAGCAGCAAGCCACTGGGCTACAGTTGCCTTGTCGCCATCACCGAACTGGAACTCCTGATCAACCAGACAGTTCTCTTTCAAGAACTTCTGTACACGACCTTTGGCGATGTTCTCAATCATCTGGGCAGGCAGGTTAGCAGCCTTTTCAGCGGCAGCCTTCTCCTTCAGCTCACGAGCCTTCTGAGCTTCCTCTTCAGTCAGCCAGCCCTTCTTCATGTTAGACTCGATATGATCCTCGCTGTCAACCAAGTTCGGGTTGATGCCGTTCTTCTTCAGTACGGAGTCAACATACTTCTCGATCTGCTCCAGTTTGGTCTTCTCCACAGCAGTCTTGTACTCCTCGTCGATAACAGCTTGGGGTACGCTCTTCTCGTCAAGAGCCACGGGCTTCATGGCTGCTACCTGCATAGCCAGTTTGTGACCAGCCTCAGAAGCTGCTTTGTTGGTCTGTACCATAGTCGTCAAGGTATGCTTACCCATGTGGTCATAGACCTCAATATTCTCACCATTCAGAGTGAGGTAGCCGTCAAGCTCCATCTTCTCACCTGTGATACCAGAACGCTGGGTTACTGCGTCAGCCACCTTCTGTCCATCGGCGAGTGTCAGTTCCTTCACCTCGTCGAGTGTCTGGCACTTATTAGCGATAGCAGCGTCGAGGATGCTCTGTGTCAGTGCAATGAAGTCAGCACCGTTAGCCACAAAGTCTGTCTCACACTTCAGTGCGATGGTAGCGGCGAAGCCGTTCTCTACCTTTACGAGCACGCAACCATTGGAGGTCTCGCGGTCGCTACGCTTAGCGGCGATGGCCAAGCCACGCTCACGAAGCAACTCCTTAGCATGGTCGAAATCACCTTCGGCCTCAGTCAGAGCCTTCTTCACGTCAGCGAGTCCTGCACCGGTCATAGCGCGGAGTTTCTTGATATCATCAATTGAAATTGCCATTGTATTATTCTTTAAACGTTATTACGATATTACGTTA
>OCTX012219166.1_pt1 | contig 12362 bp, 6 predicted proteins | sample 1539691 | NCBI WGS metagenome assembly OCTX01 (sample SAMN02144231, study PRJEB22623) | gut metagenome | biome: sheep rumen | host: Ovis aries | place: New Zealand
TTAGGTTCCAACCCCAACGACCCTATTAACAAAGGTGGTATTGCAAAAGGTGCCTTACGCGACGAAGCCCATTTCCAAGACGATTTCGAAATCTACGGACCACTCTCTTTGTCAGCTCAAATACCTGCTTATACAGACCGTTTCACCTGCGATGCTGCCAATAGCGGTGTTGACATTCTGGGTGTTCGTTTCGGCAGTATCGAAGCAGCGGCACTGATGGCTCATTTCGACGACAGTCAAGATGCAGTCAAGTGTCAGAACAAGATCGTTACCCCCGAAAATGGCTACCTCAACAACCCTCAGCTCATCAAAAGTGACTTCCTGATGGGTCGTTATGGTGCCCCTCCCACTCGTCAGAAAGAGTTCTCTCATGGTAGTAATCAGTGGTATGCTGAGTGGCTGAAATGGCTACGTGGCGAGTCGGCTGATGTCAACCTGCTCAATAGTGCATACATCAACTGGCTGAGTGGTGTGCTTCGTTTCTACCAGGAAACCGATGGCCGCATCACAGCGGAACTACTGGAGCGAACCATCCCTGAACATCTCCCGCTCACAGGCCTCATCGGTGGCATCTGTGGCGAAGTGCTCGGCTCCAAATACGAACTGGAGAAAGACAAGCAGAAAGTGAAGAAGCTCGCTGGCAAGAAAGAGATGAAAGTACTCAAGAGCATGAACTACACCGACGACACCATCCTCTCAATGGCCATTGCCAAGTGGCTCATGGATGATCCGGAACACAACAAGGAGACACTCATCGACCTCTTCAAGCATTTCGGCAACCGTTATCGTGTCTACTCCTTCGGCAAGAAGTTCCGCAAATGGGTGGACTCCGACGACCGCACTCCCTATGGCGCTACGACCAATGGTAGTGCCATGAGAGTGGCCCCTGTGGCCTGGTATGCCAAATCGCTCGATGACTGTCTGGCGCTGGCAAAGACCACAGCTGAAGTCACGCACAACTCCGAAGAAGGCATCCGTGGGGCCCAGGCAGTTGCAGCTGCCATCTACCTCAATAGGACCGGTAAGTCGAAGGCCGACATCAAGTCGTACATCGAGCATACCTTCGGTTACAACCTGAGCCGCACCACCGACGAGATACGCCCTGACTATCAGTTCGAGACTGCCTGCGATAAGAGCGTGCCCGAATCCATCATCTGCTTCCTCGAAGCTGACAGTTTCATGGATGCAGCCATCCGTGCCATCTCCCTTGGTGGCGATACCGACACCATGGCCTGCATAGCCGGCAACATCGCTGCTGCCACCATGCCTGTACCCGAATACATCGCCGCCGCCTGTTACGACAAGCTCCCTCAGGAGCTCCGCGAGATTCTCGACAGGTGGTATAGCCATGTTGAAAGCTTTGACATCCGAGCCAAGTGATAAAAATCTTTAAATCCCCCCTATAATAAAAAATAAATCGTATATTTGTAATCAGAAACTAATTATCCTCAATATGAACATAATCTATTCACCTTTCTACAACGGAAACTATTACATGGACTTGCAAGCCCAAAAGGTTGCGCTTGATGTTCAAGTATTGGAAACTCAGGGACTTCTTAGCCAACTTGCCCTACATGCAGGTATCCATCAGCAGATACCCTCTTTCCCAGAACGTCTTACTTCCTATCACAAGGCTCTTCTGGAGTATGACAATGATAATAAGAACAACCTCTTCCATCATAGCATCCAGATTGACAGCATGAGTGTTGCCAAGACGTTACTTCGTTGGCGAGATAGCCTTGCGCTATGTGGATGGAACAGTAAGGTTACGTTGCAGGGATGTAGTCGTCTCAACACTCTTGCCAAGATTGACAACCTTTTTCATGATGACGGCATTGCTCCTTTGTTGGCAAAACTATCTGACCAAATCAAACTAATGTCATCTGGTGCAGTTAATGTTCCACAGACTTACAAAAACCTTATTATCGAAATACCCTGTTCATTTGACTTACTTCCCGATTACATCAAGCCGCTACTTTCGTCTCTCAAGAAGATTGGTGTTGAAGTTTGCGAGAATGTTGACGACACTGCTGTCGCACCGAAGACTATCACGGAGATACGTTTCTCTCAGCAATGGAAGGCTGAAGCCTGGTTGTCACAACAAGAACCGAATGCTTACAATGTGTGGATAAACACTTCCCCCAAGCGTCTCGACAACTGGCTCCACATGTCGGGCAATCCTGTTTGTGGTTGCGAGATGACTTCCACCAACCCGCAGATCACCCAGATGTTCCTATTGGCTATCCAGTTATTCCAACGTCCTCTTAACGTTAACACTCTCCTTCAGTATCTTTTCCTCTCAGAGTGTCCGCTTAACAAGCAATTACGAAGACGTTTAGCAAAGGTCATTGCCAACGAGGGTGGTTTTTGCAATGAGAAAGTTCAGAAGTGCATCAACACTTACATTGAGAAAGAGTTTAAGGCTGATGGTGACAAAACACCACAACAATTCACCAAAGAACAGCGCGAAGAGAACTATATCACTTATCTTCCTTTCGATTTACGTAATGACGCTAGTGCTTTGCCGTTGGCAGAGGAATCTGATGTTATTGACGTCAAGACTCTGTCAAAGTTCCTCTCCGATATCAGCTCATATGCATCCAGTAAAGCTCTGAAGATAGCTGCCATGCAACCCTATGACTCACGGATAGCTCAATTGAGGAGTGTTGCCGAGATGACAGACGCTCTATTAACCCAGATAGACACGTTGGTAGAAGGAGAATTTTCCTTCACGAAGCTGAATCAGTGGGCACAATCGCTATATGAGGATGGAGACTTCGTTCTCTATCACACTCAGGTAGGCAGCAGGTGTCTCATCAACAGTCCATCAAACATGATTGACAAGGCAGAGAAGACTATCTGGTGCGATTTCTATGGTGACATCTCAACCACACTTTCAACCGATTTCCTCTCTAACAACGAGATAGAACAATTGGAAAAACAAGGAGTCTTGATATGGAACAAGCAGCATGAAAGCGACTTCATGCACCTGATGATGGCCCAGCCAATATACAAGACAACGGATGAGTTGACCATCGTCACCTGTGCTCAGCAGGGAGCAACCAAGCTACCCCAACATCCATTGTATCTCCAGTTGCCATCCAAGCCTCAAGATGCAGATGTCGACGTCCTCTATAATAATATGCTTACCAAGGAGGTCAAACCTGTCGACAACCATCGCGAAGAGGATAATATAGGGATTCGCTTTGATGCTGAGAAACATCCTGTCAGTTGGCGCAAGGTTGAGAGCTATTCCGCTTTGGAGAAACTCTTGCAAAACCCGTTTGATTATTTCATGAACTATACCCTTCAGTTTACCGACGTAAGCGAGACAGACATCAATATCTTCCTGACCTATGGAAATGTGGCGCACGAAGTCGTTGAGACACTCTTTACTGCCGATAGGAACGGTGCTTCTTTGAAAGACTATGTGAACAATCATTACGAAGAAGAACTCAGTAGAGCGCTATCAAAGAAGGGTGCTTTGTTGTTGCTTCCTGAGCATCATCTTGACAGAGAACGACTACGCTATCGGTTTAGAAGTTGTGTCAACAAACTCGCATCTATTATTCAGGAGAATGGTCTGACCGTCATACAATGTGAACAAAAGGAAGAACAAGATTTGGCATTTGAAGGAGGCATCATCCTTCAGGGTTACATCGATATGCTCCTACGCGACACGGCAGGCAATGATGTGGTCTTCGACCTGAAGTATGTGTCAAAGAAAGATAAGTACGAGTCTGTTCTTAAGAACAATCGAGCCATTCAGCTGGCTATCTATAAGGCTATGCTGGAGAAACATGTTCCAGCTCCAAAGTCTGTTCGCACAGCCTACTTCGTCATGCCTTATGGAATACTCTTCAGCACAGATGATTTCATTGGTGAGAACTGCCAGCACATTACCCCCAAAATTCAATCAGAACTCATGCCGCAACTTCGAAACGGTTATGCTGAGAGAGTTAAGGAAATCAATGATGGCAGGATTGAGACTGCTGATAACCAACCTATCAGTGACATTCCCTATGCGCAAGCAGAGGACGTCTATCCGTTAGACGAGAAAGGAAAAAGAATCACTAATGAGTCTGGCAAACAAGAGAATATCAAAATAAAGGAAGAGAACAAATATTCCGTTTATAAAAGTTTCACCATCTAAAGACGCAAACGTATTATGACAAAGAATTTCATCAGTGCCGGAGCAGGCTCTGGCAAAACATACACAATAACGACGGACGTAGCTAAGATGGTGAAAGACCACCTGCTTAATCCTGACCAAGTTATCATGACTACCTTCACTAAGGCCGCCGCTCAGGAGTTGCGTGAGAAAGCCAAAAACGAACTGGCAAACCTTGGCTTGCTTCGTGAAGTACAGCAGATGGAGCACGCCCTCATCGGGACTGTCCACTCTGTGGCTAACACCTTCCTCACCAAGTACTGGTACCTTTTGGGTATCATGCCCGATGCCGCCGCTATGGAAGAGAGTGAGCTACAGATGTATCGCGACCACTCACTCCGTGGGCTTCTCAATAATGACGATCGTGCATTCCTCTATCGTTTTACAGAGACCTACAACATCAACCATCAAAACGACGGTAAGTCCGGACCCAATTACGAATTCTGGAAGAAAGACCTCTGTCATGTTCTCGACTACATCCAGTGGTATAATATCAGCGATGAGCTGTTAGAGAAAAGTATGGATACAACAGAGGGATTTATTAAATGTCTAGAACCCAAAGTTTCGTTAAACAATCCTCCTACAGACCTTAAAGTCGTATTTAATCAGACACTCGAAGCTGTTAATGCAGCAAGAAAAAGCAAAAAGAAAACCAACCAACTTGAATTTCTGTGTGCACTGAAATTGGAGCATATTACTTCTGACATCTTAAATATTTGGTTGGAGATAGTTAATGATAGAAATATTGACTCTGATGAGGCTGCATTGTTTAAAGAGTGGGCAAATGAAGTGATTATGTTTCCTCCTGAAATAGCCGCCGACCTGCGTAAATATGCAGCTCTTATTTTCCGCCTTGCCAGCCGTTGGCAAAAAGAGTATCGTCAATACAAAGACGAGCATCATCTCATCGACTTCAACGACATGGAGGAGATGTTCCTGAAGTTGCTCAATATGGAGGAAGTACAAAAGGATATCAAGTCGCGTTACACACACCTCTTCGTCGATGAGTTCCAGGACTCCAACCCCATGCAGGTGCGCATCTTCCAGCAGCTCTCGTCGCTGCTCAACACCGTCTATGTGGGCGACAAGAAACAGGCTATCTACGGCTTCCGTGGTTCCGACACTGAACTGACAGAAGCTGTTGCCAATAGCATCAACGACATTAAGCATTTGGAACACTCCTATCGTTCAATAGAGCCATTGGTTAAGTATTCCAACGCCATCTTCTCTCAGGTCTTCAGTAACATGACAACCGAAGAAGTAGAACTGAAAATGCCTAAGGAAAACGGCAACACCACACCAGTTGAAAAGCCCCTTCGTCTGTGGCCCTACAATGGCGATGAGAAGCTTGCCCTCCAGATTCAGCAGCTGATTCTTAGAGAAGACATCGCTCCAAAAGATATTGCTGTGCTGGCTCGTAAGAATGAGAATCTCGACAAGTTAGCCAACGAACTGCGTAAGCTGCAAGTTCCCGTTTGTCGTGAGTCCAACGATATTAAGGAGTCGCGTGCTGGTCGTCTGATGAAGGCGCTGCTCACATTAGTCAACACACCGTTCAATCAGCTTGCTCGTGCTGAAGTGGCCTACCTCACAGAACCTGGTTATCACATCACAAAGATTATTGAGAACCGTCTTGACCACCTGGCAGCAGAAAAATCATACGATGACTATCTGAATGATATCCCCATCCTGAAACGCCTGTTCCAACTACGCTCTTTCCGCTCCAGTGATAATCAGGAGATACCCACTAATCTGCTTGGTTATCAGAGCATCAGCTCATTAGTCGAGAGTCTTGTCATCGAGCTCGACCTCTACGCTTTGGCACACAGTTGGGAGAATACTTTGGCAGAGGTAACTAATCTTCAGGTGTTGATCGACCTGGCTAAGAAATATGAGGACTCTGCCACCAAACTTGCCCGACCAGCAACCGTTGCGGGCTTCATTGATTTCTTCACCAATCAGCAGCAACAAGGTGCCGCTAACGAGGAAGGAGTTCGCCTGTACACCTATCACAAGTCCAAGGGTTTGGAGTGGAAGGTGGTCATCATGCTATCACTGGATAATGATGCTGCCGACGCTACGAAGATAGCAACAAAAAGTATGCTTGGCTGTCATCATCGTCGTGAACAACAGCCAACGGCAGAGAATCCCAATCCTCCTATGACTATCTCGTTGGTTCCCAATATCTATGGTGATACTAATGCAGCGAAAAGTGCCATCACTGCTCGTCTCCAACTGCACCCTCTCTGGAAGTCTGTTTCTGAACATGAGATAGCTGAGAATGCCCGTCTGCTTTATGTGGGTGTCACTCGTGCCCGCGAGATACTTATCCTGGCTCCGAAAGAAAAGGATGATGCCGTCAACCTCAGTTGGTTCCGTTCCGTGGGTGTCAAAAATATCAGTCTGGTTTTCAACGGTGACGAACCCCAAGATATCTTTGGCGTCGGAATGCCTTTTGTCGTTGAACGTTATGACAACGAAAACAAATTGCCATGGCCTGAACAGACCCTGAATCGTGTCCACAATCTGGCCTCCAACTTCTCGCCCCTCAACAACAATCTCTACGTCTCACCCTCTAAAGCAGGTAAGACTCCACACAATATAGTGACCATCAACGACAAGGAGAATCGCATGGAAGTTCACTATGACCCAAAAGGTGACGAAGATGCACTCATGGGCGACTTTATCCATCAGGTTTTCTGCTGCTGCGACGAAGGCATCAGCGTTGATCAGATAGTAAAACTGCGCAACAGTTATGGCTTTACAGACAAAAATATGCCTGAGCCAGCACGACTGCTCGACTCTTGGAAATATCTCATTGATATCCTTGAGTCTCGCTATGGCAAGGCTATCAAGCGCCATCATGAGAAGCCCTTCCGCCATCTAGATGAAAATGGCCATATTGTTAGTGGATACATAGATCATATTTGGGAAACTGAAGACGCTTACATCGTTGTGGACTATAAAACCTGCCCCAGCAACTATAGTCTTGTTTTCGACTCTACCAACGAACACTATGCAGGCTGTCATGGCGATCAGCTAGATTGCTACCAACGTGCTCTCGAAGCAGAAGACAAGAAGAAAGTGATAGCTCGAATCATCTATTATCCCGTGACTCAATTTATCGTGGAAGTAATGTAATATAAAAAAACACGGAATGCAGCACCCCAAATTCATCATCACCAAGGAAGGGCATTCCTGACAAGAACACGCGTCACCACTACGCCGGCTTTTCGGCGTAGTGGTGGCTTGTAAATTTAATAAGGTGTAAAAAGTATTTTCTGCCGATTTACATTTATTAACTCATATAATTTGCAAGTTTATCTTGAAAATCGTATCCTTAGCCCAACCTCAAACTCAAAAAAAAAACCATGCAAATAATCATCACCTCTCAAGGTCTTTCCGACGGGCATTACGATGCCCACGATACCAGCATAGCCATTCATGAACGTATCGACAACAGACTCACAGCCTGTTATCGTCAAAACTATGGCGACGACATTCAGGTCGTTCCCGCACTCACCTATCAGGTGACCGACGGTCAGGTCACCATGATTCAGCTTTCCTATACCATCGACAATCCCACCCCAATGCGGTTGGAACATTTTCGGTTCACCTGTGAATGCTTCTATGAACTTAATGGTTTCATGATTCGAAGTGAGAATGAGTCACCCCGTGTGTCTTTCCATGCCACTGATATCTTTGATATGGCATCCCTTATCCATGCTCTCGACTATCTCTCGGTCAGTCTCGAGAGTATCATTTGCGCTGTCGATGCCGATCTCACAGAGAAGGATGCCATCTATTCGCCCTCAGGCGCATACATCTTACAGATTCCCAACGTTCCCCACTATCGAATCCCCGAAGGAACGCTCTATATATCCCCCGCGGCAGCCCGCCACTGCACCCAGCTGCAAGAGCTGGATATCCCTGTGGAAATGCTGTTTGATGAAGGCTCACTCCATGAGTTTCCCAAAGGACTGAAAGTCAAAGTGTGGGAAACCCATTACGATGGGACACCTGTTGAGGAAGAGGAGGACACGGAGGATGACATGCCTGTCTTCGATGACCATGAAGTAGGATATTCAAAGGATGGTAAGATCCTGACAGGTTGTCGATACTCCTTCAATGACACCCGCTACGAGGTGCCTGATGGGGTAGAGGAGATTGGCGATTTTGCTTTCTTGCCTTGTCGTCATTTCCTGGAGTTGTCCATCCCTCGCTCTGTCCGGATCATCGGTGACTCTATCTTTGGAAATGGTGGTCAGATCGTCATCAGGAACACATGAAAGTGATCTTCTATGCATTTATATGTATAATTTGAGGCCACTAGTTAATCTTAATTTATACCTTTGCCATGAAAACAAAAAGAAATACGACTATGAGAAAGAAAATGCAACACAGAATGAATCCTAATCTTCCAATCGCTGAGCCCTTCCCAGGTGGGCTCATGGATGACTACAAGGAACCGGACACCTGGACCATCATCACAGCACTCGACAGGGTACTCAACAAGGCGGAGGACTCTCGATTGTCTGACGAATTCTGGGAGTCTGTCAAGAACCCCCTGACTTATCTCCGTCAGGAACTGGGACTGACCGATATGCAGATTGTGGTACTCGCCATCATGGTAGAGATAGGCGAGGCTGTCTCATGGAAACGGTTGGGCGACTTCCTGGGCTGCTCCCGTCTCTCCATGATGTGCTACTCCGAGGAGATTGAGGAGCTGGTGACCAAGCGTTGGCTCTTACGCAAGGGCGTCCGTGAGATAGGTGGTTACTTCAAGGGCTTTGCTCTGGTACGCGGTGTGGTGACGGCCCTCCGTCGCAACAAGGTCTTCGTCCCAGAGAAGCTCGATGGTCTCAACGAGCAGCAGTTCGTCGACAAGCTCGAGAGCCATATCGAGAAGAACATGAATAACCGCAATATGGAGTTCGAGGATGATGAGGAGTGGATGCTTCAGCTCGTCAAGGCTAATCCGCAGCTTCCCCTCTGTCGCACTGTGCTGCAGTTTGACGACATTCACGTTCAGTCGCTCTTGCTGCTGATAGTCGTCGACTATGGCCAGTGGGAAGGCTCTGACGGTGAGGGACTGACCATGGACACCATCAGCAGCATCTATCCTGAGGACTACGAGTGCGACGGACTGCGCTATGCACTGAGAAACGGCACCCACCCGTTAATCGAGCGCGGTTACATTGAGCACAAATGTGTGGACGGTCAGGCTGATGCAGAGCAGTTCATGCTGACGCGCAAGGCCAAGGACGAGCTCCTCTCTGCCTACACACCCTCACATTCCAAGTGTGCAAGGATGAAACAGGATAACCGTTTCATCAGGAATCATCAGGCCATCAAGGAGAAGTCACTGTTCTTTAATACGTCTGAGCAGGAGCAAATCGAGCGACTCACCAGTCTGCTCAGCACCGAGAATCTGCCTTCCATCCAGCAGCGTCTCGAGGAGCAGGGTATGCGCAAGGGCTTTGCCTGTCTGTTCTACGGCGCACCTGGTACAGGTAAGACCGAGACGGTGCTCCAGATAGCGCGTCAGACGGGTCGCGACCTCATGCAGGTGGACATTGCCGGACTTCGTGACAAGTATGTGGGTGAGAGCGAGAAGAACATCAAGCAGGTGTTCGCCCGCTACCGTAAGCTCTGCAAGAACAGTGAGGTCATGCCCATCCTCTTCTTCAACGAGGCCGACGCCGTCATCAACAAGCGTACGGAGAACGTGGAGCACTCCGTCGATAAGATGGACAATGCCATGCAGAACATCATTCTTCAGGAGATAGAAGACCTCGACGGTATCCTCATCGCCACCACCAACCTGACGAGTAACCTCGACAAGGCCTTCGAGCGCCGCTTCCTCTACAAGGTGGAGTTCCATAAGCCTGATACCGACGTGAAGACCAAAATCTGGCGTTCCATGCTGAAGGATATCAGCGACGACGACGCCCTTCAGCTGGCCACCCACTTCGATTTCTCTGGCGGTCAGATAGAGAATATCGCTCGCAAGCGTACCGTCGACTACATCCTTTCTGGCAAGCGTGCCTCGTTGGATGATTTGGAGAGCTACTGTCGTGCTGAACTCCTCGACAATAAGAACCAGCGGTCGCACATTGCAGGGTTCAATGCATAGGCCGTGTAAAAAATACGCATGTTTATGCTTCTTTAACTCAAATTTTTTTGCTATCTCAGAAAATTTACGTATCTTTGCGTTCTGTAAAAAACAACAGTCCATGACAAGTAGAAGAAAGCATACTAAAATGTAAAACCTTGAGGCTCCCAACAGACGGAGCCATTGAAACGAACATCAGGAAAAGCGCGCACAATCCTGTCTCTTACATCTTTTGACACAACTGTTCATCCATTCCAAGAATGGACTAGGAAGAGTACGGCCGTCTCTTCCTGGCTGCCTCTCGCTCATGTACGCCATGAAGAAATACGTTTAGCTGAAATTCGAAACATATAATAAAATAGGTATGAACGTCCTTGAATATGTCAACACCTTAAACATAGACGAACTGAAAACGAAACTTGCAGAATATATGGAGAACGATCCTAAGCTCCACGTTCCGCTGATTGCCGTGGAGGTGCGTCAGAACAGCAGCTTCAACCCAAGCTGTCGCTACGAAGTACTCCTTATCGACGAGCAGGGAGGGGAGACACCGGTGGTATTCCACGACCGCTACTCACGTCTCCTCTATATCTACACCCTCCTTCATCCAAAGGGTTACCAGCGCCGCAAGGCTGCTGCGAACAACTACCGTGCACTCTGTCAGCTCTACAGCTTGCTCTACTTCAGGGACAGTGAAGCTATGCTGAATACCATCAACAGCACGGATACCACCCGTCCGGGTCACTTCTTGTCTCAATCTATTGCACAGTCGCGCAAGGCCATACGACAGGCCTCCTCTTTCGCCGAGCAGTTCATTATCGACCGCCCTCAGAACCACAACGGCAAGATTCTCATACCCTTTGCCGCTGAGGGAGGTACCATCATTCTCGACGCCACCTTACAAGACATAATCGTTAATCTTTAAATAATTGCCCATGGTAAAAAAAGCAAGTATCGTATTCACCGACCGCAGCAATCGCAGCGTCAATCGTTTTCTCAACGAGATTAGTCACCACAAACCTCTCACCACCGACGAGGAGTACGCACTCTGGAGTCGTATGCAGCACGGCGACAAGCACGCTCAAGAGCAGCTCGTATGCGCCAATCTACGCTATGCCGTGGCAGTGGCCAAGAAGTTCCTCTGGTCCCATGCTCCTTTCGAGGATCTTATACAAGCTGGTTGCGAGGGTCTGGTGAAAGCTGCCTTGTCGTTCGACGCCTCTCTCGGCTACCGCTTTATCTCTTATGCTACGTGGTTCGTTGAGAACGAGGTCAGGAAAGCTGCCAACGATTATATTCTCCACGAGGGTGAATCGCTTGATAAACCACTCAACGACGACGGGGAAGGACCAACGAAGAAGGACATGCTCTGCGCACGTCCTTGTCAGTCCACTGACTGGAATCTGCGTTACTACGACACCCTCGCCAATCTCAAGCGCAGAGCCGAGGAGCGTCAGTTCGGATTCGGTGCCCTTACTGCTGACCTTCACAAAATGCTCACCGACGGATACACCACTGCCGACTTCGCGCGCAAAAAGCATCTTAATGAAAAGCAAATGAACCGGCTCCTCACCGTCCTTCGTGAGGAGTTCACCGCCCTTCGCCCTACAGCGTGAAACTTTTTATCCCTAAGTCTCTGAGTCTTTGTGTTCCAAATTTAGTTTATTATATTTAAACACAGAGACACAGAGACACAGAGGGTTATTTTCTCTAGATTTTTTATCTCTGAGTCTCTGAGTCTTTGTGTTCCAATTTAATTAGTTTGGGGGAACTATATATGATTTGACCCAAGTAGATCTTTATCAAGAATTAGAGAATTAGAGAATTGGAGAATTCATTCTCTCATTGCTTTTCCCTTCGGCTATACCCGCCATTGTTCAAGCCATCAAGGATGTTATGAAGCCTATCCTATACATTGATATGGACAATGTGTTGGCAGGATAAGCATAACTGGCTGAAATTGCACTTCGGTAAAATGTTTCATAAGCTTAGGATGACCATGAGGAGTGCAGCCCGGCAGGCCACCAAGAAGTTCATGTTTTCCCAGGTACCAGGCGATTATAAGACAGCCGAGGT
>OCTX011854269.1_pt1 | contig 12361 bp, 11 predicted proteins | sample 1539691 | NCBI WGS metagenome assembly OCTX01 (sample SAMN02144231, study PRJEB22623) | gut metagenome | biome: sheep rumen | host: Ovis aries | place: New Zealand
GGTTTGAAAAAAAGTATATTTTAAATAATTTACAAGTTGAACAATTAAAACATAGGCTTTCTCCTATAATGAAATTAGATCCTATTTTATCTGGTAAAGAATTTTATAGTATTAGAAGTTTATATTTTGATGATTATAAGGATACTTGCTTGAAACAGGTTATAAATGGTATTAGTGAGAGATATAAGTATAGGATTAGATTTTATAATGATAATACTGATTATATAGTATTAGAAAAAAAGTATAAAATTAATAATATGACAAAGAAAACTAGTGTTCAAATTACTAAGGAAATTGTTGATGGAATTTTTAAAGGTAATTTTGTTATTAGTAAAGATAATAATAAGTTATTAAATGAGTTCTATTTGATGATTAGAACTAGAGGTTTTAAACCTGTTGTTATTATTGATTATGATAGAATTCCTTATGTTTATGATGCCGGATGTGTTAGAGTTACTTTGGATTACAATTTATCTTGTAGTTATGATTTTGATAATTTATTTAGTGATGAAATTAGAAGAATTCCTTTGATGGAAGAAGGAAATACTATATTAGAGGTTAAATATAATGATTTTATTCCTGATTATATAAGATTTTGTTTACAATTGGATGGATTATATAGAACGAGTTATTCCAAGTATGGTAACGGAAGACTTGCGATTAAGAATTATGTTGGAGGTAGTTTATGAGTTTTTCAGATATTTTTAAAAAGAATTTTTTAGAGAATTTTACAGGTACTATAAGTATTCAGATGGTTATAGTTACACTTGTTGTTGCATTATTATTCTCATTAGTTGTATTTTATGTATATAAGTTTACTAGCAAAAGTACAATTTATTCAAAGAGTTTTAATGTAACAATGTCTTTGATTAGTATTGTTACTGCTGGTGTTGTATTATCAATGCAGGCTAATATTGTTGTTTCGCTTGGTATGGTTGGAGCACTTTCTATTGTTAGATTTAGAACTGCTGTTAAAGAGCCTAGAGATTTATTATTCTTATTCTGGTCTATTAGTAATGGTATTATAATAGGTGCTGGGGTATATTCTTTAGTATTTATAATGGCCATTATATTAACTATTGGTCTTTTAGTATTTGATTTATTACCAGCTAATAGAATCCCTTATTTATTGGTTGTTAATTTAAATAATAATGATGGATATGACAAGATTATTGATACATTAGCTGTTTATGATGCTAAATACAAGGTTAAGTCAAGAAATGTATGTAAAAGTAATACTGATATAGTTTTTGAATTAGCTTGTAAGGATACTGATTCATTAGTTGAAGATTTAAGAAAGATTAAAGAAATAACAAGTTTTAATTTGTTAAGTCAAGATGGAGAATGTCAATTTTAAATAGTAATTTACTTTACTATTTTTTTTAATTATTTTATAATTAATATAGGGGTTAGTTAGAAAGAGGTGAGTACCCTTTAAGGGTTTTGATGAAAAAGGTTACGATTTTAGCTTTACACCTTGGTTATGGTGGTATTGAGAGAGCTATTACTGATTTAGCTAATAGTTTAGTTGAAAATTATTGTATAGAAATTGTTTCTACTTATAAGGTTTATGATAAACCTGTTAATAGATTAGATAGAAGAATAAAGGTTAAGTATTTAACCGAATTAAAGCCTAATAAAAAGGAATTTAAGAGTGCTTTAAAGAAGTTTAGGTTAATAAGTGCTTTTAAGGAAGGTATTAAAAGTGTTAAGATTCTTAAGTTAAAAAAAGAATTAATGATTGAATTTATTAAACAATGTGACAGTGATGTTATTATTTCTACGAGGGATATTCATAATGAATGGCTTGGTGAATATGCTCGTGAAGGCGTTTTAAAGATTGGATGGGAACATAATCATCATCATGGTAACGAGAAATATGCTAAAAAGATAATTGAGAGTTGTAAAAATTTGGATTATTTTGTTCTTGTTTCTAAGGATTTAGCTAGTTATTATAAGGAACGTGTTAATCCAAAGTGTGTTTATATTCCTAATTTGGTTTCTAAAGCAGATGTTACTTCTGATTTAAAGAGTCCTAATTTAGTTAGTGTAGGAAGACTTTCTAAAGAAAAGGGTTTTATTGATTTGATTGATGTTTTTGCTTTAGTTCATATGATGTATCCTGAATGGAAGTTAAATTTAATTGGAGATGGAGAAGAGAAAGATAAAATTATTTCTAAAATTCATAAATATGGATTAGAAGATAGTGTTATCATGCATGGATTTTTAGATAAGGATAAGGTTGGAAAGATTTTATCAAAGTCTTCAATATATTTAATGACATCTTTTACTGAATCTTTTGGAATAGTTTTACTTGAGGCATTTAGTTATGGTGTTCCATGTGTTGCGTTTGATAGTGCGGAAGGCGCTAATGAGATTATCAGTAACAATTGGGACGGTTATTTAATTAAAGATAGAGATATTGATGAAATGGCTAAGAGAGTATGTCATTTGATAGGCAATTATAGTAGAAGATTTATTATGGGTCAGAACGCTATTAAAAAGGCTAATAAATATTCTTTAGAAGAAGTAAGAGAAAAATGGATTAAAATTATAAAGTAGGTGGGTTATGAAAAGAGTATTATTCATTTCTAGTACTGGTGGACATTTAAATGAGTTATTACAATTAAGAAAGACAATGAAAAAATATGATTCATATCTTATTACTGAAAAGACTAAATCTACTGAGGGTTTAAGGAAAGAATTTGGTAATAAGGTTAAGTTTTTAAAGTATGGTACTAAATCACATTTGAGTTATATTTATATTTATCCTTATGATTGCTTGAAGAGTTTGATTTATTTTATTAAGATAAGACCTAAAGTTGTTGTTACTACTGGGGCTCATACTTGTGTTTTTATGTGTTATTTGGCAAAGTTATTTAGACGTAAAGTAATATATATCGAGACTTTTGCGAATATTCATTCTAAGTCTATGAGTGGTAAGTTAGTATATCCTATTGCTGATATGTTTATTGTTCAATGGGAGAGTATGCTTAAGCTTTATCCTAAGGCTATATATGGAGGTTGGATATTTTGATTTTTGTTAGTTTAGGTACAAATGATAAAAGTTTTAAGAGACTTTTAGATAAGATTGATAAGGAAATAAGTTTAGGTAATATTAAGGATAAAGTTATTGTTCAGTCTGGTTATACAAAGTATGAAAGTAAAAATATGGATATTATTGATTTAATGCCTATGGATGTTTTTAATAAAAATATTTCTGAGTGTGATATTTTGATTACTCATGGTGGTGTTGGTACTATTTTAGATGGTTTAAAGTTGGGTAAGAAAATAATTGCTTTTCCAAGACTTGCTAAGTACCAAGAACATGTTAATGATCATCAAGTTGAAATTATTAATGAATTTTATAATTGCGGATATATTTTAACTGGTGAAATGGATAATTTGGTTGATTTAATTAAAAAGTGTAAAAGTTTTAATCCTAAAAGTTATAAATCTAATAATTATAGATTTAATAAATTAATTAGGGATTATATTGATAATTTATAGGAGGTATTTATGAAAATTTTAGTTACAGGTGGAGCAGGTTTTATTGGAAGTCATACTTGTTGTGAGTTATTAGATGCTGGATATGATGTTGTTGTTATTGATAATTTTTCTAATTCTAAGCCTGATGTTATTGATAAGATTAAGAAAATTACTGGTAAGGATTTTAAGTTTTATGAGGGAGATGTTTGTGATAAAGGTCTTCTTAATAAGATTTTTAGTGAGAATAATATAGACGCTGTTATTCATTTTGCAGGATACAAGGCTGTTGGTGAGAGTGTAGCAAAACCATTGATGTATTATAGAAATAATATTGATTCTACTTTAAGTTTATTGGAGACAATGAATGAATTTGGATGTAAGAGACTTGCATTTTCTTCTAGTGCGACTGTTTATGGTAAACCAGAAAGCTTGCCTATAAGAGAAGGTTTTAGTTTGTCTACTACAAATCCTTATGGTTCTACTAAGTTAATGATTGAAGATATATTAAGAGATTTATATGTATCTGATAATGAGTGGAGTATTGCGATATTAAGATATTTTAATCCAATTGGTGCTCATAAGAGTGGTTTGATTGGCGAGAATCCTAATGATATTCCTAATAATTTAATGCCTTATATTGTTAAAGTAGCAACTGGAGAATTAGAATGTCTTAGCGTTTTTGGTAATGATTATGATACTCCAGATGGAACTGGTGTTAGAGATTATATTCATGTTGTTGATTTAGCTAAAGGTCATATTAAAGCAATTGAGCATATTTTAAATAGTAAGGGAATTGATGCTTATAATTTAGGTACTGGACATGGTTATAGTGTACTTGATTTAGTTAATACTTTTATGAAAGTAAATGATATTAATGTTAAGTATAAAATTACTGATAGACGTCCAGGGGATATTGATGCTTGTTATGCTGATCCTAGTAAAGCACGTGATATATTAGGTTGGGAAGCAAGACTTGGTATTGAGGATATGTGTCGAGACGCATATAATTTTGTAAAGAATGTTAAAGAAGACTAGTTCTTCTTTTTTGTTTGTGGTAAAATTATTATGGTAGATGTATATGAAAAGTATTTATTTAGTAATGACTCAAACAGGTTCTATGTTATCTAGAACTATTAAATTAATTTCTAGGAAGAATTATAATCATATTTCAATTTCATTGAATGAAAGTTTAGATTATATGTATTCTTTTGGTCGTAAGAAACCATATAATCCTTTTATTGGTAGATTTGTTGTTGAAAGTGCTGATATAGGGACTTTTTTGAGGTTTAAAGATACGGTATGTCGTGTTATTAAAGTTGATATAAATGATTTACAGTATGAGGCTTTATGTTCTAATATTTATGATATGATTGAGAATAAAGATAAATATAAATATAATTTGTTTGGTTTGTTTTTGGCTGCATTTAATATTCATGTTAGTTTCAATAATAAGTTTTATTGTTCTGAATTTATTAAATATGTTTTAAATAGATCTGATATTGATGTTACTATGATTCCAGATATTGCTCATCCTACTGATTTTATGAGTTTATCTGATGGTGTTATGTATGAGGGTTTGTTGAAGGATTATTCCAAATATTATGTTAAGAGGTGATTTTTATGTATTATAAAAAAAGTGTTAAGAAAGTATTTGAGGAGTTAGGTACTAGCGTTGATGGACTTAGTGAAGTTGAAGCTAATGATAGATTAAATAATTATGGTTTAAATATTATTTCTGATGATAAAAAGGTAAGTAAGTTATCTTTGTTTTTAAAACAATTTCAGGATGCGATGATTATAATGTTACTTATTGTGTCTGTTATTTCTTTTTTTTATTCTTATTTTATGCATGAATCTTATACTGATAGTATTTTGATTATTTTTATTGTTTTTTTAAATGCTATGATGGGTTATATTCAGGAGTCTAAGGCTGAAGCTTCTATTAATTCTTTGAAGAAAGTTAATACTTGTAGTGTAAAGGTTAAAAGGGATAATGTTATTTATTTAATTGATTCTACAAAATTGGTTCCAGGAGATATTATTATTCTTGAAGCAGGTGATAAGATTCCATGTGACTGTCGTGTTATTGAAAGTGTTAGTGCGATGGTTGATGAGTCTATTCTTACTGGTGAGAGTGTTCCTGTTAGTAAAGTTAGTGATCCATTAAAGGAAGATGTTATTATTAATGATCGCGTTAATATGGTTTATTCGGGGTGCAGCTTAGTTCATGGTAAGATTGTTGGTGTTGTATGTTTTACTGGTATGAATACTGAACTTGGTAATATTGCGTCTTCTATTACTTCTAAGAAGGATGTTCCAACTCCTTTACAATTAAGGATTAGTGAGATTAGTCGTAATTTATCTATTATTGTTATTTTTATTATAGGTTTTGTTTTTGTTTATAATTTGTTGTTTTTACATAATGATATATTGGATATTGTAATGCTTTCAATTTCTTTAATGGTTTCAGCTGTTCCTGAGGGACTTCCTGCAGTTATTTCAATTTCTTTATCTTTAGGTGTTAAGGATATGGCGAAAAAGAATGCATTAGTTCGTACTTTGTCTTCTGTTGAAACTTTGGGTTCTGTTGATATTATTTGTTCTGATAAGACTGGTACTATTACAAGAAATCAAATGAGCGTTGTTAAGTGTTATAGTGATAATGGTTATGAGTGCAATGACTTAATGCGTGATATTATGGTTTTATGTAATGATTCTGAGTATTCTGATGGTAAGTTTATTGGCGATCCAACTGAGACTGCGTTAATGGATTATGTTAGTGATTCTAAAAAAATTGTTTCTAAATATAGAAGAATTGTTGAGGTTCCTTTTGATTCTGAAAGAAAAATGATGAGTACTATTAATGCTTATGAAGATGGGCTAATGATGTTTGTTAAAGGAAGCTTAGAGTCTATTTTAAATTGTTCTACTAGTTATATTGTTAATGGTGAAGTTTTAAAGTTAGATAAGGATAAGAAAAAGGAATTGTTTTCTATTGAGAAGGATTTTTCTAGTGAGGCTTTACGTGTTATTGGTTTTGCTTATAGAAATGTTTTGGAATCTGATATTGATGATGATAATTTAGATTTAGAGTGTAATCTTACTTTTGTAGGTATGGTAGGTATGATTGATCCTGAACGTGATGGAGTAGTTGACAGTATTCGTGAGTGTAAGAGTGCTGGTATTATTCCTATTATGATTACAGGGGATAGTTTAAATACCGCTTTGGCAATTTCAAAGAATATTGGTTTATGTAGTGATGATAGTGAGGGTATCGAGGGTAAGGAATTAGCTAAGTATTCTGATTCTGAAATGGTTAATTTAGTTAAGAAGTATAGAGTTTATGCTCGTGTTAGTCCTGATGATAAGGTTAGAATTGTTCGTGCTTGGCAGAAGAATGGTAAGGTTGTAGCAATGACTGGTGACGGGGTAAATGATGCTCCTAGTATTAAGCTTGCTCATATTGGTATTGGTATGGGTCAGACTGGTACTGAGGTTACTAAGAGTGTTGCAGATGTGTTATTACTTGATGATTGTTTTAATACTATTGTTGGCGCTGTTCGTGAGGGTAGAAGAATTTATAATAATATTAAGAGTGTTATTTTATATTCTTTATCTAGTAATTTTGCAGAATTATTTATTGTAATTATTGGTATGTTTATGGGATTAAATATTTTACTTCCTATACAAATTTTATTTATTGATTTATTTACTGATGCGATTTTATCAATTTGTATGGCTTTTGAGCATGCTGGAAAGAATATTATGAATGTTCCGCCTCATAAATCTCGTAAGTTTTTTACTCCTTTTATGACTACTTTTTTAGGTGTTTCTGCAGTGGTTGAATGTGCTTTAATATTTATTGTTTATATGATTGGTTATAAGAATTTTGGCTTTGAAAGTGCTCAAAGTATGGCGTTTTTATGTTTAATTGTTCAAGAAATGGTATTTGCTTATAATTGTCGTAATTTACATGATCCAATTATTAAGCATGGTTTATTTAGTAATAAGGTTATGAATTTGGGAATTATTTCATTAGTTTTAATTCAATTTATTATATTTTTAACTCCTATTAGTAAGGTATTACATATTGTTACTTTAGGCTTTAATGAAGTTTTAATTATTATTGTTTTAAATATTATTGCTTTCTTATTTATGGAAATTTTAAAGCCTGTTATTTCTAAAAGGTTTGAAGATTAAGCTAATTTTAATTAGCTTTTATGCAAGAATGGCGGAATGGTAGACGCGCTACTTTGAGGTGGTAGTGGACATTGGTCTGTGAGGGTTCAAATCCCTTTTCTTGCACCAATTTTATTGACTTTGATATTATACTTTATGTATAATATTTTTAATATTTAATACGGAGGGTTTTTATGGGTAAAGATATTCATAAAGTTAGTGACGATTTTTTTAAAAGAATAGAAGAAGGATCTAAAATTGTGCGTGATACTCAGAAGGAAGCAAATTTAAAATTAAGAATGAGAAAGAAAAAATTATTTCCTATTATTAAGGATGATAGTATTTTTGTTTATAGGTTATCAAGTACTAAAGAAACTGGTAAAATTGTAAGTGAATATTCTGATAGTTTATGTGATATTTATGATGTTGTAACTAATGATGAAAAAATAAAAAATGATTTTTATTTTAGGTCTAGTTATAGTCCTTATTTCAGAAATCTTTTATATCATCATATTTCAACAAGAGAAGATCTGTATAGATATTATAAATTGGATAAGATTGAAAATAGGGACAGTTTTCTTAATTTACCACAGAATCAAATTTTTAAAATAGATGATGAAATGAAGTTTGATGAGATTGTTGAGGAAATGGCAAAGTATTATTTTACATTTGTTTTTAAAAAACCTTCAAAAATATCTAAGATTATTTCTTTTACATCCAGATATTTAGATATTGATTATGTTGCTTCTGAAATATATTATTTTTTAAATTCTGAGAGTAGGGATTTTTTTACAGGAACAAGTCCTATTGAAGATGAACAAATGGAACTTAGTCGAATTAATTTTACTGATAAAGAAATGAATTTATCTGAGGATGAAAAAATATTATTAATTAAAAATATAATTGATTCTTTTAAGATCGAATGTGTATATAATTCTAAGATTGATGAAATGAATGAATTTCTTACTTCAAGCATTTTTGGTACAAAGTCTAAGAATTTAGTTTTAAAGTTTGCTCAACATAATGCCAATTTGATTAATGATAGTGAGTTTTCACCTTTATATAAAAAAATTATTTCATCTAAAACAAAATGTTTAATTAAGAAATAAGGTGGTTTTATGATTTGTACAAGTAGTTATAATGATTTTAAAACGAATATATATTCTAAGTATTCTATTTCTGGTAATCGTGGTGTTGATGCTGGATATGATGGAAAATGTTATTCTGATTTAGCTCCTAAGATTGGTTTTTGGCGTGAGTGGGAAGAAAATATTCACAAAAAATCTTTTGAGGAAAATACTAAATTTTATATTCAAGAGTATTGGAATCAAGTTTTATCTAAATTGGATCCTGAAAAGGTTTTTAGGGAATTGGATAATTCTGTATTGCTTTGTTATGAACCAAATACAGAGTTTTGTCATAGACATATTGTAGCTGCATGGTTTGAAATTTTATTAGAGGAATATGTTCCTGAGGTTAAGTTTACTGATCATTTAGAACTTGTTTCTAGACCAGAATATATTAAAGAGTATTTAGAAGCAATAATTAGAAAAAGTGTAAATATGGGAAATTTTAAATCTTTAAGAGCATGGTATTTGTTTGAAAAAAGTGAAGAATTAGAAGCTAAGGCCGATAAATTAGAGAAAGAAACTGGCAATTGTTATGATAATTATAGACAGACAGCTTGCTTTTTAAGATGTGATGCTGATATGGCTGAGGATAGGTATTTAGTAGAAATGAAACAAAAATCATTAATTAAAGAATAATTTTTTAGAACAAAGTTTTTACTTTGTTTTTTTTCACCTTTTTAATACTTATTCATATATTATTTTGGGTGAATAATATGGATTATGATTATAATTTTGGTAATGATTATTATAAGTATGATGGACCTATTGGTATAAAGAGTACTGTTTATAATATTTTAGCGCCAGAACAATCTCAGAATGATCAACCTGGTATGGAATATTTAATGAATCCGCTTCCTATTTTTGATAATCCTAATTATAAGGGTAGTGGTAAGTTAAAAGATAAAGTTGCGATTATTACTGGTGGTGATAGTGGACTTGGTAGAGCTTGTAGTATTGCGTATGTTAAGGAAGGTGCTAAGGTAGTTATTGTATATTATGATGAGGATAAGGATGCTTTTGATACTGAGGATTATATTAAGTCTTTAGGTGGAGAGTGTTTTTTAATCCAAGGTGATATTACTGATCATGGTTTTTGTAAGTTTGTTGTTGATGAAACTATTAGTAGGTATGGACATATTGATATTTTGGTTAATAATGCAGGGGTACAGTATCAACAGGACAGTTTGGAATGTATTAGTGATGAACAGTTAGATTGGACTTTTAAAGTTAATGTTTATGGTATGTTTTATCTAACTAAAGAGGTTTTGCCTTATTTAAAAAGTGGTGCATCTATTATTAATTTATCTAGTGTGACTACTTTTTATGGTGATCCTCAGTTAATTGATTATGTTAGTACTAAAGGAGCAATTGTTGGTTTTACTCGTGCTTTAGCTCGTAATTTGGCTTTAAAGAATATTCGTGTTAATGCGATTGCGCCTGGGTTCTTTTGGACTCCATTACAACCTGCTTGTTGGGTAGCTGAGAAGATTCCTTCTTTGGGGGCTGATTCAGCTATGGCTCGTGGCGCGATGCCTTATGAACTTGCTTCTACTTTTGTATTTTTAGCGTGTGATGATTCTAGCTATATGACTGGTCAGGTAATTCATAATAATGGTGGTCAAGTAATGGGATAAGTATTCTTTTTGAATACTTTTTTTGTATGTTTTTATTTTTTTTGTAGAAACTAATATTGGTGATTTCTATGATTAATGGTTATACTATTAGAAATGTTAATGGACAAGATATTTTATATTTATTTTTTGATTTTAATTATGAGTTTTCTAGCTTTGATTTTATGGCTAAGCGTGAGAAAATTCATGATGTTGTTAGAAATTTTATTAAGGACCATAATATTTTTTTTAAGGGTGCGACTATTGCGCTTGTATCTGGTGGTATATTATTTGGTAGTATTAATTTAAGTACTCCTAGTTTTTCTCAAGTAGCTATGAATAATAATGTTTCTATTGAGGAAAAGGTTGATGATTTCAAATCTGATGAAATTGTTAGGATTGATGAGGTTAAAGATGATGTTTCTATTAATGATAGTTCTTCTGTTTCTCATGATGAGGTTATTAGTACTGATAGTCCTTCTATTGTTGTTGATAATAAATCTGATACTGTAGTTAATAATGTTTCTTCTAATACTTCTAATATAGTTAATAATGAATCTACTTCTGAGTTTGCTGCGAATACTACTGCTTCAGAATCTATTAATACTGTTTCTGAACCTGAGGTTATTGAGCAGGTACAGGAAGAAGTTGATAATAATATTTATGTCAGTGTTAGAAGAAGTGATGGTCGTGTTGTTAGTTTGGAGTTAGAGGATTATGTTACTGGGGTAGTAGGTGCTGAAATGCCTGCTTTATTTAGTAGTGAAGCTTTGAAAGCACAGGCTGTTATTGCTAGAACATATGCATTGAAGGCTAATAGTATGGGCCAAGTGTTAAGTGATAATGAGTCTACTCAAAGTTATAAGGATAATGGTGAGTTAGCTAGTTTATGGGGTGGTAATTATAGTTCTTATTATAGTAAGATAAAGGATGCTGTTAATAGTACTAAAGGTGTTTATTTAACTTATAATGGGAATTATATTGAAGCAGTATATCATTCTACTAGTAATGGTACAACAGAAGATTCAAGCAATGTTTGGGGCAATTCTTATCCTTATTTAGTTAGTGTTGAAAGTTCTTATGATAATACTAATCCTAGTTTTTCTATTAGTAAAAGTTTTAGTTATAGTGATTTATCTAGTAAGTTAGGTATTGGTGTTAATAGTAGTAGTGAATTTAATATTTTAGGTTATACTAGTGGTGGAAGAGTTAGTAGTATTAGTATTGATGGTAATCAGTTTAGTGGTGTTAGTTTTAGAAGTATGTTAGGGCTTAGGAGTGCTGACTTTGATATTGTTAAGAATGATGATGGAGTAGTTATTACTACTAGAGGATATGGACATGGTGTTGGAATGAGTCAGTATGGCGCAAATGGTATGGGCAAGGCTGGATATAGTTATAGTGATATTTTATTACATTATTATCCTGGAGTTAGTTTAGGACAATTGTAATATTGTTCTTTTTTTGTTATAATTTTTTTGATGGTGATAGTATGAATTATAAAAAGTACTTATTTGATGGAATTTCTAATCCTAGTATTTTTAAGAAAATTGATATTAAAAATGATATCATTAATAATGATAGTAGACATGAAATAACTTGGTTTTGTCAGGATAAGAGTGTTACTAGTGAAATGATTTATAATTTATTGGATGATGAAGGTATTAATATTTTAAATAATACTCGTGATAAATTAAGTCGTGTTAATGGAATTATAAGTTGTGGTAAGGATATTTCTAATTTATTTGATAATGAAGTGTTTTTATCTTTACTTATTGAATTAGATAATTATTATTTTTATTTTAAGGAAGATGAAGCTTTAAAGTTTATTAAGTATTGTATTAATAATAAAAATGAAATAGTTGTTAGGGCATTTAATAAACTGAATGAAAATGCTCAAATTTATGTCATTAGTAATTGTGATATGTCTGAGTTTTATTACGATTTATTAGT
>OCTX012102277.1_pt1 | contig 12360 bp, 18 predicted proteins | sample 1539691 | NCBI WGS metagenome assembly OCTX01 (sample SAMN02144231, study PRJEB22623) | gut metagenome | biome: sheep rumen | host: Ovis aries | place: New Zealand
AGAGCTGTCTGAGAGCCTTCTGAACTCTTCCAGCCACTCTCTTACACACTTGATATCATCTTCAGTGGGCTCTCTCTTGAAGCCTTCCAGAGCTTCCTTGATCTCATCTTCCCACCACTGATCTTCAGGATCTATCTCTTCAGGATGATCCTTCATGTAGGCTCTCTCATCCCATGCTGTCAGGAAGTCTTCTACAGTGTCAGCTGAGCCCCATCCCAGAAGGTGAGGGAGTAGATCATCCTCATACATCCACGAGAAGCCATGTCTGTCATACCACTGATCAGCATACATGGACTCATCTGATCCAGAGTAGAATGACCCACAGATCAGATCTCCCACAAAAGTCTCAAAGAGACTCTGTACTGTGATCCCTGATCTACCACACTTCTCAGCCAGAGCCTTCAGATCCTTGTCACTGATCCTGACTGGGACTGACCTGAGCTTCAGCTCTTCTTGATCCCTGATATCTCTCTCTATATCCATCCGCTTCACCTCTCTATCTGATTTCATGTCTACATGATTTCATGATTTCTTCTGAGCCATCTTCAGCTCATAGATCTGTCTCTGATCCTCTGTGAGAGAGTGCTTCTTGATATACTCAGTGAGAGCCAGAGTCCCCAGCTCATCCACCTTCAGTCCCTTAGCGTCAGCCCACACTCTCCAGCTGTCTACCTGATCCACTTCAGCCCTGAATGAGAAGACCTTCTTCTGAGCCTTCTGAGCCTTCTCTGTGGGCTCTTCTGGCTGAGCCTTAGCTCTTCCCCTTGTGCTCTTCTTAGTAGTCTCAGAAGCCTTCTCAGTGGTCTCAGAAGCCCCAGTGAAGAGCTTGTCCAGACTTGATCCAGCGTCCTTCAGTTTATCCATTTTACTTCTTGCCATCTTCCTTCTCTCCCTTCATGAACTCATCTATAAATGACAGATAGTCTACTGTAGCGTTTGCTTTTGGAGCTTCAGTGAAGAGATCAGCCTTCATGACCTGACTCTCCCTGACAGCCACACTATTTCTGATCGGCTGACTGAAGACCTTAGTCCCCAGCTTCTCAGCTGACTTCTGGATCTGATCCATTAGAGCCTTGCTCACATTTGTCCTCTCATCATGTCTGGTTATGAGAAGACCAGAGATCCTCAGTCCCTTGTTGCTGTACTTCCTGACCCTCTGGATCAGTAGATTGAGCTGAGAGAGTCCCTGAATGGAGTAGAGATCAGCTGTGAGTGGTATGATCACACTGTCAGAAGCTGTGAGAGCGTTGACAGTCAAGATCCCCAGAGTAGGTGGAGTGTCTATGATACAGAAGTCATAGTCCCCTCTGATACTGTCCAGAGCTTCCTTCAGCATGAACTCTCTCCCAGTCTGAGTGAAGTCCATGTCAGCTCCAGCCAGAGTCAGACCCCCAGTGATCAGATCATAGCCCAGCTCAGTCTTCTGGATCAGATCAGGGAGCTCAGCTGTCCCCTTGAATACATCATAGAGAGTCTGATCCATATTGAGGATATCAGCCCCAGCTCCCAGAGACAGATTGCACTGAGGATCTAAGTCCACAGCTATGACCTTATAGCCCTTCTGTCCCAGTCCTGAAGCCAGAGCTCCAGAAGTAGTGGTCTTTGCCACTCCACCCTTTTGATTTGATAATGTGATTGTCTTCATACTGTCACCCCTTCTTTTACTGTCCAGCTGTGAGCCCTCTGTCTCCCTACCTTGTCATGAGGGAGATCTGACTCAGCTATGACCCTCTTAGATCCGTCTGGCTGGATCTCCATGATATCCTCATACTCATTGACTGTGAGCTTCTGAGAGCCCTCTGGAGTCTCCACAGTGACTGACCCATCACCCTCATATCTGAGATATGTAGTGTCTGGATCATAGCCCAGCTGAGTGAGATACAGAGTGATATCTTCCTGAGCCCTTGATCTCATGCTGTCACCTTCCTTCCTGATTGCTTGATTTCTTGTATTCATGATTTCATGATTTCATGTCTACAATATATCACAGCCCTCTCATTTTGTCCATAAAAAAGAGACTGAAGACCATCCCTGATCTCCAGTCCCTCAGCTCATCCAAAAAAGTGAATGATCCATGCTATATTGCTTCCAGCCAGTAGACCTATCATGATCAGAGTGGCTATCCAGAGCCTTCTCTGAGTCCTCTCAGCCTTAGCCATCATGAGCTCATGCTGAATGAATGATATCTTCTTCTCTTCCATCCGTCACACCTCTTCTCTCATTTCCTTCTTGTACTTGTACAGAGTATTTCTGGAGAGCTTAGCTGAGATCTCTCTCTCTTCCACCTTGCCAGATCTCTTCTTGTTGGGGATCTTCACTGTCTTAGTGCTCAGGACTCCCAGAAGCTCCATGTCAGAGAGAGTCCCCTCAAAGTCCCTACTATACTTCCTGATCAGAGCCTTGATGGGCTCAGCCTTCTTGATAGTCAGCTTGTCACCCTTCTCTCTTCCTATCTGGCTGTACTCAGGATGATCCTTGTATGTATCAGGATAGAGGACTTCCAGCTCTTCATTGTGCTTCTTAGCTTCAGCTATGCCCTCTCCAGCTCTCTGAGCCCTGAGATCTGTCTCAGCCTGAGATTGCTCAAAAGCTATCTTGATCTGTTCTTCAGCCACTCCCATGAGGATGATCTTCAGTCCCTGATCCAGATAGTCCTTCCCAGTCTTCACAGTGGCTCTCTGGATCTGTCCTGAGAATACATCTGTATTGAGATAGGGCTCTTTCAGAAAGATCAGCTGACAGCCCTTCTCAAATAATTCCTGATAGACCTTGAAGCCTTCCTCAGCATTTCTACTCATTCTGGAGACCTCATCAAAGACCACCACATCACCCTTCTTCAGCTTAGAGTAGAGCTTGCTCCAGACTGGTCTATCCATTGTCTTTCCAGTATATTCCTCAGTCATAATGACAGCTTTGGGATACTCCCTCAGAATATTCTGGATCTGTCTCTCTTTGTTTTGTTCCAATGTACTGACCCTCACATATCCATAAATCTTCATTGTCCTGACCTCTCTTTCTGGTATATTGTTTATTTCTGGTCTTAATCAGATTTGCTACTAATAATATACCAGATATGAGAGTATCAGTCAATCACTTTTGGTACTGTTTTCTTTGTGCCCAGATTTGAACATTTGAGCCCTCTGTCTTCTTGTACTGTCTGGGGATCATATCATCATACTCCACTCTGATCTTCTCCCTGACCAGCTCTTCATTACTCAGATCCAGAGACTCCATGTCAGTCAGCCTGACTATAGCTTCTATGTGAGTACAGTGCTCAGACTCCAGAAGTCTTCTGTACTTGCTCTCTTTGTCCTGAGCTTCCATGAGTAGAGTGATCTGATCCTCAGTGAGTCCCAGTCTCTCCATGTATTCCCTACTGATCATCTGGATCACCTCACTCTGTGTCTACAGCTTCAGAGAAGAGCTTCAGCCCATCATGATCCAGACCAGCCAGATCTGAGAAACATCCACCCATATCCTCAAAGAGTGGTCTCTTCTGGAGCTCTCTCTCTGGAGTCCCATACTTCTCATTAAAATACTTGTTTGCTATCCTACCAGCTCTGGGAGTGTCATACTGAAGCCAGTCTTCCAGACCATCACTGATCCCATTGATCACCTTCTGAGCATAGCTGGAGCTCATTTCAGAGCACATGGACTCATAATTCTTCATGATACCATTAGCCCTTGCTACTTCCTGAATGACTCCCATAGCTATCCCATTATCCTTGACCATCTCAGCCACTCTGTCCAGCTCTTCTCTGGAGACCTTATCTCTCATCTTCAGAAGGTGGATCAGGTTGAGCTGATCATTTGTAGGTGGATTGACCTTCCTTCTGGAGAGAGCTTCATCCATCCCCTTCAGGATCGTCCTGAGACTGACTCTGTACTCATCCTGAAGAGCTTTGAGATCCTCACTGTGAGCCTTCTGGAGCTTCTCCAGATCTTCCTGATAGCCCTTGCTCCCCTCATACTTCTTCAGAGACTCCAGCTTCTTCTCATAGTCAGAGACCAGCTGAGCCCTCTTGTCCTGAAACTGTTTAGCCCTTGCATAAAAAACCTCAGTATTCTTAATCATTGTTTTTATCTCCCTTCTTTGAGTGATTTGATTTTCTTTTTGCTGAAGTAGTGATCTGAGATCACATCAAAAGTGAACACTGGCACATGATAGCCCAGATGATCCTTCATGAGCTCTCCATTTGCGTCTGAGACCATACAGAGAGCTGGTACTACTTGCCTACTCCATGTCTGACTGTCAATCTTTGACCCACAGTGAGGACACTCTCTGGAGTGCTCTTCATTCATGGATCTTCTGTAGACTTCCCATGTCTGACCACAGTAGTCACAATAGATTTTTAAGTATGCCATGACTCTTCTCCCTTCTTTGATTTCATGATTTCATGTATTCTTGATTTCATATTTTCTTTCAAGCTCCCTTTTGTATTGTTCAGCTCCATCCTTGCCCTCAAAGAGCCTACTCCCTACCAGCCACCTCTCCCCATTTATGGTCTCATACTGAAGGACTTTCCATCCCCTCTGACCACCATTCAGAAAGTATATAGGCTTGATCTCTCTGATCTCTATTTCCATCATGAGCCTTCTCTCCCTTCTATGCTGAGTGCTTCCTACTGTAGATCACCCTATCCAATGAATAAGCAAGAGCGTCAAGGCTGTGATTGTCTTTGTCTGGGACTGAGCTCAGGACTTCTCCAGTCCTCTTATCAATGTCATACTGATAATTCTGGAGCTCTCTGGCTGTGTTTGGAGTCCTTCTGGGATCTACTATGATCTTCCTATGCTGTAGCCACTTGATCCTATACTCCACACATCCAGCGAACTTCTGACAGCCTATGATCTTCAGCCCATGATCCCTCATGTCAGCTATGTCTTTTGGACTGGCTGAGTCAGCTATGATCAGAGCCTTCTCTTCATACACTCCATCCATAAAGGGACTATATGAGACCTTCTCTCCCAGAGAGTGCCAGCCCTTTTCCTTGATCTTGTCAGCCAGCTGTCTATTGCTCATGTGAGTCCCATAGATCTCATCCATGATCCAGACTGTCTCTGTCTTTGGCTCATAGCTCACTCTCAGGAAGCAAGCTGGATCTGTACTGAAGCCCCAGTCCAAACCTGAGTAGATCTTGACCAGCTGACTGTATTCCTGATCAGTGATCTCCCTGACTTCCAGAGTCTCAAAGACCTCAGCTCCCTGACCCACAGCCAGCCCCATGTATTCATGATCATAGGCTCTGGGATTGATCTCTCTGAGCTTCTCAGCTTCATCTATGAATGTCTGACCCAGCCACTCCAAAGGGATCTGAGTATAATTAGTGAGAAGATTGAGGGATCTGTCATCTGGTCTGTCACAGAACTCATTAGCCCAGTTTACTCTTGATATAGGTGGATTGAAGGATCTCAGGACTGTGAAGCTGTCTCCACCTCTCAGGACTGACTGTTGAAGATTTCTCAGCTCCAGCTCTCCATTGATCTCATTGAACTCTTCACACCATAAAAATCTGAAGTATCCTTTTGCTGGCTTGATGGACTTCAGCTTCTGGGGATCATCCAGCCCAGTCAGCCTGATCACCTGACCAGTGGGAAGATAGACAAACTGAAGAGGATTGAGAGTGGATCTCCACTGATCCTCTACTCCCAGAGCATTGAGAGCCCACTGGATCTGAGCATATACAGAGCCCCTGAGCGTGACAGCCCACTTCCTGACTACCAGAGCATTACTGAGCCCAGTGGGATCTCTCATGATCTGAAGAGGGATCTCCAGAGCACAGAAGGAACTCTTCCCAGATCCTCTCCCACCTCTCAGGTTATAGAACTCATGACCCTGATCACAGATATCCTCATGTATAGCCCAGTAGGGCTCAGCTGTGAGCGTCCTGATATCTATGCTGTCCAGCTCTTCCTGAAGTCTCTGGGAGTGTCTCTGTGAGCTCTCCAGAGCCCTCAGACGCTTGTCTATCACATAGTTAGATACTTTCATCCCTTCACCCCTCAAACTGGCTCATTTTTAGTCTGAGCGTCTTCCAGAGCCTGAAGTCTATCCAGTATCTCAGTAGTGCTCTTCCATGTATTGAGCTGGCTCATGAGAAGGTTGATCCCATTGATCTTGACCTGATCAGTAGTGTCTTCCTTCCTGATAATGGACTGAAGGATCTCCACATCTTCAGTGAGATAGGACTCCATCTTCATGACAGCTGACTTGACCAGCTCTGTCCTTCTCTCTGTGAGGATCTTCTGGAAGTCAGGATCTCTCTTCAGTCTGTAGTATTTTGTTTTACTGATCCCAGTCAGCTTCATGATCTCAGCTGGTTTATAGCTGGTCAGGAAGGCTGTGATCAGGCTCTCTTCATATTGCTTCATCCTCTCACTCCCTTCCTCACTTCATTGAGGATCTTTGACGCTTCCAGTCTCTGATCCACGCTGGAGCTCTCATCATCCAGAACTGACAGACAGCCCTTGATAATAGCTTCAGAGATCCTCTTCTCATTCTGAGCCTTCTGAGCTCTTGCTTCTTCATGTTTCCTTCTGGTCTCTTTTGCCTTCTCAGCTGGAGTCATTTCTCTTCACCTTCCTTCCGTCTTCTGATATATTCCTCAGCTTCTTCTCTGGTCTTGAATACTGTCTTCTCCACATCATCCCAGACCCATCCACCTATATTCCTGAGCTCCCACACCTTGAAGCCCTCTCTGTATGGTCTGATCTTGTATTTACTCATGGTCAGTCACCTCTCTCTCTGTCATAGTAGTTATGTAGCTTCTTGTGACAGCTTCCGCATACAGTACAGAGATCCTTCATCACATCTTCATGACCCAGATTTCTGTATGTAACATGATGGACTTGCATAGTCCTACAGTGCTCTATGGATCTCCCACACATGACACACCTGAAGTGATCAATTTCCATCCGCTGTCTCTTCTTCTCTTCCCACTCTGGGGACTTGATATATTCCTGATAAAATGCTGATTGCATTTACTCACTCCCTTCTGATCCTGACAGTCACACCTCTCTGAAGGATCTAAGTGAGCCCCACACAGCTCACATACTCTGTAATATGTCTGTCTCATGTCTCCACCTCTCTCAGTGCACTTAGGGCAAAAGGGCACTTGATTTCTGAATTTCTTTTATTTTTCATGATTTCCTCATTTACTACTTTTTATCTCTTATCTATTGCCCTAAATGCCCTAAATGCCCTAAAGCCTATAAATAAAGGATTTTCTCAGGGCACTTCTTAAAAAATCGCTTGCCCTATACTTGCCCTTTTCAGCCCTCAGAGTCCTGATCTGTGAAGGGAAGCTCCATCTGATCAGTGACCTCAGTCCACTCAGGGCTGTTTTTCTGAGTAGGTGGATCAAAAGAAATGCCCTCAAAATATCTCAGACCATTACTCTTGACCTCTTTGAAGTCCTTCATCCTCATAGCCCTATAAAAGCTATTTCTACTCAGTGAAGTCCTATCAGTGCTGAGACAGTAGCTGTCATATTTCTGGTACAGCTGACCCCTCTCCACTCTTGATCCCTTCACCCTGAAGCAAGTCTCAAAGATCCACGCTTCCACAGTGTCACTGTCATTTCTGAGAGACTGTACAGCTTCATGAGATCCAGCTGACTCTGTGATCTTCCCAGCCTGATACATCCTCTCCAGTGCCTTCACAGATATCTGGATCATGTAGTCTATCTCAGTCTTCAGAAGATCCAGATAGTCTGGTCTCTGTTGTTCTGGCTGTCTTGTCATATTGAGGATCAGTAGCCTTCTGTAAAAGCCATTTGTCTTCTCATATATGACCAGAGGGAGCTCATTTGTGCTGAAGATCAGCTTTGCATAGCTCTTGAATGAGATAGCGTCCTTCCCTTTTGGCTCACCTCTCAGAGAGTCCTCACCAAGTATCTTCTTTATGACTGAAGTATCTTCCAGAGCTGAGACTTCCAGATCAGCACATGAGTTTAATGTCTTACCCAGAAGACCATAGGAAGCGAAACGCTGAGACAGCTCTTTCAGTGATATGTTGCTGATATTCTCACTCCCTATCATGGACTCTATCATCTTGATCACTGTGGACTTGCCTGAGCCACCTGATCCATAGAGGATCATGAACTTCTGTTGTCTTGTGTCTCTGGTCAGACAGTAGCCCATATACTGAAGTAGCATTTCTCTATCATCTGGCTGAGGGACTATGAACTCCAGCCACCTCTCCACCTCTTCTCCAGTCAGCTGAGCTTCTGGATGGTACTCATGAGGGATCTGATTGATAGCTCTGTACTTTGGATCATGAGGGATCATCTTCTGAGCTATAGGATCATAAAAGCCATTTCTGAAGTTGATCCAGTGCTGAGGATACCTATTGAGATCCTCATAGCTGACCTGAAGATCCTTCTCACTCAGGAAGAGCCTGAAGACCCTCTCTATAGTTGTGCTCTTGATCAGCTCTGGATAGATCAGATCCCTGATAGCTGTCTTCAGATTTGCTCCAGACACATCCCCTCTGAAGACTCCATCCTTGTACATATAAGGAACTCCGCCCAGTATGAAGAGATCACCTCTCTGAGACAGATACTCAAAGATCTTGAAGTCATAGACTGAAGTAGGAAGTCCCTTGTCATTGAAGTGATGGAACTGGCTGAGATCCTCTCCAGTCTCTGTGATTTCATGATTTCTTGATTTCATGATTTCATCTTCTGAAGACCCAGCCTGATACTTCATAACACTGTCATAGATCTTCTGGAGCTCCCCAGCTGGTATAGGTGGAGAGCACTTGTCTTTATTGAATTGATCCATGAGCTTATATGTCTCTATAGCTGGCACTGACTTAGCTCTCAGGCTTGCTCCATATCTGAATAGAGTGTCATTCCTTGCCCCTACAGATACAGTCTCAGGGATCTCAAAGAGCTTCTTCTGACTGTCTCCCAGAGCTTCTCCAGTGACCTTCTTCTCCAGTCTCTGAAGCCACTTCTCAGGAAGCTCAGCCAGTGGAGTCTCTTCTGGATCTGATCCACACTCCCACTCATACAGTCTCCCAGTGTCAGGATGGACTGAAGGTGGAGCTACCACATAGCCACCCTGAGCCCTGATATCAATGTCCTGAGCCAGCTGTGAAGCTGAATTTCTGATATCATGCCCCTCTGGATATCTGAAGTAGTAGTGAAGCCCACCTGATCCAGTGAGGGCTGTCCATGTCTCAGGAAGCTCTCCCAGCTCACTCTCCAGAGCCTTCAGGGACTCATCCCCATACTTGCCCTGATCGTGCTTCACATCCACATCTATGACCAGAAGACCATTGATCTCCCCAGTGGCTATCCCTATATTTGCTGAGGGATACTGAGACCACCATAACTCCACCTGAGCTCTGTCTCTGGTAGCGTCTTTACATCCATGAGCTGTCAGTGGGATCTTGCCCTTCAGAGGGAAGATAGCCAGTGATCCTCTCTGTCCTTCTTTAGTTAGATACTTGATAGCTTCTTCTCTCACTGATTGCTCTCTCCCTTCAGCTCCCTGATAGCCTTCAGGATCTTCTCTCTGTTTTGTGCGGTCAGATCATATCTCATGAGATTGCTCAGCCAGACCCTACTGATCCCCATGTGCTTAGCTATCTCTGTATATTTCAGCCCAGACTCACTGACCATGACTCTGATATCAAGATTTCTCACTTCTGGTCTCTCCCTTCTTTAATCTCTTTACTTTGTTATTTACATTTTAATGCTGATACTGTATAATAACAATGTACAGTATATTTCTAATATTTGAGATTTGAAGGGAGCGACTCACCATGAAATTATACAGTTTGAAAGAAGGACTCAAAAGAGCAAGGAAGGAAGCTGGACTCACTCAGGCTGATCTGGCTGAGAAGATGGGAGTCCATATCAAGACAGTCATGAACTGGGAGCAAGGGATAGCTGAGCCACCTCTGGGGACTCTCATGGATCTGACAGAGCTCTATCACTGTGATCTGGACTATCTGACTGGGAGACTGGATCAGAAGACCCATGATCTCCAGTTTATCCATGATCAGACTGGACTCAGTGAGAAGGCTATAGAGAAGCTCCAGAGAATAGCCTTCACTGACAGAGCCACTGGTAACTCTCAGGCTCTGTCATTCATGATTGAAGATCCAGACTTCTCATATCTCTTAGCACTCATGAGCCAGACAGCTCAGGGAGAGATCCCAGCCTTCTCAGTAGGTAACGCTTATATCCATACAGAGAAGAGAGCTGTGATCAAGTCAGAGACCAGAGCCACCTTCAGCCAGATATCAGATCATGTCAGAGAGAAGATGGAGACTGTGGACTCTGAGTATAGGTGGATCTATAACATAGCCTATGGACTTCACGCTGAGGGAAGGCTGACAGATGATCAGCTCTCTGAAGTAATAGCCCACTATGATCAGGGAGATTTTGACTTCACCCCCACTGGCTGGAGTATTAAAACTGAGGGATAGTCCCCAAAATACCAAAAGTGATACAATTTGAAGCTGAGACAGTCCTTCTGGGCTGTCTTTTCTTGTCTCATTTCTATCTCTACTCAGATTTGAACATACAGCCACAAAAGAGAAGCCCTGAGAGCGATTATCAGAGAGCCCTGACCTATATTTCTACCCTGAGCCACCTGATAAACGCTTCCAGAGCCACAAAAAAAGAGAGACCAGCTGGATCTGATCCCTCTTCCCTGATTTCATGTATTCATGTTTTCATGTCTTCTCCCAGTGTCTGTAGACTGTGGACTTGCTCAGCCCAGTCTCCCTGATACAGTCAGCCTTCTTCCCTTCAGGATGATCTTGTCTCCATCTTCTGACTGTCTCCCTCTTCAGTGGTCTCCCATTATTCTTGTATGGATCTTCTCCCAGCTCATCCCTCTCAAAGACTCTCAGCTTGTTCACCCTTGCTATATGGACTGATCTTGTCCTACCATTTCTCTTGTTCTTCTGGATCTGGATACCTGACAACTTTGATATATCCTCTATAGGGAAGGTACAGTATCTCTCATCATAGCACTCCAGAGCTGACTCCACATCTGTCTCAGTGAAGGACTCTTCTGGATATATGTCATTCATGAATGGGATCAGCTCCATAGCGTCTGATCTGAGCTCTTCCTCACTGATCCCAGACTTCACAGCATAGATAGCCAGACACATGATATTGAAGTATCTGTGATGGTATGTAGCCCCAGACCTGATCTGTCTCTTCCACCAGTCATACAGATCTCTTTTACAAGTCCAGTGACCTCTTGTCTGATCCTTGTTCATGACTCTCTTCTGATACCACTCAGGATACTTCTTCTGAGCCTGATCCAGCGTCATAGTGCTCTCTTTGTAGAGCTTGCTCTCATCTATCCTATACTCAGGGAGCACATAGTCACAGAGCTGACTCAGACTGAATGGATGGTTATTGACTCTGAAGGCTCTCACTCTGACTCCCTCTATCTTAGTCTTCCCACCTATCACCCTGAAGCCCTGATTGATCCCTTGATACTGGATCTTCTTGTCCTTGCTTGTATACTTATTCCACATCTTCTCAGTCAGAGCATACTTCAGACTCTTCAGCTGGATCTTGATATTAGGATACAGAGGGACTGGATCTTCAAACACATAGTACAGATGGACTCCATGACCTGACAGAGCTATATAGTTTGGGACTGGATACGCTTCAGCCCTGATAGCCCCACTCATGAAATTATTGAGAGTGCTGTCTGTCACTCCATCCAGATCAAAGATCAGAGCATACATCTTGTTAGCACTGGCTTGAAGGTTCTTCCTTCCAAAATATGTGACCCCATTCAGAATAGAGAAGTCAGCTTCCTGAAGCTCCCTCAGACTATCCTCAAAGGTATCATCAAACATGATCCTATAGTGACCCTTCTGAGTGTGAGAGTCCTTCCAGTAGCCCAGAGGATTGCTCTTCCTATTTCTGGTCTCCACCTCTTCACCCTCTCTCTGGATCAGCCCATCACCCAGACTGAAGATATCAGAGTACACTTCCATAGCTGTCACTTCTTCAGCTCCCCACTCTCTCAGGACTTCATCAAACATGATCCCAGCTCCCTTCATTCTCCCTGAGATCAGATCCAGATACCCCCAGACCCCTATCAGGGCACGTTATATTATCAATGATTTTTGACACCTTTTTGAGCCATTATAAGGGATAGCCTGAGCAAGTGTCAAGACTACCCCTTCTGAGCCACCTGAGAGCCCCTCAGAGCCCTTCTGATAGCTTCCTTGATAATTTGATCAGCCCACTTCTTCAGAGCTGTCTGAGAGCCTTCTGAACTCTTCCAGCCACTCTCTTACACACTTGATATCATCTTCAGTGGGCTCTCTCTTGAAGCCTTCCAGAGCTTCCTTGATCTCATCTTCCCACCACT
>OCTX012013167.1_pt1 | contig 12359 bp, 14 predicted proteins | sample 1539691 | NCBI WGS metagenome assembly OCTX01 (sample SAMN02144231, study PRJEB22623) | gut metagenome | biome: sheep rumen | host: Ovis aries | place: New Zealand
TCACCGGCTCGCCGATCTTTTTCAGATCCGCCAGCGCCCTCGTGTCTCCGTGAGCTTCTGCATAGTCCCAGACAAAGCGGTAGCTCATTGATTCGTTCAGCGCACCGTTCACGAACTGGCCCATGCCCACATAGGCGGCTACCTGCTCCGGGTGATCCGGCAGGAACAGGCAGGAGAGGATCGTGCCCCAGCTGTGTCCGACGAGATAGATCTTTTTCTTGCTGAACCGGCTGCACAGATATCCGACGACCTGGTTGAGATCTTCCGCGACCTGCTCCAGTGACATGGGCTGTTTCGCATTTTTGAGTCGGTAGCTTTTTCCCGCCATGCGCTGATCCCAGCAGACCAGGGTGAAGGCGTCCGCAAGATGGGCGGACTGTTTCGGCATGACCCAGCTGCGGTCGCACACGCCGGGTCCGCCGTGGACGAAGAGAACGACGGGGTTCGCCGGATCCGTTCCACGGATGTGGAGATTCTGCCTGTCGCCGTTGACGTCGATGTCAAGGACTTCATCGATCCGATAAGGCTGCATAATGGTTTCCTCCTGTATTTTTTCTTTTTCTGAAGTGTATCACAGCGCACGTTCCGGGGCAAAAAACGGAAGATTTCCGTTTTTGATGGTTTTCCTTGCCGCTGTCTCTTATAATAAAAAAGAGAAGCGGAACGCGCGGCGCGTTTTGCCTTGTAATTGGGAGGAAAGAATGAGCGAGAATCAAAACGAAGTCAAACTTTCGAAAAACCAGCGGAGACTGGAGACCCTGAGAAAAAAAGAAGAGGAGAGTGAAAGATTCCTCAGGAACATGATCTGGATCATGCTGATTCTGACGGTCATCTACGTGGTGGATGAGATCACCAGCAACATTAACCTGATGCGTCCCTACATGATCTTCGACCTGTTCAGGATCCCGAATGCGGACGCGGCGTCTGACGAGTACGCGACCGCGGTCAGCAAGATGGCGGTTACCTCGATCCCGACCTATCTTTTCATGATACTGATGCCGTTCTACAAATCTTTCTCCGATAAATACGGCAGAAAACTATTCCTGGTCATCAACACGATCGGCATGGGTCTGGGCATGCTGCTGTGCATGGTCGCACCGAACTATGTCTGGTACATCGTCGGCTCGGTCCTGTACGGATTTTTCACCCCGAACGACATGCAGGTCATCTATATCATGGAAGTCGCGCCGAAGGAACACAGGGCGGCCTACTGCAGCGTTACCAAGGGCATCGCGCTGCTGAGCGTGTCACTGATCGGCGTGCTGCGCAGCATCTTCTATGATCCCGCAGACGTCACCACCTGGCGCCGTGTCTTCCTGGTACCGGTCATCGGCGCGCTTGCTATCGGCGTGATGGCATATTTCTTCCTCAAGGAAACACCTGTGTTCCTGCGTCAGCGGATCGAGGACCTGGAGGCTGAGGAAGCCGGTGTCACAAAAGAAGAAAAGAAAGCAGACACACCCAAGACCGGAATCAGGGAATCTTTCAGATTCATGTTCCATGACAGCCAGATCCGTTCCCTGATCCTGATCCTTGTACTCTTCATGTGTGCGGTGGCGCTGACCGGCTACGCTGCGGAGACGATGCTTGCATATGGGCAGAGCGACGCGGATATGAACACCTTCTACATGGTAGAGCCTATCGTTTACGCGGTGTTCGCATTCTTCAGCGGTTTTCTGACAGACTGGCTCGGCAGGAAACGTTCAGGAATCCTGTTCGGAATCCTGGCGCTGGTCGGTGAAGTCGTCTTCGTCCTGGCGGCCGTGTTCGGTGCGGGTCCCATCGTGCTTGCCGTCGCCAATGGCCTGATGTACGGAGGACTCTGGTCCTTCTCCGATCTGCTCTACATCGTGGTACCGTCCGAATCGGTACCTACCGAGATGCGAGCCTCCGTTGTCGGGTTGCTGCAGTATACGGCATTGTCCAATATGGTGGTCACCATCATCATCGGTGTGCTGTATCAGTTCATTGGGTCCCGCAAGATCGGTCTGATCCAATTGGTCTTCTTTATCCCCTTCATGCTGCTGTCCATTCTGTATGTCCAGAAGCATCTGCGTGAGACGAAGGACGTGGATCTGAGCGAAGCAGGCAAAGAATCCGAAGCGGAAGTCTGATTCCGAAAAACGGAATATCAGGATCCGGACGCGTCAGACCACGGCGCCGGATCCTTTTTTATCCGGTTCTTTCAAATGGCATGAAAAACCAAGTTTTATAGAAGGCGCATAATGTATGGAAAACAGAGCATATCCGTATCTCCGCGAAAAGGGGTACGAAGACCGGATCATTGAACTGGATACGTCCAGCGCAACGGTTGCGCTGGCAGCACAGGCACTGGGATGCGAGGAGCAGGAGATTGCCAAGACGCTGGCTTTCTACGCTCCGGATCCGGTCCTGATCGTCGCCAGCGGTGACGCAAGAGTGGATAACCGGAAATTCCGGGATACTTTCGGTGTCAAGGCGAAGATGATCCCCCACGAGGAAGTGGAGGAGGCGGTGGGATTTCCGGGCGGCGGTGTCTGTCCCTTCGGTCAGAAGGAAGGGGTAAAAGTCTATCTGGACCGCTCGTTGAAAAAACTGAAAATCTGCTATCCCGCCTGTGGTGCACGGAACAACGCGATTCGTCTTACACTGGAAGAACTGGAAGTTCTTTCCGGTGCGTGCGGGTGGGTGGATGTGTCCAAGGATATGGAAGGAGAAGCGCAGGAGTCATGACGGCATATGATATGCTAGGAACATTGCGTTCCGCTTCCGACCTGGAGGAGGCAGTCCATCGGCTGGGGATTCTTCCGTTCTTCCGTAATGGGATCCCGGGTTATTCCGTTGAGGAACATGTACCCCGGGAACTGTGGTTTACAGATCAGCCGGGTCCATGGGAATGGAAGGGAGAGGTGATTCTGGACAAGAGTATCGCCTACGGCAAATTCTTCGAGCGGAAGGCTGCGTTTGTGGATGCGCGCTTGTTCCCGGATCTGGCTAACTACCGTCGGGACGGGTATGATTTCGACGCCCGTTATGACGACGGTCTTGCGAACCGGAAAGACAAGACGCTTTACGATCTGATCGTGGCAAACGAGCCGGTAGATACCCGTTCCTTGAAGAGAAAAGGGGATTACCGGAAAGGAGGCAGCACCGGATTCGATACGTCTATCGTCCGTTTACAGATGCAGGCCTATGTCCTGATCACGGACTTTGTGTATGCCGTCTCCAAAGGCGGCATGCCTTACGGATGGGGAATATCCCGGTATGCGACGCCGGAGCAGTGGTTTGGGCAACCGTTTACAGATGCGGTCTATGCCTGTTCTCCCCAGGAATCAAGACACAGACTGGAGTCGCATCTGATGGAATTGTTTCCGTCGGAACCGGGAGAGCGCCTGTCCCGTTTTCTGGGCTGACCGCTTTACTTCAGTGGGAAAATCATATAATCTTAAAGAGTGGGAAAACACGTAAAATATATGTTACGGAGGATATTATGGGTTATAAACTTGTTTTGGTCCGTCACGGTGAGAGTGTGTGGAACAAACTCAATCTTTTTACCGGCTGGACGGATGTCGATCTGTCTGAGACAGGTCATGAGGAAGCGAAAAAAGGCGGTCAGTTGCTGAAGGAAGACGGCTATCAGTTTGATATCTGCTACACATCCTATCTGAAGAGAGCAATCCATACCGCTAACCACATCCTGGAAGAACTGGATCAGGAATGGATCCCGGTCACCCGCAACTGGGAACTGAACGAGCGCCATTATGGTGCCCTTCAGGGCCTCAACAAGGCGGAGACCACAGAGAAATACGGCGCAGAGCAGGTGACGAAATGGAGACGTTCCTATGACGTTCAGCCGCCCGCACTTGAGCCGGATGATGAGCGCAATCCCGCCAACCAGGCGCCTTATAAGAATGTGGATCCCAAGGTCCTTCCGCTCACCGAGTGTCTGAAAGACTGTGTCGCACGTGTCGTACCGTTCTATGAAGCGGTGATCAAACCCGAAATGGCAGCCGGCAAGAAGGTCCTCATCGTAGCGCACGGCAACTCCCTGCGCTCTCTGGTGAAATATCTGGATGACATTTCCGATGACGAGATCGTCGGTCTGAACATCCCCACAGGCGTACCGCTCGTCTATGAACTGGATGACGAGTTCAAGCCCGTCAAGCACTATTACCTCGGCAATGCGGATGAGATCGCTGCCAAGGTGAACGCGGTCGCCAATCAGGCGAACGCCAAGAAAGGCTGATCATCAGCTGAATTCCGTGATTCTGAGGAGACGCTTTATGAAAGCGTCTCCTCTTTGCGTGACGAAAAAACGCTCCGCACCCGGAGGTGCAAAGCGTTTCGTTTTCGTGAGAATCAGTACTCGATGTGACTTAGTGCACGGTCCAGTGGTTTCCACAGAACCAGCCCGACGATGAAATTCGCTATACAGTGGATCAGGTCGAAGCTGAGTCCGGAAAGGAAATAAGCAAGGCCAGCCGCCCATTTGCCGACGGCAAAATAGGGAAGAGTACACAACGCTCCGAAGCACAGACCGAAGATCCCCAACAGTACTGCCCATGCCAGCGGCGGATCTTTCCGGCTGAGGAGCCGGGAAAGCAGCCACAGTATCGGCCAGACATACAGGTAGGGGACCCACCAGAGCGGATGGAATCCGTAGATCAGACCCTCCACCAGATCGAAGATGTAGATCGCGATGAGGGTATCCGCTCCGAAGTGGGCGGAAAAAAGGCATACCAGTAGTGAGACCGGTTCCACGTTCGGTATCGAAGATACCGCTTCCTTGGACACGATGATGATCGAGGCCATGGCTGCGATGAAACAGGCCCTTTTTGCAGTAAATGTACGCTTTTTTCCTAAAGGCTCAGAAGTCATATCCCACGGTGAAGACGAACTGGAAGCTGTCGCCGTCCTGGATCGGTGTCTCGCTGACGCCGGTCATCAGCATCTCACCGTTTCCGTCATTCAGACACCACCACTCCTCTTTAGTGCTGTCCGCTTCGACGCCGTCGACGCCGGTGATGAAGAAACCATAGGAACTGTCTTCTCCGGTAATGAAGTCCTTGACCGCGCCGTATAGGAATTCCTCATCGGTCTTGATCTCATGGACCTTTTCGCTGCCGTCAGCGAATACGACGGTCACGGTGATGGCTTTGGACCCCTTGGAAGTAGAGGGACGGGTGGAAAAGAAGAGTGCTACGGCACCGACAAGAAGAAGTGCCAGGACGCCAAGCAGGATCCTTGTTGTTCTGTTCATAAAAAAATCCTCCGTTATTCATGCCAAGCAGCAAGCACCGGAGGAGAGTTTGTTCCACAGCAAAAAAGAGTCATGACTGTGAGACGGGCACAGCGACTGATCTTCGCTTCCAGAAGGTCTTTCGACTGACGGCCTCAAGCGGACTGTCTCTCCTTCTCAGAACAGGATGTTCCAATGGATCAATGAGACAGGCCTCGGCCAAACACGGCGACTCGTTCGTGCAGGAATCACACCTGCTTCCCTGGCGCTGGAAACTGCATAGCAAATTAAGTTGTGCCTTTATCTTATCACAGAGGTAACCGCAAAAAAAGATTTTTACGAAAATGGGGAAAAAGATGTTGACAAACCAGTCAATTACCGTCATAATAATTTCTCGCGGACAGCGTTCCGCACCGTACAAATTCAGATAACAGACCATATACATCGTTGGAGGAAGCACAGTGAGGGATCACTATGTGCTGAACAAAATTGCGTATATGGTTTTTTGTTGTCCGAAAACCGCGGGGACGGTGCCGCGTAGAGTTCACCGGCCAGCGACACGCTGCGTCTGAAGACAGCGCGGGACGGCAACCGACCAGCCTGAAAGAGCATAGAAACGAATGAATGAACGAATGGAAAAGGAACGAAATAATATGACGAATACTTATGCAAAACGGTTTTGGCGCAGATATCTGAATCTTGTACGGCTTGGAAGGAGCAGTACTCCAGTCACGGATCCTTCCATCGATTTTCTTCTCAAAAAAGAAGCCGGTGAGTTCGACCCGATGTCGGATGAAGAGTACAATGAACTGCTGGAGAACACAGAGTCTGTTTACAGCATCTGGAGAGCGGGAAACTGTGAAGACGCAGGTGATATGCTGCTCAGCGCGATCCGCAACACCCGGATCAACGGCGCTGCGCTGACCTCGCTTGTCAAGATCCTTACCGAATGCTCCGAAAAGACGAATTACACAGAAGACGGAAAGGACGATCTGTTCGCGGATCATGCAGAAGCGGCCTCGGATTCCGAAGAACTGGCTGAGATCCGGGAAGAATTCATGCCCAAAAAGACCTTTGATTACCTGAACACCCGGATCCGCGGACAGGAAGAAGCCAAACGGGCAGCTTCCATGATCCTGTACAACTCCGCCTGCGGCGGCAGGTCCAACACGCTGTTCATCGGACCGACCGGATGCGGCAAAAGCGAGATCTGGAGACATCTTTCCAAAGCCTATCCCGATATGATCCGCATCGCTGATGCTTCCAGACTCACAGCGGACGGATGGAAAGGAAGCTTCCATGTGGAAGACATCTTCGAAGGGCTGGAGATGTCCGATATCCACAAGCACGGACTCATCGTCGTTCTGGACGAAGCGGACAAAGTGTTCTGCGAGCCGATCGTCGGTTCCAGCGGCACGGATTTTTCCGCTCTGCTTCAGGGACAGCTGCTGAAGATGTTCGACGGAGACACCGTATCCTTCGAAGGCAGGGACGGATCGATCCGTGGCGGGAAGACCATCGACTGTTCCCACGTTTCCTTCGTCCTCCTCGGCGCTTTCGAAAGAACGATCCGGAAGCGCAGCAGTACAAGAACAGCAAGAAGCATCGGATTCCTCGGCGAGACGTCGCCGGAATCACAGCCTGACAGCACGGATCCCCGCGACGTCACAGGCAGGGATCTGATGAACTCCGGCATGCGCAGGGAACTCCTTGGCCGGATCAGCAGGACCGTCTATCTGGATCCGCTGACGGAACAGGATTATGAAGCGATCCTGAAGCAGTCGATCCTTCCTGACCTGATGCAGGTCTACGGATATGAGATTCGTATCGGTGATAATACGGTGAGCGAATACGCACATCTGGCGTATGAATCCGGACTCGGCGTCCGGCATATGCGGTCTTTGGTACTAAACGCCATCGACGACATGATCTTTGAATCTCCCTTTGAACAATCCTACAGTATCTGAGTATTTCTTCTGAAAGGAAACAGCAATATGCAATTGTTCTCTGTCGAATCCAACAGCGCAGGCTCCTTTATCAGGTTTGGCTCTCTGCGGAACTTCCGGACACAGACTGGTCCGGAAGGGATGGAAGATCTTCTCGCTGGGCTTGCCGCAACAACAAAACAGCACGCCCCATCCCAGATGGCTGCCTGGGAGGATTCCCTGTCAGATCTGGCATTCCTGCTTACAGATCCCGAAGGATATGCCTCTGCCACGGAGGCGCGGATCTCCGGCATTTCCGCTGATCTGAAAGCACATGCTGACGCACTGCGCCTGGATCTCAGCCAGCTGCTGGCCGATGTGGACGCCATCGATTCCTATGTCGGCATTTCCGGTAAGTTAATGACACCGGAAGAACTGATCCGTCAGAAGGAACTTTGCTGCAGCGTCCGGGAGCGGACAAAAGAACTGGAATACCGCATGTTCGGAAAAGGAGAAGACGGCGATACGTTCGGCATTCTGGAAGACCGGATCGCACAGTCTGCGGAAGTGTTCCTCAAGGACCTGAAGAGATGGCGCCGCCGCCAGATGGAACGGGAATCCGTCTTTCCTGATGACACCGAAGTACTGCTGGAATACCCGCTCGGACCGGTCGTCACGGTGCCTTCCAGGGTCGATGTGATTCTCCGGCGCGGGGACAGGATGGCAGTGATCGAGCAGAAACAATGGACGGAAAGTTTTGCCACAGACAAACGTCCGGATGAGCAGGCAGAAGGATACGTTGCCCGGTTGAAGCAGGAAGAGGGGATGGAGAAAACAGTCGTCCGCGGATTCGCTTATCTGCACAATCAGATTTTCTACAATGGGAATCTGTATCAGGGCAGGAGTTTAGACAAGGAAAAATCTTATCTCTATACGCGCCATTTCTGCTGCACCATGTATCGCGAACTTGCGATGTTTCTCTGCGGTGAGGAACAAACTGCTGAACGATAACACAAAAAAGAAAACCCGGAAGGATCCGGGCAAGTGATACATAAAGCGGCGTCTCGCCGGGCATCAACCCGGAGAGACACCGCATTTTGTTTTATCAGCAGGAAGAGATTCAGGTTCCGAGTTCGAAGAAATCCAGAATGGTTTTGATGGCTTCGTCCATCTTCCGGGGATCCATGAACCGGTGATCGGCGCCCTCTACCGTGAAGAGCATCATTTCATTCCGGTCGGCGAAACGAAAAACGGCATCTATATCGACGATCTCATCCTTCGTTCCCTGAATGATGATGACAGATTCAGAATAAGGCGTGAAGTCGAACTGAATGAGATCGTTTTCCGCAAGGGAAGTCAGAAAAGCCTGGTCGATCTGGACCTTGCGGTCGAAACCGACGGAAGCGGCACGGCCTTTCCGAAGCTGCTGACGGTTCTCTTCGGTCATGATATTTTTCAGCATCGCCTCATGCATATTGACGGCAGGGCAGCGCAGTGCGCTCCGGAGGAACCGGTTTCCGTGCAGATGAATGTGGCGCAGGAATAGATAACCGCCGAAACTGGTGGCGTAGACAAACAGTTCCTTCGCACCGAGTTCTGTAGATACATAGTCCGTCACTGCGCTGATGTACCGATCGCAGTCTTCCAGAGAGAGGACGCGTCTAACATCGTCACCATGGCAGGGAAGATTGAAAGTCAGAATGCCGATATCTTTGTATTTGGAGAGGACGAGTTCGGCGAAGCGGGCAGCTGCCCGGTTGTCCAGATGTCCGCCGAATCCGTGAATGTACAGGATAACGCGGGACATCGTCCTTGCGCCGTCCGAGTATAGTTTGCAGTGGATACTGGCTTCCTTCGTGTTCACATGAAACTGTTTTTCCATAGCACGACTCCCGTTCAATCTGACTGTTCCGGCACATCCAGGCCAAACATCGGGAAGATGCCGATCACTTCCGTCTGCCTGATATCAGGCAGATGCGCCTGCAGCACGTTGCTCGGGAAGATCGGATGGATCATCTGCCCATTCCACAGCGCGCTCTTGACAATTCGCTCATAATCATCCGGAAACGGGGGCATCGGTCGGACAGGTGGCATCAGGTATTGGAAGTCATTCAGGTCCAGGCACATGGCGTTGAAATCCAGTTCTTTTTCCACGCAGAGGACGACCGTATTCAGAGAAGCCAGATGCTCCCACATGGACTTCAGTGCGTGCCGGTGGCTGCGAATGAAACGAACAAAAGTCGCATAATTCGGGAAATCATAGATGCCTTCTTCACCCTGCTCCAGAAATGCAAAGACCAGACCTGGAAGATTTGTCCCGTTGACGTGGTTATAGCTATTGAGCAGGAAGTCATATAGCTCAGGCAATCCGGGAATAATGGCGGCGTAGTCGCTGTATTCAAAAGAGGGCTGATATGTGCCGTATTGCAGGAGCGCGGTGATGACATCCAATTTCTGTACAGTCCAGAAACGTACTTTCATTGTGTTTTTACCCCATTCCCGGATGGGATGGCGTGTTCCTTTCATTGATTCTCAGATTCTCAGCAGACCGTCATTGCGGAGCTGTGCCGCGGTGGCTGCGTAAAGCGCCGCTCTGCATCCGTTCTTCTTTTCCGCCGGACAACGAAAAGCGAATGTGTGTTTTGCGGTGGTACCGAGGATCTCGGTGATCCCGGCGTAGGAAAAACCGGAGATGTCACCCGAGGCGATGTACGGGGCGGCAGCGGTCTCGAAAGAGGCTCGGATCTGCTCCGGCTCGACGGAGAGCGGAAGCGGAATGGTGACGGAGACAGGAACTTCCTTCGGCAGCGCGGCGATCTCGGAGATGTTCCGGTTGCATACGGTGAGGATCCGTCCGTCCGCCAGCGCGCGGATCTTGGTGCAGCGGATGTCAAATTCCGTGACGACGCCCTCGAACGAACCGTACTGGACCACATCTCCGACGGCGAAGAACCGGTCTGTAAGCATACGCATGCCCATGACGATATCCTTAAGAAAGTCCTGAACCGCCAGAGCGATGAATGCGCTGACCAGTCCGACGCCTGCAAGCAGGGACGTGACGTCGATGCCGTTGATCTGCAGGACGGAGAAAAACGCGGCGGCAACGATCAGAACGCGGAACGCGCCGTAGGCCGCCTGAACGGCGGTTCCTTTCTCCCCGCGAGCAAGGCCGAATTTGGTGCGATAGCCGCTGTAGAGTTTGTCCATCCCATGAAGAACCAGGATGGCGACCAGGATCACAAGAGAACTGGCAAACAGATTGGATTGGCTCAGCTGGCTCAGCTGATTCAGAATTTCAGGCATGGGAAACGTTCCTCCGGGATACTTTTTTCGTGGAAATTATATCATATGGTTTTTGCGGTATGGTATAATTCTTCTGTTGTTTAATAATACTGATCTTGGTTTTGGGAGGAAATTGGTTTATGCCCGGTACGATTTCACGCGGCGTTCGCGCGCCGATCATTCGCGAAGGTGACGATATCGTAGAGATCGTTGTTAATAGTGTTTTAAAGGCAGCGGAAGAGGACGGGTTCACCCTTCAGGACCGCGATGTCATCGCGGTGACTGAAGCAGTCGTTGCCAGAGCTGCAGGCAACTACTGTTCTATCGAAGACATCGGGGAAGATGTCCGGAACAAGCTGGGCGGCGGTACCGTCGGCGTCGTGTTTCCGATTTTTTCCCGCAACCGTTTCGCGATCTGCCTCCGCGGTATTGCCCGCGGCGCAGACAAGGTCGTGATTCAGATGGGCTTTCCCTCCGATGAGGTTGGCAATCATCTGGTCACTGACGATATGGTGGATGACAGCGGCGTAGATCCTTATAAGGATGTCCTGACCGTTGAAGATTTCCGCCGGCTTTTCGGATATGTGAAGCATCCTTTCACCGGCGTGGACTATATCGACTATTATCAGAAACTTGTTGAGGAAGAAGGCGCTGAGGTGGAGATCATCCTGGCGAACCGTCCGGAAACGATCCTCAATTATACGAAGAACGTCATCTGCTGCGACACGCATACCAGAGAGCGCACCAGAAGCCGCATCCAGAAGGCTGGCGGTGAGATCGTCCTGACCCTCTGTGACATCATGAACGAGCCGGTCAACGGAAGCGGGTACAACCCGGATTACGGTCTGCTGGGGACCAATAAGGCAACAGAACGCACCGTAAAACTGTTCCCGAACAATGCGAAGGAAGTTTCCGAACAGATCGCCGCGAAACTGTACGAGAAGACCGGTGCCAAGGTGGAAGCCATGGTCTACGGCGACGGCGCTTTCAAGGATCCGGTCGGCAAGATCTGGGAACTGGCGGACCCTGTCGTGAGTCCCGGCTATACGGAAGGCCTCATAGGCGTGCCGAACGAGCTCAAACTGAAATACCTCGCAGACAATGATTTCTCCGACCTGTCCGGAGAGGAACTGGCAAGCGCGATCCGCAACGCCATCGCCACCAAGGACGCAGACCTGAAGGGCAACATGGCATCCGAGGGCACGACGCCCCGCCGCCTGACAGACCTGATCGGCAGTCTCTGCGATCTGACCAGCGGCAGCGGCGACAAGGGTACCCCCATCGTCGTGGTTCAGAACTACTTCACGAATTATTCCAAATAAGACAGAATACCGGAGGCTGCCCTGTGAAGGGGCAGCCTTCTTTGAGGACACAGGATGGAAAAGAAGGAAAAACCGCACAAGATCCAGCCACCGGCTGACTGTGAGAACTGCCAGTATTTCGACTATGACGAAGAGTACGATGAGTACGTATGTACGATATCCATGGACGAGGATGATGCTCTGCGGATCATGGAACATGGCGCACGTGTCTGTCCGTATTATCGTTATTATGACGAATACACTATGGTGCGGAAGCAGAACTGATCCGCAATGTAACCGTTCTGTTCTTGCCTGAACTGCTAGTGTCCGTTATGATTGGCACGGAGCGAACAGGAAAGGAGGAACCTGTATGGAAAAGATGGTCCCTTACGGGAAATTGTCCAAAAGGAAAAGACGGGAGATGGACCGAAAACGCCGCCGAACGTGGAACGGACTCAACCCGGTTACCCGGAGCCCCGAAAACCCGAAAGCCTATAACAGAAGAAAAGCGCGCAGCCTGGAAGACGATCCGGATGCGCGCTTTTTTGTTTGATTTCAGTTCATGCGGACGGCTGATCCTGCCACAGAGCAGTCAGCGCAGGACGGATATAATGATCTGCCCAGCGGCGCTGT
>OCTX012161099.1_pt1 | contig 12358 bp, 9 predicted proteins | sample 1539691 | NCBI WGS metagenome assembly OCTX01 (sample SAMN02144231, study PRJEB22623) | gut metagenome | biome: sheep rumen | host: Ovis aries | place: New Zealand
GATCGTCTGGTGGTGGAGGCTAAAGGTATCTACTCGGTGGAGAACTACCTGACGACACGCCGACTGATGTACTGGCAGGTATATCTGCACAAGACCACCGTAGGTTACGAGAAGGTGCTGGTCAACGCTTTAAAGAGAGCCAAGGAACTGGCACAGAAGGGTTACGAAGTGTTTGCCTCTCCTGCCCTCGCCTACTTCCTGCAGAACGACATCGATGCCGAATGGTTTGCCACGCACGACGATGCGCTCAGCAACTATGCCGAGTTGGACGACTCCGACATCTGGAGCGCCCTGAAGGTGTGGCGCCACCACGACGACAAGATACTGGCTACGCTGGCCACCGACCTGGTAGACCGCCGACTGTTCAAGGTGGAGGTGACGGAAGAGCCACCCACCGAGGAGCATCTGGCCGAGATACGCCAGCAGATAGCTGACGCGATGGGCATCAGTCTGGCGGACACCAGTCACCTGATGTCGCTCACGGAAATAGGAAAAGACATGTACAACCCGGAGGATGACAGCATCGGAATCCTGTACAAAGACGGTACTGTAAAAGACATTTCCGAGGCCTCGGAAATTCTCAATGTACAGCTACTTTCAAAAAAAATACGCAAATATTACCTCTGTTATCAACGAGTTTGAGAATTTTTTTGTAACTTTGCAGCGTTTATTAAAACTTGATACATACTATGGAGTTTACAGCCAAGCAAATTGCCGACATGATTAACGGCCGTGTTGAGGGCAATCCTGACGCTAAAATCAACACCTTTGCCAAGATTGAAGAAGGTCGGGAAGGAGCTATCTCTTTCCTTTCCAATCCGAAATACACCCCTTATATTTACGAAACCCTTTCGAGCGTAGTGCTCATCAACGAGGATGTGGAACTGACACAGCCCGTCAACTGCACACTCATCCGCGTGAAGAATGCCTATGAGAGTGTGGCCAAGTTGCTGCAGTTGTATGCCTCGATGATGCCGCAGAAGACGGGCGTCGACCCGCTGGCATTCGTGTCAAAGACTGCTAAGATTGGGGAAAACGTATATATCGCACCATTTGCCTACGTTGGTGACAACGTAACCATCGGCGACGGCTCACGCATCTTCCCCCATGTCACCATCTATGACGGTTGTAAGATTGGTAAGAATGTAACTATTCATGCAGGCAGCGTCATCGGTGCCGACGGTTTCGGCTTTGCGCCCAACCAGGAGGGCTATGACAAGATTCCGCAGATTGGCATCGTGGTTATAGAAGACAATGTGGAGATTGGTGCCAACACCTGTGTGGACCGCTCTACCATGGGACAGACGATTATCCACAAGGGTGTGAAGCTGGACAACCTCATCCAGGTAGCCCACAACTGCGAAATCGGTGAGAACACTGTGATGTCTGCACAGGTAGGCATGGCAGGAAGTACCAAGATTGGTGCGTGGTGTATGGTGGGAGGCCAGGCAGGTTTCTCCGGACACATCAAGATTGCCGACAAGACTTTTGTAGGTGCACAGAGTGGAGTCATCAGCAATACCAAGGGCAATGGCGAGCAGTTGATTGGTGCTCCTGCCATCGACCCGAAGATTTTCTTCAAAGCTCAGGCTGTCATGAAGCGCCTGCCCGACATGTACAAAGAGCTAGGCATGCTGCGCAAGGAAATAGAAGAACTCAAGAAATCAAAATAAGATACTATGAAACAGAAAACACTCAAAGGCAGTTTCTCCCTCTTCGGTAAGGGATTGCACACAGGTTTGAACCTGACAGTAACGTTCAACCCTGCCCCAGAGAACACTGGTTATAAGATACAGCGCATAGACCTGGAAGGTGAGCCTATCATTGACGGTATTGCCGAGAATGTCATTGACACTCAGCGCGGTACCGTACTGGCTAAGGGTGACGCCCGCGTGTCGACAGTAGAACACGGTCTGGCTGCCCTGTACGCCTTGGGCATCGACAACTGTCTGATTCAGGTCAACGGACCGGAGTTCCCCATTCTGGACGGTTCTGCCATCCAGTATGTGGAGAAAATCAGAGAGGTGGGCATGGAGGAGCAGAACGCTCCCAAGGATTGGTATATCATCCGCAAGAAGATTGAGGTGAAAGACGAGAAGACCGGTTCGTGCATCACTATCCTGCCCGATGACGAGTTCTCTATCACCGCCATGTGCTCCTTTGACTCAAAGATTATCAATTCGCAGTTTGCTACCGTCAACAAGGTAGAGGACTTCCCTGCAGAGATAGCTCCCGCACGTACCTTTGTCTTTGTACGCGACATCGAACCGCTGTTGCAGGCTAACCTCATCAAGGGTGGCGACCTGGACAACGCTATCGTCATCTACGAGCGCCAGACAACACAGGAGCGCCTCGACATGCTGGCAGACATGCTGGGTGTGGAGCATCGCAATGCTACCGAGCTGGGCTACATACAACACAAGCCGTTGGTATGGGAGAACGAATGTACTCGCCACAAGTTGCTGGACGTCATCGGCGATATGGCGCTGATCGGCAAGCCCATCAAGGGTCGCATCATCGCAACACGTCCCGGACATACCATCAATAACAAGTTTGCACGTCAGATGCGCCGTGAGATTCGCAAGCACGAGATTCAGGCACCATTCTACGATCCCAACGAGGAGCCGGTAATGGATGTCAACCGCATCCGTGAACTGCTGCCCCACCGCTATCCCATGCAGTTGGTCGACAAGGTTATCTCGCTGGGTGCCAACACCATTGTGGGTATTAAGAACGTTACCTCCAACGAGCCGTTCTTCCAGGGACACTTCCCCGAAGAGCCCGTCATGCCAGGTGTTCTGCAGATTGAGGCGATGGCACAGTGTGGAGGTCTCTTGGTGCTGAACACGCTGGAGGATCCCGCAAGCTGGTCTACCTACTTCATGAAGATTGACGACGTGAAATTCCGTCAGAAGGTTGTTCCTGGTGACACCCTCATCTTCAAGGTCGACCTGCTGGCACCTGTACGCCACGGCATCTCTTCGATGAAAGGTTACATCTTTGTCGGCGACCATGTTGTTGCCGAGGCAACCTTCACCGCACAAATCGTCAAGAACAAGTAAAAAAAGACTCTAAATCACATATATATATAATATTGTACGCGCATGAACCAGATACATCCATTGGCCGTAGTAGACCCTGAGGCAAAGCTTGGTGACAATAACGTCATTGGCCCCTTTTGTGTCATCGACAAGAATGTCGTCATTGGTGACAACAATAAGTTTCTGAACAATGTGACCATCCACTTTGGTGCCCGCATTGGTAATAACAACGAATTCTTCCCCGGTGCCAGCATTTCTACCAAACCCCAGGACTTGAAGTTCCAGGGTGAAGAGACTACCTGCGAGATTGGCAACAACAACAGCATTCGCGAGAATGTAACCATCAGTCGCGGTACAGCATCAAGAGGCAAGACTGTCGTAGGCAATGGCAACCTGCTCATGGAGAACATGCACATCGGTCACGACTGCGTGATAGGTAATGGTTGCATCATCGGCAATTCGACAAAGTTTGCCGGAGAGGTGGAGGTTGACGACAATGCCATCATCTCTGCCTGCTGCCTGTTCCACCAGTTCCTGCACATCGGAGGCTATATAATGTTCCAGGGCGGCAGCCGTACTTCACAGGACATTCCTCCCTATGTTATTGCCGGCAAAGAACCTATCCGCTATGCGGGTGTCAACCTGATTGGTCTGCGCCGCAGAGGTTTCTCTAACGAGACCATCGACGCCATCCACGATGCATATCGCATCATCTACTCCAAAGGTATCATGAAGGACGGCGTTGCCGAGGCACGTGCGAAATATCCTGATTCCAAGGAGGTTGACTATATCTGTTCGTTCATCGAGAACTCTAAGCGTGGAGTGATACGATAAAGCGAGCAAAGAAGCCAGAAAAAATGAGGAGGAAATGGTGGTGAAGACGCTCGTTGTTGTTACGGGACCTACGGCAGTAGGCAAGACAGCGCTGACGATGGAGTTGGCACAACACTATGGTGTACCTATCATGAATGCAGACTCCAGGCAGATCTACCGCGAACTGAAAATCGGGACGGCAGCACCTACCGATGAACAATTACGGCTAGTTCCCCACCTCTTTGTTGGTTCCAAAAGCATCGACGACTATTACAACGCCTCCATGTACGAACAGGAGGTGTTGTCGTACATAAAAGAGTCGTCATCGCCCATCCACCTACTGTCGGGTGGAAGCATGATGTACATTGATGCGGTATGCAATGGCATTGACGACATTCCCACCGTTCGCGACGACATCCGCGAGGAGATGAAGCGACGCTATCAGGAAGAAGGACTGGAGGCGCTCTGTGAAGAACTACGCCAGTTGGATCCGGAGCATTACGCTATCGTGGACCGCCAAAACTACCGTCGCGTCATTCATGCACTGGAAATCTGTCACCAGACAGGAAAGACTTACACGTCGTTCCGCACACAACAGAAGAAGGAGCGCCCCTTCCGCATCGTCAAGATTGGACTGAACAGAGAGCGTGAGGAACTCTACAACCGCATCAATCAGCGTGTGGACCAGATGATGAAAGACGGACTACTGGAAGAGGCAAAGGGTCTCATTAACAAACGGAGCGTAAACGCCTTGAACACAGTGGGATATAAAGAGCTCTTCGACTATTTTGACGGGTGCTGGTCGCTGGAAGAAGCGGTAGAGCGCATCAAAGGGGATACGCGTCGCTATGCTCGCAAACAACTGACGTGGTACAAGCGTGATGAGGACATGCACTGGTTCCACCCAAACGATAAACAACAATTATTGAACTATCTGAAGCACTATGAATAAATACTTTGAAAGATGTTGGAATGGCATCAAGAACTTTTGGCCTTGGTATAAGCATCTTTATGCTGGTCGCAAATGGTATAGCAAGTTGGGGATTGGCTTTCTGACTTTTGTCGTTGCCTTCCTGCTCTACCTGGTGATGGTAGACATCAACTTCCTGTGGCTCTTCGGACGCTCGCCCGGCATGAATGCTATCATGAATCCGAAGACCGTACAAGCATCTGAGTTATATAGTGCAGATGGTGTTCTCATTGGAAAGTATTTCAGCGAGAACCGTACTCCTGTAGCCTACGAAGACATCAACCCCGTATTCTGGCAGGCACTGGTAGACACGGAAGACGAGCGCTTCTATCATCATTTCGGTGTCGACTTCCAAGGTGTCTTTGCTGCCTTCAAGGACTACGTCATTCACCACGAGGCCCGTGGAGCATCGACCATCACCCAACAGCTGGTAAAGAACATGTTCCGTGTACGTACAGAGTATTCTACGGGACTGTTGGGCTATATCCCCGGTGTCAAGATGCTCATCATGAAGAGCAAGGAGTGGATAACAGCCGTCAAAATCGAGCTTTTCTTTAACAAGCAGGAAATCCTCACGATGTATGCGAACACCGTCGACTTTGGTTCTAACGCTTTCGGCATCAAGACTGCTGCCAAGACGTATTTCGGTACGACGCCCAAGAACCTCACCGCAGACCAGGCCGCTGTTCTCGTGGGACTGCTGAAGGCTACGACCTACTATAATCCGCGCATCAATCCGAAGAACTCCATGAACCGTCGCAATGTGGTGCTCAACAATATGCTGAACCACAAACACCTGACACAGGAAGCCTACGACACGCTGAAGGTAAAGTCGGTCAAGTTGGACTTTAGCGTAGAAAACAACTACGACGGTCAGGCACTCTACTTCCGAGAGGCCGTCAAGAACCACATGCAGAAGTGGTGCAACGAGAATGGATACGACCTGTACAGGGACGGTCTGAAGATCTATACCACCATCGACACACGCATGCAGAAGTATGCCGAGGAAGCTGCTGTCAAGCAGATGAAACAGGTGCAAAGAACCTTCAATGCCCACTGGGGCTCCACCAATCCCTGGCAGGACGAGCACCATGTGGAGATTCCTCATTTCATCGAAGACTTGGCCAAGAAGACGTCGTACTATAAGATGCTGGCACAGAAGTATGACAACAACCAGGACAGCATCAACTACTATCTGAACCTGCCGCACAAGGTGAAGCTCTTTGACTATGAACAGGGCACCATAGAGAAAGAGATGTCGACGCTGGACTCCATCCGCTATATGGAACACTTCATGCATTGCGGATTCATCGCCATGGAACCTCAGACGGGACATGTAAAGGCATGGGTGGGCGACATCGACTTCAAGACGTGGAAGTATGACAAGGTGACAGCGATGCGCCAGCCAGGCTCTACGTTCAAGCTCTTCGTTTATGCAGAGGCCATGAACCAAGGTATCACACCTTGCGACACCCGCAAAGACGAATACTTCGCAATGAAGGTTTATGACGCCAAGGAAAAGAAGGAAGTTACATGGGCTCCGACAAATGCCGACGGTCGTTTCTCGGGTGTGAACATCACCCTGAAGCAGGCCTTTGCCATGAGTATCAACTCGGTGGCTGTACGCCTGGGACAGGAGTGCGGCATCGACCGTATTGCCAAGACAGCCTACGCAATGGGTATCAAGAGCCACCTCGACCCCACCCCTTCGCTGGCACTGGGTTCCAGTGACGTAACGCTGGAAGAACTGGTCAACGCCTACTGTACGCCGTGCAACGACGGTGTACACCGCAAACCGGTCCTTGTCACCCGCATCCTGGACCGCGACGGCAACGAGATATATGTTGCCCCCTCTGACGACGAACAGGCACTCTCACGGAAGTCTGCCTTTATGGTTCAGCAGTTGCTGATGGGTGGCATGAGCGGTACCTCTTCACGCCTGCGCGGCTTTGTGGGCTATGACACAGATACCGACTTCGGTGGAAAGACCGGTACGTCGAACAACCATTCTGATGCCTGGTTTATTGCCACTACCCCCAAACTGGTTTGTGGTGCCTGGGTGGGCGGTGAATATCGCTGCATCCACTTCCGTACCGGCGAACTGGGACAGGGCAACCGTACCGCACTTCCCATCTGTGGATATTTCCTGCAGAACGTACTGAAAGACAGCAACTTCAAACAATATCACGCCAAGTTCGGCAAGTATGAAGGTCTGTCGCCCAACGACTATGGCTGCGGTGGCTACTTCAAAGCTCCATCAGACTCCGACTCGCTGGCAGTAGACAGTCTTGCCCAGGATGGCGAGCGCACAGTTGAGGTCATTGACGAGATGGGCAATATCGTCAGCAAGCCCGTAGATCACAATGCCAACCAACAGGCACTGCCCGACAACAAACCTGCAGCAGAAGAACCCAAAGAAGAGTAGCGCAGGACTCCAGAGCAGTACTAATATTCTTTAATTACCGCATTTTTTTGATGTTTTATTTTGTTATGTCAAATATAAGTTGTAATTTTACACCCAAATTTGACTTACAACTTAAAACATCAAAGAAATGAAGAGCTTAAAAGCAACATTTTGTCTTGTAGGCATTGCAGCAGCAATGTTTACAGCATGTACTTCTGCTCCCGAGCAGACGCTGACCGTGTCAGGACTCGATCCTGCCAAGTTTGACACCCTCATCAACGAGAAGCCCGTCAAGCTGTACACGTTGAAGAACCAGAACGGCATGGAGGTATGTATCACCAACTATGGTGCCCGTATCGTGTCGCTTGTAGTGCCTGACAAGGATGGCAAGCCCACCGATGTTGTTCTTGGTTTCGACAACATCGCACAGTACACCGACACGCTGAATTCTCCTTCCGACTACGGTTCAAGTGTAGGCCGCTATGCCAACCGTATCAAGAATGGTCAGTTCCAGTTGGGCGACTCTGTCTATCAGCTGAAGCAGAACGACGGTCCTAACTGCCTCCACGGAGGTGGCACTACAGGTTGGATGAACCAGGTGTATGATGCTGAGCAGATTGGCGACTCTATCCTGAAGCTGACCATTGTTGCCCAGGATGGCGAGAACGGTTTCCCCGGTACTGTTACCGCTACTACCACCTACACGGTTACTGCCGACAACACGCTTGACATGGTTTGGGAGGCAACAACCGACAAGGAGACCATCATCAACCAGACCAACCACAACTACTACAACCTGAGTGGCGATTTCACCAAGGCTGCCTACGACCAGGTGCTGTATGTCAATGCCGACAAGTTTACGGCTTCTGACAAGTTGTACATTCCCACTGGCGAGATTCGCGACGTAGAGGGTACCGCTATGGATTTCCGTACTCCCCACGCTATTGGCGACTCTATCAACTCTTCATACGACCAGGTACAGAACGCAACAGGTTACGACCACAACTACTGTCTGAACACCGCTGGTGACGACACTCAGGTATGTGCCTCATTGTATTCTCCCAAGACCGGTATCCTGATGGAGATGCGCACCAACGAGCCTGGCGTACAGGTTTACTCGGGCAACTTCCAGGGTGTTGGCAAAGATGCTGACATCATCCGCAAGCATGGTGTAAAGTATCCTAAGCACGTCAGCGTATGTCTGGAGAGCCAGAAATACCCCGACAGCCCCAACCATCCTGAATGGGCAAGTCCCGTACTGAAGCCCGGCGAGAAGTACTACAGCCATGCTTCTTACACCTTCTCTATTTTTAATGAATAAACTCATTTAATAACTATATCAAAACCCTTATGAATAGAATTTTCGAGGCACTTAGCAACAATGGCTTTGCTACTGCCGACTATCTTGTCTTTATCGTTTACATCATCATTCTTGTGGGTATGGGACTGTTCCTGTCTCGCAGCAAGAAGGGTGAAGAGAAATCATCTACCGACTACTTCCTGGCAGGTAACACCCTGACATGGTGGGCTGTGGGTGCATCACTTATCGCTGCCAACATCTCTGCCGAACAGTTCATCGGTATGTCCGGTTCAGCCTTCGCATCGGGTATTGCACAGGCTGCCTACGAGTTGATGGCCGCTGCCACCCTGCTGGTAGTAGGTAAGTTCCTGCTGCCGCTGATGATTGAGAAGAAGATTTTCACCATCCCTCAGTTCCTGCGCGAGCGTTATAACTGGGGTGTAGGTTTCGCCTTCTCTCTGCTGTGGCTGTTCCTCTATGTCTTCGTCAACCTGACATCAGTAGCTTGGCTGGGCGCTCTGGCTATCCAGCAGATTCTGGGTCTGCCTACCGACATGACGATCAACCTGGCAGGTATGGAGATAGACCAGGTCCGCATGTGCATCATCCTCGCCCTGTTCCTCATCGCCGGTATCTACTCTATCTACGGTGGTCTGGCCTCTGTAGCCTGGACTGACGTGATGCAGGTTACCTTCCTCGTTGGTGGCGGTCTGATTACTGCCTATGCTGCGCTGTCGGTTATCGGCGACGAGATGGGCTTAGGAGGAGCCTGGGACGCACTGACCCATATCAAGGACTATCTGGCATCCATTGATGGCGATAAGCACTTCAACCTCGTTGTGACCCGTAACGAGACGCTCTATCCCGTCATCAATGGTGTTGTTGACAATGCCGGCAACATCGTACAGAAGGAAGACCCCTTCTTCACCAATCCTGGTATCGTACTGATTTTCGGTGCTTTGTGGCTGACCAACCTGGGCTACTGGGGCTTCAACCAGTACATCATCCAGAAGGGTCTGGCTGCCAAGTCTCTGGAAGAGGCTAAGAAGGGTATGGTATTCGCTGCCTTCCTGAAGATTCTCATTCCGTTCATCGTTTGTATCCCTGGTGTCTGCGCTTTCTATATTATGACTGCTCCTGAGTGCGATGGTCTCCGCGAGACGCTGGCAGGTTCTATCACACGTTCTGACGATGCATATCCTTTCCTGATTCGTAACTTCACACCTACCGTTGTCAAGGGTCTGAGCTTTGCTGCGCTGGCTGCCGCTGTTATTTCTTCACTGGCATCTATGTTCAACTCTACCTCTACCCTCTTCACGATGGATATCTACAAGCAGTTCATCAACAAGAACGCTTCTGAGAAGCGCCTGGTGAACGTTGGTCGTCTGACTTCTGTTAGCGCCCTGATCATCGCCCTCATCGCTGTATACCCGCTGATGGGTGGTATCGACCAGGCATTCCAGTTCATCCAGGAGTACTCTGCATTCGTTTATCCCGGTGTGGTTGTCATCTTCGGTCTCGGACTGTTGTGGAAGCGTGCCAGCGGTACTGCTGCTGTAGTTTGCGCCATCGGCACCTTTGCCTTCTCTATCATCTATAAGTTCGCCTTCCCCGAGATGCCATTCCTCGTTCGTTCAGGTATCGTGTTCATCACACTGGTTATCCTGTTCATATGGATCTCGCTGAAGAGCAGCAAGGCTGTTCCTGCCGACGAGCTTGACGAGCACACCGTCAAGACCCAGCTGCGCTGGAGCACCATCATGTTCTGCACAGCAGCCATCTCGTTTGTCCTGTTCATTGGTGGTTTCTTCAACGAGACCATGCACGTTCACGGCTTCGAGGGTGCTATGATCTTCTTCGCAGCTATCACAGCTACCATCGGTATCTATCTGCGCTCTAACGCACTGGATAAAGTACAGGATCCCAAGCTGGTGCCTATCGACCTGAATATCTTCAAGACTGACAAGACATTCAACATCGGTGCCTTTGGTGTTATTGCCATCCTGACAATTCTGTACATTGCCCTGTGGTAATTCCATCTAGCAACAACCATGACCAAGTATTATATTGAACACCAGAAAATCCTTGTGTCGGTGGACTGCATCATCTTCGGCTTCGAACACAACAAGCTGAAGGTGTTACTGGGCCACCGACCCATCGACCCTGGCAAAGGTCTATGGAGCCTCTATGGAGGCTTCGTACGCAACGAAGAAAGTGTTGACGAGGCTGCTGACCGTACACTCTTTGAGCTGACGGGCCTGCGCAATGTCTATATGCGACAGGTAGGCGCCTTCGGTAGTGTCGGCCGCGACCCTGGAGCTCGTGTCGTAAGTATCGCCTACTATGCACTCATCAATGTGAAAGACTACGACCAGAAGCTGCTGGCAGAACACGATGTGGAATGGGTAAACATTGAGGAATTGCCCGAGATGTTCTCTGACCACAATCAGATGATTCGCAAAGCCCGCAAGCTCATGCAGCAGAAAATCCGCACGGAGCCTATCAGCTTCCAACTGCTGCCCGGACTCTTCACACTGACCCAGCTGCAACGTCTCTATGAGGCTGTCAACGGGGAAGAGGTCGACAAGCGCAACTTTCGCAAGCGTATCAAGGAGATGGACTTCATCGAGAAGACCGACCTGATAGACAAGACCGGCTCCAAGCGTGGAGCATTTCTCTATCGTTTCAACAAGAACGCTTACAAAGAAGATTCCAACTTTAAGCTCTAAGAGCTTATAAGTGACGTGATAATTGATATTAGAAAATTGATAATTATGTTAGAAGAACTTAAACAGAAAGTTTTCAAAGCCAACCTTGATTTGGTCAAGCAAGGATTGGTTATCTTCACATGGGGCAACGTCTCGGGCATCGACCGCGAGAAAGGCCTCGTAGTCATCAAGCCCAGTGGCGTCAGCTACGACGAGATGAAAGCCGAGGATATGGTAGTAGTAGACCTGGAGAGTGGTAAAGTAGTAGAGGGCGACCTCAACCCAAGTAGTGACACACCCACACACCTTGTCCTGTACAAGGCATTCCCCAACATTCAGGGTGTCGTACACACCCATTCCACCTATGCCACCGCCTTTGCACAGGCCGGCCGTGATATTCCCAACATCGGAACCACCCACGCCGACTATTTCTATCAGGACATTCCTTGTACACGCGACATGACAGAGGCTGAGGTGAAGGGACAGTACGAACTGGAGACAGGTAACGTCATCGTTGACGAGATTCTGAACATCCGCAAGATCAATCCTGACCACACACCCGCTGTGCTGGTCAAGAACCACGGCCCGTTCTCCTGGGGTACATCTCCCGACAATGCAGTCTACAACGCCAAGGTCATGGAACAGTGTGCTAAGATGGCTTTTGTAGCCTTCTCAGTGAACCCCAACCTGACGATGAATCCGCTGCTGGTCGAGAAGCACTATATGCGCAAGCACGGACCTAACGCCTATTATGGGCAGAAAGGTCAGAAACATTAATACATTACTAATTTAACTAAAAACACTATGCAAGCATTTGAGAATTTAGAAGTTTGGTGGGTTACTGGTGCCCAGTTACTCTATGGCGGCGACGCCGTTGTGGCCGTTGACGGACACTCCAAGGAGATGGTAGACGGTCTGAACGCCTCTGGCAACATTCCTGTAAAGATTGTGTATAAAGGCACAGCCAACAGTTCGAAGGAAGTAGAAGAGGTGATGCTGGCCGCCAACAACGATGCCAAGTGTATCGGCATCATCACGTGGATGCACACCTTCTCGCCCGCCAAGATGTGGATCAAGGGTCTGCAGGCTCTGCAGAAGCCCCTACTCCACTTCCACACACAG
>OCTX012234515.1_pt1 | contig 12356 bp, 3 predicted proteins | sample 1539691 | NCBI WGS metagenome assembly OCTX01 (sample SAMN02144231, study PRJEB22623) | gut metagenome | biome: sheep rumen | host: Ovis aries | place: New Zealand
GATTGTGGCCTTCGGCCTTGTCGTACATCTGCTGGCGGGTCATCGGGTCCTCCATCTCCAGCACCCAGTCGGTTCCGCCGAGTTCATAGTAGGTGGTCAGGAGGTCCTTGTAATCCAGGTAGTCACCCTGGCCAATGAAATAGAAGTCCTTCACGTGCAGCATCGGAATCCGGTCCTTATGCTCCCGGAGGAACTGAACCGCATCCCGACCGCCGATCTGGACCCAGAACACATCGTCCTCGAACTGCACGAGTTCCGGATCGGTGTTCTCCATCACGAAGTCCACGATCTGGCCGGGGTAGCTGGAATCCAGGATCGGATTGAACTCGATGTTGTGGAGGTGATAGAGGAACTGGATGCCGTATTTCCTAGCAAGGGCACCGAGCTTGTCCAGCACCCCGCAGCACATTTTCACATGCTCCTCGGTTCCCCAACACAGGTTGGCGGTCATGGACACATACTTGACGCCCAGGACGGCATCCTCCTTGAAAATCTGCTCCCAGCGCTCGAGATACTCGGGCGTGTCCTCGATGACGCTCGCCATCGTCACGTCGGAAATGACATGGAGGCCGTACTTGTCAAAGACCGCCTTGGCGCTCTCCGGGGTCAGGCCGAACATCCGGCCGCCCATGAAGTTGTTGAGTTCCACGTAGGTGGCGCCGGTCTTCGCGATGCGGCGGACGGAGTCCTCGAAGTCGGCGCCGATGCCGATGACTGAGCACAGGCCCACGCCGATATCCTTCTTCAGGAGATCCTTTCCCCGACCGTCGAAGACGGCCTTGCCAGCCTGCAGGCCGGCGGAATGGACGGTGACTTCCACCCGGGCATCCGGACCGGACGGGCGGACGATCAGCAACGCCGCTCCGTTCCAGGTCTTCGGCGTGCGGGACCGGAAAGAAGCCATGTCGTCGGGAGCGCCGTTGCCGGCGGACACGAAAGCGGCTCCCTGAATATCGAAGGTCAGCGGGAAGACGTCCGGAACGACGACACCGGCATCGTCAATCACCTCGGCCTTCAGATAAACAAGTTCATTATCAATGTTATACCGTTCCCGAAGCAGCCGGACGGATGCCGGCTTGCCCGGTGTACGGAGCACCCGGCTCTCCAATTCCTTCCCTTCCGCGTCCAGCGAGATGGCCACGAGCTTGCCCGGGCGGTAAGTCACGCCTTCGAACACCGCGATATACTCTTCATTCGTCTTCTGCACGCCCACGCTCTCGCCATTCACCTCCAGCCGCACCTGCGGGGCCTTGGTAAACACACGGACCTGGAAGGACTCCCCTTCATGTCCGGGCCAATACCATCGGGCCTGTTCCTGCGGCCAGCCCCAGAGGCCGACCATCTCGACCATGCCGGCAGGGATGGGCTCGTGCACCAGGATCTCCAGCGGACTGAGGTCCCACAGGACATCGCGGTAACGGCCCTGCGGCTTCTTGTCGCCGATGAGGTCGATGTCCCCGCAATAATTCGTATAGGTCGTCGGGAATTCCGGGCCCAGGCGGTCCGGGAACTGCCACATCATCGCCGGATTCATTCCCTCTTCGGGGCCGCGGGAAGTCTGGAACTGCGGACCGCCGCGCTGCGGACGGTCGGCGGGGACGTAACGCCCGCCGCCAAGGCCCACCTCTCCGAGATGGTCCAGCGCCGTCCAGACGAAATCGCCGATCACATAGGGCTTTTCCACCACGTCCTTCCAGTACGTGAATGCCTGGTTGGGATAGGATTCCGTGCCCATGATGACCCGATCCGGGTATTTGGCGTGATCCCCTTCGACATAATGCGTCAGATAGTTGTAACCGGCGATATCCAGGTGTTCGAACGTCTTCTCGGAATGGTCCCAGTCGATATGGATATAGGCGCTGGTGACACCCTGCGTCACCGGGCGGGTGGGATCCAGTTCCCGTACCTTCGCCGTGAGCATCTTGCCGATGCGGGAAGCGTCGGCGACGCTCCAGTTGGGGATCTCGTTGCCGATGCTCCAGATCACCACGGACGGGTGGTTGCGGTCGCGGAGCATCATGTCGGTCAGGTCCTTCTCCCAGTTCTCCTTGAAGAACTGCGAATAGTCGTCCACGTTCTTGGGCTGCTCCCACATATCGGTGAATTCATCGATGACCAGAAGGCCGAGCTCGTCACAAGCTTCCAGGAAGTGCCGGGACGGCGGGTTGTGGGCGCAGCGGACGGCATTGAATCCGGAGTCCTTGAGCTGGCGCACGCGGCGGAATTCCGCCGTACGATGCGCCTCAGCGCCGAGCAGGCCGTTGTCGTGATGGACACAGCCTCCCCTGAGAAGCAGCGGCTCGCCGTTGAGTTTGAACCCTTCGGCCGCACTCACCTCGATGGAACGGATGCCGAAACGGGTCGCTGTACAATCCACCTCCTTGCCACGGACCAGCACGCGGACCTCAGCCGTATAGAGCGCCGGGCTGTCCGGAGACCAGAGCCGGGGCTCCGCCACAGCAAGGTCCAGCGAGGCTGTCGCGGAACCGGACACTTTCACAGGAGCTTTCCCGGAAGCTACCTCCTGTTCCCGGGCATCCAGGATGCGGACACGCACCTCTGCCTTGGCAGCCTTGCGGCGGGCATTCTCCAACATCAGGTCCAGGTGCACGGTAGCCTGCTCCGCATTGACCTGCGGCGTGGTGACACGGGTACCCCACTGGGCGATATGCAGCGGATCGGTTACGACCAGCTCTACATCGCGATACAGGCCGGAACCGCTGTACCAGCGGCTGTTCTTGCCGTAATTGACCACCCGGACCGCGAGAACGTTCTCCTGTCCGGCCGGAACCAGCAGGTCGGTAATATCAAACGCGAAAGGCGTGTAGCCGTTCTTGTGGGCGGCGGCCGGCTTGCCGTTCACCCACACGTCCGTCAGCATATAGGCGCCGTCGAAGACCAGCGAAACCGCCTTCCCGGCATCGGCCTTGTCCAGGGTGAAAGCCTTCCGGTACCAGCCGGTGCCACCGGGCAGATAGCCCACGGAACGGCCACCCTTGGTCTCCCGGGAGAAGGGTCCAAGGGTGTACTCCCCTGCCGGGAGCGGCTCCAGGCTGAAGTCGTGGGGAAGGTCCACCGTCTTCCAGGCCGAATCGTCATAGCGGACCGCCTCGGCGCCCGCGAGCGAATCGCGCACGAACTTCCAGTCATCGTTCAACCCGCGGCTGCGCTCCTGTCCCATACCGGGCAGAAGGACAGACAGGGAAATCATCAGGGCAAAGACTCTTTTCCTATTCATATCCGTTCTTTCTCAATGAAAATGGAACCTCCGGTCCGCAGTCAAGGGGCCGGAGGTTAAAAGTGTCAGAGATTATTTCCAGCCGTCGTTCTGCGGCATCTCAGCACCGGAGTTGAGCTGGATGACCGTGAGCGGAATCGGGAACAGGGACCACTTGGGAGCAGTGCCCGGGAAGACCGGGTTGTCATGGACATACTGGGCGTGGGCGCGGAGCTGTTCATGCATCACGGTGTTCGTCTCGCCTTCCTTCGCCAGACGGAGAAGGGTGGGCCAGCGATGCTCTTCCCAAGCGAGTTCACGGGCGCGCTCGTCGAGGATCGTGACGATGGAAACCTCACCGGCATCGTACATCTTCGAGCAGTTCGCACGGGCACGGACCGCGTTGAGGGCCTTGGCCGCCTCGGAGGCATTGCCATTGCGAAGCTGGGCCTCGGCAAGAAGGAGATAGGTCTCGGCGGAACGGGCGGCATAGACGTCGCGGCCGAACATAGCCTGCGGCCCCTGGCCCATGATGATACAGTGAGAATCGAAGCCCCAGGCGTCGGGCAGGTTCACCTTGCCGGAGACACGCATGTAGCGCCAGGGCTCGGTGAGCATATTCTTGTCCACAATCTGGCCGGCCATGCTGTGGCCTTCGTCCATGCACACCGGGTCGATCAGGATCAGCTGGGAATTGCGGTCGTCGGTAGCGAAATCGCCTTCCCACACATCCTCGTCGATATAGTCGTTGCTGCCGAACATGCCCCAGGAACCGCCACCGCAGTACGGACCGGCGGCACCGAACGGATACTTCTGCATGTCGATGCGGGAATCGGCGGACCAGGGGCCCGTGGCGCCTTCCTTGTATTCCGGCTTCCAGACGAGGTCGCGGTACGGCTGGGCGCAGCCGACGATACTGTTGTTGCTCTGGCCGCTGTTGGCGCGGGACTGCTGGTCGTACGTCGGGGTCTGGAGCACCCAGAGGCTCTCGGTATTCCCCTCGCTGCGGTCGTAATTGCCAATCTGGAACAGGTCATAGTAGGGCGTACCGTCGGCCACGTAATTCGGAATGTTGAACATGCCGGTGGTACCCTTGTCGTCCGGGTTGGCCCGGACACCGAAACGCCGGGTCATGAGCGGGTGAAGGCCGATGGTGGTGTTGGCGGCGGTGATGGCGCTCGTAAAGTTGTTCTTGTCACCGGTTTCCACGCCCTGGGCGATGTAGGCCTCGGCCAGGAAATGGTTGGCGGCACCCTTGGCGATACGGCCGTCGGCAGCCGGGTAGTCGGGCAGGCCGGCAGCGGCTTCGGAGAGCATCTTGATCGCGAAGGCATACACTTCGGAACGCGGGGTGCGGACATAGTCGTAGCGGAGGTCCTGATTGAATTCCTCCACCAGCGGCACGGAGCCGAAGCATTCCGCGAGACGGAGATAGCCCCATCCCAGGAAGAACTTGGCCTGGGAAACCAGGTCGTTCTTCTCCGCCTCGGAAGGCCACTCGACCTGCTCGGAGCCATACACGGCGAGGTTCGCATAGCTGATGAGCTGGTACAGGGCGTTCCAGAGATTCAGGAAACGGCCGTTGAGGGCGTCCAGGTTGTCGAAATGGGAGAAGGCGCCACCGGCGTTGGCTACGGAAGCGTTGCCTTCGATGGTGTCGGAGCCATAACCCAGCAGCGTAGAGCTGGGGCTGCCGCCGAAGGAGGCGAAGATGTCTCCGTCGATCCAGACATAGAGGCTGTAGGCCGCATAGTAGATGCGGGCTACCTGGGCGTCCACCTGGGAACTCTTGGTGAAAGCGTTGTCCACGGTGAAGATGGTCTTGGGATCCTCCTGGAGGTATTCGCTGTCTTTCTGGCAGCCGGCGAGAGAAACGAGGGCGGCGAGGGAAACGAGGATGTAAATATACTTTTTCATGACGGAGTAGCTTTTAGAATCTGACATTCAGACCGAAGGTATAAGTCCTGGCGAGCTGCTGGGAGCGCGGGTTCCTCACTTCCGGATCGCTGAACTTCCAGCCCGGAGCGATGAAGAAGAGGTTGCGGCCGGAGACATAGGCCTGCACGGACTTGACACCCATCCGCTGCAGGAACGGGAACCGCATGTTGTAGGAGAGTTGCAGATCCTGGAGACGGACGAAGCCGTAGGGATCCAGGGCCATGAACTTGCCGTCGTTGTAGGCCGGACGGGGATACACATTACTCTTGTTCTCCTCCGTCCAGTACGGATGGTTGAACATGTTGGTGTACTGCATGTTCTCGTAGGAGAGGTAGGCCAGGTTGTTGGCGGAGCGGCCGAACATCTTGCTGGAGAACGTCCCGTTGAAGAGGAAGAACAGGGTGAGGTCCTTCCAGGTGATGGTGTTGCTCATGCTCAGGCGGAAGGCCTCCTTGTCGTAACCGAGGATTTCGCGGTCATCCGGGGTGATGACCCCGTCGCCGTTCAGGTCGGCATACTTGGCATCACCGGCGAGGGCGCCGTTCTTGGCCATGTAATCCGTATCGGTGGTCTGCACCACACCGTCCCAGCGGTAACCGTAGACCGCACCCAGGGACTTGCCCAGGAACAGGTTGTTCGGGATGTCGTCCTCGCCGTCACCGTACAGTTCGACGAGCTTGTTGCGGTTGATCGTGAAGTTGAAGGTGGTCGTCCAGTTCAGGTCCTGCTTCCGGATGTTGTAGGTCGTGAGGGTGGATTCGATGCCCCAGTTGTCCACACGGCCCATCGTTGCACTCTGCTGAGTGATGCCGGCGCCCATCACGGGAACGGTGCGGTTGAAAATCTGGTCCGTGGTGATGGACTTGTAGCCGTCCAGTTCCCAGTGGATGCGACGGTTCAGAAGGTCCGCCTCGAAACCGGCGTTGAAGGAAGTGGTGGTTTCCCAGCCGAGATTCGGGTTGCCGATGGTGGCGAGAGTCTGGCCATAGACCGGGCTGTTGCCGAAGAAGTAGGTGAAGCCGCCGGACTTACCCATGCTCATGCGGGACAGGGTGCCGTAGGGAGAGAGGGACTGGTTGCCGTTCTTACCCCAGGAAGCCTTGAGCTTGAGGTAATCGAGCCAGGTCTTGGTACCGCCCATGAAGGATTCGTCGGAAATGGTCCACGCGATACCCACGGCCGGGAAGTTACCCCACTTGTGCTCGGATCCGAACACGGAGGACCCGTCCCGGCGGAAGGAAGCGTTGAAGTGGTACTTGTTATTATAGGAGTAGATCACGCGGGCGAGATAACCCACGTCCGTATGCAAGGAATAGGTCGGGGCGGTAATGTTGTGCACGCCGGCGTCCGCGAGGCGGAAGATGCCAAGGGACGTGTTTCCGAGGCCGGAGAAATCCTCGCCGGACTCGCCGTTGCTCTCGATGCGGTTGGCGTCGCGCGTGTACACCAGGGAGGCATTCACATAGTGCTTCCCGAACTCACGGGTGTAAGAGAGGATGTTGTCGATGACGTAGGACAGGTTCATCGTATTGCTGATGAATCCACCCGCCTCGTTCAGGTGCGTATCGAAGGCTTCCGTCGTGTAGGCGGCCTCGCCGTCGGCCATGTTCACGAAGTTGGTCTCGTGCGTAAAGCTGTAGGAATAGCCCAGGCGCTTGTTGTAGTTGCCGGTCAGGCGGTAGGACAGGCCCTTCACCCAGGGGATGTTGACGTCCAGGGTGCCGCCGATGGTGGCGTTGGTCGTGCGGTTCACGACGTCACGGCCGTTATAGACGTTCCAGAGGGGGTTGATCGGGTCGGCTTCCTTGCCGTCCACGTACTTGCGCATGGTCACGCCGTCGGAGAGGGTGGGAGAACCCCAGGGAGTGATGCGGACCGCCGTGTAGTTCGGACGGACGCCGTCGTTCTGGGTCTCGGCATAGTTGAAGTTGATGCCGAACTTGATGTTCTTGGTGATGGTCGTATTGATGCGGCCGGTGATGGTCTCGCGGACGAACTCGTTCCCCTTGATGAAGTTCTTGTTGTCGTTGAAGGAGGCGCCGAACAGGTAGTTCATGTTCTCGGTGGCGCCGGAAACGTTCAGGGAGTAGTCCTGACGGACACCGGTCTGGCTCACATAGTCGATCCAGTCCGTGTACTGGCCCTTGTCGTAGTTGGCCTTTTCCACCGGACCCAGGAAGGAAGTGTCGTCCAGCTTGCGGCCGTTACGCGCGTTGAAGAGTTCGATATAGCCGTAGCCGTCCCGAAGTTCCGGGGTGAAGTTCTGCTCGACCAGGGCGACGGAGCCCTTGAAGGAAATCATGGGCTTTCCCACCTGGCCCTTCTTGGTCGTGATCATGATGGCGCCGTTCGCGGCCTGGGAGCCGTAGGCGGCGAGGGATGTCGCATCCTTCATCACGCTCATGGACTCAATCGTGTCGGGGTCGATGTCCATCAGGCTGCCCTTGAAGATCACGCCGTCCAGGATGATGAGCGGCATGCTGCCGCCGGAGATGGACTTCTGGCCGCGGACCTGCATGCTGGGATCGGAACCGGCGACACCGGACTGGGAGATCTGCACGCCGGTGGTCATGCCGCGCAGCAGATCCATCGGGTTCGTCTTGGGAGCGTTCGAGATCGGAGAGTCCCCGACCTTGACCGTCGCGACGGATCCGGTAAAGTTCTCGCGCTTGACGGTACCGTAGCCGATGACCACGGTTCCTTCGATGAGTTCGGCATCCTCTTCGAGGACGATGTCGAAGGTCGTCTTGTTCCCCACGGGAATGGCCTGGGAGACATAGCCGATGGAAGAGATTTCGAGGATGGCGTCGGCGGGAACGTTCAGGGCGAAGTTACCGTCGACATCCGTCATCGTACCGGTGGTCGTACCCCGGACGATGATTCCTACGCCGATAAGCGGCTCGCCGTTGGCGTCCGCCACCTTGCCGGTGATCTGACGCGGCTGTGCCAGGGCGGCGACAGCGCTCATCAGAGCGACAGCCAGGAGAAAGAGTTTCTTTTTCATGAGCGGTTGAGTTATTGTTGTTGTTGGTTATCGATTCGGCTTGTGGTCCGATGCAAAGTTCTCAAATTGTAATAATTGATACTTTGCAATTTCTTGGGAAAAGATTGCAAAATCTGCAAAACATGTTTATATTCGCAGCACTGACCATTGCCAACCATGCGGAAACTTCTATTTTTGACAGCAATCCTTTTTCTTTGTTTCACCGCCGTTCCGGCCGGGGCGCAGGAGGGCGTTTCCGCACGGACACTGTCCAATCCCCGCGTGAAAGCCATCGCCCAGGATGCGGATGGCTACATCTGGTTCGGTACGGACCGGGGCCTCAACCGCTATAACGGGAGCACCTATACGGTTTTCTACGCTTCCGGACAGGAAGGCTCCCTGAACAACGACAATATCCTCTCCCTGTGCCAGGACGGGCAGGGAACGCTCTGGATCGGTACCGAATGCGGCCTCAACTGGTACCGCGACGGCCGGTTCCACCACCTGAACACGACCGTCTTCGACCCGGTGGAACAGATCGCCGAAACCGACAGTGCCCGGATTGCCTTCTCCTCCAAGTCAGGCCGGTTCGTCCTGGACAAGAACACCCTGGAAGTCCTGGGATACGATCCGGCGGATGCCTATACGCTTCCGGGAAAGGTTTCGGAGGCTCCTGTCCGGTTCACGGACCGGGACGGCGGTCTCTGGGAAGCGGATGCGAAGCAGGGATGGACCTACACGGCGGCCCGGCAGCCGTTCCGTTCCGTGGAAATCGCCGGGGACGACCGCCGGATCAGTCACCTGGTCGCGGATCCGGAAGGATACCTCTGGCTGCGGATCGGGGACCGGTTCAGCTGTTTTTCACCGCAGAAGGAAAGGATTGTCTGGCAGGACACGGATCATTCCTGCGGCGGTATTTTCATGGGAAGGGAAGGACGGCTCGTTGTCCTGTTCGACGGGAATACGGTCGCCAGTTACCTTCCTCATGAAGGCGTTCCTCATCTGATGAATACCGTCCGGACCGATGATGGTACTTTCTCCATCTCCCCCGGAAAGAACGGCACCCTCTGGTTGTCCGGTTCCACCGAACTCCGGAAGGTGCAGGCTGACGGGACGAAGGAACGGTTCCCCACGGACATTCCGTTCTCGTACATCATGCCATCCCCGGGCGACGGGCGCATCTTCATCGTCGGTCTCAGGGACGGTTTGCTGGAAGTGAGGCCGGACGGGACCATTATCCCATTCGGCGAGGGGTTCAAGAATGTCAGTGCCCTGATGATGGCCCGCGACGGCACCTTCTGGATGGGCACTTACAACGACGGGCTTATCCATTTCGACGAGGCGAACGGGACGGTGGAACGCTTTGACACAGCTTCCGGGGTCATGGTCGGCGACATCAAATCCCTGGTGCAGGACCGGGACGGCTATATCTGGATATCCACGGCCACCCACCTCTCCCGGTACGACCCCTGGTCCAAGACCCTGACGGCCATGCAGGACAGCCGCTACCGGGAAGGACGCTTCTACGACCTGCTCTCCGGTGCCGTCGGCCTGGACGGAAAGGTCTATTTCGGCGGATCCGGAGGCCTGACCATCGTGGATCCGGACGAATTCCGGCCAGCGGAGAAGGATACGCCCTTGAAGATGGAATCCATTGAGGTAAACGACGCGGCCGTCCCTGCCCGGACGGAAAGACTGGTCCTTCCCTACGACGAGAATACCCTCAGTTTCCGGTTCGCCGGGATCGACTATGATTCCGGATCCCTGCTGAACTACGCCTGGCGGCTGGAAGGATACGAGGCGGACTGGCATTCCGGGGCCCTCGCTCCGCACGCCGTCTATACGAAACTCCCGGCGGGACATTATTCTTTCCAGGCACGCGTACGCGTACAGAACGGGAACTGGAGCCACTCCGTCATCGACCTTCCCGTCACCATCCGACCCGCACCCTGGGCCGCGCCCTGGGCCATCGCCCTGTACTGGCTGCTGGGAACGGTCCTGATCCTGGGCGGCATCGGCTTCTTCATCCGGTACCGCATGCAGAAGGACCACCTGGCGCTCGCCCAGCAGCGCGAAGAGATGGGCCAGCAGCATATCGACTTCCTGACCAACATTTCGCATGAGTTCCGGACGCCGCTCACCATGATTGTCGGACCGGCCAAGGAGCTGGAAAAGAGCGAATTGCCGGAGCATGAGAAGAGTCTCGTCGGGCTGATCGGCCGTAGTGCGGAGCACCTGCAGTCCCTTTCCGAGCAGCTGCTTTCCAGCGCCGGGCGGGATACCCGGGAAGCGCTTACGCTCCGGGAGAACGATCTCACGTCCCTCCTCCAGTCCATGGCAGGGATGTTCCGCTATGCCGCTTCCGAAAAGGGGCAGGAACTGTCCACCGACTTCCCGGAGACTTGCATCGGAATCTTCGATACGGAGAAGGTCTCCAAGGTTTTCGGCAACCTCGTGAGCAACGCCGTGAAATACACCCCGGAAGGCGGACACATCCGGATTTCGCTCCAGCGGGAGGACGGGCAGGTCATCATTTCCGTCATCGACGACGGCATCGGCATCCCGGAAGAGAAGCGGGGAAAGATCTTCGACCGGTTCGAACGGCTCGGCGCGGAACAGTCCGGTACCGTGGGCTCCGGCATCGGCCTGAACTATGCCCAGGAACTGGCCAGGCTGCATCACGGAGCGATCACCTACGAGCCCAACCAGCCCGCCGGATCCATCTTCCGATTCACCTTCCCGGCCGATGCCGCCTCCTACCCGGAATACAAAGCCGAAGCCGTCGCCTCCGCGCCGCAGGACATCTTTGCCGGGACCGGCGACCTGTCCAAGGAGCAGACCCTCCTGATTGCCGAAGACACCACCGAACTGCGGCTGTTCCTGAAGGATCTCTTCAGCGACCGCTACAACGTCATCCTCGCCTCCGACGGCCTGGAAGCGGAAGACAACCTTGCCCTGAGCCTGCCGGACCTCGTCCTGAGCGACGTCATCATGCCGGGAAAGACCGGCTACAGCCTCTGCGCGGATATCAAAGCCCACCCGGACTGGAACCACATCCCCGTCATCCTCCTCACCGCCAAGGCCGATGCCGAGAGCAGCATCGAAGGCATGAAGGCCGGGGCCGACGCCTACATCCCGAAACCCTTCGACCCGGATTACCTGAGGGCCGCCGTGGAAAGTCTCCTGCGGAACCGGAAAATCCTGCAGGACAAGATCCGTAACCTGACCTCTGCCGACCTGAAGGACCCGGAAAAGACGGAAGAAGTCCGACTTTCCCCTTCCGAAAAAGAGTTTCTGGAGAAGGTCCATGCCTATCTGGATGCCAACCTGGACAACGTGGAGGCCGACGTCAACGACATGGCCGGCGCCCTGTGCATGAGCTACAGCAGCCTCTATGCCAAGGTCAAGGCCCTCACCGGCGAGACGCCGAAGGCCTATTCCACGGCCTACCGGATGAACATCGCCCGGCAGCTGCTCCTCTCCGGATCGTGGACGGTGAGCGAGGTGGCCGACAAAGTGGGCGCCTCCTCCCCTTCCACCTTTTCCCGTGAATTCAAGAACCATTTCGGCTATCCGCCGAGCCAAGTGAACAAGACGAACTGACATGAACGACGCCATCCATCTGAAGTACCTGGTCGCGGGTCCCAATGACCTGCTGTGGGGCACGGCCGTGAATTCGGTCGGGTTCCAGGAAGTGGGCCCCGGTGAGCCCTATCCCCCGTCCAACCATCCCTCCCGTTACCTTTTTTCCGAGAAACGCGGACGCGTCCTGGATGAATACCAGCTGCTTTACATCACGCAGGGACAGGGAACGTTCCGCAGCGCCACGCAGTCCCATCCGGTCCAGGTGCGGCAGGGCAGCTTCTTCCTGCTGTTCCCGGGCGAATGGCATACGTACCGTCCGGATCCCGAGACAGGCTGGAAAGAGTACTGGATCGGATTCAAGGGCGGACAGATGAACACCTGGGTCCGGAACGGCTTTTTCTCCCTGAACCGCCCGGTCTGGCATGCCGGCCTGCAGAGTGACATCGTCGATCTCTATAAAGAGGCCATCCGCACCGCCACGCAGCAGATGTCCGGTTTCCAGCAGCGCCTGGGCGGCCTGGTGGCGCACCTGCTCTCCCTGGCCTGGTTCTACGGCCGCAACGAGGCCTTCTCCGAAGTCGCCGACCAGATCAACCGCGCCAAGATCCTCATCTCCGAACAGTTCCGGACCAT
>OCTX012276739.1_pt1 | contig 12355 bp, 8 predicted proteins | sample 1539691 | NCBI WGS metagenome assembly OCTX01 (sample SAMN02144231, study PRJEB22623) | gut metagenome | biome: sheep rumen | host: Ovis aries | place: New Zealand
CATCAGTTGTTCATAAGTGTATGGCATTTTCTTTTCCTCCGTTTTTTTATTTTCATAAGTAATACCCTGCCAAATGCAGATCGGTTGCAAAGAAATAAAAAATTTTCCCGCACAGACGGCGCAGCTTTTTGACTGTACAAGCTGCATTTTGCGATAAAGAATTCAATTATTCTGCACCCTTATCGTTTCAGCGAGGGTATTATTTACAGAATGCAAAAAATACATTTAGAATAAGGAGCGATAAATATGCCGACGATCGATAATCCAATGCCTTTTATAAAGTTTGAGAATGCAGGAAATGCAGGCTATGTACCTGTTTTCAGAGAGGGCGGACTTACCCCGGAGATCATCAATTCGGGAAATCTTCAGGTGCTGAGAAATTTCTTTAACGAAAGAGCAAATACGCTGAACAAAGATGAGATAGAATATCTTACCTCAAGAATAGTTGCTGCCGAGGAGTTTGAAAAGATCGGCAATAAAGCACGCAGAGATCTCGCCGAGGGCAAGGATCACCCTGTAATGCAGACAGATAACGTCAACAATTTCACGGGCTTTTCAAGCCTTACTTACCCGGGACGTCAGACAAGCGCCAACGGCTGCTGGTCGTGTGCGTATTCTCTGCTGCTCAAAAGCAGGGGAGTTGAGCTTTCGCAGGAAAAGATCCGTGCGTGGAGACCTGATTATGCTCCGACCGAGGACGGCAGCACACCTGCTGCTCAGAATATGTGGTACATGAGAAATGCCGACACCGCAATGGAGCTGCCGGTTAATGCTGATATGCTCTCTCAGCTCGTTCCCAATACCGCAATGGTCAGCTTTACCATTCCTATCTTATTCCATGAAACCATTACCCTCACCGATCCTAAAACAGGACTGCCCGTGAAAAGAACACCTGCTCAGATCAGCGATATCAGAGATACTTTCAAAAGCGAAGTTATCAGAACACTTAATGAAACTATCACAAACGCTGTCAAGGTAGACCATTCTCCCGTTGCTATCGTCGTTGACGGACACTATATCACCGTTACAGGTATAGACGATAAAGGCAACATTCGCTATGAGGATTCTGTTTACGAGCAGGGTAACACAACACATTATATGACTCTTGAACAGCTCTATCATATCGGACACGAGGTACATGAGAAGCAGGTAGATGCAAACACCGTTGTGAACGTTGAGCCTATGGGTATCGCACTCAACTGGGTGCAGGATCTCAAGGTCCCCGAGTATAGCAGCGAAAAGGTATCAAAGCCCGATTACAAGGAAAACAATGATGTTATCACAGTTGATGAGCAGGGCAATGTGACAGTAGATATCCCTGCCGATGATAAGTTCAGGACAAAAGGCGGAAATATCACAGAGGGAAATGTTAATACACAGACAGTAATGAAGCTTGCACTCTGCGACAAAACAGCGCTTGAGAAAAAGCTCGGTTTGAAGGCCACGGGTCTTGGTCCGGACGGCAGCTTAAGCCTTGGCAACTATGATATATATTATCCTTCAAAGGTGTGCGCCAAGAACGACCCAAAGCTTGCGCTTGCGTTCTCGCTTGCAGGTGATAAGCAGATAAAGGCATTTGCAAATGACCTCCTCAGCTTTGCACACAACGGGTTTGCAGGTAAGCCGTGGGCAGCCGATCTTGAAAAGTACGCATCAGATATTATGCTGCTCACAAAAACAAAGGTATCAGATAAGGACAGAAAAAAAGCTGAGGATTCACTCAAAGCGTTCCCTGCATTCCTTTCTCAGATGGACGGCGAAAAGACCGTGCTCAAAACACTTTTTGATAACGGCTGTGCATTTGATAACTGGGAGGATAAGGGCAAGTTCATAGGCGATCTTAATCACCTTAATGAAAAGCTCGGTCTTGGGATGGACGTTGCAGCTGCTATGGGCAAGCCCGCGGGCACAGTTTATACACAGGGCGATGCAAAGACTGATGCGGAGATAGATTACTATATGCACTATCTCGATCCAGAAAAAATCGCATCAGGCAAGGTCGAGCGTATCTCTGCGGTGGATTCGCTGGCATCCCTCATCGCACTTATGCAGCTTCGCAAGGATAAGTATGCTTCACTGCACTCATATCCGCCAAAGTCATCCGAGATAACAGCGCTCAAAAACGATCTGGCTAATACCGCCGCAATGGACGAGATAAAGAGCATGGGTATTGAGAATTTCCTCGCATCAGGCAATAATCCGTCGGAGCTTTATGAATCATTTATGACCGTTAACAGAGCGATATACAGCAAAACTATGGGCAATATCGCTGCTAATGATAATAAAGTGCAATCTGTTTATAATATCAATGAAATAGATGACAACTTTACTCTCTTTGGAAATGACGAGCCGCAGGCAAGCGATAAGAATACTGCACTCAAAAAACAGCTCGGTATTATTGATAAAGCAGGCTGCGGACTTTTCCCCGAGCAGAAGGGCAATGACCTGAACGATGCGCAGATAATTGAAGGCGCGCAGGCACCCGATGCAAAGCTTGCAGCACTGCGAAGAACGCTTATCAACGGCAAAAATGCAAAGGTCTCCAAAAAGGCTTACACTGCTATCCTCAAGGCTCTTGATGACTACATCAACAGCTATAAGATATGGAAAAACGTAAAAGCAAACCCTTGCGCAGATATTGACGAACAGCAGCTTGGCAACGGACCTTACGATATGGAAATGTACAGGTATGAGGAGCTGAGCGATACGATAGCTGCGGTTCAGGAAAAGAACAAGGTGCTGGCAGATACGATCAACAAGTACATTGCCGAAAGCTCAGGAAAGAAAGGTAACGATGAGTATAAGCTCGTTCTGGAAAGTGTAAAGGCAGCAGCCGATGACGCACGCATCTATATGGACGATATGCAGATGCAAAACGATCTTGACCATGTGAACAACCTCAAGCTCGCTGACCTTGAGGTTATACGTGAGCAGGTCAATAATGAGCGTGCTGAAATTGAAGAAAGCATGCTCCGTGCAAGTTCTGACAGAGATAAGCTGTTTCTGTTCAACAAGTCAGAGGCGCTTTTCAACATCGCTGAAATAGCACTTAAAAACGACAGCAATACCCTTTCAGATGACGAAAAGCAGCTTGTCTCCACCAGTGTCGGAAATCTGCTTTTCGATAATATCTGCGAGAAATTCCCCGATATGAAGAATAAAGTAAACTCCCCCGAGACCCAGCAGCAGTACGATGAAGCCGTTATGGACATTGTGACCTCCGCTTCATTTGCCGACCTTATCAGGGACATGGACCGTGAAAGTCTGCGCCATATAATCGCTGAGAAAAACGGCAGCGAGGATCTGTACAAGAATTTCATCAAGCAGGAGTATCTTTCCACAGACGAGATCAGCAAGCTCTCCTCAAAGAAAGCTCCAAAGCAGGCACAGGCATCAAACGAGCTACACGCAGCTACACCCAAAGGACCTGTAAAATAAGATACAACAGTAAACGCTCTGCCGTGGTAATTCCGGCAGAGCGTTATTGTTTATGTATTCGGATTATCTGACGGTTGCCATGCACAATGTGGCGTGCGATTATGTACTGCTTTTCATCGCCTTTATATTTCATTACTTCATCAGCATAGCGTATTCTATCCTTGTATTTTATCTCTGCTTTGGTCAAGGATAAGCTTTTCCGTGCAGGTTATTGACGGCGCACTCCCGAGCAGCCACGTCCCTGCTTGACCATTTTCTTCGCCCTTGAAAGCTTGCGGCAGCGGTTTGTATGCTTGTGAGTTTGCTGCATCTTATCGTCTCCGCATAACCCGTGGAATTATTCGCATGATAATACATTCACTCTTGTCAAGAGCCTTTGTCTTTATTCTGCTTTGTCCATCGCCCTTGCCTGATGCCTTTTCAAAGGATACTCCGGCTTTTACACGAGTGCAACAAAAACCGCCCCGAGTCAAAACTCCGAGGCGATGTTTGTTATTTCGATTATTTACTCATTCCTGCAGACGGTGCTTTTGGCAGCTTGTTTGCAGACATTTCCTTGTCTTTGTGAATATCTGCACGGGCAGTTGGTGTATTTTGTGCTGCTCGCTTGTCCCTTGCTGCGTTCAACGCCCTGACTGTCTTTACCATGTTATCCACAGTAATCTCGGGGGCATGGGGAGTATTCTTTCCCAGCGATCTCAAAGCCGCCTCTATCCTTACTTCGTTCATAATATATACCCTTTCAAAAAAGCTTACTTGATCATTCCGCCTTTTTTAACGTCCTCGATAGAGTTTACTCTCTCTATGCGCTCCAGCTTCTCCCCGTTCTTTCCACGAACGGTCTTATTCTGCTCCTTATACTTGGCATATTCCGCAGCGAACTCTACCATAAGCTCATTGGGCTTTTTGGTAAGCGCCTTATCTACCAGCTTCCTGAAGCTCGCATCTGTGTTTGCTTTTGCCATCATATTCTTAAACGGCTTGCTTTCCTCAACAGCGGCAAAGGTCTTGTCTATCTTTACCTGTGCTTCATTTGTGCTGATGGTTTTTTCCTTATCTCTTACGATGCAGGTAGCGATGATACGTGCCATGTATGTTCCGACTTCTGCTTTTGTTTCAGCGTTGATCTCACCGGAGTTTTCCATGATATTCCTGATTGCCTTCTGAGAGGAAGAAACGGAATACGACTTTGCCTTTATCTCGGGAGAAACATCTGCTCTGGTTACGCTGATCCTTCCCACCTTTACATTGATCTCATCTTCTGCTTTTGCAGATTTGTTTGACTTATATACTGCATTGCTGCGTGGTCTGGTCTGTATCTCAGGCTCATCTTCCTCGATTTCAGGTACTTCGGCATCATCAAGGTCGATCTCAACAACTCCGCTCATTTCTTCTTTTGCTTTCACCTCAGAAGCCTTTTCCTCAGCTGCCTCGACCTCAACAGCCTTGTTTTCATCAGCCTTGACCTCGGCAGCCTTGTTTTCAGTGGGGTGAGCTGCCTTTTCCATCAGGATCTCTTTTTTATTCTTGACCTCTGCACGCAGCGATTTTTTGATCTGGTCATAGTCAGCAAGCACACCGTCGATGGTCTGACCGGGAGCAAGTGTTCCCTGAAGCTCGCCTGCGATTGCTTCGAGCCTTTCAATATTGTCATCAAGTATCGTGCCGATAAACTGCGCATTTTTGTAACGCTCTGTACCCTCTTTGCCTCTGAAAATGCTTGCATGGGACTTATAGTACTTGTGTGCAGTATCCTGCAGCTCTTTCAGCTTATCTACGATCTGCTTGGGATCATTCTGTCCGGGTTCGAGTTCAGCAAGCTCGGAGGTCAGCCTTGCCAGCTTTAAATACTCTGCATGGCTCTTGGGGTTAAGATTGCCTCTTGCCGCCTTATCCTCAGCGAAAAACTTTGCAACATTAGCAGTCATGGCCTTGAAGTCATTGACTGACATTTTGAATGTATTAAGCGCATCCTCCTGTAATGATACAGCATTTATATTATTGTTGATAACAGCGATCTCCTTAGCGAGCGCAGGGTCGGCATTTTCAAGAGCAAAACGCTTTTGTGCCAGCTTGACCTCTTCAAGCCTGCCGGTAAGGCCAATTTTATCTGATTCTCTAAGCTTTTTTGCTTCGACAATGCTTGGTGAATCATATTCTGCCAGCTGGCTCTCCAGCTGATTTCTTCTATCTTCAAGCTGCTGGGCATTGAGCCCTTTGCACTTTATTCTTTCCTCAGGAAGTTCATCTATGAATACACCGGTATTTGCTTTAGTAACCGAATAACCAAAAGCGTTCATATCCACGCCTGCTGCCATGAAGTTGAGCGCTACCATGTGGTCTTTTTCAGTCAGACTCTTGTCACTTTCAAGCACCTTGAGACTTTCAGCAGCTACTAGATTTCTTTGTACAAGCTGTCCGTTCTCATACTTGTCCTCGAGGAAACCACTGCATTCTCTTTCGTACCAGCCCATCTGTGTGACTCCTTCCTCATGAAGGCGGTCAATAGCAAGCGAGAGCATCTGTCCCACTTCACGAACTGCATCGATGTCTTCTTTGTATTTAGCTTTAGAGGTGAGCCCGTAACAAGCGAGCTTTTCTGTATTCTTCGCAGACTGAGCAAAAAAATCACAGTCCTCTATCTCGCCGTTTCTTATCTGCTCCTCCAGATCTCTTTCTTTTTTGATTGCGCCAATTGCGGTCTTTGCACTAAGTCTGCTTGCAGCAACTGTAAAGTTACGAGCAAAATCTGTTGTATGTGCATCCAACTCAGTTGCGATCCTACCCCCGATATAATCTATCATTGCTACCCGTCTGGGATCTGTTTCAACGGAAGCATCGTCGTAATCATTGTTTACACTCATGGTCACCTGCTTCATATATGCGACCATACCATCTATATCATTTCTGTTATAGTATTCATCAAGTATATCGTATACTCCCTCTATAATTTGTTCACGGGTCTTTGTATCCGGCATTTTTGTTTCCTCCATTCAGATTTGTTGTTTTGTTCAGGTCTTTCTGACCGCTTTCATAAGTAATACCCCCGTTAAAAGCTATCGGGTGCAGGAAAAATAAAAAAAATATAAAACCACAAAAACGTTTCTGGGGCGAATTTACGGCAGATTTCAACAGCTATTGCAATTTTGGAGCAACTATGATACAATTATCACAGTATCATTTATTGGCGTGAGAGGGGCTTGATCAATGCTGGGTGCGTTTACTTTTCAGAATTTTGCTACGCTGCTGATCATAACAGCGATAGTGGTGATAATGTTTGTAAACAAAAAATACAACATTCCTGCCACTGACCTTTTCTTCCTCAGCATAGCTCTTTTACTTATCATTATGGTTTTTAACACGGTCGAGAACCTTTGTGAGAATAACGACCCTATACTAAGTCTTGATACCGAAGGACGAGTTGCCCTGAGAAACATTGCGGCGGCGATACAGTTTATTCTGCGGCCGTTTGTAATTATGATAGAGATAATGATCATCATACCCTCCAGCGTCAAGCTCAAACCCCTTTCGGCAATACCGGCGGTAATAAACCTTGTTGTTTACTCCACCGCTTTTACCGGCAGCGGGATAGCATACACCATTACGCCCGAAAATCACTTTTCCCGGGGACCGCTGGGGACCACGGTCTTTTTTGTACAGATCTTCTATGTTATAGAGCTTATGGTGATCTCGGCCAGATATTTCAGAAATCTTACCAACGGCAAAAACGTCATTGTTATCCTGATACTCACCCAGGTGGCAATAACCACTGTGCTTGAATACATGAATCTTGTTACGGGATTTTCAAACTTCATTACGGCGCTGGCTATTCTTGAATACTACATTTATCTTTCGGTGGTTTATCAGGAGGATATGCGAAACACCATTGTCGAAAAGGATCTTGAGCTGGAAAAGGAAAAGATGCTGCTGCTGCGAAATCAGATACAGCCCCACTTTATTTACAACTCACTGAGCATTATCCGTTCCCTTGCCAAGCGTGACAGCCAGCGTGCCGTGTCAAGCATTGACAGCTTTTCGGATTATCTCAAAGCCCACCTTGGAGCCATTGAGACCGACGAGCTTATTGATTTTGAAAAAGAGCTTAAAAACATAAAGGTATATCTTGAACTGGTCAGGGCGGACAAGTCCAGAAAGCTTGACGTGATCTATGACCTTAAAGCCACCGGATTTATGATCCCTCCGCTGTCGCTGGAGCCTATTGTGGAGAACGCTGTGAACCACGGTATAAGCCGTGATGGCGGCGAGATCACGGTATGCTCATACGAAACGGAAGACAGCTACATGATCACTGTTTCAGACAACGGAACGGCGAGAAATCTACCTGCCGATGATAAGCCTTTCCACATGGGAGTGGGTATTGAAAACACCCGCAAGCGCCTTGAGCTGCACTGTGGCGGAACGCTTGATATGGATATGCACGGCAGCGGCACGACAGTCACGGTGAAAATACCAAAATCAAGAAGGGAAAATGCAAAATGAAGGTTCTTATAGCAGACGACAATCAGCTGATAGTTGAGGATTACCTTGACGAAATGGGTAAGGTCGTTCCCCACGCACAGTGTATAGGCACCAGCAGACCCAAGGAGGTCATCAAGCTGTTTGAGGAGTATATGTTCGATGTTGTGATAATGGACATAGATATGCCCGAGATAAACGGCATAACCCTTGCAAAAATGATACTTGAGATAAAGCCCAGAACAAACATCATCTATGTCACCGGCTATGAAAAGTTCGCACTGCAAAGCTGGGAGACCTTTGCAAGCTCGTTTCTTATCAAGCCTGTGAGCACAGATAAATTCAAGGAGGCGTTTGCAAATCTGCGCCACCCTGTTTCAAAGATCACGGCGGAGGATGTTGAATCGGAATACGCCGGCGAAAACGTAATAGGCAGAAAGATACTCAAGCACCGTGAGGAGCGCAACATGACAAGAGAGGAGCTTGCCAGAGAGCTGGGCACTACGGTACAGACCATCTCCCGCTGGGAGAACGGAAAACGAATACCCGACATAATTACATTTCTCAAGCTCGCCCGGATACTTGCTGTTGAACCCGGTGAGCTGATGTACTGAAAACAAAAAGAGCCTGACGCCGTAATTCCACGGTATCAGGCTTTTAGTTTTGCTTTTTTACACAAGGGTTATCCCAAGCATGGTGATGTCATCGAACTGTTCAACCTCTCCTGCAAAGCTGTTGACTGCATTTGCCATCTCGGAGATAAGCTCTATCGGCATTGCCTTTTTATGCTGATCAAGGCTTTGAATTATCCTGTCCATTCCAAACATCTCATCGTTCTTATCAAACGCTTCCGGCACACCATCGGTATAAAGGAACAGCGTTCCGCCCTTTCCAAGCTCAAGCTCGTATTCCTTGAACTTAGTGCCGCTCATACCTCCGACAGCCATACAATGCGGATCCTTAAAGACTTCAAACTCACCGCCTGCCTTTTTTATTATCGGGTATTCATGCCCTGCATTTACGGCGGTTATTTTTCCGCTGGATATTTCCATAATGCCGAACCAGACGGTAACAAACATCTGCTCTCTATTGTTCTGGCAGATTATCTCATTGGTCTTTTCAAGCACCTGCGCAGGCGAAAGCCCTGTCATTGCGAAATTCTGTATAAGTATCTTGGACATCATCATAAACAGCGCCGCAGGTATTCCCTTTCCGGATACGTCTGCCATTGTAATCGCAAGATGATCCTCGTCGATGAGGAAGAAATCGTAGAAATCTCCGCCTACTGCTTTTGCGGGACTCATTGTGGCATAGATGTCAAACTCGTGCCTTTCGGGGAAGGCAGGGTAAGTGCCGGGGAGCATATCCGCCTGGAGCTTTGCGGCAAGCGACATTTCGGCAGCAACTCTTTCACGCTCGGAAACGAGCTTCATGTTTTCGTTCATATAATTCTCGATCTCGGCGGTCATTGCTGAGATCTCATCGGCAAGCCTGCCTATCTCATTTTTGGATCTTATCGAGCTTATGCTTTTTTTCACCTTTTCACTGTCTTTTGTCTTACTGTATTCGTTAACAGCATTTTGCAGACGGGAGAGAGGCATGACAGCTACACGATTCAAACGGAGTATTATCACTCCGCAGATAATAACAAGACCTGCCAACATCAGCGATACCATTATTTCTATATTCCCGATAAGCTCCTTGCGGAATTCATCCCAGTTATAATCTATGACCAGCACCGCCTGCAGTCTGCCCCTGAACATAACAGGGCGGTAAGCGGTGTAGTGACTGTTATAATCAAGGTTGTTTATCTTGCCCTCAAAGATCTCAAACTCGGTCTTATCCGACTTTCCAGAGACTATCTTTTCAAGCGCAGGGTGATTATCAATATCAATGTCTATCGTATCGCCGAGCTTGAGACCTTCTTTTTGGGGATTGTTTCCGTACTTCACCAACGCCTCGATACTTTCGTAATCACTTGCCTGATAGAAAACAAAACCGGTGTCATCCTTAATAGTCATGATATATGTATTGCCGTATCCGAAATCATTATTGTCGTAGTCCATGTTATATCTAAGGCCTTCATATGTTGCATTTGCAAATGACAGTTTTTCTTCATCACTAGCCTCTTTGTCAAATGCCTCATATATTTCTTCCTGTGTAATAATTGTTTTATCGATCAGTCCAGATCTCTTCATGGCATCGGTCCATGAAGAATCCACTACATTGGTTTCGGCTGCTTTTGCTCTTATCTGCTCATAATGATCAAGCGAGTAATCAAGGAACCAGTGAAATCCTGAATTATCCTCATTTAATCTGCAAATGTGATCCATATCACGTTCTATCATATCTTGCTTGGCGGTAAGATAGGTCCGTGTTGCGCTTCTGTAAACAAGGAACACGGTAAGTATTCCCACAAAGATATAAAATACAAGGACAAGTATTGTTACCTGTACCATAAGTCTGCGCTTTTTCATATAATACCTCTGCACTTTCGTTAGTATAGTTGACCGAGCTTTTTTTCAAGAGTAAGGATATTGTGCCCGTCACGATACTCATAGCCGATCTTATCCATGCTCTTTTTGGTCATATATATCCCAAGTCCGCCCATAGGCTTTTTATCCATTGGAACAGTGATATCGGGATCAAGTCTTTGCAGCGGATCATAAGGCACTCCGCTGTCAGCAAGGACTATACGGATAGTATCCTCAGGCAAGCGCTCTTTACTGATAGTTACCGTGCCTGTATCATCAGGGTAGGCATAGTTGGCGATATTTATAAAGCTCTCCTCTATCGCAAGCTCTATCAGCATGAGCGTTTTTTCATCACGCCCCTCAGCCTCAAGCTCTGTAATCACAAATTCAATAACATCATCGAGCTTGTCGCTCTGTGCGGGAACAGTTAATTGTTCGATCATAATACTCTGCCCTCCGTATTCAACGATGACCGCTGATACTACTCGTTATAATTGTTACACTCCGTTATGCTGCTGTCACTTACCGTTTCGGTACAGCTAAGCAAAACAGCCGCATCTTTTGCGACACGGCTGCAAAACTCACACTCTGCTGATAGTATCGGGCAGCTGTTTATCCAGCCTTGACACTGCCCTTGAAACAGAAAAAAACGAAAACAAGGATCTCGCACAATATGCGTGAAGCTCAAGGTGCGCTGAACCGTCCTCCTCTTTGATCTCCTCAAAAAGCAGTACAACAGGGCGGAACATCACACTTTTTATATAGCACGCCTTGGCATCGGGGGCACATTCCAGTGCCAGCTCTCTGCCGATATTCTTCATAGCCTTTGAGACATTATAAAGTGCCTGCTTATTGTTTTTCAGCCTTGTGCTGTAACGATAGCGCTTGTCCTTTACCCCCCGCAAAATAGCAGGTCCTGCGCCGTCGCCCACGCCCAGCGGTGATATCCATTTGCCTCCTCCCGATGCCATTCTGCCGTCATCGAGGGTAAAATAGCTGCCAACGAGGATATGCTTGATCTCACGTTTTCTTTCCTTGCTTTGTTTTTTGCGCAGCTTAGACAATGCCCGCTCTGATATGCGGGCATCATCGGTTTTGGTCTGTTTTATTTCTTCCGGCTGCTGTGCAGCATTTGTATCCTTTTTCTTTTTGCCGCTCATAAGCTACTCCTCCGCTTCGGTCAGCGTCCACTCTTTTTCGGCATTCATTACACATTTGAGTTTCTTTTTGATGCCAAGGCTTTCGCTTTTAAGTAAAAGCCTGCTGTTGAGCGCATTCACATCAGTTTCGCCGTTATCTTTTATTATAAGTGAGGTGTCCATTGAAACGTCGTAATAACTATGACCGTTTTCATCAGTGCCCTGCATTATCCTGTACAGTCCTTCGGGGACTTTTCCTTCCGCATCTACTGTAAGCGTCCAGTCTCCGCCTTCGGGCAGGATAACACGGTTTTCTTTTAGCAGATAAGGCGTTTTGCTGTCAACTGCTCCTGATGATGAAGTATTCTGGCTGACCTTGTCAACTCTCACGAGCAGCTTGCCGTCATCGGCGGCATACACGGCAATGTCCACACGGATATTCACCGCATCATATTTCACTCCATTAAGCTCGCCTGTGCGCTTATAAACAACGGTGGTATAGCCAATTGACTGAGCTGTTATGGTAGATGTCAGTTTTTTTTCGGTATCGTTCCCTTCCAGCTTTGCCAGTGCAACTCCCTGAGTTTCTTCCGAGCATTCCCACTTCATATCCGAGCTATCCTTAGCTTCGAGCGAAACAGTGGCAACACTGCCGTTTACGCTAACAGTGAGCGGATACTTTGAATCGGAAAAATACTGTGAGCTGTTATCATCGCCCTGCGACTCATCCGACTGATCGCCGCTGCTTTTTCCGAGCTTCATCACCACTACGACCAATGCCACAAGGACAATGAGAAGCACAAGACAGATCAATGCTATTTTTTTATG
>OCTX011739157.1_pt1 | contig 12352 bp, 12 predicted proteins | sample 1539691 | NCBI WGS metagenome assembly OCTX01 (sample SAMN02144231, study PRJEB22623) | gut metagenome | biome: sheep rumen | host: Ovis aries | place: New Zealand
CTATCGTCGCGAGGACGCGGGCGCACGTGGGTGTGCGTGCCGCGTGCGTGCTGTGGCGTGCTTGATTTTCAAGCGCTTGAAATGAAAGTGAGGTGAGCAAGACGAAAAAAAACATTTTTGACCTTTACAACGAACAGAATCCAAAAAAGGAAACAGCGCACGACGAAAAAGTTGTTGAACGTGATCCTGTGACGGAGAAAGAAAAAGTTGTAGAGAAAGAAGAACCAAAAGAAGAACCAAAAGAAGAACCAAAAGAAGAACCAAAAACCGAACACACGCCCGAACCGAAAACGGACGATGTGCAAAATAAAGAAAGTGAGGGTTGACAAATGAGTTTTAACACATACCCGCCTAACCCGTTCCCGCCAAATTCTGAAGAAATGGGCGAGGGCGGTGGCGGTCAATATGTTTTACCCGTCGCAAGCGCTGACACGTTGGGCGGTGTGAAAGTTGGTAACAATCTGTCAATTGATGGAAACGGTGTTTTGAGTGTACCGCTTTTAAACTACAGCACTTCCGAACAAGATACGGGTATTTTATGGGTTGATGGCAAAAAAATCTATCAAAAAACAATACAATTTGACACCACAGTTGGTAACACTGTTAATATTGATCTTACAGAAAGTGCTATTGATAGATTAGTCGATGTGGTTTTCCATCTCGGAAAACAGGACGGTTTACAAATAGCAGGAGGAATCGGTTATTATAATGGGGCACAAGACTATATTAACGGCTATTACGACGAAAACGATAAAAATTATCATGTTCGTTTTGGTACGGGATATTGGAGAAGTGCAACAAACTACGCAACTGTATTATATACAAAGATTGAAAGCGAGGAATAAAACATGGCATACAATCAGATTTACGGCATTATTAACGAAGCGGTAAAAGAAGCACTCGGCGCAAACGCGGTTACTGTCATTGATACGTCTAGTCTTGTTGACGTTGGCGGTCAGATTTTAACCGACGAAACAGGGTTAACAATGGAAAAGTTCATGAACGGTCTTTCGGGTGCGATTATGCGTACACGTATCAAAGCGAAGTCATACGACGGCGGGGAAAATGTTTCTATGTTCCGTGACGCTGATGACTTCGGGTTGTATTTGCGCAAAATTCAGATTGACAATGTATCTGACAGCGTAGAAAACAGCTCTTACAAAGCACAGGATTGGAGCTATTATAACGGTTCACTCCAGAAGAATTGGACAGACCGCCTTTTCGGTAAAATCGCGGGACTCGAAACAAAGCCGACCATTGTTGCACGTAAACAGTTGGCGCGTTGTTTCAGTAACGCGGGAGAAATGGCTTCTTTTATTTCGATGCTGGACACTGCGCGTATGAACGATATTAAATGCGATATGGAGAGCGCGGAAATTCTTGCGCGTGGTACGGCTATGGCGAACGCGTTTATTGACGCGGGTAGCGGTACACCGAACCCGAACACTGCTATCGACTTAGGCGCAATTTATAATACCGTGACGGGCAAGGCGACAAGTTCGACGGGCTGGGTGTACGATGCTGACCTTATCCGTTTTATGCTTGTTGAAATTAAGCGTATTATCCCGCGTTTGTATTCTATGAATAGACTTTTCAACAATGCGGGTTGTGATCGTTTCACACGTCCCGACGAACTTATTGTTGACATGCACGCTGACTTTGTAGCAAGTCTTGAGGGCTATGTTGAAAATACGCTTATTTCCCCGTTCTTGACAGCGCCCACTTTCAATAAGGTAACGCGTTGGCAGGGAACAGGAACAACCACGGGGGCGGATGCTTACAAATTGAAAATCAAGAACAGTGGAAACGTTATTGTTGAGGGTGACGACGACACCGACCCCGTAACAACTCTGGAACGGGACGGCATTGTTTGCGCAATCCGTGACATTGACCGCGTAGCGTGCAGTATTCAGGATATGCGCACGGTCAGCGCGAACAATAGCTTACAGGAGATGGTAACAACCGTAACAAAGTATGATATTGCATACGCGGTTGACCCGTCGGAACAGTGCGTTGTGTTCTACGTTGGCAATCATAACGCGTCATAATGCCTTTACTTGTTTAACTCTTTTCATAGCCCCATAGCAACGCGCTTGTTATGGGGCGTTTTAATAACAATTTCAAGCGTTTGAAAGTGAGGTATAAAATGTACGATACAAATTTATTAAAACTCTATGCCCCGCCCGTTCGTTTTATGGCGGGATTGCTTGCGGGTGACTATTGCGGGCGAAAACTTGATTTGTGGGATTTTTCGCGCGTATGGTTTCACCACTTTTTCAGTATTGCAACAAATCTCTTCACATATAACGGACTTGACGACGATTTGCAAAAACAAATTGAAAAGCGTTTGTTTTTTAATGGCCGTTGTGGTGTCGTTGTAAAAGATGGCGATTTGATAGCAGTAGACGCAAACGGAAACGGTGAAAATATCTATAGTGAACCCACGGCGTTTACTTTTTCATTTGGAAATGGTGACAAGGACAACAAGCAGTATTCACGAAAAATCAATGTAGACGGTGTTTTTGCAAAAAATACTTTTGATTATTTCCCGACATTTCTTGATGTTGAAAAAATGTCGTTTACAATGGCACACATTGACACAAGTATTATTTGTGAATGTATCAATTGCCGTTTGACAGACGTATTTTTAGCGGGAAATGAGAAAAGCGCGGAAAGTGCAAGAACATTTTACAATCGAATGTATAAAGGCGATTTGTCCGTTATAATGGATAAGACGCAAGAACTCGAACTAGAACGGCAAACGCGCACTACTTCAAATATGAAAGAATTACTTGACGCGAAAGAAAGAACGTTAAAGGGTTATTATGAAATGTTCGGTATTCGGAAACAGAACGAAAAGCGTGAAAGAATGATTACGGACGAAGTAAGCGCAAACGAAGAACTTTTGTTATTCAACATAAAAGATATGTTTGAAATGAGAAAAAAGATGTGTGCTGACATTTATAATGTTTTTGGCGTTTCTTGTTCGGTTGTGTCACACGTTGACATTGACGCTGACGGCGACACGGAAGAACGCGAGGAAATGGAGACAGAAAGCGAGGGCTAAACAATGATAATGAAAGATGTATTCAAAACGTATTTTGATAGATACGACACACAAGGCGTTTTTCATAATGGTTTTATTCAATCCATTGATTTGACTAGCTACGTTGATTTTACTCTTATCAACGACTTGTCAACCGCAATCGTTGACAGCTATTTACTCAATGAATTTTCTAACCGTGTTGTACTTGATCGGTGGAAAAAATACATGAAATGGGATAAAGAAAACAAGCGATTTATCATCGAACCCGCTTTTTATCTCAATGCAGTAAACGCGTTATATGTTTACCTTGCAAAGAGTGAAAAATTTTTTGGAATACTCAGTACCAACTTTTCAACATTGAGCGCAACCGAAATAGAGACAATTAACCACGGCGCGCGTAGTGGTTCAAAACAGTTCGGCGCTCAAACAATCGGGCGCGATTATGACAAAGTAGTTATTGAGCTAATGCGAGGAACGGAAACGGAAAACCGCGGGGCGCATACTGACACAGAAACACGGGGAACGCATACGGACACGGAAAACCGCGCAACATATACGGACACGGAAAACGTGGGCGCACGATCTGACAGCAACACACGGAACGGTTACACGGATACTGAAACACTAGGACAGCACACGAACAGCGAAACACACGAACAATATAAAGACAAGGAAAACGTAGGCGCACGCACGGACGGCGAAACTATCGGTTCACGCGTTGACGGTGAAGAAATAGGAGCGCAAACTATAAGCACAACGAAAACGGAAAAAATTCACCCGTATGACGCGCAAGACTTTGTTGACGATACACAATCAATTGAAAGTGTCAGCAACGGCGCACAGACGAACGGAAAAACGACGGGTCAACAGATCAATAGTAAAAACGTAGGTGCGCAAGAAAACGAAACCACGCACGGTAAACAGGAAATTACCAATGGTTTTGGTGAACAACAAAATAGAACGGTGTACGGTGCGCAAACAGAGAACACAACACAAGGGGCGCAAACAAATAGTAATATTTACGGGGCACAAGAAAAGTCTACCGCATATGGGGCACAAGAAATAGGGAATGTTTACGGGGCGCAAGCGAATACCCGCGAATATGGAAAAACCACAAATGAAACAAAAGAGCGCACGGACGCGGAAACAAGGGGCGCACACACGGACAGCGAAAGTATTAGCGCATACATTGACACAAAAAACAGAACTAAAGTTTTGATTTTATCTCCCGAAAAATATTATATGATATTGAAAGAACTTGCTGACAAAAATATCTATACTCTTTTTGCTGATGCGGTAAAAGATTGTTTTTTGTCCGATGTGTTCACATTTCAAGCGCTTGAAAATGGGGGTATAATATTATGAATATAACTTTGTATTCCACAAATTCGCCCGCTATACAAGTAAATAAGGCATTAACGCAACGCGCAAGCATTGCGGGCGAACCGCACGAAATTGTAAGCGATAAGGAAATGACTTTGCGTCTTGCTATTGGAAACCTTGCAAGCGTGAAAGCATCTAATTATTGCTACATACCCGAAACTGAAAAATATTACTACATCAATCCCGATTATAAGATTGAAAATCAATCTATAATAATCGCATTGAAAGAAGATGTTTTAATGAGTTTTAAAACACAACTGCTTGCGCAAACTTGCACAATTTCAAAAAACGAAAAAGAAAGCAATGCTTATTTATACGATGACGGTTATCAATTGCTATCGTACAAAAACATTGTTACAAAGAAATTCCCGCAAGGGTTAACAGATAACAGCATCATACTAATGACTGTGGGGTGAAAATATGGCATTTAGTGTAAATTTAGTAAGTGTTGACGGTTATTTTATCGGACGTTGTAAACCAATAGTAACAATGGAAAACGCAACAATCGAAGGCGCACCACAAGAAAGTACAATCAAATTAGAACAATTTTCTTTTTCAAGAAGTGGCGAAGTGGGTATTTCTGAATGGAATAGGTGCTATATACCAGCAAGTGTGCAATATGGCGCGATGTCGTCAATGGTGGATTTTTGGGACTATTTAGAGACAAACAATTTTTATTTTAATAATCCTCTTGTTGTTTGTGCTTTCAAAATATTTGACGATAATGGCGACGATACGGGGGGTCAACTTTGTTTAATGGCTTATTCTTCGGGTGGTAATGGAAATGTTACATGGCAAATGAAAAAACGAACATTATCACAGGGGGTATGGACTTATACAAACGTATCAAACACACGAACAGATAATATATACAACATGACGGGTTTCGGTATGATGTGCGGGCTTTTAACCATAGACGGTAAACAATGGTACGCGTTCGGATTTGCTACATTGTATGCCGATTATCAAGCACGCGCCGTTTTATTCGGGAATACAACCGAGGGACTAACACAAGTGTTAGGCGGTGCGCCGTCGGGAGATACAACAAGCCCCGAATATGGCAACGGTTCTTTGCCCGACGGTTACGGGCAAGGCGGTAACATAGGCACGTTTGACGACTCTAGCGATACAATCGGCATTGACGCAAAACCTAATGTAGGTGTAACAACAATGGGATTTGTCAATGTCTATAAAATAACAACGGGTCAGTTGCAATCTTTGGGAGAAAAACTTTTCCCCCATTTCTTGCCCGCTGAAATATTAGCCGATCCGCAACAATTGACAACGCCCGAGGTTCTTACAATGATGATTAAAACGTTATACGGCGCGTTAATATCTCCCGCGGGCACTACTGTTAAACTTGCTGACAATCTAGGTATAATTGATATACTAATGAATGGTAAATTGATTGATTATATCATTGATTGCCACGCAATACCTACAAGCATTAGCGACGCAACGGTTGAGGGGTTAAAAGTTGGCTATCGTCAATTTAATGATTTACAAGTCGCACGCGCTACAGAGGATTATGTAGACGTTGATTGCGGTGAATTGTCAATTGGCGAATACTTCGCAAACTTCCTAGACTTTGCAAACGTTTCTTGTGATTTGTTTTTACCGTTCGTGGGATTTGTACCGATTGAGAGTGAATATTGGAACGGTGGAACAATAAAAGTTGTTTATCGTTTCAATATTGTTGATGGTAGCTTTCAAGCGAAAGTGTTAGCAACAAGCGGAAAAAGCAAATTAACAGAAAGTATCATAGGTCAATACGGCGGCGTTGCTTGCGTTCATTATCCTATAACGGGGTTACAATATTCTAATGTTGTCGCGGGACTTGTAAACGGTAGTATTAGCGCGGTTGCACACGGTAGCGCGGGCGACGTTGGCGGGGTTGCGACAAGTCTTGCTAATATGGCAATGTTACGCCCCGATAATCCTATGTCTAATGGCTATAACGCAAGCAGTAGTTTCTTGACGCATAGAACACCTTATCTTGTTATTAAACGTGCAACGCCGCAATTCTCCGTAAAATACCCGCAAGAAAAAGGATTGCCGTTGAATGTAACGCGCAAACTTTCAACGGTTCACGGGTTCACGATTATTGACAATCCCGTGTTAAATATCTCTTGTTCTGACAGTGAGTATCAAGAACTTATTACCCTTTTGAAGAATGGCGTAATTTTGCCATAATAAAACGCCCGCGTGTAATAACGTGGGCGTTTTTTTCAAGCGCTTGAAATTATCGGAACGGGTTATAATTTTTGATTGCCCGTAAAAATTCCGTTCCACACAAATTATGTGAATAGACAAATTTATCATGTGTAAGCAACTCATATAAAATTTTGTGACGCTTTTTTTCTGGGTGCATGTAGTAATTTTCTTTTGTTGTAAAAGTGTCTGTAAAAACGTCAGCGCCCAACACGTAGTCTATGTCGTCATAATCATATGGGTATACATATACATACCGACCCGCGTCACACACAAACATTATAAGTTTAAATGCTTGTCGTAGTTTGGTTATCATATAACAAGTATAGATTTTTTCAACCTCGGACAAATCACAAAACAAATGCGGCACTTCGTCAACGTCCCATTGACCGCCTACAATGGTTTTTTCCGCTTTTCCGAAAAACATATTGCTTTTTGATTTTTGCGGGGCATAGTGAAACGCTACTTTTACAGTACCGTTATTGCTATGATGATTTATTATCAAAATTTCGTCTTGTTTTACCTTGAAAATATCTATGCCATATTCAAGCAAAACAGGACAATCGCGGGCAATTGTATTTCCCAACAGATAAACACGCAATTCACGCCCGCGCCCGATTGTTGAGATTAACCCGTTAAAACGCTTGTATTCGTTCGGCAAATATGGGCGGTCTGATTGAATAAATTCTTCCCACATTACATTTACTATTTTGTCATAGTGTAGGCTTTTATATTCTTCGTCACGCTGTAATGAAAAGTAATTGCCGAACTGTTCCGTTTTTATGCGTTTTCCTTTTTCCGTCACGAAAAAATATAAATTATCGCGGTCAGCTAAAATGCCCTCATAGCCGAAATTCTTATGTAACCATTTTACAAAATTTTCATCTTCGAAATATTTGTCTACTTTCATATTTTTTACTTCGTCGTTATAACGTTTTACGTAGGCGAACTGTTTTCCTTCGTTGAAATAATCGCATACACTTTTTTGTAAATACCAAAAAGATTTTCCGTTGTTACGTTCTGAAATGACAATGTTATACTTTGCGTCTTGTGCCATCATTTCATTACCATTATAAAATTTATTGCCGTTATAGGGTACGTGTTTCATTTGTTTATACCTCGCTTTCTTATGTGCAAGCAAAATTCCGACGGTTGCCGTACATTGTCAAAAGTTCCTTGTATTGCCTTGTGAGTTTCAGTTCGTAACTTGTCGGGCGTAGATTTATACCGCAAGTGTTTTTCACTTGATAACCGTCGGGCATAACGCACAACGGGTTATTTCCGTCAAGGTACGTTGTAAGATTTTTGCGTGCGTGGAAAATATCAAATTTTGTTCCGTCGTGTAAATCGTCAACGTCGGTCAGTACATCAGCGCACGCCTTTGGAACTCCAGCAATGGTTATTTTTACTTTGTCGTCGGGAGTTTCACGCACTGCATAGCATTTCGCGTGCATTGCTTTAAACTCGAAATATTCGCCCTCATACTCCCAAACGCCCAGAGTGTGCGCGTTGCCCTTTTTGTCAACGGGTGAAAGCAAATAAGGGTCAATATCCCGCTCTTTACAAATGCGTTCTATTGTTTCCAATACTTGCGCGTTATCCTGTTCAAAAACTTTTATATCGTTTTCATTAAAAAAACCCTTGTTGCTATCCGTATCAATATACACGGTCTTGTTGTGTCCGTTCATGTATGTAAACTTATGAGCGATTGAAAGCACACGGCGACGTTGAAATGATGTAACATATAACCCCCAACAATAAGGGACAACATTTTTCCATATCTTGTCTTTAAACTCTTGCAATTGTGCATTGCCCCGTACTTCGTCGCATTTAATAGTTTTTGGAACAAAGTCAATTTCTTCGTATGCGTCCCGACACGGGGAGGTTGCCATCATCCCATAAGACATAGAGTTAAGTAGTGCCTTTGATTGATGATATATTTCGTCATCAACGCCCTTTAGTTCGGTCTTATTTTTGTATAGTTCAAGCATCAATAAAATAAAGCGTTTGTCTATATAATCCACGGGGGCAATACGATGTGAGTGAACAATGCACTTTTTCCACTTGTAATATTGAGAATACAATGCAAAGTCCTGTTCCGTGCAATAGATCGCGAAACGATCGGCGTGTCGGACTTTCCCGTTATTCTTACAGATTGCCTTGTCTTGATGTTTAAATTCGTCTAGTGTCATACCTTGCGCCATTATGCGTTTACTTGACGGCATAACGCATAAATCGTTCAAACTTTCAAGCGCTTGAAATTCCACTAAACAAATGTGAGCGTTTCCGTCGTACCAATTGACAGGCGCGTTTACTTTTGTAAATGGCGCTGACGGAAATTTTTTTGAGAAAACTTGCCACGGGTACGCGCTTGCAATGTCAAACGATTTTACACCGTGCAAAACTTTGTTGGTATGTAAAACGTTTGATGCTACATAACCGCCCCCAAATGTTTTAGCTTGAACCAAAAAATCATCATAATTTTGTGGCATCATTTCAGACACAAATTTTTTGAACTTAAAATCTTGTGAATATAGCTCTTTTACACGAATACGAACTTGACCCGTCAATGTATAAGGTATTGCGTGAATATGTGTATATTGTTTTTTGTAAAGTTGCAATCCTTGAACCATTACAAGTAAATCATAAATGCAATAGTTCAATTCTGTTTTTGTTAACTCCGTTTTAGGTGTTCTGATGACGGTATAATCCAAATCGCCAACTTTCTTTTCAACCCCGTTTTGTTCTCCCCATTTTGCAAGACTTAAATTAGTAAGCCTATAAGTGCATCTAAACTCACAATTACCCACGGTAAAATATAAGGGTTTACGGACTTCGGTAAAAAATACATTTTCAATGTTTAGGTACTCCCGAACAAAAGTATATTCATACGAAAGATTATGCACGAACACAACCCATTTTGCGCCTATGCAATTATTTAATTTTTCAACAAGTTTCGGAAAGTCTGACAATTCCCGCCCGATAATAACAACATCGTCATTTATTGAGAATTGCCATATATACGGGAGTGCGCCCGCGTCGGCAGTTTTAAAAAATTCTTCTACTTCTTTTTCCTCATATTTACAATGTTGGAAAACGTCTTTAATTCCGTACACTTTACCATCTTTCACAAAGTAGCTTGTAACCTCAATATCGAAACAAAATATATCATCGCAATAAAACGTTGACCGCTTTTTGTACGTGGTGAACTTATACGGTTTTTTGATTTTCATAAATTCTTCAAACGTGTATTGTATCATAGAAAATCACCCCACTTTTGTACACTTGTTCCGTGTGCTTCTTCCCAAAATTCAGTAAAAGATATTTTTGTTAGTCCTGCATTTATAGCTTTTGCGTGAAATTCTCCCGCGCTTGCTATTGCAAAACGTTCCTCTCCGTTATCCGCTTGAATATATGCCGAAAGTACATCCGTTAAATTTTTTTGTCCGTGCAACTCAACAAGATCAATAATTGCCATGTTTAATTCGTCTTGTTGTGCTAGATCGCGTGCTTCTTGCGGTATATTCTTGTAAGCATTACGAAAATCTTCTAAATAACTGTCAATTGTCGCCGTATCTAGTCCCATTGAGGATAGTACATGAATTACGCGTGAACCTATATTTAATTCCTCGCGTAACTTGTTAAAAGTATCTAATGCGAACAGTTCAAGCATTTTCAAATATTTTTCGCTTTCTTGTTTTGCTATCTGTTCAAAATCCACGCCCTCATTAGGCAAGTTTTGCTTTTCACGTTCTTTCTTAATGCGTTCTACTTCATTTTCGCTAAATGTTTTAGCCTGTTTTTCACGTTTCGCGCGTTGCTTTTCTCCAATTTCTTGAACTGCCTTTTTGCCCCACTTACGATATTTTTTATTAAACGCTTTCATGTCGGCGTTCCATTCCTCGCGCCGTTTCTTACTTTTGAGTTTGACGCGTGATGGTGTACCGTCTTTGTTCATGAACGACTTCCATTTTTCGCGTAGTTCTTCAATCTCTTTTATGGGACGCAAAACACCACGGGCGATAGCGTCATCGTAGTTTTTGAGAAATTGACGAAAACGCGCTCCCGTGGATAACGGCGTGCTACGTTTAGCACGACCGCCAATAATGCGACGCGTCATTGATGCAGTGCGTTGGTTCTTAAAACGCGTTTGCCGTTTTGTTCGTTTCTTTCCACCTATAGCCATGTATCAATCCCTCACTTTCACAGAAAGATAAAAACGTTTGCCCCTTTTAATAACAATGCCATCACCATTTCCAGCGAGGTTATACACGCGCCACTTCCCGCAATCGCACACAGCACACCCAAAATATTCAACGCCATTTTCATTTATTGTTAATTCAGTAATCACGTTTTTAGCTCCATAATATGTAGCAAGAAAATAATAGAGGTTTTCTTCGTCAATTCTATTTACCTTTTCCCCACGTATAAGTTTTATAACGATTTTTTCAAATTCTACTAAATACGGCATTTAATATCCCCCCTTTCTTTGTGGTAGGCGGTAGCCTATACGTCTATATTCTTCGTAAACTTTACCCCAAATGATTTCACATTGTTTTCGTTCGTCTGGAAAAAATTTCTTCAAAGTTTCAAGTTCTTTTCCTAGTGTTGGGTTATATGGGCAACCCTTGCACCCCGTACGCTTGAAATTATACGGTGGCTTGTAAATATCACATATCTCTATATTATATTCACGGATAAACCAATTTAGGAATTGTTTATTTAAAGGTGCTAACGGCTGAAATGCTTTTAAATGATTTCCGTTAAAAGATAAACATTTCGCGGTTTCACGTTGCCCGCCCTCACTTGCCATTATTCCCGTAATAGTATATTTTTTACCCGCTTTTTTCATATATTCTTTTAAAGGTTCTTTTTTCAACTTGTCACAACATTTCGACGATATTTTAAACGGCGCACCATCATAAAATTGATATCTTAAAATTTTAGGACACAGATGTTCACTAAATTTTATTTTTCCGCTTTTCGGCTCTTGCAATTCCAAATAGTTTTTTACGGTTTCACTATCCTCTATCCCGTTCTTTTCCCATATTGCAACAATATGAGAATGATATTTACTTTTGAACGGGTAGCCATCATTCTCAAGCATTTCTTTTATATTTTTTGATGGTTTAATAATAATTATGCGCTTATCGCTTTCCTTGCGTTTAAACACAAAATCACGCACCATTTTTAATTCAATTCCAGTGTCAGCATATACACGCGGAATTTTGTTAGACGGTAGCGCCATATCAATAAGACATGAAAGCGCCGTGCTATCTTTCCCGCCCGAAAACGAAATATAGAAATTTTCCTCACCATAATCACTAATAACACTTTTTATTTTTGTTATTCTGTCTTGCAAAAGAAATTCATTTTCTTTCATTGTTCACCTCATAAAATAAAACGCGTAGCGCCTTATTTTGACCGCTACGCGCTTTCTTTGTGTTCCTGTTAGATAACGGTGACTACAGTGTAGTTGTTCCCGTTGTCAAGTCTCTTTGTATCAACCTTAACTTTGACCCCGCCCGACTTTTCCAACTCTTCGTTCATTTTTTCAACGTCTCCCTCAAATGCAGTGACGTACCCGCGGATAATCTTTGTGAAAGCACTACCGCCGTTCACGAACTTGTCGGGTTCTTCCTTAAACACAACTAAACAGTATTCTTTCGGTTCTCCGTTCTTGTCGATTGCGTGGGTGAGGTCTCCGGCAAT
>OCTX012258401.1_pt1 | contig 12351 bp, 10 predicted proteins | sample 1539691 | NCBI WGS metagenome assembly OCTX01 (sample SAMN02144231, study PRJEB22623) | gut metagenome | biome: sheep rumen | host: Ovis aries | place: New Zealand
ATCCATGTGGATGCAGGCAGCCGTTTTTATTGATGAACAGTACCCGGGAGCAGTGCTTGTTATACTTGTTAACGGAAATAAATTCCATTAATAAATATAAGGATGCGACCGGCCGCGTAAGGTATTCAGCCGCTTTGCGGCATGCGGCCGGCGCGGGCTCATTAACGAAATTGGCAAACGATTTCGTTAATGAGTATAAGAAAAAACCTGCCACTTTTAAAATCAGGTGGAAAGTATGCTTGTCGGGGGCGCTTCCCGGGAGGTCAGAAAGTCGCAGAAGACCCGGGTGACGGGATTGGTGCTCTCAGACTTCCAGAGGGCCAGGATATCAACATATTCGTGTTCTCCTTCTAGAGGAATGAAGGACAGATCTGTGGAATGTCCGAGGGTGCGGATGATGGACTCCGGCAAAATCGTAATACCGATGCCTGCAGAAACAAGAATCAGGAGGGTCTCGGCATCGGAGGAGCGTGCATCGATTTTAGGGATGAAGCCGGACTGGGCATATTTGTCAGGAATTACGTTGCCGTAGGTTTTGGCGGAAGGATCGTCATAGTACTTCGTCAGCAGGAATGGCTCATGACGAAGATCATAGCGGCGGATCGAGGAAAGCTGCGCATAGGGATGGCCTGGGGGCAGAACAGCATAGAGTCTGTCACTCCCGATTATTCTGGAAGAATAACTATCGATTTTCGTGTCCCCATAAACGATATTGAAAACAACATCAAGGCGGTTCAGATCCAGATTCATCATCAAATCCAGGTGAGCCTGACGAAAGAGGGAAAATTTAACAGAAGGATTCTGCAGATAAAATTGTTTGATGATTGGGGAGATGAGGGAAAAACCCTGTCCCTTAACGTAGCCGATGCTCAGGGAACCGGAAATACCGTCTGAAGCATTGCGTGCGCGGTTAACAGCAATCTTGCTTCTTTCCAGGATTGCCTTTGCCTCCATATAGAATATTTCTCCGGCGGGTGTTAAATGCACCCGCCTTTTTTCACGCACAAACAGATTCACTTTGAGCTGATCCTCCAGAGCCTGGACGTGCTGAGTGATCGCTGTCTGAGAGATAAAGTGACGGCGCCCTGCCTCTGTAAAGCTCAGAGTCTCAGCAGCGGTGATGAAGTACTTGAGCTGATTGGTAGTCATACGCCCTCCTTGCCAAGCGGCTTTATATCTTTTTCATTGCGGACAACCCGGCTGAAAGCCGGGAAAATAACAAAACTGTTCTCATGCCCTGTTTTATTTATGGGATCATAAGAAAAACTTGGTAACTAATAAAAATATTATCATAAAACCCCTTAAAAAGGGCAAAAACCGGATGTTTTTTGGAAATTAATAAGCTTTTACCTATGAAGTGATTGTGATTCCTTATTGGCGGGGTTCACAGAACAGCGATTATACTTTTGTTAAATAAAAGACGCACTTGCCCGGAGGAACGGTTATCCGGACGGACAAGGGACACTTCATCACAAGGAGGAGCAATCGGATGAGAAAGGCACTGGAAGGAATCAAAGTCATTCAGCTGGCAAACTTTATTGCCGCAGCTGCAACAGGACGTTATCTGGCTGACCACGGAGCGGATGTCATCATCGTAGAGGCAGCAAAAGGTGATCCGATCCGCTTTACGCAGGAGCAGGAGGGACGTCCCCAGAATATCAAGGAAAATGTCTGCTGGGAATATCTTAACGGAAACAAGCGCTGCATTTCCATTAATACCAAAACGGAAGAGGGAAAAGAGGCTTTGTTCGCTCTTCTCGAGGATGCGGATGTTCTCCTGACCAATTGGCGCCTGGGCGCTCTGCAGCGCGCGGGACTCGACTATGAGACTTTGAAGGTCCGCTTCCCCAAACTGATCTATGCCATGATCCTTGGTTACGGAAAAACCGGTCCCGACAAGGATCTGCCGGGATTTGACTTTACCGCATTCTTCGGGCGCGGCGGCTACACTCAGAACCTTCGTCGCAGAGGCAACGATCCCATCACCATGATTCCCGGTCTCGGAGACAACAACGTGGGTCTGATGCTTGCAATGGGAATCGTCACAGCTCTCTTCAACAGAGAGAAGACCGGTCAGGGTGACTTCGTCACAACCAGTCTTTACGAAACAGCTATTTTCAACATGTCCATGATGCTTCTTGGCGTCCAGTACGACGGCCAGGCACATGATTACCCCATCTCCATCTACGACAACATGAACCCTCTCAACGGCGCATACCGCACCAGCGACGACCGTATCATCCAGTGCGCGTGCCCCAACTATAACGATCGTTTTGAGCCCTTCATGAAGAGCATTGGCAGAGAGGACCTGATCGAGGCAGGCAAGTACTTCCCGCAGGCGGATATGATCGCTGCAGGCCTGGTCAGGGAACTCATCGATGAGATCCAGAAGACCTTCCTGGAAGGCGATATGAAGACCATGGATGACAAACTTCGTGCAGGTGACATTCCTCACAGTATCGCTTACAGCTGGGAGGACATCATGAATGATCCGCAGGCTCATGCGGTCGGTGCTTTCTATGATGTCACATGCCCCAATGGAGTGGTTCGCAAAGCGACACATACACCTGTCCGCCTGGAGAGCGAAGGAGAAATTGACGGCAGGACCGCACCCATGATCGGGGAACAGGGACGTGAAGTGCTCAAAGAGGTTGGTTACAGCGATGAGAAGATCGAATCCATGCTTGAGAACGGTACCCTCTATATCTGGAAAGACGAAGAATAATTTGTTACAGATTTGCCTGAAACTCGACGTGCTTTTGTACGCCGTAGCGTAGAAAAGCAGTAACAAAAATTGTTCAGGCTGACAAAAGCCTGAAAACAGTTTCCACACAGAACTCCACACAGAACTCCACACAGAACTAATAGAAGCGGAGAAATTCCCCGCCTACATAAAACATATAGATAGAAGGTGCCAAAATGCTGACATTCGGAATCGATATCGGATCAACGACCTCTAAATGTGTGGTCATGGAAGACGGTGAAAAAATACTGGGGACATCCCTTCTGGTCGGCGGAATCGGGACAAAGAGTCCCGCAATGGCAGTACAGCAGGCGATGGAAGCAGCAGGCGTGCGAAGGGAAGACCTGGCATGCATTACAGCGACCGGATACGGCCGCAACAGGTACGAGGATGCAGACTATCACGTGAGTGAACTCTCCTGTCATGCACTTGGGGCGCACCATACCTTTCCCGGGGTGCGGACCATCATTGATATCGGAGGACAGGATGCGAAAGTGATCTCCCTCGATGGAAAAGGACGCATGCAGAATTTCCTGATGAATGACAAATGTGCAGCCGGAACCGGTAGGTTCCTGGATGTCATGGCCAATATCCTGGTCGTCCCCGTCAGTGAGATGGCGGATTATTGCGAAAAAGCGCAGAATCCGGCACAGATTTCCAGTACCTGCACAGTATTTGCGGAGAGCGAGGTTATCAGCCAGCTTGCCAATGGTGTGGATATGGCAGATCTCATCGCAGGGATCTGCGGATCGGTCGCCGGACGAGTGGGCAATCTTGCCAAGCGTCTCCAGATCGTCCCGGATGTCTGCATGAGCGGCGGTGTGGCGCAGAATGCCGGCGTAAGAAATGCGCTTTCGGACAGCATCGGTCAGCCGATCCTGTTCTCCCCACAGGCACAGCTCTTCGGGGCAATCGGCGCCGCACTGTACGCATATAGGAAAACTGCAGAATAGGATTAGTCATTGCAGTCATACATGTATAGGGAAACTGCAGAAAAGGAATAGTTGTTGCAGCCATACATGTTTGCGGGCGTCTGCCCATGGCCGCAAGTACGAGTTCCCTCATGATAAATGATACTATAAAAGATTTTGCCGGAGCTTTCTGAAGCCGGCAGGAAAGGAGCGATATGGCAGAAACAGCTAAGAAAAAACGTCCGCCTCTGGATCCAAATTCAGCGAAGGCAAGGCTTGGAAAGATCGCTGCGGAGGCGTACACATCGGCCCAGGAGGCCAAAGAGCGCGGAGAGATGGTCGGCTGGTGTTCCAGCAACTTCCCGGTGGAGATTCCCGAGACACTTGGACTTGCAGTCGTTTATCCCGAGAACCAGGCTGCAGGAATCGCTGCGCGCGGCGCAGGTGAGCGCATGTGCAATATCAGCGAAGCAGACGGTTACTCCAATGACATCTGTGCATATGCCCGAATCAGCCTCGCCTATGCCAAGGTCAAGAGCGCGCCGGAGCAGGATATGCCCCAGCCCGATTTTCTCCTCTGTTGTAACAATATCTGCAATTGCATGATCAAGTGGTATGAGAACATCGCAAAGGAACTGGATATTCCCATGATCCTGATCGATATCCCCTTTAATCCGGATTATGAAGTGTCGGACGCGGAGCTCGCCTATGTGCGCGATCAGTTCCGTGCCGCGATCGCTCAGCTTGAAGAACTCACCGGCAAGAAGTGGAGTGAGGAAAAATACAAAGAGGTCATGGAGATCAGCGGACGAACGAGCCGCGCGTGGCTGGCAGCAACTGCCTGTGCAAAGTATGAACCCTCTCCTTTCAATGGCTTTGACCTGCTCAACCACATGGCAGTCATGGTAACAGCCCGAGGCAAGCTCGAGGCGGCGGAAGCGATGGAAAAACTCTACCAGGAGTATGAAGAGAACCACGAAAAGGGCGAGAGCACATTCCGCACCGAAGAGAAGTACCGCATCATGTTTGAAGGCATTGCATGCTGGCCATGGCTGCGCGCTACTTCGACAGGTCTCAAGAGCCGCGGCATCAATATGGTCACCACGATTTATGCAGACGCATTCGGATTTATTTACAAAGACTTCGACGATATGTGCCGTGCTTATTGCAAGGTTCCTAATGCGATCAATCTCGAGTATGCGCGTGACAAACGTATCAAGCTGGCAAAGGACAACAAGGTCGAGGGTCTTCTGGTACACACCAATCGCAGCTGCAAACTCTGGAGCGGTTTTATGGCGGAGATGAGCCGCCAGATCGGCGAGGCTTGCGACATTCCTGTCACCAGCTTCGACGGAGACCAGGCGGATCCCCGCAATTTCTCCGAGGCACAGTACGATACCCGTGTACAGGGTCTGATGGAGATTATGGAGACAAGAAAATAACAGGGTCTTCCCGACTGTACAGGCCCCCGGCAGCCTGGCGGCAGCCCCGGGCTTCAATCAGCCGGACATCTTCAACGACCATGTGTTTTTAGGAAAGGAGAAATATGAACGTACAGGAATTGCTCACCCGCTTTCATGAGACAGCGGTAAGTCCCAGGAAGCAGATGGACCGTTATCTTGCAGAAGGCAGAAAAATCGTTCTGACAGCGCCGGTCTACACACCGGAAGAGATCATCCATGCTATGGGTATGGTTCCAATGGGTGTCTGGGGCGCGGATATCCAGCTGAATGAATCCAAAAAATACTTCCCCGCTTTTATCTGTTCCATCGTACAGAGCATTGTTGAACTGGGCATGAAGGGAGCCTATCAGGGTGCATCCGCAATCGTGATCCCCAGCCTCTGTGATTCCCTCAAGGTGACCGGAGAAAACTGGAAATACGCAGTGCCCTCTATCCCCTTTATCCCGATGACTTATCCCCAGAACCGCAAACCTGTTTTCGGTCACGCTTTTACCAGGGCGGGTTACGAGCGAGTCATTGCAGATTTGGAAAAAGCGACGGGCGAGAAGTTTGAAGAGGAAAAGTTAACCGCTTCCATCGAAGTCTACAACGCACATAATGCGGCTATGCGCGCGCTCGTGCCCGCTCTTGCGGAGCATGCGGAGATCACAAACGCACAGCGCAGCGATATTTTCAAGAGTGCCCAGTTCATGCGCAAGGAAGAACACACGGAACTGGTCAACGAACTGATCAAAGCTCTTGCGGATACTCAGGCCGAAACCGGAAAGCTCCGCATTATGACCACCGGTATTCTGGCAGATGCTCCCGGGCTTCTTGAGATTTTTGACGACAACAATATGCAGATCGTCTGTGATGACATCGCAGCGGAGAGCCGTCAGTACAGGACAGATGCACCTGTCGACGGCGCATCAGCCCTGGATCGGCTGGCAGCAAAGTTCTGTGCTATGGACAACTGCAGTGTTCTCTATGACGTAGAAAAGAAGCGTGTCACAAAGATCGTGGAAGATGCGAAAGCTGCCGCCGCAGCAGGCCTTGTAGTTCTGCTGACTAAGTTCTGTGATCCGGAGGAATTCGATTATCCCCTTATCAAGCGCGCATGTTCAGAGGCAGAGCTTCCTTGTGTTCTGATCGAGATTGACCGTCAGATGGTCAACTATGAGCAGGCCAGGACTGCCATCGAGACATTCAAAGATCTGCTGTAATTCAAGACTCGCACGCGAGTCTTGCGCCCCTAAGAATAAACCGCCGGTGTCTGCAGGCGGGGGGCCCCGTTTTCGGCCGCCTGACAGATGCCGGGAGTTCATTCAGGAGGAAAGCACAAATGAAATTGGTTCAAAAAACGATTGGAAGGTGCCTGCGGGAAACAGCGGAGCGATTTCCGGATCACACAGCTATTGAGTTTGAAGGCTGGAGCTGTACCTGGGCGGAACTGGATGAAGTCACAGATAATCTGGCGGCACGGTTTTTCAGCAAATACGGGATCCGGAACGGCACACATGTCGGAATATGGAGCCTGAATTCGCCGGCATTCGTACAGGGCTGCCTGGCACTCTACAAGCTGGGAGCGGTGGTCGTCGTACTCAACGTGGCCAACACCGTCGATGAAATGGCCGATCAGCTGGTGCGTTCAGACACAGAAGTCCTGTTTTACGGAACCGGGTCAAGGAACAATATTTTCGACCAGATGATCCCGCAGATTCGCGGAAAGGCCCCTTCTGTCAAGCACTTTGTTCATATGGAGGAGAGAGAGTCAGGTGTGTGGCTCACTCCTTCCAGTTTTTCAGAAGAAGAGAAAAAACATCTTCCTTTTAATGAGGTATACAGGACGATTGCGGAACTTCCGGCCAAATCTCCGGCATGCATTATTTTCACATCCGGAACAACATCGAAACCGAAAGCAGTCGTGCTGACCCATTACGGAATCGTCAATGTCAATCTCCATGTGCAGAAATGCATGAGGTGGACGCATGAGGACAAAGCTGTCGTGTCTGTTTCTCTATATCATGGCTTTGGACTTAACACCGGACTTGCAGCCTGCACAGTCATAGGAATGACCATGCATCTCATTCCCTCTTTCCGGACACAGGCAGTCTGGGAGGCGATCGATTCATATCGCTGTACCGTTATGCTCGGCGTTCCGAGTATGTATCTGGCGCTTATACGAAAAGAGGGCAATGAACAGTACGACGGGAGCGCCCTGAAATCCGGAATCATCGGAGGAAGTGTGATCACCACGGATGAATACCGGGAAATCTGCAGTCGCTTTCCAACCATGCATCTGATCCCCTCCTTTGGAATGACGGAGGCCTCCACCAGCAGTGCATTTTCCGACTGGGATGAACCGCTCCGGAGCGGTCAGATCACCGGAGGAATGTTCTATGAGGATACTATGGCCAGGATCAGAGATGTCAAGACCGGCAGGATCGTCGGATGGAACGAGGCAGCGGCACATCTGTATGAGAGCAGCATTCCGAATGGGAAAAACGAGCCTGAACAAGGAGGGCCTGCAGTAGAAAACGGCAAAAACCGCAGCGGAGAACTGGAACTGGCAGGCTTCAATCTTTTCAAAGAGTATTACAAAATGCCCGAGGCGACAGCCGAGGTCTTTACAGAAGACGGATGGCTGAGAACCGGGGATATCGGGTATTTCAATGACTACGATGAAATCTGCCTCACCGGAAGGAAAAAGGAACTCATCATTCGGGCAGGGGAAAACATTTCTCCTCGTGAGATCGAGAAGGTGATCCTGGCCAGCGGCATGACAAAGAAAGTCAAGGTCGTAGGTGTTCCGAGTTCATTCACACAGGAGGAGATCGCAGCCTGCATCCTCACAGAAGAGGGAGAACAGTTCGACGCAGCGGCGCTCCTGAAGTACCTGCAGCCAAGGCTTTCCTATTTCAAAGTTCCCAAATACATTTTCACTTTCCGGGAACTGCCTCTCACGGCCAGCGGAAAAGTGCGTCTGGGGGAGCTCAAGACCATTGCAGCCAGGATGGCGGAGGAGGAAGACAAGCTGTATGCAGTTACCACGAGCGCGCGGGGCAGTCATTATGCCGGCAGCGCACAGTGAGAGCGGCCGCAGATTGTACCCACCATGAAGCAAGTTTCCTTTTTGCGCGCCTATACCACGACTGAAGTCACGGGTATTGTGCGATGAAGAATAAATCTTCCAAAAGATGCGGCAAAAAAACGTATACAGCAAAAAGAGGGATGCTACTAACATATAATAATCGAAATAACGTATAGGTATAAAGGAGAAAAAGAATGAGCAGCGTATTTTTTACAGAAGATCATGAAGCAATCCGCGAGATGGCGAAACAGTATGCAGAAGGTACTCTGGCAGGCGCAGCCGCTGAGATCGACAAGACCAACATCTTTCCCGAGAGCATTGTTGCTGAAATGGCAGAACTCGGCTTTTACGGCCTGAAGATTCCGGAAGAATTCGGAGGACTTGGCCTGGATATGCGCAGCTATGTCTGTGTCATGGAGGAGATTGCAAAGAAGTGCGCGACAGCGACTCTGTTCATCTCCTCTGCAAATTCCCTGTCCACTCAGCCCATTCTGCTGTCCGGAACAGATGAGCAGAAGGCAAAGTATCTTCCCGGTGTGGCTGACGGCAGTCACATCATCTCCTTCGCGCTGACCGAGCCGGATGCAGGCTCCGATGCAGGTTCGCTCAAGACCAAGGCTGTGAAGGACGGAGATTTCTACGTTCTCAACGGTTCCAAGTGCTTCATCACAATGGCTCCGATCGCCCAGTATCACATCGTTTATGCCAAGACCGATCCTGAGAAGGGCACAAAGGGAATCAGCGCTTTCATCGTTGATAAGGACCTGAAAGGCGTTTCTGTAGGCAAGCACGAGGAAAAGATGGGACAGCACGGAGTGCCGGTCAGTGACCTCATTCTGGAAGATGTCCGTGTTCCTGCAGACTGCATGCTGGGACAGGAAAATATGGGCTTCATCAATGCCATGAAGACATTGAATGTCGGCCGTATCGGCGTTGCCTCCATGGCTCTGGGCATTGCCCAGGAGGCTCTGGATCTGGCTGTCAATCACACTAAGAACCGCATCCAGTTCGGAAGACCCCTCTGCAAAAACCAGGCGCTGTCCTTCATGATGGCCGATATGGAGACCAAGCTGAATGCTGCCAGAAATCTCGTCTACAATGCAGCATGGCTCATGGATACAAAGCAGGATGCCTCCAAGGCGGCATCTATGGCGAAATACTATACAACAGAGGCCGCCATCGAAATTGTCAACAAGTCTCTGCAGCTGCACGGAGGCTACGGCTACTCCAGAGAGTATGAGATTGAGCGTTTGTACCGCGATGTCCGTATTACATCCATCTATGAGGGCAGCTCTCAGGTCCAGCAGATGGTCATTGCAGGTTCGCTCCTTAAGTAAGTCTGACCACCGCGCTGTGGTCACAGCCCGGGTTGCTGTCATACCCATCGAGGGAGCGTAAACAGTAACTCTGCTGAAATGATGCGGTCAGCTTTCTGCATCAGGAGACGCGGTCAGCTTTCTGCATCAGGAGACGCAGTCAGCTTTCTGCATCAGGGGATTGTGAAAAAAAGATAGAAAAGCATAAATAGGAGGAAACAATGGATAAGAAACAGTCTACTCTTTCGATTGCGATTGGAATGGCCTGTGTCTGGATGGGCACACACTTCGGCCCCGGCGTGGCGTCAGGCACACAGATCCTGATCTACTGGGTGAAGTATGGTATTTGGGGCCCGATCGCGAGTATATTGGCTATGGGCCTGCTGGGCTACTGCATTTATTGTTCAGCTGAATTCTCAAGAATCTACAAGACCTACAACTACGCGGATTGGACCAAAAAGGTCTGGGGAATCAACTGGATCGTATATCTTCTTGACTTCTCCTTTATCATCGTTATGCTGACTGCTCTTGGCGGATCCCTCAGCGCCATCGGCAACCTGCTCAACAGCCAGTTTGGTCTGAACTACTGGGTAGGCGTAGGTGCCGTCATTATCTGCGCAGGCCTTCTTTGCGCATACGGTGCCAAGCTGGTTGCACGTGCATCCTCTTACATGATGTATCTTGTTATCGCTGTTCTTGCAGTCATCATCATTATGTGTGCGTCTACCGGAAAGCTTCATCTTGGCCAGGCAATCGCAAACGCCAGCGCCGGAAATATTGCCGGGGTCAACCCGAGTTTCCTGGGAGCTATTTGGAGCGGTATCATCTATGCTTCTTTCCAGGCTAACGTAATCGGCAATATTTCTTCCATTGCTCCGACTCTTCCTGATCGCAAGACCACAAAACTTGGCGCTGTTATCGGTGTTTTCGGAAACGCTCTTATGCTTGTTGCACTTAGTTTGTTCTTCCTTTCCGCTACTACGATTGAAAATTATGATGTTCTTGACACCGCCGCAAACCCTCTGCCCTTCTACGGAACTCTTACAGCTCTCGGATTTTCCGGCCTGAAGCTTGTGTATGTTATCACAGTCTTTATCGCTGTTCTTTCCACTGCAGTAGGATTCAGTTTTGGCGCAGTAGCAAGGTACTCTAAGCTCTACCGCAAAGCTGATGAGAATGCGCCTGTCAAGGACGGCCTTCTTGTAGTCGTACTTCTGATTGCATGCGCAGCTGCTTCCAAGATCGGTATCGTTAAGCTTGTATCCACCGGTTACACCATCCTGGGATACCTCAACCTGCCTCTGCTGATCTTCCCTGCAATTTATCTGGCAAACCGTAAGATTTCCAAAAAGTATCTGAAAGAAAACAATATTGAGGCGACAGGTATTGACGAGTAATCGGCACTGCCAATAACGTATTATTCTTCATCACTGCGGGGGAAAGTTCTCGCCGGACTTCCTCCCAGGTGATCAGAACATGGAGAACAACATGAGAAAAAGCACACTTCCCCAGTGGGGGATCCGAGTACTGTTTTATTGCATAGCATTGTTCTTTATGGCATTAGGAGTTGCATTCTCCGCCAATTCCGACCTGGGAATATCTCCGGTCAATTCTCTTCCCTATGTGATCAGCGATATTCTGAAGATGCAGCCCGGAACCTGTGTGACAGCAGTATTCTGCTTCTACATTCTTGTGCAGATCATTCTGCTTCGCAGGGAGTTTAATCCGGTAAATCTGTTTCAGATCGTCTTTTCCACGATTTTCGGGTATTTTGTAAACTTTACCAAATGGATGGTAGGAGATTTCCTCCTTCCCGGCGGTTATGCCGGCCGTCTCATCCTGCAGTGCATCGGAATCATTTTCGTAGCATTTGGCGTATTGCTGTATCTGGATGTTGATATTGTGCCTATGCCAATGGAGGGAATGACGATGGCAATCGCCGAAAAGGTCGGAAAACCCTTTCCCACTGTCAAGACTTTCGTTGACTGCACAGTAGTTGCCCTCGGTGTCCTCCTCACGGTCGTCTGCCTTCACCTCATTCCCTTTGTGGACGCAGGTGTACGCATCCGTGAAGGCACGATTCTGGCGGCCCTTGTCACCGGAAAAGTCATCCAGATCATGAGAAAACCAATTTCGCCGCTTGTAAAGAAAATCTGTTTCGGGACAGAGAAAGAGTGAAAAATCCTGTCGATACAGGATTTTCACTCCAGAGGTTTGCGTCGAAGCGCCGCAAACCTCCACCGGATCCCATCGCCGAAATCACCTCCGCGATTTCAGCTCGGGTGTCTCAGCGCAAAAGCGCTCCGACATGTCGGAAAGAGTGAAAAGTTTTAAGGATTTTGGCGCAACTTAAAAAAGAGTCCTGATGGGACCCAGGAAAAGATATGTCAATATTACAGCATAGACGGTCAGCCCGAATTATAAGTTAGTCACAGAATGACCGCCCGACTTTGTCAGAGCCCGGGCGGTCATTTCTTTATCTTTGATTCAGTATTACTACTTTTGGGACAGCGGGCTCTGGAAGTCTTTCCGGTATTCCCGCGGAGTGCAGTGAAAATATTTCTTAAAAACTTTTCCAAAGTAGGTGCTGTCTGAGAATCCTGTGTCCAGGGCGATCTGTGTGATCGGCAGATCTGTGGATTCCAGCAGTTCTCTGGCTTTATTCAGGCGATATTCGTTGAGATAGTCAAACGGCGCCTTACCAAGTATTCTCTTGAAGGTTCTGAGCGCTTCCCGTTCGCTGATGTTGGCACTTCCTGCAATATCCTCCAGAGTCAGTTTTTCTGCATAATTGGAGTAGATAAACTGCAGCATATAACGGATCCTGTCCCTGCCCGCGCCGGGGGAC
>OCTX012126962.1_pt1 | contig 12349 bp, 11 predicted proteins | sample 1539691 | NCBI WGS metagenome assembly OCTX01 (sample SAMN02144231, study PRJEB22623) | gut metagenome | biome: sheep rumen | host: Ovis aries | place: New Zealand
GACCGTTACATTACGCATGGTACGAGCGGCAGTTTTCAGTTGATATATGGGTTTTCCAAGCCCTGTTTGATTGCGGAGAAGTTTGCGGATGTATATGGCTTTTCTCCTGAGAATGCTGTTGTTTACAGTGATAACAGCGATTTGGGCTTGTCTATGCGGAAAGCAATTGATATGTCAGATGCGGAATACGAGGGCATTAGAAATAATCTGATTCGTGTTTCGGATGACATATATAACAAATCTCTTGAAAACTTGAAAAAAGCCCTTTCAGACAATTAGTTCCGGAATTGTTTCATTTAACATCGATTAAACAGTTACAGGCGGCTTTAAGAAAAGCAAATGGAATAATTACTGCAACAGAAACTCCGCTAACAATAGTCAAGAGGGAGACTGCTATGAGTTTTAATAATCATTGTAATGAACTTAACTCGCAAAAAGGCCTCAAGGCGTATATCAAAAAAAAGATTATTAATATTTTGCTGAAGAAACTGGTTACTGAGCCAGAAGAACCGTTGCTTTTCCGTGATAAGCCGGGGTTGCTGATAGACGTTTCACATGTTACCGTTAATAAAAACTGGATAACCGGAGTTCGGCAGGCAGGCAATAAAACCTGGCTGACCGGGATTGCCCGGGTTGTCAATAATATTTTTCATCATATTTATGGTCTGTCAGACAATGTCATTCCAATTCAATATAAATCAGGCAAGCTGATTACGAGCTATTTATATCTCAGCCGGCTGGAAGGGTTAGAAGAAAAAAACGAACAGACCATTATGTTCCAACAGGGAGATAATATTCTGTTATTAGACGATCCCTGGGATAAATATGATGACTATTATTATATTTTGGATATGGCAGCAAAAGCGGGCGGTAAAAGTTATGCTATCGTACATGATTTGATACCGGTACAATATCCGGAAGTGTGCGGTGCAGAAAGAGTAATAAAGGAATATACCGGTTGGCATAATATGTTATTACAAAAAGCCGATGCTCTTGTATGTGTTTCCCAAACGACAGCAGATGGACTTGTCGCATATTATAAGCAAATGAAATTCACCCGAACACGGCCGTTAGCTGTGTTTTACTTTCATTTAGGCGCAGATGTGCCTGAAGGTGAAAAAAAAGTGCGGGAAGAAATTCGACGTTTTGTAAGCAGTGGCAAGTTCACGTTTCTTATGGTTGGAACCGTGGAACCCAGAAAGAAGCAGATAACAGCATTACAGGCGCTGCAAAAACTTCCGGAGGAAATCCGCAGAGATTGTCGTTTGCTCATTATAGGCAAAGACGGATGGAAAAATGGAGATGTCTTTAAAATGCTTGAATTGCCTGAACTCAGAAAAAATGTCCTTTGGGTCAGGGATGCTTCTGACGGAGAACTGCGCTGGGCTTATTCCAATTCCAGTGCGTTAATCGCTGCTTCGTTACAGGAAGGTTTTGGTTTGCCTTTGGTTGAAGCGGCCCATTTTGGCTTGCCTCTGATTTGCAGCGATATTCCGATTTTCAGAGAAGTAACTCAGGGAAATGCGGATTTCTTTACAGTACAGGACGCAGCAAATCTTGCGGAATGTCTTGTAAGGTGGATGCAGTCCAATCAGCATCCTGATTCCCATAAGATTCCCGTTTATTCCTGGCAGGAATCGGCGCGGGAAGTTTTGGATATTGTCGGAGGAAAAGCTGAACCCTATAAGGTATTGCAATAATAGAATTATAATCTTTCGCATCTGCACAATAAGCTTTTAGTTTTGGAAAGGATCGAGTTTATGTTTTCTCGTAACCTCAAGCAAGTTATTGTTTCTGTAACTTCGTATCCTGCCAGGATCAACGAGGTTGTTTTAGCTATCAAAACGATTTACAGGCAAACGATGTTGCCGGACAAGGTTATATTGTGGTTAGGGGAAGAAAAATTCCCGAATAAATTTGATGACTTGCCAAAAGAACTTTTGCAACTGATGGAAGAAAAGCATCTTGAAATCCGATGGTGTGAAGATCTGGGGCCGCATACCAAGTATTTTTATGCTTTCAAAGAATTCCCGGACGCTTTAGTTATTACTATTGATGATGATATATTGTATCCGCCGGACCGTATTAAAAATCTGTATCGTTGTTATTTACGTTTCCCACAAGCTGTTTCTGCCGGTCGGGCGGATTTTGTTCCCATATCAGAGCATGAGGAAATGCCGCCCGTTACCATATGGCCGGAAGAGGTTGACGCCTGGATATTGCAACCTTCCATGCAGTTATATGCGATGGGTGTAAATTGTGTTTTATATCCTACAGTTCTTTTTTCTCAGGTAACGGAACTGCTTGATAAAGAAACAATCAGACGTGTTTGTCCCTATGCAGATGATTTGTGGTTGAAGGCAATGCAGGCGGTGGCAGGTATTCCAGTTGTTGTAGCCGAACCTGATCAGCCGTTGCCTATATCGACCGAGGAATCGCAGGAAACAGCTTTATGGCACTATAATTGCAGAGATGGCGGCAATAATGTACAGTGGAAACAAATCGAAAAGGAAATCGACGGCCGTTATGGGAAGGGATTTTTGCGCGAAAGACTATTGGATAAATCCGTTGGCAAAGATCTGACCGGAAGCAAAGCCTTGATAGAGTTAGCAAGATATTTTCAAAGAAAAGCTCAAAAGCTGCAAAACCAGTATGCAAAGTTTTATACACTTCGTATGGATATAAAAAATATTGGAGGCAGAGGTTGCAATCTGGCAGAGCGGATTGTAACTCCCAAAGCGTTTTCTGTAAGCAAATCGAAATGGCGGTCAAACGGCTTGAAGATTGAGTGTGTGTCAGATAAAATGCAGATAGTAATTCAATGTGAAGGAGACGGACAACTCGAAATTGACCTTCTGGGACGGAATATGCGAAATGCTTTCGGAAAAAGATATCCTGTCTGGATTGATGTTAATTGGTTTGCGGTAAATGGAGAGGTTATTTTTAATGATATTCATACCGTCTGTTATGATAAAAGGTACATTTACAAAAGACCTGTATCAGACGGAGAGTTGCTTGAACTGGAACTGGAATGGTCAGAGTGTCAGTCGTCTCTTACCGTGGATGCTGTAAAAAGGATGGAACCGGAATTAAAAAATGGCTGGTCGTTTAAAGTTGAAAGAATTATAATGTATTTACCGAGGATAATTCGGAACAGGATACTGAAAAAGGGTTAGGCGTATGTTGGATATTCAGGAAAGTAAATTAATAAAATACCTGACGTTTTTTTCCACCCTGGCAATTTGCACGGTGCGTCCTGTTACGGCGGTAGGAGAACTTGCAATGGGCATCGCGCTGTTGCTGGGAATTATTTTGCGGTATAATAATAAAAACGATTTTTCTATTTTAAATGAAGAAATAAAAGGATATATGAAAGCCTATGGCGTATTTGTTTTGCTGACTATACCGTCTATACTCGTTTCCGATAGCCTCGTTGCAAGCATAAAAGCATTTTTCGATTTATGGATTTGGCGATACGTAATATTTATAATCATTGCGGTCTTTATTAAACGTAGAGAATACCTTGTTAATATGCTGGCGGCCTTTTTGGCTGTAAGTTCTGCTGAATGTTTGTTTACACTGGTTGAAGTATTGAACCATATAAGGGCCGATGGCCGCGGCTGGGGATTTGGCGGCAATCCACTGATAATTGCAGGAGTTATGTGTATGTTGCTGCCTGTTGTAGTGGTCATCCTTATGGATCCCGGTTTTGAAAAGAAACTGAAAAAAATATCTGTGTTTGCTGTTATCAGCATTCTTGTGGGACTTTTATGCAATAAGAGCCGGGGCGCCTGGCTGACAGAATTGATTGTGATTCCTGTTGCGACGTACCGATATATAAAACAGAAAAAATCTTACCTCGCAGTTATGTTGGCAGTATTTTTTGGAATAGCAGGATTTATGGTAAGCAACCCTCAATATGTGCAGAGGGTTCAATCTATTACTAATATCACTACGGACCGGTCCAACGCAGACCGTATCTGGGTTTGGAGATCCGCATTGGACATGCTGAGGGCGCATCCTGCGACCGGTGTAGGAGTTGGCCGGTTCAAAGTCAGGTACCAGACAGAATATAAATATATGCAGGAAAGCCAAAAACTGACTCATGCCCACAATAATTTTCTCCAGATAAGCGCTGAGAATGGTATCATCGGACTGGCAGGGTTCCTATATTTCATTGGTTATTACCTGTATAGAAGTTTGCGAAATTACTGTATTAAAAAAAATCCGTATGATATCCTTGTTTTTACTACCTTTTTTGGATATATCTGCCTGTTTGGGCTGATTGATTATTCGTTGGGCATTTCGACAGGAATCCGTATCATGTGGTTTCTGCTGGCGGTTTTATTACAGTTGAAGGAAACGGAAAGGCAATACTGTGAAACAGAATAACCTTTTGGCATCAGTGGATGACGGCGAAAGCTATAATAAAATACAGGCGCATAAAATACCTTTCAAAGATAAGTATGCCCATATCCTGTTGCCGGCTTTGCTTGTGATTATCGATTACTGTGCTGTCCTGGCGTCAGAGCAACTGGCGTTTATGCTGCGGAATTTTCTGATTAAGAATCACGGTACGCTGCATATTTCTCCGCTGCATTTTTACGTGGTCTGCCCGGCAATCTTTCTTTTATTTTTGCATATTTGCCAGCTGCATACACGGCAGATGCAATTCTGGCGGGTGATTGCCGGTATTTTTAAAGCCTGCCTGTACGGTTTTTTAACTGAAGTACTGTTTCTGTATGTAATACAGGCTGCAGGGACTACGTCGCGGTTGTACACGGTGCTGCTGTGGATTTTGACTTTTTTTACAATCCTTCTTTTCCGTTACATAGTAAAAGTTACACTGGATAAGACGGCTTTTATTTCGGAACCGGTACTGCTCCTGGGCACGGGGATGAATGCAGAGATTGTTGTAGAGCATTTGCGGTCAGACATGGGGTTCCCGTATCGGTTTATCGGTTATTTGGAAGATGAGCGGGAGACTCCTGCGGCAACGTTGTCACAATTACCGAAATTGGGGACATTTGCGGAGGCGGCGTCTATAGTCAGGGAAACCGGTGTCCAGAAGGTTCTGGTTCTTGCGTCAGGCCTCAGCCGTGCAAGTATACAGAAGATTGTTTATGAATTACAGCCTTTGGTTCGGGGGATCAGTGTGATTCCGGATATGGAGATGCTGCCGTTCCTGACTGTGGATATAGAAAGCCTGATTGACGGGCGCGTGGTTGTGTTCAGAATGCGGAACAATTTGAAAAACCGTTGGAACCGTATCCTGAAATATTTGTTTGACTGGTGCGCTGCCCTGCTGGGAGGGATCATTGTTTCTCCGGTCGTGCTGGGTATCGCGCTATGGATATGGAAAGACTCACCGGGACCGGTGATTTTTAAACACAAACGCATTGGCCAGTGCGGAAAAGAGTTCTGGTGTTATAAGTTTCGCACCATGAGTGTGGACGCAAAAGAGAAACTGGAAAAACTGCTGGAAACGGATCCGGAGGCAAAAAAAGAATGGGAAGAGAATTACAAACTGAAAAACGATCCCCGGATTACCCGTAGCGGAAGGTTCCTGCGTCGTACCAGCCTGGACGAGCTGCCCCAGATATTTAACGTGCTGAAAGGGGAAATGAGTCTGGTAGGCCCCCGGCCCATCATCAGGGACGAAATACCCCGCTATGGAAAGTATATTGAGGATTATTATATGGTACGTCCCGGCATTACCGGTATGTGGCAGACCGGCGGACGCAATGACATTGATTACGACGAACGGGTGCAGATGGATACCTGGTATGTGCGGAACTGGAATATCTGGTTCGATATTGTGTTGTTGTGGAGAACGATCGCAGTGGTATTGGGCCAAAAGGGTGCGTACTGATTGGTTTGTTATGATAGCCTGAAAAGAATTCTGTTGAAACGCAAAGTTTAAGCAAAACAAGGTGTAATTAAGTGAAAAAGATACTGCAGATATCTAATTATTTGTATCCGAATATTGGCGGAATAGAGCAGATCGCGCGTGATATAGCGAATGCTATTACGTCAGATGGACACTATGAACAGAAAATAATATGTTTCAATGAAACAGCAAGAGACGGTGACTATATTTGCAATCGAAAAGAAACAATTCATGATGTAGTAGATGGAGTTGAAGTGATACGCTGTGGCTGTATTACCAAAAAAGCTTCACAGTCTATTTCATTAACCTTTGCGCGCGAATTAAAAAAAGTGATGGATGAATTTAAGCCGGATATTGTGTTTTTCCATTATCCTAATCCTTTCGAAGCGCAGTTTTTGCAGTATTTTTTTAACAGAAATTTTAAATTTGTTTTATACTGGCATTTGGATATCGTAAAACAAAAAGTATTGAGGCATCTTTTTTACGGACAAACAATCCGACTTTTGGAACGCGCGGACATCATCGTTGCCACAAGCCCGATGTATATTGACGGGAGCCTATTCTTAAGCAGAAGCAAATATAGAAACAAATGTGTGGTAATACCGAATTGTATAAGTGAAAGCCGCTTGTCTGTAACGGATGATATTACACAAAGGGCTGAAAGAATCAGATTAGAAAATGAAGGGAAAATAATCTGTTTTGGCGTAGGGAGACATATCCCATATAAAGGGTTTAACTATTTAGTGGATGCATCCAAATATCTTGACGACCGGTTTAGAATTTTTATCGGAGGCAGGGGCGAGTTAACAGGGAAGCTGAAAAAACAGGCTCTTGGCGATTATAAAATTAGATTTTTAGGGCGTGTCAGCGATGAAGAACTGACAGCTTATTTTTTGGCTATGGATATTTTTTGCTTTCCGTCCATTACAAAAAACGAAGCTTTTGGCATTGCATTAGCGGAAGGCATGTTTTTTGGCAAACCGGCAGTTACCTTCCATATTCCGGGTTCAGGTGTTAACTATGTGAATCTGAAAGATGTAACTGGTTTAGAAGTCCCTAACGGAGACAGTCAGGCCTATGCAGAAGCAATCAAACAGCTGGCAGTGGATTCGACTTTGAGACATAAAATGGGAATCGAAGCAAAAAACAGAGTTAAAAAACTTTTTTTATCAGGCTCATTTAGGGAAGCTATCCTTTCTATGATACATGAGTTATGATTGCACCGGAAATGAAGCATGCTATACAAGATATTACAGAGATTCATATTGCAGAAGTACAGATTGGCGATGAACTTACTGAAGAAGATATAGAGAGATTAGACTGGAACTGGACAAATATATGAAAAAAAAATATGCCATTAACGGCCTGTTTCTGACACAGAAAATTACGGGAATTCAAAGATTTGCTTATGAGATTACAAAAGGGCTGGATCAGCTTTCTGATAAAAACGAGGTTGTTTTGGTCGTTCCTGATGAAGCTGAGATTAAAGTTCAGTTTAAGAATATTTCTGTTGTAAAATACGGATCCTTGAAAGGAATTTTATGGGAACAGGTTAATTATCCCGGTTTCTTACGGAAGAATAACTGTCTGGCCCTTTGCATGACCAATGTGCTTCCGTTATTTTACCGAAAAGGTATCATTGTAATCCATGATGTGAGTTATAAGGCAAATCCACATTTTTTTACCGGATTGCGAAACAGAATTTCTGCTTTCTGGCATTGTGTCAACTACCATGCAGGGCTCCATTCGAAAATGAAGATTCTAACAGTTTCTAATTTTTCAAAAACGGAGATACAGAAATATTATAAAATTGAAGCTGAAAGAATTCATGTGGTTTACCCCGCGTGGCAACATATGAGCAACGTTCATCCGTCGGCAACACTATATGAACGTTATCCACAATTAAAAGAAAAGAATTATTATTTCTCGATGGCATCACTGGCTCCGAACAAGAACATAAAATGGATCATGCAAGCAGCAAAGCAACATCCGGATCAACTGTTTGTAATAGCCGGAGGCGGTAAATTTAATGAGAAAAAACCTTCTAATACACTGTTTTTGGGTTATATTTCGGACGAAGATGCTAAGACACTTATGGCAAATTGTAAAGCATTTATATTTCCAACCTATTATGAGGGATTTGGTATGCCGCCATTGGAAGCAGCAGCATGCGGGGCGCCGCAGATTATTGTCTCCGATACGCCATGTATGCGGGAGGTTTATGGTGAGTATGCGTCTTACGTGAATCCATATAATCCGGAAAACTGGATCGTTGAAGAGTGTAAAAATGAAAATTTGAACGAGCTTTTAGAAAAATATTCCTGGAAAGCAACGGCGGAAGTTATAAAAAGGGTAATGGAAGAAACTGGTCAGAATGGCATAGCGTTGTGAAAATAGAAGTTTCAAAGCAGGACATAATATGGACTAATCTTTCTACAATTATAAGCTTACTTATTGGAGTTTACACAAAGAAACTTTACATTTGTATGAAGAAGTGTTGAGCAGGAAATAAAGGTGACTTTTCTATGTACAATTACTTAATCGTTGGCAGCGGTCTTTTCGGAAGTGTCTTTGCTCATGAAGCCAAAAAACGCGGGAAATCTGTTTTAGTTATTGAACGCCGAAGCCATGCCGGTGGAAACATCTACTGCGAGGAAAAAGAAGGAATCAATATTCATAAATACGGCGCTCATATTTTCCATACGGATTATAAAGATGTGTGGGACTATGTAAACCAGTTTGTTGAGTTTAATAACTTTGTTAATTCGCCTGTTGCCAATTACAAAGGGGAACTGTACAACCTCCCTTTCAACATGAATACGTTCTCCAGGATGTGGGGTGTGATTACACCGGCGGAAGCGGCGGCCAAAATTGCGGGACAGCGCAAGGCCATAACAGGCGAACCGAAAAATCTGGAAGAGCAGGCTATTTCGTTAATCGGTACTGATGTTTATACGAAACTGATCAAAGGTTATACGGAAAAACAGTGGGGCCGGAGATGTACGGAACTTCCGGCGTTTATTATCCGGCGTCTGCCTGTACGTTACACCTTTGATAACAACTACTTTAATGACCGCTATCAGGGGATTCCCATGGGGGGATATAATAAACTGACTGAAGCCCTGTTAGAAGGCGTTGAAGTCCGGTTAGATGTGGATTACAACCAGCAACGGGAAGCATATAAGAGAATTGCTGAAGTCATTGTTTATACTGGCCCCATTGATGCGTTTTTCGATTACAGTTTAGGTCAGCTGGAATATCGGAGCCTGCGTTTTGAAACAGAGCGGCTGGAAGAAGAAAACCATCAGGGTGTGGCGATAGTGAACTATACGGAACGGGAAATTCCTTATACGCGCACAATCGAACACAAGCATTTCGAGTTTGGAAAACAGCCGGTAACTTATGTGACGAAAGAATATCCGGCTGAATGGACACCGGGAGAAGAAGCTTATTATCCGGTGAACAATGACAGAAACCAAAAGTTGTATGCGCAGTATGCGGAACTAGCTCAAAAGGAGAAAAACGTTATTTTTGGCGGACGACTGGCAGAATACAAGTATTATGATATGGACGATGTAATTCGGAGCGCACTGGATACGGTGAAAAGGGTATTATAGAAGCAAATGGAAGCAGGTAAAGTAAACCATGAACCGGTCTTTTCCATTGTTATGCCGGTCTACAATGCAGAAAAATATCTGGAAAAAATCACTGGGAAGCATATGGCATCAGACATTTTCTGATTTTGAAACGCATCTGATGAAGATACGGGACCTGCTTGTATTACTCAGGAATTACCAGGTGGAGACGCAGATTAATTTGGATAAAGTATTCTGGGTGTTCACGCGTTTTACGCTTTCGGCGTTAGAAGCAGGGACTTCCCTTGAGATAATCCGGAAAGAAGAACTCTTTGCCCGTTATTTGAAGCATCGTTTCGGACCGTTGGGAATCAAGAAGAAAGTTTTGACCGGAATATTGCAAAGTGACAATGCTTTTATAATAAAACCGGCAGTATGCCTGATAGGATTTATCAAACAATACCTGCCGGTTGTTTTTGCAAAAGTGAAAAAATGAATTGAAGGAAGACTGGCGCTAAATGCCGACTACGATATCTTTCGGCAGGCAGTAACCGCCGTAACCGAAAGAAGGATTGTTGTAATGATCGCTTTCGTGCTGATCCTATTTTATATTATCTTCCAGCTCATCGTAGCCGTGGGCGGCTCAGTCATTATAATGGCCCCCTTCTGTCCGTCCAGACCTGGTTGATGCTCGAGATTATTTTTTTATTCATCCTCCTCAACATCTTCATATTCTCCCTGCAGTTCTGCTTTAAGCGGATCGTTCCTGTCGAGATATTCTCCTGCAAGAATTCTGTCCAGGTGGTCTTCTTCCAGCATCCATTTGAATGTTATAAACCAGCCGGTGCTGTTTTCTGCCTGGTTTAACAGGAAGGGACAGTGGGAAATAAGACAGATGGCATTTATGATTTCCTGTTCGCTGTAAAATTGCAACACTTCTTCCAATCGGTTTTGCAACGCAGGGTAAAGGCCGGTCATTTTGATTAAAGGCAGCTTATTCCAGCAGGTAAGGATTCGCTGGCTGGCAGGGGGAAGCGAGTCCAAGGGAATCATGCCGAATTTGTTTCTGGCAGGATACGTTTCTTTATGCATGGTTTTATCCTGGTGACTTTGTGTCAGGTCGTTTGCTTCAGCACAGGCGTTTACTTTGATGGCGCCATTCCTGACGGTAATCAACTTCATTTTTTCAAGCAGGCCAATGGTTTTTTCAACCGTTTGCAACGGTCGGTTAAAATATTTTGCGAAAGTTTCTGCGTTCATGGGACAATCCGGATTGGGCCGCACGTATCCTTCTGGGTCTTTTGCGGCAAGGGTAAGCATGCGGTACCAGTTGCCGAAAATGGTATCTGCATCCGGCTGCTTGTGTATGAGCACAGTGTTTTTAAGATTAAAGATATCTGACAGAATCGTTTTGTCAGATGTTAATGGTTTTTTTGAAGCAAGAGTATTCGAAACAGTCAATGGTTGACCCTTCTTTCGAGAATTTTTAGTCTGGCTGAAGTTTTACAGTATCAAACTCCGGCAAAGAACAAATCACATTTTACCCTCATTGACTAAAAAATGCAAGTAAAAAGTTGTTTTTGCAATTTATTTGCAAGATACTTTGATTGCAAAACGGTAATTATATTAATAATAATATTATTATTTATGTCGTTAATTATATTAATATAATTGTATTGACCAAATAATTATATTGACAATTATATTGACATATTGACGCATATTGACACGCGTCAATATAATAAATAATAAATAATAATATAATAATATAATATTAATATTATATTAATATAATGCATTCTCTTGGTGTCACGTTTTTCCCTGGTTTTGTCCTGGGGACATTACAGCATAGGGTGTCAAGTATGCAAGACAATCGTTTATTTGAAATTATTCGGTTCGCCATCGTGGGCGGCGCGTCCTTTGTAGTGGACTACGCGCTGCTTTATATCTGCACGGAATGGCTGGGAATCCATTATTTGTATTCCGCTGCCATTTCTTTTAGCGTGTCGGTGATCGTCAACTACTGGCTGTGTGTAATCTTCGTGTTTACAGGCGCGGGGAAGCAGACGGGCAGGCAGGCGGCGCTGTTCATCGGTTCCAGCATCGTGGGGCTGGGGATCAACCAAGTCTGCATGTGGCTGTTCGTGGAAAAATTCGGGCTGCATTACATGCTGGCGAAAATCGGCGCCACGTTTATCGTCATGTTCTGGAATTACGTGATGAAACGGAAAGCGGTACGGGGGTAATTTTTTGTGTAAATCAGTTGTCTGAATGTTGCTAATTCCGCTTAAATATAGTATGATAGTATTGTAACATAATATGGAAATTAGTGTATACTGTTCTGTATTATAAAGTATAAGAACGTGCAGAAGTTTAATATTTAATTTAGGAGGGATGGTAAATGGATTTACAGCAAGAGTCCTTGAAAATGCATCTGGAGAATCACGGCAAGATGGAGATCCGCTGCAAAGCGCCTCTGAATGACAGGCATGACCTGGCGGTCGCCTATACTCCCGGCGTGGCGGAGCCCTGCAAAGAAATAAAAAAACAGCCGGATATGGCTTTTGAGTATACCTGCCGCGGCAACATGGCCGGTATCTGCACCGACGGTACCCGCGTGCTGGGTCTGGGTGACATCGGCGCTGCTGCCGCCATGCCGGTAATGGAAGGCAAGGCTGTCCTGTTCAAACGTTTCGGCGGTGTGGACGCAATCCCGGTCTGCATCAACGAAAAGGATCCTGACAAGTTTGTAGCAATCGTAAAAGCACTGGAAACTTCTTTTGCAGCCATCAATCTGGAAGATATTTCTTCCCCGAAATGCTACGACATTGAAGATAAACTGAAAGAAATCATGGATATCCCCGTATTCCACGATGACCAGCAT
>OCTX011958731.1_pt1 | contig 12345 bp, 9 predicted proteins | sample 1539691 | NCBI WGS metagenome assembly OCTX01 (sample SAMN02144231, study PRJEB22623) | gut metagenome | biome: sheep rumen | host: Ovis aries | place: New Zealand
GAACTTTCACGACAGGTTTCTTGTAATTGATGACAAAACCCTATATCTCGTCGGTGCATCGCTGAAAGATCTTGGTTGGAAGTGTTTCGCGTTCACAAAACTGGACTCTGCCGAAATCCCGCGACTGAAAGCGAGGGTGTGATAGATATGCCAAAACAGTAGCTTGCCTCTGCCGAAGAGCCGTCCCGAAATCTTTTGTCAGAAAGTTCCGGCGGATGCCGCCACCGCCCCCTCCACCACCGCCTCCGCCGAGGCGCTGCTGGCGATGCTCGAAGAGGCAAAAAGGAGATGCCGACGGGTGAAAATCTCGTCGGCTTCTTGTGCTGTCACGGACAATGTGAAAGGGTGTGCGGAGTCACTTGCGGCGGCGAAGGCACTGCGATTTGATACTGTTTGTAGATGCTTTCACGCAGAGAATGTGGTATAATTTTAGGACAAAGATTGAGGAAGGCACTTATGGCATGGTTCACAGTCCAGTATCGCGGGGCGGGCGGGAAGACGGAATCCGTCCAGATAGAGTCCGCCGACCGCCCAGGAGTCTTTGCCGAGCTTAAAAGGCGCGGCATCACCGCCATTCGCGTCGAAGAGGCGAAGGGCAAGGTCAAGCCTGCCAAGCCGCGTCAGGCAAAGTCGGCGGGAAGCGGCTCTTCGAAGTCTCGCGGCCTCATCGCCGGGGCGATTGTAATTGCGCTCGGCATTTGCGCCTTGCTGTTCGTCTCTCGCGGGCTATTCGACGGCGAGAAGGACGCCGGGCCTAAAGAACCGGCAAAGACGGCTCCGGCGAAAAAATCGCCCGCCAATCCTCCGGCCACTCCGTCCGGCTCTCCCGTGGCGCAGACGGTCGCGCCTGCAGACCCCGACGCCGACATTCCGCCGGACAAGCGCATCCTCAAGGAAAGCTACACCATCAAGACGAACGGACACGGCAAGATCATCGAGCGCTTCCGGACGGCGGACGGAAAAAGCCACATGGTGATCGGCCATGTCGAACCCGTCTTCGAGGCTCCGAGCGACCAGCTTCTTGCGATGGCGATGGGCGGCCGTAGCGACGGACTTGGCGCGCCGCCGCCGATGCCGGGCGGAGTCAGCAACGAGGCGTTTCTCGAGTCGCTGAAGAAGGAGATCGTCATCAACGCCGACGACAGCGAGGCCGTTCGCGAGCTCAAGCAGAAGGTTATCGATGCCCGCGCTGAAGTGCTTCAGATGGTCAAGGAGGGCGGCTCCCTCGACGCCATCCTCGCCGAGCACCACAAGCTGGCGATGGAGAACGACGAGATTCGCCGCGAGTGCCAGCAGGAGCTGAAGCGCCTCGTCGAAAGCGGCGACATGGAGGGGGCGCAGAAGTACCGCGACACGATGTCGCTGGCCCTCTCTCAGATGGGCATCGCCGAGCTTCGCATGCCGATGACCGACGAGGAGCGCGCGGAACTCATCGAGCGCCGCAAGGCTGCAAAGGCCGAGGCCGAGGCTCGCCGCGCCGCAGCGGCGGCGGAAGGCGCAAAGTGATCTGATTTTCAACCAAACCACGCAAAGAAAAGGCAACACAATGAAAAAGCTGATGATGTTTTCGGTTCTTCTTCTTTCCTCCGCCGTGATCGCGGCGGAGGGCGCGGCTCCGCAGCCCGCCAAGAAGCACACCCCCGAGGAGCGCCGCGCCGCAATCCTCGCGCGCACGGGCGGCCCGATAGCCCGTCCCGCCAAGGAGCCGGGGATCTGCTTCCTCAACCTCCAGAAGAAGGTTCCCGCCGATGGCATGCGCTACGCGATCAGCGGAATCTGCGGCGTGTTCCAGATGAGCGCATACGTGCGCGAGGGCAAGGCCGGCGACGAGAAGAACCTCAAGGCGCTCGTCGGCCGCCATGTCGCGGTGATCGCCGTCGTTGACGAGCCCGGCGCGCCCAAGCTGCTCGTCTCCCCAGACGAGAGCTGGGCGAAGATCAACGTCGCTGCGCTCGAGACCGACAAGCCGAACGAATACACCCTCAAGCTCCGCCTCAACAAGGAGATGTGGCGCGCCTGCGCGTTCGTGTGCGGCGGCTGCTACACGGAGTCGCCTGCCTGCCTGCTCAAGCCGGCGCGCAATCTCCAGGAGCTGGACGCAATCAAGGGCACGACGATCGGCCCAGACTCGTTCCTCCGCATCCACAGCTACCTCGTCGACGCGAAGTGCGCCCCGGCCGGTATGACGACCTACCGCAACGCCGTGATGGAGGGATGGGCTCCCGCGCCGACGAACGACATCCAGCGCGCGGTCTGGGACGCGGTCAAGTCCGCCAAGTAACTCGGTGCCCGCCGGATGCGCCGCTGGACATATTCCTACATGACATCGGACGGACTTCGCCACGAAGGTGAAATGTCCGCCCCTTCGAAGGATGACGTCTATTCCGAACTGCGCAAGCGCGGGATACGCGCCATAAAGGTACAGGAGCGCATCCAGCCGGTCGTGAAGCGCGGCTTCGGCGGCCTTCGCAAGCGAGACTGGACGGTCATCGCAGTGCTCGCCGCGCTCATGGCCGCCGCCGTCGCGCTTTTCGCGCGCGGCCCCCGCCCCCGCGCCGACGCAGTCCCGCCCAGTGCCGCGCCGACGCCGCGCCACAGTAGCGCCATCGAGTCGAACATCGTCGAGCTGAAGCTTGGCGACCGCCCCGCGAAGGCCAAGGCGCGCCGCCAGATCGTCGTGTCCGACGATGATCTCGCCTCGTTCTTCCCGCGCCCTGCGGAGCGCTTCCTTGCCCGGTTCGCCTCCCCCGGACGCCCTGTAGCCGACATCTCGCCAGACGAACTTCGCGACGCGGAGGAGGACTTCTACGACTCGCTTGAATCCGACATCATCATCAGGGAAGGCGATTCGCGCATGATCTCCGAGCTGAAGGGAATCGTCGCCGGAATCAAGGACGAGGCTCGCATGCTCCAGTCCTCGGGCCGCTCGTTCTCCGAAATCGCGCAATGGCTCAGGGACAGGCAGCGCATGGAGGCGGACTACCGCGCCCACATCATCGAGCGCTTCGCGCACGACGAGGCCGAGGCCAATCGCCAGTTGCGCACGCTGGGCCTCGCCGAGACGGGAGAGTAGACTGCCATGCTGCGCGGCGCGATCACGGTTTTCCTTTCGAGTTCGGCGGTCATGCTCGTTGAACTCGTCGCCGGCAGGCTTGTCGCCCCGTATTTCGGACAGTCCACGCGCACGTGGGCCGCGCTCACGGGCGTGACGCTCGCCGGATGCACCCTCGGCAACGCCCTTGGCGGGCGTCTCTCCGGCGCGAAGGAGGGGCGGCGTCTCCTGTGCGCGCTCTGGTTCGCCGCCGCCTACACGGCAGTGCTTCCTTTTATTCTGCCTTTTTACGCACCCCTCGGACTCGTCGGCTTCGTCTGCGCCGGATGGCTCCCCCTGACCCTCGCGCTCGGTTGCGCGACCCCGCTCGTCGCCTCGCTTGTGGTCCGCCCCGAAAAGAACGGCAGCGACCTTGGCGCGCTCTACTTCTTCTCGATGATCGGCTCAATGCTGGGGTCGCTCGCCGGCGGACTCTACCTTCCGTTCGCGTTTCCAGCCGACACCCTCTACCTCGCGCTCGCGGCAGTCCTTTTCGCGACTCCGCTTATCCTCGCCCGCCGCAGCTCCGACGGCGCGTTGGCGCATGACTTCTCCGCCCCCGCCGCGCCCCCGGCCGCGCTCCCATCCGACACCGGCATGCTGCTGCCGATCTTCGCCGTCGGCGCGGTCGGCATGGCGGTTGAAATGACCGCAGGGCGCATGGTCACCGCCGTCCTCGGCGGAAACCACGTCGTCTGGAGTCTCATATTCGTCGCCTTCATCGGCTGGATGGGCGTCGGCGGCTATGTCGGCGGACGTCTTGCCGACCGCTTTCCGAGACGCGAGCTCTCGACGGTCGTCCTCGGCCTCACTGGGCTTTCGATCTCGCTCACGTCCGTTGTCCAGACCCGCGTATTCGGCGAAGCCGTCCTCCTCTGGCCGACCGCGCTTCGGCTCTTTGTGCAGATCGTCCTCGGCTTTGCGCCTGTTGCCTTCATGCTCGGCGCGGCCTCTACGACGCTCCTCAAGTTCGCGTCCGCCGCCGCGCTCGCTCGCGGCGACAAGAGGCGCGTAGGCTACCTCTACGCGGCAGCGAGCGCGGGATGCGTCGCCGGCACTTTCCTGACCGGCCTCGGGCTTATCGGAACCTTCCCGTCCGTTTTCCTTATGGGCGTGTTCGCCGTCGTCGCCGCAGTCGCGGCGCTGCCGGACAAGGCCGCCTGGATGTTTGCGGCCGCGGCCGGGGGCATTGCGTTCTGCGCACGCATCCCGCTTCCCGCCGAAATCTCGACGAACGACGAGATTGTCGTTTCGCACCGCGAATCCCTCTACAACGTCGTGACCGTGACGGCAGATTCCGAGCGCACCGACTCGCGCACGATCTGGCTCGACCGCATCCCCCACACGACGAGTGACGTATCGCGTCCGGGCGTCCTCTGCGCATCCTACACCCGGATGATCGACGCCGTCGTCCGCTCTCGCCGCCCCTCGGGCGCGGACGTCTTCATGATTGGCGGCGGCGGCTACGCGCTGCCGACGCTGTGGGCTCATTCGGACTATCCCGGCGAATTCGTCGTCGCCGAGATCGACCAGGCGGTCAAGGACGCCGCGTTCCGCTATCTCGCCCCGACGCTCGCCCGTATCGAGTCCGACCCGAAGCTCTCCCCGAAGGCGAAGTTCTCGTTTCCCGTCGCGGACGGACGCGCCGTCGCCGACACGCTCCCCGCCGGACACTTCGACTTCGTCGTGGGCGATACGATATCCGACACGGCGATACCATACCACCTCGTGACGCGCGAATTCAACGAACGGCTGAAGCGCCTCCTGAAGCCGGGCGGCGTCAGCATCACCCACACGCTCGACACGCTCGACAGCCCCGATCTCCTCGCGACGCTCGTGAAGACGCTTTCGCAGACATACGCGAACATCGGCGTCATGGCCTATACCGGCGTCACGGACGTGCGCCAGTCGCTCGTTGTCGTCGCTTCCGACGACCCCGCCGCCGCAGACCTCTCCGCCGCCGCGTCCGCCATACGCAGGGACTACTCGAACGAAGTCCTCCGCGTGCTTGCGCCGGAGCAGGTCGCCGCGCTTCGCGACCGCGAGGGCGCGATGGTGCTGACCGACCGCTTCTCGCCTGTCGAGAAGTTCACGTGGCGCGTCATGACGAAGGACATGCAGCGCGTCGGCACGGTCCTCGGCGCGAGGGCGAGAAGGGCGGCGCTCGACGGTGAAATGGAAAAGGCGAGAGCCCTGGCAGTCAGGACCCTCGCCATCGAACCCGAGCAGGTCGGAGCCATCGAAGCGCTCGGCCTCTGCGCGAAGGAGGACCCCGCGGACGCCGAGGTGCGCGAGATTCTCAAAACACAGGCCGCGCGCCCGTCGGGACTCGACTTCGCCAAGCGGGTGTGGAAGTGGGTTCAGGACTCTGACGAGAATCGCTGAACCCGCTTCCGGCGGCGCTCACCTGTCGAAGAGGACCGTCGCGTTCGCTGCGCCGAGATGCGGGTCGTCCGCATAGCACGGAAGGGCCGTGATGACCGGCTCGTTCGCCCGGGCGAAGTGTATCTCCCTCAGAGCGGCGCACCCCGCGAAGGGCTGCGTTCCGGCTGCGCCGTCGATGTCGACCACCGCCGGAAAGACCACCGCCCCTGCGAGCGCCGCGCATCCGTTGAAGACGTTGCTCTTTAGCGTCGCGATTGCCGCGTCCGCGAAATCGGCCGACACGAGATTGTCCGACTGGCGGAAAGCCCCCGCGTTGAGGGTCTTCAGCTTCGCCGCGTTGCAAACAACGCCCTTCAGCAGCTTCGCGTACACCTTCGACTGCACGGCAGTCCCGACCGGGGCCGAACAGCCGAGCATCGCGATGTCGTCCGAGAGCCTGACGGTGTAGACGCCCGGGACGGCGTAGGTGTGCGCCATCCGCGAGATGTCAGCGACCGTCTCGACCGTGCCGTCGCCCCAGTCCACCGTGACGCTCCCGCTGTCCGCCGCGAGCGTTCCGGCGTAGAAGCCGTATGTCGGCGACTCCTCCGTCGGCTCGACGGTGAGGAATGTGCCGCGACTGGCGGGCTCCGGCCCCGGCTCTGCAACGAGGATGATTTTCTTGACTATGATCATGGCTGTGTTCCTTTCTTTTTGGTTCATCGAAGAATTTAGTGGAACAGCATGCCTTTAAGTAATAGAAACTCCGAGCGTTGGGGCTCCCGCTACCGCTCCGCAGCTTCGCACCACTCAACGACTTTGCATATGTCGATAGAAGTATTTGGGTATGCGACTGCGTCGCATAAATCGGCCGAAGGCCGCTCTAAACACTATGAATGGAGTCAATTGATCGTGGTTGAAAAGCGCGGAGCAGTGAAGCGGTAGCGAGAACCCTAACCATCGGAGTTTTTACTCATGCTCTTCCACTAAAAACTCCGAAGAGCCTTCTTTTTTAGAATTGAGAGAGCGGGGAAAGGGAAGAGAAGTTCCCTCTTCCCCGTTCCCCGTTCCCCGATTGCCTTACGAGGCCGCGACGAGCGTTGCGGACTTAGTCATGGGGTAGACCGCGCCGCCCTCGATCCCTGCACGGGTGCGAAAGGAGAAGGTCAGCTTCGTTCCCGCCTCGACGTCCGCAAGAGCGGTCGGCCACGCGAAGAGCATGTGCGAGTAGTCGGCCTCCGTCGGCGTGACGTTGATCGACTGCGCGGACTCTCCCTCGCCCCAGGAGATGGTCGCGGTGTCGCCCTTGGCCGCGTCGAAGAAGAGGTTGCGTCCCGTGACGAGGATACCCTTTGTCTTCACGACCTCCCAAGGCTTGCCGCCCGGCGAAAGGATCGTGTCGATCTTCGGGATGACGCCCGAGTCGTCGATGTTCGTCCAGCTGAACTTCGTCCAGTCGCTCTTCAAGTCCTGAAGCGCGGTGATGACGACGTGCAGCTCGTTCTCGTCGGAGAGCTGGCGCGATTCGCCGACCTGACCCGTAAGCTCGGCGTGAACGCGCAACCAGTTGTTGAGGTTCACGGCCTTGCCGTCCTTGCCCAGCTGCTGAATGGCTTCGATGAAGCCGTTTAGCGCGCCGCGCATGTCGTGGAACTGTCCGCGAACGTATCCCGCGTTGAGTGCGTACTCCACGACCTGGTCGAGGTAGTACGTCTCGCGCTCTACGATCTGCGGACGCTGTATTGTTCCGCCCGTGCGCGGGTTGCGACCCTGCACGACGCGGTATTTCATCTGAGGTTTAGTGTTCATTGGTTTGTACCTTTCATTATTTGTTTACTTTTTGCCGTGGCTTGCACTTGCTCACCTCCCGGCATTGGGTAATCGCACGATTTGAAAAAGTGTAACGCGGCGCTTTTGCCGCGCCGCGTCACACTTGCCGCGCTCAGTCGAAGCGGCGTTGCCACAATTCATGCGCAGGCGCAAGAACTTCGCGCAGTTTCGCAATGGTGCGATAGACGCGCTGCCTGTTCGTCGCGGCGAGACGCGCGGCGACTTGCGGTCTTGCATCACGCATAAGCGCCGCGACAATGCGCCGCTCCACCTCGCCAAGCGTGGCGACGGCGCGGCGGAACTCGCGCTTCCACGCGGCGGATTCGCCGCGCTTCCTGTCAAGCGCGGATCGTATCGCTTCCGCGCCCCTGCCGCCGTCGGAGAGGAGAGACGATTCGCCGTCTTTGCCGTTATCATTAGTGAGGACATCTTCAATCCTCAATGCGCCCGCCATGAAAGCGCGGCGCTTCCGCGCATTCGCCTGACGATAGTCGTCTGTCTCTGCGTTCTTTTCCATCCTCCGCGCCAATGCGTCGAGCGTATAGCCGCGATTGTCGCCCTCGTTGCGTTTCCTTTTCATTTTCTGTTGTTCCTTTCGGGGTTGTTGTTTGTCGCCGGTCGGCGACGGTCGCAGATATTGCCGCTGGGACAAAATCTGCCGCCGTCGTCAACCGGGAGCCCGTGGGGGATGTCGGGAAACGCCTTGAATATGTAACATCGCGCCGCCCAAAATCCCTTTGGACGGCGCATATTCAAGCAGACGCTGCGTGTAAAGTAATTACCGCAATCGCCTGACTAAACTACCGCAGAGTAATAAAACGAAAAGCCCCGCAAAATGCGGGGCTTTTCTTTCGCCAAAGTAAATTGGCAAATTAAACTTGCAATCGGCTATTTCAACTTCTCTATTATGAATCTGGCGTAATCCTCGTATTGCTTGTTTCGAATGCGGTGCGCAACAGGCTGGCGTTCTACGAATGCATCAATAAGGGCGCGGCTACCGCGTTTGCACTTGTTGTAGTCGGCAGAAGTAAATGGGACTGGGAAGTTCCCGGCCGAATGATTCTCCCCATTGCTTAGAGAACGCAGAAATTTGCCTATGATGTCCCACTGAGCACTTCCGGAGAAGGTATATTTCGTTATGTTTACCTTTACGAAAACTCCTGGCTCGACTATTATGCTCTTGTGCAGAGGAAGAGGACCAGATATCTCAAACGTCCCCTTGCCACGCACATTGGATTTCTTTTTCTCCTTACCGGATAACATTGCTATCACGGTATTCATGTTCTCTTTTAGTCCTTTTAGTTCCTCCACCCAGGGCAGGCTTTGTGTGTAAATGTCCAACGTTCGATTACTAATGCCGTTTTCCGAGTTGTCACCCCTCTCGTAATACTCCCCGCAACTCCGTCTTTTCTCTTCCTCGTATGGGTTGGAACCATCCGGGGACAATTCGTCCTCGTAGCACTCCATTATGGATGCCATCCCTCGCAATGCGTCGAGAAAAGAATAGCGCATGCGGTCGCACTTTGCGGCATATTCGCGGACCGTGCCGGAAACGGGCGTATTCACCATAGTGAGGAAATCGACAAAGGCGACCTCGGCCTTGTCCATGAAAGGCGCGGCATGGAGCCTGATTTCCAGCGGAAGCGAACGCCTCAGATACGTCATCGAGGCGATGTAGACGTTTTTCACCAAAAGCATATACTGCCAATGTGTCCGTCCATGCTCGAAGTATTCCCTCGGTGCGAACATCAGGACATCCTTCATGCGGTGCGCCAGAGGGAATCCTTGTATGGGATTCTTCACGAGATTGGCGCCTCTGTAGGGCATTTCTTTGTTGCGGTATGCATCTGCCGCATTTATGATGCCGCCGGCAAAATCAAAGAATCGGAAATAAAAGGGATATGGAGCAAAGCGGGGAATCTGTGCTTTTTGCCGGGGCGTCATTGTTGTGTCGCGCCAAATGCGATATGAATAGCCCATAAGTCTTTGAATGCACTCGTTGGCAAATACCCGATGATGGGATTTGTCGAGACTCATGAAATTCATTCTGGAGAGAGAACGGTCGACTTCTTCGATGTGCCAGTCTTTGATTGCGCCCATCATCTCTCTTCGTGACGGCAGTCGTGCGTCCATTTCTCCTGCGTCTGGAGCGGGCAGAGTCATTGGTTCGTCTGTAAGGACAAACTCAAGTGGCGGCACAGGTTCGTCGCGATACACATCGTCCGCCAATCTCCGTATTGCATGGAGCAGTCTCGCGCCATATTCACGAATCTTGTTGCTGTCCGGCTCCGCCTCTTGTTTTGCTATTTTGAGAAGTGCGGGCAACAAGCGATAAAATGCGCTCTGGCAGCCTAGATATAGCTCTATATTGCTTGTGTAGAACCTGTAGTCGGAAATGATGCGATCAAAGCCGTGAAGTAAACCCTTAAAAGTGTTTACGATGCAGTCATGCCCATTTTCCTTATGTCGCATGAAATCGAGCATCGCTTCAAAGTCAATGTTGCAAACAAGATGCACGAGGCGATGGAACCCAACACATAGTTCATCTCTTACAAGGCGTCCTGGAACACGATTCTCGGGGGCGAAACGTTTCCCCACGACAACATTTGCGGGGTCAATGCGTTCATACATCATCCTGAGGATATTTTCAAGGCCGTCGCATTTAACGCCAAAGTCGAACATGAAATTACAAACTCGAAGTTCACACTCTGGATCTATGCTCTTTTTGCTGGTTTTTGATTGCTCTTTGTCTCTCATGGGATTTATAAAACTTTGCTCCACCTCTCTACTCCACCGAATCAAGTTCCTTCCTTGTGGCGCACCGTTCGTCACGGCTTCAGACACCCTATTGGCACGACATGGACCCCGTCCCTGCGCGTGTAGGCGAGTTCGCCGCCCGTCACGACCATCATCACGGTCGGCTCGTCTATGTGAATGCCGACGTTCTTCGCGTTCGCCTCGCGCACGAGGTCGCGTATCTGGACGAGATGACTTGCCCCCTCTTCGATCTGGCTGTTCCCCAGCTTAAATTCAATCAGGGCAAAGCGACCGTCCGGGAGATGCAAGACGCAGTCGGACTCAAGGCCGTATCTGTCTCGGTAATACGAAAGATTCCCGCCAATCGCCGATGTATAAGTCCGCAAGTCCCGTATGCATAGCGTCTCGAAGATAAACCCAAACGTCTGAAGGTCTGAAATCAGTTTCTGCGGCGACGCGCCAAGAGCCGCTGCCGCCATAGACGGGTCGGTAAACTCCTTCTTGTGCGAGGCTCGTATTGCAGTCTTGGAGCGTATTGCCGGACACCACGCCGGTACATCCTCGATGACAAACAACCTCTCCATCGCGGACTTGTACGAAGCAAGCGTCTTGTCGCTGAAATCTCCGAAGTTGGCGCGGATATCCTCAAGGATGGTCGAATCGGAGGCGAGGGTTGAAATGTTCCGAGCGTAGGCAAGCATGACGGCGCGAACGCGCGACGGATCGCGTTCAACGCCATCCACCCGCGAGGCGTCGATGCTGCATATCGCGTCAATATAGTTCTTCGCCACGCGAAGTTTCGCCCCGTCGCTCCTCTTCGCAAGCGATGACGGCCAGCCGCCGCGACAGGCGGCAAATACCAGTTCGTCCAATCCAAGGTCGCTTTTCGCCCCTGCCAAGTCCAAGGTCGGTACCTCGAAGAGTCTTGAAATGGACACGGAGCCGTTCGACTCCCCGCTTTCGTAGAGACTCATCGGGTACATTACGACGCGGGCAATCCGTCCAGTTCCCGTGTGGCGAATCTCCTTGTTCTTGTCTTCCACAACAGTAGAACCAGTCAAAATGAACTGCCCATCCTCCCCGCGCTCGTCAACTGCATTGCGGACGGCATCCCACAAGATTGGAGCTTCTTGCCATTCGTCTATAAGGCGCGGTGTATCGCCTTCAAGCAGTTTCATCGGGTCTGTGTCGGCCATTTGAAGATATGCCGAACGGAGTTTGACATCTTGCAGCTTGATGATGCTGCGGGACTGGCGGGATGCCGTCGTTGTCTTGCCGCACCACTTCGGCCCAACAATTAGCACCGCACCGCTCGCTTCTAACTGCTCGGCAAGTTCATTGTCCACCACTCTGTTTATGTATTCGGCCATTATTTCAGTTTTCCCTTAGAATGAGGCATATTATACTATTTAGAGCCAAGAAAAGTCAAGGGGCGTTTCCGAAATTTGCGGCATTCTGTTTCCGAGATTTGCGATATCACGCTTCGCAGATTTGCGGGCTTTAGCTTCTGCCATTTGTCCGCGCTCCCCCAATTCTGTCAATCCTGTAAATCCTGTGTCTAAACCCCGCCCGCCCCAAACCACCGCCCCGCGCCGTCATGCGCATCACCGGAGAAAATGGTGCGCACCAAAAGTTGCTCTGGTGCGCACCAAAGGATGTTTTGCTGCGCACCAAAGTTGTCGGCGGCGCGTTGGCGCGGAGAAGGGCGCGCGGGGCGGGCGGAGGGCGTCGAAGTAATACTCGACCCGATGGGACAGCATTTCACAGACGACCTCCAAGAGCATATCGACAGAATTCGTTCGAGCCCACTCGCCGCTCCCGGGGTTCGGGGCGCAGCCCCGTCCGTTCCGCCCCCAAAAAAAATTCAAAATTCCCCCTTGCGGGTGAAGAGAACTTATGGTACAATATTCGCGAAACTTGGAAGAGGTGTAGTTTGCGCGGACGTCGAGCAGGTGACTCGATGCAGATGTAAGCCAACCAACGCCAAGAAAAAAAAGGAACAACAACATGAAAAAACTCATGCTCGGTTTGGCGATTGCGGCCGTCGGTTCGGCCTTTGCAGTCGAGTCTGCGAACATCGTCGGCTATAATAACACTGCGGCGAGGGCCAATTTCAACTGGTATGCGCCGTGCTTTCGTAGCATCGGCATGAACACGACCGATATCAACGACATTCAGCTGAATGATAACGGTGCGGGCATGGTCGGCTGGGGTGACTCTATGCAGATTGTCGGGCCGCTCGGTAATGCCAGCGAAGCTTACGCGTACTGGGACAAGTCGATGGATGCGACGGGCGAAGCGAC
>OCTX012126473.1_pt1 | contig 12344 bp, 8 predicted proteins | sample 1539691 | NCBI WGS metagenome assembly OCTX01 (sample SAMN02144231, study PRJEB22623) | gut metagenome | biome: sheep rumen | host: Ovis aries | place: New Zealand
GGGTCGTCGAGAATCTCCTTGATAGTGCGTAGCCACTCGTTGAGCTCTGTCTCATCCTCCGTGTACTCTCCATCCACGCCGTCCTTGTATTTCCAGTGGGCTGCAAAGCCCTGTTCGGCAATCTCGTCCATGCGGTCGGAACGTATCTGAACCTCTATCCAGCGTCCCTGCTTAGACATCAGTGTGACATGCAGTGCCTGATAGCCGTTTGCTTTGGGGTGCGATAGCCAGTCGCGCAAGCGGTCGGGGTGACTCTTGTAGATTTTAGATATGGCGACATAGATATTGAAGCATTCGTTGATTTCCTCTTCACGGTTGTTGGGCGTGAAAATGATGCGAACGGCTAGTATGTCGTAGACCTCGTCGAAGGAGACATGCTTGTTCTGCATCTTGTTCCAGATGGAGTAGGGGGTCTTGACGCGCTCCTTGATATGATAGTGCAATCCCAGCTTCTGCAGTTCTACCTCGATGGGGACGATGAACTCGTCGAAGAGCTCGTGGCGTGAAGCCTCCGTATCTGCCAGCTTTGCTTTGATGGCGGCATACTCCTCGGGGTGCTCATACTGGAAGGAGAGGTTCTCCAGTTCCGACTTTATCTTGTTCAGACCCAGGCGGTTGGCTAGTGGAGCATAGATGTAGAGCGTCTCGCCCGCAATCTTATATTGCTTGTTGGCAGGCTGCGACTCCAAGGTGCGCATGTTGTGCAGACGGTCACATATCTTGATGAGGATGACGCGGATATCCTCACTCATGGTAAGCAGTAACTTCTTGAAGTTCTCTGCCTGCGCAGAAGCCTGTTCGCCGAAGATGCCACCCGATATCTTGGTCAGTCCGTCGACAATCTGTGCTATCTTCGGACCGAAGATGTTCTCAATGTCCTCTGTGGTGTAGTCCGTATCTTCCACTACGTCGTGTAGCAGGGCTGCACAGATGCTGGTAGAGCCCAGTCCCACCTCTTCGCAGGCAATCTGTGCCACAGCGATGGGGTGCATGATATAAGGCTCGCCACTCAGGCGCCGCACACCTTTATGCGCCTGTCGGGCAAAGTGAAATGCTTTGGTGATGATGTCCACTTTTTTGCGGTGGCGCGACGAACAGTAGCAGTCCAACAGTCGTTGGAACGCGTCGTTAATCAGTTTGTCGTCAGCAGCTTCCTGCCTCATTTGCTCTTCGTCCATAGTCTTTTCTCTCCTCTGTGAATATAGTTACTGGTATGACGCGATATTGCTTACCTAACTCTCAGTTTCTTTCCGGCACGGATGTTATTACCCTTGATGCCATTGAGCCGGCGCAGCTTGGCCACGGTGGTTCCGTTGCGCTTGGCAATCTCGGAGAGGGTCTGTCCGCGGCGGATGGTCACGTTGAGGCCGCCTCTACGTCTGACAGCCCTGCTGCGACGGCTGTAGCGCTTACTCTTATGATAGTAGGTTGGCACGTCGTCTTTCACTTCTACCTCCACACGCTTGGCGAAATCGCCTGCACGGTGGTTGCAGATGCTGTCCTGCAGGTCGATGAAACGCCCCACCTCTGTCTGTGGCAGACGGATGGGCGACAGTTCTGTAGCACCAGGCACCACGTCTCGGCGGTACATGGGGTTCAGCGAGCGCAGCAGGTCGATGTTGATACCCATCACCTCAGCAACCTGTTCCAGGTGAATGTTGCGGTTCACCATGATGGTGTCTGTCTGTGCCGGCAGACGGGTAGTCATAGGACATATGTTATGCTGCGAGTAGTAGGTCATGATGTAGTTTGCGGCAATGAAGGCAGGAACGTAGCCGCGTGTCTCCTTGGGCAGGTAGGGATATATCTGCCAATAGTCCTTTTCGCCATTGGCGCGGTGGATGGCCTTGTTGATGTTGGCGGGTCCACAGTTGTAGGCGGCGATGACGAGGTTCCAGTCACCAAAGATGTTGTACAGGTCGCTCAGATAGCGGGCGGCAGCATACGACGACTTCACGGGGTCGCGACGCTCGTCGACCAGCGAGTTGACCTGCAGGCCGTACTGCTTGCCAGTGGTCAGCATGAATTGCCACAAGCCTGTAGCGCCCACACGCGATACAGCCTTGGGGTTAAGGGCCGATTCGATGATGGGCAGGTATTTCAGTTCCAGCGGCAACCGGTAGGTTTCCAGCGCCTCCTCGAAGATAGGCATGTAGAAGTTAGAAGCGCCCAGCATGTAGCTGATGGAGTGGCGCAGGCGTCCGCTGTAGCGGTCGATGAACTTCTGTACCACATCGTTGTAGTTCATCTCCATGATGGTCGGCATGCGGTACAGGCGGTCTACATAGTCCTCTTTGGTATAGCTCGGGTTGATATTCTTCATGTTACAGTCGTCAGCCTCGTCGAGATAAGTCTTTGCCATATACAGGTTCAGCAGACTGTCCAGGTCGTAGGTCATTGCTTCGGGGAACTCGATGACTTCCTCACGGCCTTCGCGGTCGATGACGGTAATCTCGTCTTCTTCGGGTGTCTCGTTGTCAGTGCTCTCATAGACCTGTGCCCACGTGGTGGACACTGTCAGTAACATGCTAAATATCAATAGTAGTTTCTTGTTCATCAATCGTTTCGTTATGTTTAATGGTTTATGTTAGAAGTTCAGAAAGCAGCTCAGTCCTACCGACTGTGCCTGTAGCGGGTTGCCGCCTCCCCTGTTGGGGATAACGGTGGGGTGTACCTCCAGGCTGAGGTCTTTGGAGATGTCGAACTCTGACAGTTCCGCATCGACATAGGCGTCGATGACAGACAGCGCATAGACGCCAATCATCACAAAGATGCTCATGTCGCGCCAGCGGCGGTACTTGTCCTTACGGCTCTTGAAGATTTCCTGATAGCGCTTCTCGTTGTCTTTTGTAATCTGTACGCCCAGGTGCAGGAACTTGTTGTAGCTGGCCGTATTGGGGTCGTCGTCCATGATGTCGAGATAAGCCTGCGAATAGTCTTTGTACATCATGTTGTTCCATGACAGCGCATAGATGCACCCCATGAATCCTCCGTAGAAGATGGGCAGCTTCCAGTATTTGCGGTTATAGATCTGTCCCGCACCTGGCAGCACCAGAGCCAGCCATAGTGCCCGCTGCGGGTTCGGCTTCCATGTCGACCAGTCGCGAGGAGCTTTCACCACCCTTGTAGAGTCTATCATGATAGATACCTCGTCAGTGCGGAGTGTGTCGTTTACCACCTCTGCCTCCTCTTGCGCATGGCCTGTCAGCGCCATCGCCAGCATTGCTATGATGACTGATAGCCTAACCATTGGCTCCGTCTAGTGCATTCATGATGTTTTCCAGCTGTTCCTCGCTGTCGAACTGGATGGTAATCTTTCCCTTGCCCTTTGGTGAGCAGGTCATCTGTACCTTCGACTGGAAGAATTGCGACAAGCGGTCGCGCAGGATGTTGAACTCCTCGGGGAGCTTGGTGCGCGACTGTATCTTTCCCTTTACCGTCTTGATGTCCTCGCCACTCTTCAGCGACTGCACCATCTCCTCCACCTGGCGGACGGAGTACTGGTGGGCCTGCACCTCCTTGAACAGCTTGATTTGCTGTGACGGGCTGTCGATGGACAGCAGAGCGCGGGCATGTCCCATCTCTATCTCGTGGTTCTTCAAGGCTATCTGTACCTGTGCGGGCAACTTCAGCAGACGCATGTAGTTGGTGACGGCAGCGCGGCTCTTGCCCACACGCTCCGAAATCTTGGCCTGCGTCATGCCTGTCTCGTCCGACAGGTGCTGGTAGGCCAGTGCTATCTCTATGGCGTTGAGGTCTTCACGCTGAATGTTTTCTACCAGTGCCATCTCCATGGCGTTCTGGTCTTCTACTGTCACGATGTAGGCAGGAATCTTGGTGAGTCCAGCCAGCTGTGAGGCACGCCAGCGGCGCTCACCAGCGATAATCTGGTATTTCTGACCATTCATCTTGCGCAGGGTGATGGGTTGGATGATGCCCAACTCACGGATGCTTGTTGCCAGCTCTGCCAATGCCTCCTGGTCGAACTCACGACGAGGCTGGTTGGGATTAGGCTCTATCTGCGCAATCTCAATTTCGTTGAGGTTAGAACTACCCTCTGTGCGTACTTCGCTTGTGTCTATCAGAGCGTCCAGTCCGCGACCTGTCCCGATGTCGTCCAGTCCGCGTCCCAGTACGCTACTTGCATATTTTTTCTTTACGGCCATAATTCTTGCTGTTAGCTATCTGCTATTGCTGTTAGCTGTTTTTCTGTATGATTTCTTTGGCGAGTGCCAAGTGGTTCTTGCTACCTGTCGAGTCAGCATCGTAGAGGATGACAGGCAGTCCGTGCGAAGGACTCTCCGACAGTTTGACGTTACGCTGGATGACGGTTTTGAAGACCAGCTCCTGGAAGTGGCGCTTCACCTCATCATAAATCTGGTTAGCCAGACGCAGACGAGAGTCGTACATCGTCAGCAGGAAGCCCTCTATCTCTAACCGCTGGTTCAGCTTGGTCTTGATAATCTTGATGGTGTTCAGCAACTTGGAGATACCCTCCAGAGCGAAGTATTCGCACTGTACGGGGATGATGACTGAATCTGCTGCTGTCAAGGCGTTGACGGTGATGAGACCCAGCGATGGTGAACAGTCTATCAGAATGTAGTCGTAGTCGTTTCTAACGGGCTCCAGCAGTTTGCTGATGACGCGTTCGCGGTTGGTCAGGTTGAGCATCTCTATCTCGGCACCTACCAGGTCAATGTGGCTGGGTATGATGTCCAGACCATCAATGTCGGTGGTGTAAATGGCGTCGCGCACATCGGCCTTGTCGATGATGCACTCGTAGAGTGAGCAGTCTACCTCCTGAATGTTTACTCCCAGACCGCTCGAAGCGTTAGCCTGTGGGTCGGCATCAACCACGAGCACACTTTTCTCCAATGTGGCCAAGGATGCCGCAAGGTTAATGGTCGTTGTGGTCTTTCCCACACCGCCTTTCTGGTTTGCTAATGCGATAATCTTTCCCATAATCTATAGAATATAGGGTGCAAAGGTACGAATAAGTGAGAACAAAACAAAACAAATTAAATAGTTTTTGTTTTTTTTGTCGAACGATAGTACCTTCGCTGTTGAAAGCAAAGGTACGAATAAGCGAGCAAAATACCAAAGAAAATATGATTTTTTTGCCATTTTATTAAGGTTCGTGAAGTATCAACGAAAAAACCAGATGGCTGCAGAGCGAGCTGCAACCATCTGGCACTTATAGGCTATAGATTGTTTATACTAGGTGTTCAATGAGGTCGGCGCGGTCGCCTGGCAGCATGTCGATGACGGGAATCTCAATCATCGTGTAGCAGCCTGGCTGCAGGCGCTTTGAGGCACGCGCCACGTTGACCAGCACCTGTGCGGTCAGTGCAGGGTTGTTAATCTGCATGTTAAACTCGAAGCGCTGGTTCTGGGTCTGTCCGCTGACGCCCTTGCGAACCATGTGTACGCCGTGACCCATGTCGCGCACGTCGTCCACGCTCTCCACCTGGAATACGTGTGTCTCGTCGTTGGCGAAGTAGGGGTCGGCCTTGATGTCCTTGGCCACCTGCTCCAGTGTGTAGCCGTCTTCCAGCTCTACATATACCATGCGGCGGTGGATGCCCTCACCCAAGGGGATGGTCATTGACAGTGCGTTCTTGACGCCAGCCTTCGAGCGGGCGCATACGGAGTGACCCATCGACATTCCTGGGCCGAAGTTGGTGTAGCTCAGACCCTTAGGGGCGAGACCCTGCATCAGCGTACGTACGATAGAGTCAGAGCCCGGATCCCAGCCAGCAGCGATGACGCTGACGGTGCCCGTCTTCTTGTTGACCTCCATCTGGCGTTCGCGGTAGCCACGAATCTGGGTGTGGATATCGAATGAGTCGACGGTGTTGATGCCCAGCGGGGCAATCTGCTTGGCGTAGTCCTCGCACGAACGTGTCGGGGTGGCCAGGATGGCGACGTCGACATTCTTCAGTTCCTTGATATCCTTAACAACCTCATAAGGAGTCAGTTCCAAGGGTTTGTCTGCTGCTCCGTTTCTGCGCACTACACCAGCGATTTCAAAGTCGGGAGCGGCCTCTAAGGCCTGGATGGCGTACTTTCCAATGTTGCCGTAACCGACTACGGCTGCTCTAATCTTTTCCATATCTTTTTTCGTCTTTTGTTGGTTTACTTTTCGATTTCCGGTGCAAAAGTACACTTTTTCTTTGAAATACGTAACAATTTGTTAGCTTTTTTATGATTTCGTTTGCAAATTATGCCTTTTATTTGACGACAACCTTACGTCCATTCTTGACATAAATGCCTGCAGGCAACCGCTTTCCGTCCATCTGTACACCTGCTAAATTGAAGATGCGGTCGTCGTTGCAGCGCTCGTTCTCCACCTGTTCGATGCCCGTCTGGTTGGCAACAGTCACCTTGACGTTCGAGAGTTCCAGATAGTAATATTTCGATACGCCGCCCGCTTTCGTCGAACTCACATAGTTGGAGGCGAAAGTCACCTCTTCGGCATTGCCCGTCCAGACGTTGTCGTTCACCTCGCCCACAGTGGCTACGAGTGTTTTGTTGTCGTGGTTACTGCCAGGGATGGTAAATTCTACCTTCGTTATCTCGTTGTTGTGCGCTGTCAGCGTCAGCGTGTTGTAGTTGTAAAGACGCAGCTCGTTGTCGTCAGCATATAGAATCTTGCCTTCCATGCCGTAGCTATAGGTAAAGGTGATGCCACTCTTCTCGATGGTCAGAGGGGTGCGCGTCCAGTAATCACACATGTTGTCTGTCGCACTCCAGTCTACGCCAAAGAGTTGCCTGTTGAGTGCTATGTCGCAGTTGTCCGACATGCCGCAGTCTGCCACCTCGCCACCATAGTCGAAAGCCACCTCCTTCTTGTCTCCCCAGATGTAGTCCTCCAGTCCAGGGTAGTCGACGAAGGGGTTGCGGTTGCCTTGCAGCTGCCAGACAATCTCGTTTCTGTCCTTCTCCTTCTGACTGACGGGGTCTTCCTTCGACCACCTGATGAGCATGTCGAAAGCCCAGGGAGCAAAGGGCTGGTAGGCATCATTTCCCTCTTCCGTCTCTTCCACGTTGAACATGTCCGAGGTCCACGTGCCACAGTGCTTGCCGTTGAGCGTTACCGCCTCGCCAGTCTTCTTGTAGCTCTCGTCGCGCACGGGTGTCCATGTCAGGTAGCCAGGCTCATAGCACATCACCATATAGAAGTATATACGCGCCAGGTCCCCCTTGTATTCGTCGTTGGGCTCGTAGACTCGTTTCTTGGCAGCATTCTCTGTCTGTTCAGCCCATCCTGGGGTACTGCATCCGCCCTGCTTGCTCTTCTTGCTGAACCCCTCTGCCGACTGCCAGTCTACATTGTTAGGGTCTCCTATCTCTCCATAGCACAGGTCGTTACGGTTGTTGTTGCACACCGCATCGGTGGGAATGACATGCACCAAGTCTGAGTACATAGGGCGTACGTCAGCATACGTTTTAGTACCGCTGGCAGGAGCATCCGTTGGGTTAAACCATTTCTTCACCAGCGAGTGCTCACGCTGAATACCCTTTACCCCTTCCGTGTTGCCTGCACCCGTTCCGTGCGGATAGGTGTATAGCGGATAGCGTGAAATAGTCGAGTACATGTCCCAGATGAACTCCTCGTTGTCCAGCACCCTTCTGTCGGAGATGTTATAGGCATACCATAGCGAGTCGTAATCCACCACACTGGGATTCTTGATGATGTTAAACAACGCAGTTTTCAGCTCGCGGCCTTTCTTGCCGTTGGCTTTCTGATAGTATGTTCCTGTGCCTGCAGGTTGTGCCCACGCAGTCTGTGTGGTCAAGAGGGAGCATAGCAGTACTAAGAGAAATGTTTTTTTCATAGCGTATGGTAGTAAGTAAGTAAATATTGCTGCAAATATAAGAAAAAAAACGCAAACAGCGAGATATTGCGGCGTTTTTTTGTTGCCCATACAATAAAAAAGGTGAAAACGTCGTTTAAGATATCGTATATATACATTTTTATAACAGGAATTATGATAGAATACATCAAGGGTGAGCTCACCGAGCTGACACCCGCTATGGCAACGGTCGAAGCCGCAGGAGTAGGCTACGGACTGAACATCTCGCTGACGACGTACAGCGCGTTACAGGGCCTTAAGCCAACTGCTAATGGCCAAAACCCCATCGCTAAACTCTACGTCTACGAGTCCATCCGCGAGGATGCCCACGTGCTGTATGGCTTCGTGTCGAAGAAAGAGCGCGAGATGTTTGAACTGCTCATCACCGTCAGTGGCGTTGGCGCCAATACCGCCCGTATGATGCTGTCGTCAATGAGTGTTGCCGAACTGTGCAGCGCCATCTCCCGAGGTGACGAGCGCCTCATCAAGGGCATCAAGGGTATCGGCAAGATGACAGCACAGCGCATCATTGTCGACCTGCGCGACAAGATTGTGGCGCTGGGCATTGCCGACGAGATTCCTGCTGGTGGCAGCGTCTCAGCCCCTGTCAACAATGCCGTCCGCGACGAGGCTGTGGCAGCCCTCACCATGCTGGGCTTTGCCCCTGCTCCTACGCAGAAAGTCGTCGTGGCTATCCTTACCGAACAGCCCGACCTGCCCGTCGAACAGGTGGTCAAGCTGGCGTTGAAACAGATAAAATGAAGAATGAAGAATGAAGAATTAAGAATTAAGAGTTAAGAGTGAAGAGTGAAGAGTAAGGAATTTGCTACCGCGAGGTGGATATGCAGGGCAGTTGTAGGACTGCTTGTTGCTATTCCACTTTTGCTACCATCATTGATGGCGGCAGCAAATTCTTCATTCTTCATTCTTCATTCTTCATTCCCCCTACATTCTTCACTTCCAGCGGACACGCTGGAGAAGGCTCGCTGGAAGGTACAGAAGACGGCACCCATAGAGGTGGCCGACCTCGACTCCAGCGCCCTCGACCTGCACTTCCCTGAGAATATCAAGCGGCAGGTGGAGTATAACGACTCGCTGAACGTCTACGTGCTGGGCTCGAAGATGGGCGACTCCTATCTGAACACCCCTGTGCTGATGACTCCCGAGGAGTATCGCCAGTGGAGCGAGCGCAAGGAGCGTGAGCGCTTCTTCCGCCAGAAGGATGCCGAGAACGTAGCCAACAAGGGCAAGGAGAAGTTCGACTTTGCCGATATGCACTTCGACCTCGGTCCTGCCGAGAAGATTTTCGGTCCTGGTGGTGTGCGCATCAAGACGCAGGGTACTGCCGAACTGAAGTTGGGTGCCAACTTCAAGAATGTCGACAACCCCTCGCTGCCTGAGCGCAACCGTAAGACCAAGGCCATCGACTTCGACGAGAAAATCAATATCAATGTGACGGGTAAGGTGGGCGATAAGGTCAACATGTCGCTCAACTACAACACCGATGCCACCGCCGACTGGGATGCCAAGAACCTGAAGCTGCGCTACGAGGGCAAGGAGGACGAAATCATCAAGCTCGTTGAGGCTGGCAATGTCTCGTTCCCCTCCAACAACTCGCTCGTCAAGGGTGCCAGCAGCCTGTTTGGTGTCCGCACGGATATGCAGTTTGGTAAGCTCAAGTTGCAGACTGTCATCTCGCAGAAGAACTCCACCACCAAGAGTGTCTCTTCCAAGGGTGGCACACAGTTGACCCCCTTCGAACTCAATGTCGCCAACTACGAGGAAAACCGCCACTTCTTCCTCAGCCAGTATTTCCGCGAGCGCTACGATGCCGCCATGCAGCAGTTGCCTACGCTGGCTACGGGTGTCAACATTACTCGCATAGAGGTGTGGGTGACCAACAAGTCGGGAACGACCAGCAATTCGCGCAACATCCTCGCCTTTACCGATTTGGCAGAGAGTACGTCGCCGCTGTGGGGTGGGGGAGTGCAGTCGAAAGTCCCCGACAACAGTGCCAATGGCGAGTATGCCGCCTTGACCACTACCTATGCCGCCGCTCGCGACATCGACCAGGCGTCGACTGTCCTGGGTGCCGTGATGACGGGTGGCGAAGACTTTGAGAAGCTGTCGTCCGCACGCCTGTTGACCACTTCCGAGTATACGCTGAACAGCGCCTTGGGCTACATCTCGCTGAAGACCACGCTGCAGAGCGACCAGGTGTTGGCAGTAGCCTACGAGTACACCTATAATGGTCAGACCTACCACGTTGGTGAGTTTGCCGCCGACCATACCGCAGCCCAGGAGGCGCTCTATGTCAAGGCGCTGAAGAATACGTCCAACAATCCGCAGCAGTTCAACTGGCCGCTGATGATGAAGAACGTCTACTATCTGGCTTCCAATGTCGAGAAGCAGAAGTTCCGCCTCGACATCAAGTACCAGAGCGATACCACGGGCGTCTATGTCAGCTATATCCCAGAGCCTCAGACCAAGGAGACCACCCTGTTGCGCGGCTTGGGCTGCGACCGCCTGGACAACAATCTCAAGGCGCACCCCAACGGCTACTTTGACTATATCGAGGGCTACACTGTCAGCAACGGCCGTGTGTTCTTCCCGTCAGTAGAACCCTTTGGCACTACGCTGGAGAACTTCCTGGTGCGCCAGGGTGTCGACAGACAGACCGCTGCCAAGTATGCCTTCCACGAACTTTACGATACCACCCGTACGGCAGCCTTGCAGATGACTGACAAGAACAAGTTCCTGCTGATGGGTCAGTTCAAGGGCTCGTCGGCTAACGTCATCTCGCTGGGTGCCTCCTATGTGCCGCAAGGTTCTGTCGTTGTGACGGCTGGTGGCGTACGTCTTACGGAGGGCAGCGACTATACCGTCGACTACTCCGCTGGCGAAGTCACCATCCTCAACCAGAGCATCATCGATGCGGGTACCAACGTCAATGTCTCGCTGGAGTCCAACAACGACTATGGCCTGCAGCGCAAGCGCATGTTCGGCTTCAACTGGGAGTACGACTTCTCCAAGGACTTCCAGATTGGCGGTACCTTGCAGCACCTCTCCGAACAGGCGCTGACGTCCAAGGTCACCATGGGTTCCGAACCCCTCAAGAATACGCTGTGGGGACTGCACGTCAACTGGAAGACGGAGAGCCAGTGGCTCACCAACATGCTCGACAGACTGCCGCTGCTCCACTGTACGCAACCCTCGCAGATTACCTTTACGGGCGAGTTTGCCCACCTCATAGCAGGTACCGCCAGTGGTACGCAGGACAATGCCTCCTACATCGACGACTTCGAGAATGCCAAGAACGGCATTCCCCTCCTCGAGCCCTCTTCGTGGGTCATCTCCAGCGTGCCCAGCATGTTCCCCGAGAGCAAGGACAAGTCGACCGTTGCCAGCGGCTACAACCGTGCCCTGCTGTCGTGGTACACCATCGACCCCCTGTTCACCTACCGCTCCAGCAGTCTGACGCCCAGCCATATCAAGAGCGACATCGACCAGCTCTCCAACCACTATGTGCGTGCCGTCTACGTCAACGAGCTCTATCCCAACCGCGACCAGTCGACCTATAGCGGTGCCACCAATACGCTGCCCATCCTCAACCTGGCCTACTATCCCCAGGAGCGTGGACCCTATAACCTGTCGACAGACGTCACGCCGAAGGGTCTGCTCAACAACCCGCTGACGCGTTGGGGCGGCATGATGCGCAAACTCGACACCAACGACTTCGAGCAGGCCAACGTCGAGTATATCGAGTTCTGGCTCATGGACCCCTTCATCTATACCAACAACATGGAGGATGGCGGCAGCTATGGCGGCGACCTCTACATCAACCTCGGCGAAGTCAGCGAGGACATCCTGCGCGATGGCAAGAAGTTCTATGAGAGCGGCATGCCCGTGGGCGGCACAGGATCGTTCACCGAGACCCACTGGGGTAGGGTTCCCGTACAGGCTACCCAGACCTACGCCTTCGCCACCACCAGTGGCTCGCGAGCTTTGCAGGATGTGGGTCTCAACGGTTTGAACGACGACGAGGAGCGACTCTTCCCTGCCTATGCCGACTTCCTGCAGCAGGTCAATGTCGAGGACAGCGTGCGCCGCGTATGGACTGCCGACCCTGCCAACGACGACTACCACTACTTCCGCGGCAGCGACCTCGATGCCCGTCAGGCCAGCATCCTGGAGCGTTACAAGCGCATCAACATGCCGCAGGGCAACTCTCCCGACAACGACCAGCAGACGGAGGGCTACGATACCTCTTACAAGACCTACCCCGACGTGGAGGATATCAACCAGGACTACACGCTCAACGAGTATGAGCGCTACTATCAGTATCACGTCAGCATCCGTCCCGAGGACATGCAGCTGGGTCACAACTTCATCACCGACATCCGCGAGGCCAGCGTGTCTCTGCGCAATGGCAGCCGCGAGACGGTCAAGTGGTACCAGTTCCGCATACCGCTGAGCCAGTATTCGAGC
>OCTX011758746.1_pt1 | contig 12332 bp, 22 predicted proteins | sample 1539691 | NCBI WGS metagenome assembly OCTX01 (sample SAMN02144231, study PRJEB22623) | gut metagenome | biome: sheep rumen | host: Ovis aries | place: New Zealand
CCTCGCACCGGGGAACGTCCTCGACGTCAAGCCGCAGATGGCCGGCATCGTTGACGCGGCCTACGGGCGGGACCCCCTCAACGTCTTCACCGAGCGCGGGCTCTACGCACTGACGCAGGGAAGCGCGAACGTCCTCTACGGAGCTTTCCTCCCCATTTCGGACCTCGTCGTGAGCGGACCGTCCGTCCCCACGGAGATGGGCATCTTCTTCCTCGCGGACGGAGCCCTCTGGCTCATCGCCGGGAGAAGGGCGACCCTCGTCAGCGACGCGCTCCACCTGGGACCCCACAAGTTCATCCGCGCCAGCACCGGATACAAGAAGATCTCCGGGACGGACACCGCCTACTCCCCCGTCCCGGCTCCCGCCAATCCCGTCTACGACATCTCAAGCTCCCTCTCCCAGGTCCCCTTCGACCAGTACGTCAAGAGCGGCGCGACCATCTCGTTCAACCGTTTCCGCATGGAGCTCTTCGTCTCCAACAAGGCGTACACCTACACCTACGTCCTCTCGCTCAAATACCGGCAGTGGCACAAGATAACCACCGCCGTATGGCAGGACGAACCGGGAGCGACCATCGTCACCGTCCCCTCCACGACCGCAGGGAGGATAAACGTCCTCGACATGTCCGTGGAGACCGACCTCGCCACCGACGTCCACCTCCAGACCCGCCCCTTCTCCATGGGCTACCAGTACAGCCACGTCCACAGGCTCATCTCCATGGTCCGCGCTGAATTCGGCGGAGCGACCGAACACCTTACCGTCGCCCTCTACGGAAGCGACAACCTCCAGGACTGGAAGCTGCTCGCCTACTCCCACCGCAGCGGAAAGACCGAATGGAACGAGGAACGGGAAAGCTGGGACGACACCCCGCTCAAGGTAAGCCAGATCCGCACCGCCACCTCCTCCCGCTCCTGGCGGTACTACGCCATCTGCCTCGGAGGGCACATCCACACCGGCTACGACATCGACTTCGGACCCTTCCTCGTCGACTACGAACCCGTCATCAGGAGAATCGGATGATGATAGAGGAAATCCGCATCAACATGAAACCCCTGTCAGTAAACGAAGCCTGGCAGGGGAAACGCTATAAGTCCGACAAGTACCACGCCTACGAGATGGAGATGCTCCTCCGCCTCCCGCCCGGGAAACTCCCCAACCCTCCCTACCGCGTATACTACGAGTTCGGATTCTCAAACAAACTCTGCGACTTCGACAATCCCTGCAAGCCCCTCGGCGACATCCTCCAGAAGAAATACGGCTTCAACGACAACGAAATCTACGAGGCACACATCCGCAAGGTCATTGTCCCCAAAGGACAGGAATACGTCAAAGTCAAAGTCGAACACATGGAAGTGTTCACATTTTGAAAACTTTTGCATACCTTTGCCACGACCGGCGGTTTTCTGGGAAGTTTTTCCGCCGGATCAGGTTTCCATAACTATCATGTTGGACAAGCCCTCCCTGCCGTGATGGCACAGAGGGCTTTTATTCTGCCCTAAAATCAATCGAAATCACAAAGACAAGGAAATTATCATCCGAGATGAGAAAGTCCGCCAAAAACGAAAAGAGGCCCCAAAGAATTGAAACCAGCCCACAAAACGAAAACACGATGCGTGATGTACAGGTATGACGGGTACGGTTCTATTTCAAAAACTCAAGGAAAACAAGACCCCCACCACCCCCTGGAACCAGCAAGACCAACAGCGAAGGAAAAACAATCGCCGAACAGCTTGATTTTTTGGAAAAGATCCAGATTTGGCTTTTGATACTATTCGACTCCCCGCCTATGGAGTTCCTTTTTCGCTTGCCCATACCCCGTCCATATCCCTCCCCCGTGCATCTTTTTCCTCCTGTGCTTGCAAATCGCTTGCAAGACTGCGAGCAAAACCGCATCCAGCGCACACAGAGAGGTATTTCTCTTTCCTACAAGGCAAGTGTTCGCCCATCAACGCGCACACACGCACTACTCCTACATAATTTTCGGAGTATTTCCCCTACATTGATTATCAACAACTTACTCCTATTACATATCGTATTACGATAATATAATTTATTGAATAACGATAAATATAATATTTACTTGAACTAAAGGATAAGGTATTTTCTTAGTTCATTCAAGAAAGAAGAGAGAAAGAAAGGGGACTACGTCCCCCAAAGAAAGAGAGACGAAAGAGGGGAAGAATTTCTCCTGAATATCCGTTTTCTTCTTTGCTTTTCTGCTTGTGCCATAGTTTGGCACAAGATATTAAGAAATTTTTTTATCGTTCAAAATCGGCCTTGCAGTGCGTTCTATGGCCGTTTTCGTAAAAAGATGAAAATTTTCTCAAAAAATAATTGATTAATGTCTTGCATTTATCAATTATTGTCTATACCTTTGCCTTTGAAAGGTTCGCAGATTGTGAACTCTGGACGGACAAAGCACCTGCTTGCAGGTTGGCGAATGCAGACAACTGGATAGCAATATCGGGAACTGCCCAGCACATTGACAAGACGTAAGCGAATATCCACGCGATAATGGACGGACAATAAAGCGACCGAGGAAAGCACCTCTACTGATTAAATGTTGGCGCGGTTGAATGTTCTGCGCCAGCGTTCCGAATGTTTAACTATTAAAATTTCAGTTATGGAAAACAAAACTATCTATGTATGGGCGACCGATAAGTTCCTGAGCGGATGGGGTTGCGCTGAAGGAAAGATTCACAAGCAGGTTGCAGTCTGCGAGAATTGGCAGGAGGCCAACAAGATGCTTGATGGATTCGGGAACGATGATTCATACAAGCACGTCAATTGGTCTTATACCAAGCCGTACTTCCGTCCGGGCAAATACACCTGCACATTCCGTCCTGCAAAGAATTTCACTTGCTGGGACAAGTAAAACCGCTAAACCTTTTCAGTTATGGAAATCTACAACTACACTCAATGGGAAAAGGACGGAGATTTCCGTCCCTTTGTCGGGCAGGAGATAGATATTGAAATCGTCCTTGATATGCGCGACTGCGTTCCCCCTGCTTATTGGTCTAACGGCATTATCCAATGCGGAGAGCCTTATGACCACGATTACAAGACCTTCCAACCCCTTTACACCACGTTCCAGAGGACGGACGGAAAATGGCACTACTGCGGTCATTGTTACCTCGGAAAGACCGAGGACAAGACGGAACGAGGGTACGGACATTTAGCCAGTTTACTCTCCCGCAGTTACCGATAAACCTTTTGTCTCGGTGTAGGCTGATACCCTTATCCGAGACCCAATTAACCAATAAAAACACAACATTATGCTTTACATCATCATCATCGCCCTTGTTGGCATTTATACAGAGATACTGAACATTGGAGAAAACCGATAACACTATGAAGATTGAAAAGGCTATCCCTGCAATCATACAGTATTGCAGGGAACAAATTGAGGACTTTGACCTCCGCGCTGAATTGGCTTTCAATATGTCATTCCGCGACCGAATCCCGATTGAGAATGCAAGTTTTTCCCTTGCCAACGAAATCAGCGACTGCATTTCGGAATGGTGCGAGGACAACGACTGCGGAGAACTCTATGACGATATAACCGAAGAAGATATAATCCTAAACATGTAAGCCGATACGGACGGGAGTGGCTGACCCTGCTCCCGTCTGCCAATACACTAAACAACAAACACCATGTACACACCATTAGCGACACCAAGACAAGTTGCCTATCTGCAACACTTGACCGACCGCGCAGTTTATTTGAAGATGCGCCACCCGTCAATCATCCCCGATGGGATTTTCCCTATAATATGGGAGAGTATGACAAGCGAGAAAGCGCAGTTGAGAATCCGTTTCTATCAGTCTATTCTTGACCGAGCCGACCTCATTCTCCACCCTGCCACGAAAGTGGCTGAAACCGAAGATTTACCTGCCTAAAACCGATAATACGATACGATATGGAACAGACATTTTACTTTTCCGTGCTGACCGCACTTTCCCCTAATGGAATGGATAGCGGTTTCGTTGCGACGAGAGGAGGGATTGAACACGCAAGGATTCTCATTCGTGCGTATTTCCCAGGATGCGTCATTATTGAACTCTTGTTAGCACACAATGGTGGTATTGCATAAACAATTAAACCGATACGATATGAAAATCCAAGCACACGTTTTTACGAATAGGGAAATATCCCTGCTACAAAAGGCGGTTTATCAGTATATCGTTTCTTCCGAGGACGAGAACGGAAACCCACCGACCGACACTTTCTTTAGGAAAGAGTACGAAGATATGAAAGCACTTTATCTTACTTTATAAACCGATACGAATATGGAAACCTTGAACAAAGTTGAACTGAAAGGGATTGTCGGTAACTCTACCGAAATCGTCATTGAGGATGAACGGATAATCCGTTTCTCCGTAGCCACCTCCTATGCTTACAAGAACAAAAAGGGAGAGCCGACTATTGAGACCACCTGGCACGGATGCACCGCTTGGTGCAGTAAGTGCCCCGATGCGGTCAATATCAAGAAAGGGGCGAAAGTCCACCTCACGGGCAGACTGCAAGTAAGGAAACATATCAACACGAACGGGACGGAAAGCACCCAAACGGAAATCATCGTGAACTCTCTTGAAATCATCAACGAATAAAACGATACGCTATGAAAACAAAGACCATCATCAGCGAACTCACGCAGGAAGATTTGGTGAACCTTCTCTGTACCGCCACCTATGGCTCAAATTGGCTTGAAATCCACCGAACGAGCGACAATGGAGTGAAATGGGACGGAAACGAATGTTTGGAGGACACTTGGGCGAAATGCCTGCTTGCAGGGAATCCCGTTGAGTGTACCGACCACTATGCCGAGGGAGACCACTACGGGGAACTCCCTTACAAGGTAAACGATGACGAGGACGGGATTGAGGAAGTGACCTACACCCTTACCCTTCAAGACATCATCAACGGCTTGCAGAAATGCGCTGACGGGACTTTCGCGCACACGAACGATATTGACGATACCGATGAGACGGAAGTCGCATGGATTTCCGAGTGCTTCCGAAACTTCAAGAATGACCACGGGGAAATGGACAACCCCCAAGCCGAAGCCTTGATGCAGATTATCCTCTTTGGGGAACTCATCTACGCATAAACCGATACGGGTGCAGGGACTTGATTGCTCCCTGCATCTGCCAATTAACCAATTAACACAAATGCCTTATGGAACAAGACATCATCAAGAACACCGAAATCGTGGAGGATATGCCCGATTTTGAGGAAATCACGGCTGGAATGCCCTGCGAGGGCGAAGAATCCGTGACCGAGACCACGGCTGACGCAGAAAACACGATTGTCAGCGAGGAAAACACCGAGGAATCAGCCGATACCGAGGAAACTCCGCAGGACGATACGAAGGAGAAGAAACCCAAGGAACTGAATCCCTACGAAAAGGTCATCCTTGCCGAAATGGAGCGCAGGGCGCAGAACGGGGACGAACTCCTTGCCACCGCTATGCAGAGCAATGACAAGAACATTCAGTCCTGCTATGAGTATGTGAAAGCGCAGGCGAAGAAACAAGCCGTAGCCGGATGCGCTATGATTGAGGATGCGGTTGTCTATGGCTGGGCGCACCACTACTACATTGAGAGCAAGGAGACCATTGACAAGGAAATGAAGAAATCTGCTCCAAAGACCGAGAAAAAGACCGCAGAAAAGCCGAAACCCGTCAAGAATGTGCTGGACATTACCAAGGCGATAGTGTCCGCTACAAAGGGCGATACGGGCAAGAAACGGGAGAAGAAGAAAGACTCTCTCAAAGCGGGATTCGTTCCGATGGAGCGCCCCGATACCCTAAAGGATGCGAAGAAGGGAAGCCGGGAACAAGCAAAGAGTATTGAGCAAATGGATTTGTTCGCTGATTTCTTCGCGGAATAAACATGTTCCTACACCCTTGATTGTGGTGTAGGAGCGCAAATAAACAAACTAAAACACATCTAATCATGAAAAAAGACACGAAAGAATTGGAAAGGGCAGAGATTATGTTCCTTGACAAGATGCTCCCAAACATCGGGAGTCTCGGTGCGGATGCACGGAGTTTTCTTGCGAATCCGTTCAGTTTCTCCATCTGCGTAGGCAAGTACGGGAAACGTGCTGAGCAGAACAATACCTATTGGTGTTCAGACTGCGGTGGCCAGTTCTCTCTCTCGGAGATTAAGGACTACCGCGAGAATCCGGAGTACAAGAGAGAAAAGTACCCATCCTTCGGCTCAAAAAGAACACATTTGGGGACATGCCCGATTTGTGGCAAGCCGATGAAGATTGACCATTGGAGGTACAAGAAGCAGACCTTCGACGATGTTGTCTCGTTCAAGGCCACGATGGGCGATTGGAAGATTACCCGCTATTTCAGCGAGAAAACCTATTGCAGACCCGGCCACAAGGCTGAGATTATCCTGCAAGACATCGGTGCTGATTGGACGAAGGGAAAATACACCTATTCGTACATCGCACGGCAGGGAGGAATGTACTACTCCAAGCATTGGAAACCCGAAACAAGACATTTCGCGGAATGCCGGAAGGCTTCTGAATGGTCGGAGGAAGGTCAAATTGTAGAACGATACGACATGCCGGAGTTCTCCATTGACGCAGAACTGCAAAAGAGAGGGATTGACATCAACAACCTTCACGGAATGAAACTCACGCAAATCCTCAACTACATGAATGAGAATCCCCACTTTGAGACCTTGTGGAAGCAGGGCGATTGGGCGATAGCGAGATTCTTCAAGAGAGACCTTTACTACTATTGGTCGCAGATACGCATCGCACGGAAGCATGGCTTCACAATCAATGAGGACAACATTACCGAATGGAGGGATTTGATTGACCTGCTTCGTAGAAATGGGAAAGACATCTATAACCCCAAATACATCTGCCCTGCCGACCTGCACGAAGCGCACAACGTGGAATTGGAGGAAAGACGGAGGCGGGACGAGAGAGAACGTGAACAATGGAGGAGAAGGCAGGACGAATGGGCAAGACGGGATGCAGAAGAAAGGATGAAGGATGCTCTGAAAGAGGAGGAGAAATTCAAGGAGCGGAGGGAAAAGTATTTCGGCATCAGCATCCCCGGAAACGGATTCACCATCGTTGCCCTGAAAAGCATTGACGAGTTCCGACATGAGGGAGACACCCTGCATCACTGCGTATTCAGATGCGGATATTATAGCAAGGCTTACTCTCTGATTCTCTCTGCGAGGGATGCGGATAACAACCCAATCGAGACGATAGAGATAGACTTGCAAGGATTCCGGATTAACCAGTGTTACGGAGACCACGATACCCATACCGCCCTGCATGACGCGATAATGGACACGATGATAGAGAACATGTGGCAGGTCAAGGATATTGCACTTGGCAAAGTGGCGATGGCATCCTAACAAAACAACACGGGCGGTCGGGACTGATACTCCTTACCGCTTGCCAATACAAACCTTAAAACAAAAGCATTATGACACCTAAAGAAATCCAAGATGCAGTCATTGAACTGACGAAGAAGGCTGACGAACTTGTCGGAAAACTCTACATTGAACTTGACACGGAGACCGACACGGATAGGCTTGATGCGTACAACATCGTGCTGGACGGACTCTGCGCGGGGAGGAATCTTATTGAGGAAACCACCCACGAATTTCCCGATTACATCTTTTGACACCAAACGATATGCCAACACTACAACAACTCACAGAACTCCGCTCACGGGCATTTGACATGGCTAATAGCGGGAAACACGGGTACTACCCATCTGACGATACCTTCAACGATAAGGTTGAGGAAGGATTCAACGAGGACGGGACGGAATGGAAGGCATTAGACGGGACAACTATCACAATCTAACACCAAACGATATGGCTTATTACAAGAACTACAAGTACACAACCGAGCATATTAACGAGACCGATGTGCTTGTTAAGATTTACAAAGGAGGGAAACTCCTGCACAAGTTCTCCGTGTGCGACTACGGAGATTGGAATGTTGTGGAAGATGCGATAGAGAGCAGAATCAACAATCTAAAACATCAAACGATATGACAGTTATAAGATTGGGCGATATGTTCGCCAATTACATTCCATTCGAGGGCGAGAAACTCCATTTTTCAACCCTCAAAGTCGTTGGGTTTTCTCACGACAAGTTAGGGATATTCGCAGAGTGTGAAGAAACCTATTGGAACGGAAAGAAGAATACGGGCAATCCCCATTGGTCGATTGCACTTATTGGAGAAGAACTACGCACGGGTTGGCTCAAACGAATAAATCCTTAAACACAAAACGATATGACATTCAAACTGAAAGACATTCTTGCCGAGCGCAAGAGGGCGAAAGCCAGCGAGAACACAACAGAGCCAACCAAGGAGCAGGAGGTGTGCAGGATTGACTGCACACCGACACCTTTCGCGGTCGCAGGATTTGACATTCCAGCAGACCGATTCTCCGATTATTTTTGATAACTTTGCAACGGATATGGAGAACACCATTTGGGATAACATCAAATACATACTGCGAGACCTGCGATACCTTACACTTTTCCCGAAGAAGCACCCAGCCCCCGAGGGGAAGGGCGATGAGTATTGGCGCGAAGTGAGAAGAAGGCGGAACGAAATGAAGAAGGTGCTGCGCGGGACGGACTGCCATTGGCGCATCATTGAGTACAATGACGGTCACAAGGAACTGACATACCTTTCGTGCCACGCATGGGGGATTTTCGGAGCGTCAGCCATCTATCGCGGACTGCTTTTCCCCCGCATCGTGGATTTCGTGGACTTTGCGAACATCAAGAGGATATACACAGCGTTTTAACACCAACCAAGTTATGGAAGAATCAAAGAAAAAAGCGACCAAGAAGAAGGCCGAAAAGAAAAAGACTCCGCTACCACGGGGAGGAAGGCGAGAGGGGGCCGGACGGAAAAAGGGGACGATGCTCGTTTATCAGGACGAGCCATTGGCCGGGAGCGTCACAATGAGAATCCGAGAGGTCACGCAGAGACGGATCAAGGAACTGCGTGAAGCCACCAAGAGCGATGAAATGCCGTTCAACCGAATGTTTGAATCGTGGGTGGAGGATATGGCGAAAGAATATGGCATTGAGTAGAACGAAAGGGGCGACCACGAAAGTGGCCGTCCCTTTTTTTGTGGGATAGAAACCCACTGAACCATAAGAAAGAACAAGCAATTCGGCGCACCTTCACGGCGGGCTATTCTACTACGCCGGATTCCTGGAGGAAGGCCAGCTGCTCGATGGTCAGTTCCTCGCCACTGCAAGCGGTCATGAAATCGTCCATCGGAACGGACTCGATGTCCACCTCCACCTCGCGGGCGAAGATGTCTGAAATGGCCTTGTTTGCGTCCTTCTCGGCCTCCAGGTACTCGTCATGACCGACGACCGGCTTCCCGTCCTGCCGGAAGGCTTCCACCTTGGGCAGCTCGTCCGCCCAATCGGACTGGAACTTGTCTATGAGGGCCTGCCGGTCTATCTCTGCTTCTCGGACGAACTTGCGAAGGTGCAGGTAGTCGTTCACGAGCGTTGTTTTCACCCGTTTGTCGGTAATCTTGTTGAGTTTGATGCCGGAGAGCGTTCCGACAATCATGTTGATGGTTGCGAGTTTCATCGGTTTAATCCTTTTTCTTCTTTGGATAGTATTTCTTAATAAACACCACGGCCGCATACACTATGGCTGCAACCGGGACGGGGACGGTCCACCACGCTCCTGCGGAAACGCAATAGGTAAGTCCGATGATGGTGAAGAAAAGAACCACGGCCACCGCGAGGATTACCGCGCCTTGGATAAGATTGGTTTTGTTGTAGTCTGTCATATATCGTTATGCTTGTTGATAGTCAAAGTAAGCACCGGGCATTGACCAGTAGTCGGTCGTGTCGGGGTCGTAGTAGTAGAGATACGCGGTCATGACGCATTCGCTGATTGTGCACCCCTCGTTCTGTAACCATCTAATGATGGATGTGTCCGAGAGGACCTTGCTGGCTGAACTGAACACCGTTGCGCTGCCGCTGGCAGGGACGGACGTGGAGCCGGATAGACTCATGTTTAGGTAACTGCTATACCAGGTATTCCCCGTATGGTACACGCCGATTCGGAGGAAGATATTACTTTTATCGAAGCTCTTCTGCGAATTGCCAGAGTTAGCTACAGAAAGGGCCGGGAAGGACACATTGAATCGTCCCGCCGAAGCAATATATGCGATAGTCCCGCCGCTTGCGAAAGTGAATGTCAAATTACTCATCGGGTCAACGACAGGAGTGGCGACAACCGAGACGGTCTGCCTTGCGCACGGGAGGGCGATGGCTCCCGTAAGTGCGCTCATCTGTCGGTAATTCCCGGATGCATGAAGATTCTGCACGGGGTCCGTCCCTCCGTTAAGATAAGACCTTGACACAAGGAATCCATAGACATAGTAGTTGCCAGTCCCGCCCGTAAAGACCTCGCTTGACGTTGAGTCCCCTACTTCGGCAGAGGTAAACTCCACGGCGGAATAGATGTAGGAACCCGTGATAGAGTCGGTAGGAGCGGACTTGAATTTAGCCGTTGATACGGCCTCGCCTTCCTTAACGATAGCGACAAGGAACATCATCCCGTTCGTGTTGTCGAACGAGTAGAAGTTCGGATTGGCAAGGTCGATGTTGGCGTAAAGGTCCACGAAGAACGCTCCACTGTCCACGGTAGTCCTGGCAAGTTCCATCTTGAAAAGATACTCGGTACTGCCCATGTATTCCTCAAAGTCCCTCAAACGGAATGGCTCTGTCGAAATGACTCCACGAGGCCTCTTGTACCACCATCCGTTTGCGAGATAATCGTAGTCTCTTGCAGATGTCTCCCCGTTGGACAATGGAGACCATTCCGAGGGGGTGGTTCCACCTGCTTCATCATTCATGTACCCTATGAGGGCTGCAAGTGGAGCCGTGCCTGGAATGCGGTAGCCCCAATCTACCGCGCCGAATTGCGCATCCGAGAGGACCGCAAGTTGGTTTGAGCGGACAGGCTTATGGAGGGAGTTCTTGTTTATCAACGAGGAACGGCACAAGCGACCGACATCATTCGCGCTTGTCCCGAGTACGGATTGCACATCGCCAATGGACACTCCCACCGGGGTAGCACCCGACGTGTCTATGTAGATTCTTCCGGTTGTATCGTTGTGTGCCATGGTCTATTCGGTTATGTATGCGTTATCGCAGTTCAGTCCGAAAGCCTTTAGTTCGAAGAGTGTGAAAAGGTATTGGACTGTCTGGCTTTCCGTTGCAGTATTTTCCCCGTAGAATGCGTACACCTCTCTCTGATTTCCGTTGCATGAGTGGAAGGACAGAATCTTGTAGAAGTTATCCATCCCGGTCTGCGTCTGTGGGAGACGCTCCGACGGTGCATCGCTGGCATAGTCAAGGAACATATCATAATCCAAAAAGAGGGCGTGACGGAACTCGTGGGCGATTGTGAATCGTATGCGCGGTTCGTTCCCGGAAACGAGGTTACTCGTTCTCATGTGTATAGCCCCTTTCACGTCTTCAGTATAGCTGCTGCTGGCGGAGGCGTCAAGCAGGAACGAAGGTGTCCAGGACGAATCGAAGCTGTCGATATTGAATCCAATGCCTATCATCTTTGTCTTAAACTCTTCGAGGAGAGCTTCAAGGAAAGTGTACTGCGACGAGTAGGTCGTCGAGTCAGTACCTTCCGCGAATCCGAGCGAGTACCGGAACGTCCCGAGGGCGCATGTGGTCGCCGTGATATGGTTTGATTCGCTCCCCGCCACGACATAGAACTGATAGGTTGTTTGCGCTGAAAGGCCGTAAACCTCCGCAGACCAGGAAGAACTGATGAAGTGAAGGTTGCTATACCTCTGCAAAGATACCGACGAATACGTGGAGTCGGCGCTACGTTTGTAGTACAATGTCCACGATCCAGACGGATATGCCGACGTCGTGAGGACCCTTACGATGGCGCAGGTTGCGCCGCACATGACTGCTATCTGTGTCATAGTATCCTCACGTTAATCGTTGAGTTGGAAGAATTGCAATTATAGTATGCGAAAGTGCCATGAGCGGCGCTTTCGGTAGTCGGAGTGATGACCGCACCATCAGCGTTAGTCACCTCGATGTCGTTTGCTATACCGTCAAAGAAACGGAGGTTCCTTCCGGAGAAGGTATAGGTAGTTCCGCTTGCCGAAAGGTCTATCGCACGGAGATACGAGTAGTCCCACATTCTTGAGTCGGAAAGGGCCGTCCCCTCGACAAGCTGTCCATTGATTCGGCAGAAACGGATATCCTCGCCCTCTTGCAGGATGACATGGCGGGTGAGGAGGTTACCGCTCGAGG
>OCTX011845315.1_pt1 | contig 12327 bp, 9 predicted proteins | sample 1539691 | NCBI WGS metagenome assembly OCTX01 (sample SAMN02144231, study PRJEB22623) | gut metagenome | biome: sheep rumen | host: Ovis aries | place: New Zealand
CTCCTCGGTCATGCCGATACCGTTATCAGAGATAGTAAGCGTGCGCTTTTCCTTATCCACAGCAAGATCTATCGCAAAATCGGATTTGTTCATTCCCACCGAGGTATCTGTCAGCGATTTGAAGTACAGCTTGTCGATAGCATCGCTGGCGTTGGATATGACCTCACGCAGAAATATCTCCTTATGAGTGTAGATAGAATTTATCATCATATCAAGGAGTCTTTTTGATTCAGCTTTGAACTGCTTTGTTTCCATTATATCATTACACCTTTCCGTTACTTATTAGCACTCTCACTCTTTAAGTGCTAATACTATTATATAGCAGCCAACGCAAAAATCAAGGCTTACAACAAAATATGCACATTTTATTTACATTTTATTAAAATCATTCACGTCTGTCATGTTTCCACTTGCAATTGTGCGGTAAGATGTGCTATAATACAATGGACAAAAACTTATTCAGGGGTGTTACTTTTGCAGACTGAGTATTCGGTAAACGGCGCAGCTGCCTCGCCAAAGAACTCAATGGGCAGAGATATAGGCGTACTTGCGCTGCTTTTGATAATATATAATCTCATCTCACGTTACATGATCTACCCGTTTTACTATGTGAGCTACCGCTTTTTTGCAGGCGAATTCACAGGGAGCTGGAACAAAGTAGTTGAATACTTCAACGATCATCGTGAGCTTAACGATTCAACAACATTTCAGATGACGGCAAATATCGTTATCACTGTGTTTTCCGCCGCTATCACGCTTTTGATAGCACGGTGTTCCGGCATATCCGTGCGCAGCTACCTCAAGCCCTCGCAGCAGGGCGGCAAAACAGGTCTTAAATGGATGCCCTCATGCTTTGTTTTCAACATGATATCTTCAACTATCATTGCATATTTCACGAACTTTCTGAACAGCATGGGCGTTTCGGTGCCTTCATCGGACTTCTCTATCAAGCAGCCCTCGGTACTTGCAGTGGTGATGCAGTTTGCTTACGTTATCGTGCTGGCGCCGGTATTTGAGGAGATCATTTACAGAGGTCTGATAATAAAGGTCATCTCTCCTTACAGCAAAACGGGCGCAGTGCTTGTTTCGGCGCTGTCGTTCGGACTTATGCACGGAAATATCCCACAGGCAGCCTCGGCTTTCTGCACAGGCGTTATCTATGCGGTGATAGCACTTAAATGCGGTTCTATCTTCCCTACGGTGATAATTCACAGCCTGAACAATATGCTCGTAAACTCTCCCGAGCTGCTCGGTGCGCTGGGCATCAATAACAGCAGCGCCGCTATCAGCACGATAGAGATAATCGTTGCACTTATAGGCTTCCTTGTGTGGTTCGTAGATTATAAATTCATGAAATACGAGCCCGAGACCGACAGCAGGATCACGACCGCCGCAGTTAAAAAGGTGATGACTCACCCGATGATAATCGTTTATTTCTCGCTGCTGCTGTTCTTTATCATAAGAGCGATAATACTTGCAAACGCCGGCTGAACTCGGTAAATAACACTTTCGCAAACTTATTTTCAGTATTTTCAGGAGAAACTATTGACAAACACCATTTGATGCTGTATACTGTATAACACATTTACCAAGTAGGTAAATATGTTTATAAACGGAGATGATGTAAATGACTTCACTAAAAGCCCGTACAGGCAGCTCAAAAACGCTTAATATCTCGCTCACTGCGCTGTTTGCGGCAATGTGCTTTGTTCTGACCGCTTTTGTGCATATACCCACTATCAAGGGATATGTCCACATTGGCGATGCCGTTATTTTTGTTGCAGCCTGCCTGCTGCCAAAGCCTTATGCTATGTGTGCGGCAGCCATCGGTGCTTCCCTTTCGGACGCACTTTCGGGATACTGGATATGGGTGCCTGCAACAGCTGTGATAAAGGCGCTCACAGTGCTGGCATTTACAGCTGATAAACCAAAAATTATATGCGCAAGAAACATTGCTGCGCTTTTGCCTGCACTTGTTCTCTGCGTTGGCGGTTATGGGCTTTACAGCGGTGTATTTATTTACCACTCGCTGCCCTCGGGCTTTATCGATGCACCTGCGAACGCATTCCAGGTAATCGCAAGCGGTGCGGTATTTGTGCTTGCTGCGGCTGCGCTTGACAGGTCTCAGCTGAGGAAAAAGCTCTGAGCGGCACACTGAGCAAAAAAATTCAAAAGTACTCTTGAAATAGCGGACAAAATGTGGTATACTGTTTACACATAGAAATTGCTTTTTAAGGAGGCTTTAAAAATGGAAGATCGTATGCAGACAATCGAGTGCCGCAATAACAGCAAGGTGTCTATCGGAGTTATCCCGGGACATTATGCTACCAACCACTCTCATGTAAACTATTATGTTGCTATGACATCTATCAAAACGAGCATGAAAATGGCTCACGAGGCTGCTAAGGAGCTTGCCGCTACCTTTGCCGCATCACACATTGATACTATCATTTGCCTTGAAGGGACCGAGATACTCGGTGCATTCCTTGCACAGAGCCTTTCCGAAGCAGGCGTGAACAGCGGTGCGGACATAAGCGTGGTAACACCTGAGCTTAATGCCGTTAATCAGATGATCTTCCGTGATAACACACAGAAGAAGATCTGGGGCAAGCAGGTGCTTTTGTTCATCTCCTCCGCTTCAACGGGTAAGAGCATTACAAGAGCTATGGACTGCTTACAGTATTATAACGGTCATCTGGTCGGTGTTGCGGCTATCTTCTCAGCTATCAAGGAGCTGGAGGGTGTTGAGATACACTCGCTGTTCAGCGAAAAAGACCTGCCCGACTATAACACTTATGCGGCAAGCGAATGCCCGATGTGCAAATCAGGTCAGAAGGTAGATGCGCTGATAAACAGCTTTGGTTATTCAAAGCTCTGATAAATAAAAACACGGCTGTGCATTTTTGCGGTGCACAGCCTTTTTTGTTGACTTTTCGGGTGTGTAGTGGTATAATAATACTATATATTGTATCTTTCGGGAAAGGAAGTGACAGATATATGGTGAAAAAGCAGTTCAGGGTCGGAAAATATACTCTGTCACCTTACAGCGTTCTTATGGTGCTGTGCAAAAACGAGCTTCCCGTTGACCTGAACTCCTGCCTGGAATCAATGCTGATGCAGAGCTATCCGCCTGCGGACTTTGTGCTTGTGTGCCGTGAAGGACTTACAAACGAGCTTAAAATAATAGTCAAGTCGTTTCAGAACGAGTTCAAGGACGTATTCAGAATAATAACCGCAAAAGACGACATGAGCGTGGGCGATGCGCTGAACATGGGAATGGACGCCTGCTGCTGCGACTACATAATGAGAATGGACAGCGATGATATCTCAAAACCGAACCGCTGCCTCAAGCAGATGACGCTTTTTGCGATAAAGCCCGAGCTTGATATTACAGGGACATTCGTTGAGGAATTTGACACGCACACAGGAAGGATAATATCTGTAAAAAAGACTCCGATACTGCACAAGGATATTGTTAAATACGCAAAAAGGCGCAATCCTTTCAACAGGCAGACGCTCGCTTTCAGGCGCTCGGCAGCAGAATCTGTCGGCGGCTTTGGCGACACGCAGCAGTTTGAAGATTACGACCTGATAGTGAGAATGATAATGAACGGCTCGCTGGGGCAGAACGTTCCAGAGGCACTTGTGAGATACCGCATCGACAAGGACACGATATGCCATCGCAGGAGCCTTTCAAGGACTAAGGCGAGCATCGCTGTACGCAAGAGAATGAGAAAGTACGGCTTTACGAGCTTTGCGGACTTTTTTGTTCCGTGTGCGGCTCAATGCCTGCTGTTTATAATGCCCTGCTGCTTTACAAAGTGGTTTTACAAAAAATTTTTACGAAGCCACAGCTGAAATACGATAGTATGCAAAAAGAGACTGCACAAAGCAGTCTCTTTTATTATACATATTAAATCTCAGATCTCACAGCCGCATTCACGCAGCAGTCTTTCAGGCTCGGCAAGCATATTTCTCGCCTTGGTGATAGCCGACCTTATCTCGTCCGCATCTATCTGCCCTATCATTTCCTGTGTCTGCGAGATAGCCTCCTTATTGAGTCCTATCTGATACTTATAAAGTCCTTCAAGTCTTGAAAGCGCCTTTGTTTCAAGGTCCTGATAAACGTCCTTGATATCCTTTACGATATTGTTCCTTATATCATCGTAGTTTTCAAGAGCGATATCTATTATATCCGTCTGCTTTTTCTTTTTCATTATCAGGCTGAAAGAGCTCATTGCCGCAGGCGGGAACGTTTCACTCGTGCCAAACAGCTTAACGCCCATAACACGCCTTGTCACGTTCTTGTTTGCAGACATCATTATCCTCTCTACCGACGGTGCTTTGGAGCCTTCGTGATACTCCTCGATACCAAGTGATCTTGAAAGGTCTGCGCTTATTTTTTCAACAAGCTCCGTGATCTTATCCCTGTGGTTCTCGATACAGGTCCTGTAAGCCTCGCCCACCTTTTCCATAAGGTACGGGTAGAAGAACTTTTCAATATCCTCTGCGCTGTATCTGTCTCCGCCGGCATCGTCCTTGCTGCGGCATTCAAGAATGCTCGCTCTTAGCTTTGCGAAAAACTCATACATCCACTTTTCAGCCTGCTGCTGCATTTCGATTATCGAGAGGTGCAGCTGCGGTTTTTTAGCTTCAAGTGCAGCCTCCAGCTCCTGTCCCTTATTTTCAATGGCACTTACCTTTTCAGCGAGCTTTTGCTGGTCAAGCTCCGCCATTTCGCTTATAAGATCGAGCTTTGTAACAGTTTCGCCCCACATCTGACTGAGCATAGTGAGCACACGCTGCGAACGGATAATATCCTTTTGCATGATTATATCACGCTTCAGCGAAAGCTCAAACTGCAGGAACTGTGTTTCGTAAAGATCCCTGAAGCCCTTGTTCTCGGGTCTTTCAAGCCCCATTCTTCTTGCGTACTCATCAGCGCCGCTTATGCCGTAAACAACGGCATTGGGAACTATCCTGCCTGCGATGCTCTTGAACCTTCTGAGTATCCTGTTGGCATCGCTCCTGCTTTCAAGTGCGTCCATCATATTCACCAGTATGTAAAGCATACTGAATCTCTGCGGCTGAACGTGCGAAGCAAGGAATGTCTGCTCGGTCTCCGAGAAAGGCAGCAGGCACGAGGTAGCGTACATTATAGCATCGGCATTGACGATATAATCCCTTACCTCTTTATCCAGCGATTCAAGGTCGGAAAGCCCCGGAGTATCAACGATCTTTATCTCACTGAGAATAGGTGAATTATCCTTTATCTGAATATAGGATATTTTTGACGGGAACAGCTTCATTCTCTGCTCCAGCTTTTCACGCTTAATATCTTCAAGCGTCAGCGGAACTCTCCTGCCGTTTTCAAGATATGCCTGAACGGTCCTGAAGTTACCGAAGGTGATCTCGTTTATGGTATACGTTTCCGGGGTAGCATTGGTCGGAGTAAGCTCTTTACCGAGGATAGCGTTGATTATCGTGCTTTTTCCCCTTTTGAACTCACCCAATATCACCAGCGTGAACGGTTCATCTATCTTTTTGCCGATAAGAGCGTCCCACTCTTTCAGCTCACTCACAAATTCGCCGCCCAGCACGCCTGCTATCTGCGGATCGTCGATAACCGCATTAAGCTCATTTCTTACCTTTGATATTGTCATAGATTCAACGGAAGTGTTATTTTCATCTATCATAAGCCCTGACCTCCGTTCCCGACGATTATGCTTGTGCGGACATCGCAGATCTGTACGGGCTGGATCTTTAGTTCCTTCCCGTCGATATCCTTACGCCAGTCGTAGAGCGTTGCACAATAAAGAAACTCATTAGCGGCAAGAAAGCTCTTTTCAAGCTCGCTGTATCCCTGCGGAACAGCAAGGTTCCTTGAATCCATAGCGTGAAGCTGCTCGGTAACATCATCAAGATCCTTGCTGATATTCTCCAGCTTTCTGCCGTAAAAGTCCATATAGCCTTTTGCATAAAGCCCTGTGATTATCTCAAGAAATCTTCCCGGCTTATCAAGGCATATAATGCCTGCCCTGAGCGCAGTCTGCTCGCCGAATTTCACCCAGTCCGAAAGCGCAGAATAAAGCTGGCTGCTCACGGGTGACGGGTAGCTTCTTGAAACAGGTTTATAGCAATCCTTATTAACATTGAGGTATGTATAAGCAATATTGAACTGGCAATGCCCGTTCTGTATCCTGCCGCATTCGCAGCCGATAAGCAGCATAAGCTCATCATAGCTGCACATCTGCGTGAGTTTTTTGGTCATAACTATACAAGGATCTATCATATCGCTTGCTATTGAATAGATAAGCTCCTTATCAAGATCCTCACGGATAAAAACTATCGGGACGACAAGCTCGAGCCTTTCGCTGCACTTTTTGACTATGTCATATATTTCCGGATACTTCAGCGCACCCACCTGATCGCATTTCATGAACAGGTGCTTTGCCTCAGCCGAGATATCCTGTGAGTTGACTGCCTTGAACAGCTTGGAAGCTCCGCCAAGTCCCATTACCTTTTGTCTTACAGCCGTATCCGATTCATAGGCATAATCAAGGTTTCCGTCAACGGTATGTCCCTGATATGACCGGGTATACGCTGAAAGATATTCACCGAAATCCGTATTGATAGACAACAGCGGATTTACCGACTGGGAATCTAAGTTCATTATGCGTCCTCCATGATCTTAATTTTGATGAAAGGCAGGCTGATGTTTTAAGCATCCATCTGCTCGGTGAGGACCTTTCTGACAGCATAAGCGTCCTGAACGATCCTGCTTGCGTTTTCAGCCACATTATGCAGTCTTTCCATTTCCTTCTGGGAAACGCTGCTCTTTTGTGTCTTGAGATCATTGAGGTTATCAAGAGTTTCCTGAGTATCACGCAGAATGATCTCAGTTTCCTCTTCTATCTTTTTCTTGAGTCCTTCAAACGATGAGAATACCTGACGGCGAACAGTTTCTGTGAAGTCGTTATTGAGCTTCATCTCATGGAACTGCTTTCTCACCTGTGTTTTGAAGTTGGTTTTATATTTTTCTATTCTTTCCTTCACCAGTATCTTATCCACCGCAAAGTTTGAAGTGAACGTACCTGCGATACCTGCGACTGCCATAAGCAGCAGCGTAACAGGAGTTGCGGCGATACCGAAGAAGCCTGCAAATACCACTGCAGCATAATATGTAGCATAAAAGCTCGTCAGACCTGTCGCACCGCCAAGCAATGCGCCCTTTACGCCCGATTCCCTGAATCCCAGGAACAGACCGCCCACGCCGTAGGAGCCTATCGCAACACCGATGATCTTATCTATCACGCCGCCGTTCTGGCTTACACGGTTAGAAATGGTGAACATATTCTGTATCTTTGCAACGCTCTCAAAGAATGCGTCCTCAAAGTCCTGAAGTCTCTCAGCCTCACCGCTGACAGCTACATTTATCTGGTTCTGTATCTGCTCACAGATTATCTGCGCCCTTACCTCTATGCTCTCCCTTATCTTTTCGGTGAGCTTAGCGGAAACTATCTTCAGCCTGTCCTTCTTGAAGTCATCAGACGACATCTGGAAGTTATCTATTACCTGCATAGCAGCTTCCTCGATATTATCCCAATAGCTGTCAAGTATCGGCTGGAGACTATCGAACACCTGGTTTGCGGAATCGTTTATCTTAACGAATTCCTCTCTCTTTTTATTTCTTATCTCCTCGATCTCCTTTATGGCAGCGTCATACTTCTCCATAAATTCATCGTTAGCCATCATCAGAGCATTTTCCTGCATAACTACATTACGCAGTATCTCCGTACCGGAATTTGTGATCTTGTTTGTGATTATCTGCAAAGAGATAACACCACGCTCCTTAGTGAGCAGGCTTTCAAGTGTATTTTCAAACTCGGGGAAATTACTTTCCTCAAGCATCTGCTGGTCGCCGGTCGTTTTTGCAACGAGCGCTTTTTTAGCGTAAACACCTATTACCCTCGGTGTACCTATCTTTCTCTTATAAACGGCGAACTCACGGGAATCCTCGCCCATGACCTTTTTCGCCTTTTCCATAACATACTTGCCTATCCTTGAACGCACCGTTTCAACGATCTTGTTCTCATCCTCCTGAGAGAATGTGCCGAAGCAGTTGACAACAAAGATGATCCTTCCAACGTCAGAGGTCATCATCTTCTTTTCAAGGAACTCCTTTTCAAACTGTGAGAACGGTGAATTTGCGCTTATAACAAAAACAGCCGCATCTATCTTAGGCAGGATAGAAAGTGTAACACTCGTCATCTGCTCATCGTCGTTGAGTCCCGGAGTATCTATGATATCAACGTTCTTCTTGCAGAACTCGGTATCATAATAAACAGTAGCTTCCTTTACTGTTTCCGCTCTTTCCTCAGACTCGATAGTCAGCTTGGTAACGTAATCCTCCAGCCTGTCGATATCGACTCTTTCACTGTTTCCGTTTTTATATTCCACCTGAACATACGGCTCGGTGCTGTATGTGACACGGTTGAGCGTTGCCGTTGCGGGAAGAACGTCCGCAGGCAATACCTCCTGTCCCAGCATCGCATTGATAAGGGTGGATTTTCCACGCTTGAACTCGCCCACGATAGCGACCTCAAAGTGCTCATCCTTTGTTTTTGCGATAGTTTCTTCAAGAGACTTCGCCGTATTAACAAGGTTGATCTCATCACTCAGTTCCAGAAGCTCCTCCAGATCGGCGGTGAGATTTTCCATCGTCTGTTTATACGCCGAATAGCTTCCGTAGTCAATCTGCTTTTCCATCACAAACCTCCTGTCTTGCTCCAACGGTCATATTCCGTTTTTGCGGCAAATATAAGATCACATAATTTTATTTCAGCTCATTACCGCAGTTTTTTCTACCGCAGTAAACAAAATAGTCACAAATAAGTAATCATATTACCACATAATAGATTATAGCACACCTTTTCGCTCATCGTCAAGCAATAATAAAACCCCGGGCGTAAAATTACCCTTTTGTACAAATCACGGCAGAATAATTATACATTTTGCACACATTTTTAATGCATTTTAACAAAAAGAGGTACATATCGCTATGTACCTCACACAATATATTGTGGTTTTACCTGTCAATGTCGTGGATCATTCCGCAGCTTCTCATGCTTATCGTTCCGTCCACTCCGGTAACATAATGATCCAGCACATCTATCCCCAGCGGAGAAAGCTGCCTGATTATCTTTCTGGTCATGATGATATCCTGATTTGAGGGCATAGCCGACGAGCCCGGGTGGTTATGGGCAAGGATTATGCTGTCGGTGCCGCAGTTAAGTACTGTTTTTGCAAGCTGTCTCATATTCACGGGAGTTGAAGTGGTATTGCCTCTTGATACCACAGCGACCGCCTTGACCTTCATTTCGGCTGTTATGCAAAGCACCTTGAAGCACTCCGTCTGCTCTTGTGTGAACAGCGACCTGACATACTCGGCAAACTTTTTCAGATCTCTTGCATCGACATTATTGAACTGCTGGCGGTTAGCATGGTCAGCGATAGCGCCGAAAAGCCTTATCATCACCGCACCGTTCTCACCTATGCTCTTTATCTGCTTTAACCTTTCGATCGGTGCATTGATGACCTCACGCACACTTCCGAACTGTTCAACAAGGTCATGTGCAATAGCATTGGTATCCCTTCGTTTGAATATGAAATACAAAAGCATTTCCATGATTTCATGCTCTGCAAATCCGTCAAGCTGCTGGTCGTTTATGAACCTGTCTCTCATTCTTGCACGGTGCCCCTCATGAGCATTTTTCTGTTCAGCCAATACATCATCCCCGTTCCTGCGATGTTATTGTTTACGATTATATGCAAGTTTGAATACGCAAACTGTCTTTATTTGATTATAATACCTTTGTCGCTTTATGTCAACAAAAAAAGGCAGTGCATAACGGTAGTACCTATATAGAAGTTTTATAAATAGATTTAAGGAACAATTCTTGTTGTTAAGAACTGTTCCTTTGTTTCATTCCTTGTCCCTAACTATTTTTTAACCCCGATGGATGAAAACCATCGGGGTTAAAAAATCATTAAGAGTTTTAGGAAAAGGGCTTGGGGAATAACCCTTTTGCAAAAGGGTTTTCCCCAAAAAATACTTATAATATTTCTGTATTGGTATTAATCGTACACACTGCCCGGATATATCATACGTTGAGCTTCGCTCTGTCCTTTGCTCTTTGAGTGTTGCTGAGCGTTTTCTTTCTGATACGGATATTCTTGGGTGTTACCTCAAGAAGCTCGTCCTCGGCAAGAAATTCAAGTGAATCCTCAAGGCTGAGCACTCTTGGCGGAACGAGCCTGAGTGCATCGTCCGAGCCGCTGGCTCTTGTATTTGTAAGGTGCTTTTTCTTGCACACGTTTACTATCAGGTCCTCCTGCTTGGGAGATGAGCCGACTATCATTCCCTCGTACACCTTAGTGCCGGGAGTTATGAAAAGCTCTCCTCTTTCCTGCGCATTATAAAGGCCGTAGGTAACAGCTTCGCCCGTTTCAAAAGCAACAAGCGAGCCTGTTGGTCTTTTGGGGATATCTCCCTTGTACGGCTGGTAGCTGTCAAATACCGAGCTCATTATGCCCTCGCCCTTTGTATCGGTAAGGAACTCGCTCTTGTAGCCGAAAAGTCCTCTTGCAGGGATAAGGAACTCCAGCTTCATTCTGCTTCCGACAGGAGCCATTTCCTGAAGCTCGCCCTTTCTTGAACCTATCTTCTCCATGATAGGTCCCACGCAGTTTTCGGGAACGTCGATAACAAGTCTTTCGATAGGCTCGTTGAGCTTTCCGTCTATCTCCTTATAGAGCACTCTCGGGGTGGAAACGCCAAGCTCATAGCCCTCACGGCGCATATTCTCGATAAGGATAGAAAGGTGCATCTCACCTCTGCCCGCAACTCTGAACGAATCGGTGGAATCCGTTTCGGATACCCTGAGTGAAACGTCCTTGAGAAGCTCTTTAAAGAGCCTGTCACGGATATGTCTTGTTGTAACGAACTTGCCCTCTCTGCCGGCAAACGGAGAATCGTTTACCGAGAATGTCATCTCGACAGTAGGCTCGGATATTTTAACGAAAGGCACAGCTTCAAAATTCGAGCTGTCACAGATAGTATCTCCGATAGTGATGTTCTCGATACCGCTTATGCACACGATGTCGCCCGCTTTAGCATCCTCGCAGGGAACTCTGTTGAGTCCCTCTATCTGATACATAGTAACTATCTTTCCCTTATAAGGAGTCTTGGTGTTATGGTAGTCACCGATAAGAACGTCCTGTCCTACCTTCATCGAGCCTCTCTCGATACGGCCGATAGCGATCCTTCCTACATACTCATTGTAGTCGATAGAAGAAACAAGGTACTGCATAGAGCCTTCAAGGTCAGCCTCAGGCGCAGGGATATAGCTGAGTATCTCCTCAAACAGCGGTATCATGTCAACGCCCTGCTCATCAGCGCTCTTTGTAGCCGTGCCGTCTCTTCCGGAACAGTAAAGTATCGGGCTGTCAAGCTGTTCATCAGTAGCGTCAAGGTCCATGAGCAGCTCAAGCACCTCGTCCTCTACCTCGCCCAGTCTTGCATCGGGCTTATCTATCTTATTTATAACAACAATAACTCTGTGTCCCAGCTCCAGTGATTTCTGAAGCACGAATCTTGTCTGCGGCATAGGTCCCTCGGCAGCATCTACCAACAGGATAACACCGTTCACCATTTTCAGCACACGCTCTACCTCTCCGCCGAAATCAGCGTGTCCCGGAGTGTCGATAACGTTTATCTTAACGTCCTTATACTTAATAGAAGTGTTTTTTGCAAGTATGGTTATTCCTCTCTCACGCTCAATGTCGCCCGAGTCCATAACACGCTCTTCAACAGCCTGGTTCTCTCTGAAAGTACCGCTCTGCTTGAGCATCTGGTCAACAAGTGTGGTTTTGCCGTGGTCAACGTGAGCTATTATCGCAATATTACGCAGATCTTCCCTTATCATGTCTTTCCCTCCAAATATGCCTTTACCTTTATCCTGTTACTGCTCTTTCCTTACCTTACCGTTATTCGTGTATCATAGTTCTCATAAAACCTGTCGGCATTCACTTTGCATTAACTCTTTTCTTAAATAGTGTTAAAAATTTGCCATTGCAAAATTTTAGCCCCATAGCGTAAACTATGGGGCACATTTGATGGGAGAAGGTGGATTCGAACCACCGAAGCTGAAAGCAACAGATTTACAGTCTGCCCCCTTTGGCCGCTCGGGAATTCTCCCATATTATCCGCTTTTGCGGGATCAAGAGCTGGTGGACGGACTTGAACCCCCGACCTGCTGATTACAA